>Ga0256830_1001050_pt1 | contig 20111 bp, 37 predicted proteins | sample 128326metaG_FD_190537 | JGI IMG/M metagenome (GOLD analysis project Ga0256830, IMG submission 190537) | Hydrothermal vent microbial communities from Lau Basin, Pacific Ocean - 128-326 | ecosystem: Environmental > Aquatic > Marine > Hydrothermal vents | place: Pacific Ocean: Lau Basin | collected... | reverse complement strand
CGTGCAGGTACTCCCTTTCCTCTTCTGTGAGACGAACTATGTATCTCTTGTTCATGGAACCACCTCCGAGAAGAATTGATTTCTCCCCGGAGTATAACTCATAAAATCAAGTTTGACAAGCCACTACCGTGTCTACTTGCCGCTGGTAACCCGCTGAGCTTTCGGAAGGGGCAAGGGGCAGGGGGCAAGGAGCAGGGGGCAAGGGGCAAGGAACAAGGGACAAGAAGCAAGGGACAAGGGACAGGGGACAAGGACCACGTGACCAACAGACCACGTGACCACCCGACCAACAGACCACCCGACCACTAATGGAGCCGGCGGATGACCAGGATCACCCGGCCCTGCACTTCGACGTTGGCCGGGTCCTCGTAGATGGGCTCCATCGTGGGGTTGGCCGGCTGGAGGCGCACCTTGTCGCCATCCAGGTAGAACTGCTTCAGCGTTGTCGCCTCCTGGTTGCGGAGCCAGACTGCGACCATGTCGCCGGGACGGGGATTGCCGTCCACCCGCTTCATCACGACGATGTCACCGTCGTTGATCAGGGCATCAATCATCGAGTCGCCATGGACCTCCAGGGCGAAGATGTCGGGATCATCGGGGACCAGCCCCCGGGCCAGTTCCACCGTCTCGTCGGCGCCCATCAGGGCGAAGTCGGAGGCGGGGATGGGGATGGGCTCGCCGGCGACGATGCGCCCCAGCAGAGGGATCCGGCGCACATCGGACGAGGGAGCAACGATCCCCCAGGCCGTCAACAGATCCCGTCCTTCGTCCGTCAGACGTAACCCCCGGGAGACCGTGGGGTCCCGCGCCAAAAGCCCCAGCGATTCCAGCTTGCGCAGGTTGTACTTGACGACGGACGTGGAGCTGATGTCCACAGCACGACCGATCTCCCGGATGGTCGGCGGGTAGCCGTGCTCCCGAACGAAGCGATGGATGAACTTCAAGATTCTCTGTTGACGTTCGGAAAGGTGTGGCTGTTTCATGTTTACCCCCGGCAAAAATCCCAATGTATCCCAAGATAACCCAAACGTCTGTTCGTATTATACGTGAACAGACGTTCTATGTCAAGGGAGGAAAGGGAATAGAACGCCCCGCCGTGAAGCCGGCGGGGCGAAAAGGTCTCTTGGGCTTCCCCGCCGTAGGAGTGGCGGGGCTGGGAAGGTCCCCTCAACACCGGCTCTCCCAAGCCGATGCCGGGGCCACCGACTAGCGCTTGGTGTACTGAGGCGCTTTGCGGGCCCGCTTGAGGCCGGGCTTCTTGCGCTCCTTCACCCGGGCATCCCGGGTCAGGAACCCTCCCTTCCGCAGGACGGGGCGCAGGTTCGGATCCACCTTGAGCAGGGCGCGGGCGATGCCCAGGCGGATGGCGCCCGCCTGACCGCTCATCCCGCCCCCCTTGACCTTGACGGTGATGTCGAAACGCCCTTCGGTCTCCGTCACCTTCAACGGCTCCAGCAGGTGGTACTGGTCCACGGGCCGGGGGAAGTAGTCCTCCAGCGGACGGTCGTTCACGAGGACCTTGCCGCTACCACCGGGATAGAGGCGCACGCGGGCGGTGGCCGTCTTGCGTCGTCCGATCCCCTCAAAGTACTGCTCGGCGGTCATGCTCCCTTCTCCTCCTTCACCACACCTCTCACCACCCGGTCCAGGTCCAGGGGCTTGGGGTTCTGAGCCTGGTGGGGATGCTCCGGCCCGGCGTAGACCTTGAGCTTCTTAAACATCCGCCGCCCCAGCCGGTTGCGCGGCAGCATCCCGCGCACCGCCGCCTCGATCACCCGGGTGGGATGCTTGGCGAGCTGATCCCGCAGGGAGATCTGCTTCAGCCCCCCCGGATAGCCGGAGTGGCGGTAGTAGATTTTCTGGTCCAGCTTCCGACCGGTCACCCGCACCTTTTCGGCGTTGATGACGATGACGTAGTCCCCCACATCCACCGAGGGGCTGTAGGTGGGCTTGTGCTTGCCCCGCAGGATGTGGGCGATCCGGGAGGCCAGCCGGCCCAAGGTCTGACCGCTGGCGTCCACCACGTACCACGTCCGCTCCACCTCGCCAGGTTTGGTCACGTAGGTTTTGCTCTTCACGCTACTAACTCCTCGCGTTCGGGATCCGAGTTTCGGAATTCTCCGTTTCGGGATAGGATACAGCCACCAGACAGAGTCCGTGGGGCGGGACGGTCGGCCCGGCCAAACTTGGGTCCCGGGAGGCCAACACTTCTGCCACGTGCTCCGGCCCAACCTTTCCCCACCCCACCGGCAGCAGGGTTCCCACGATACGCCGCACCATCCGGTAGAGGAAGGCCGTCGCCTCGATCTCGAAGGTGATCAACGGCCTCTGGGCCGACCACTCGGCCCGGAGGACCCGGCGCACGGTGTTCTCCCCCTTGGGGGGGCGTCCGAAGGCCGCGAAATCGTGCTCCCCTACGAGGAAGCGAGCTGCCTCCTGCATCGCCCCCACGTCCAGCGGCGCAGCCACGTGGTAGGCGGTGCGCCGTCGCAGGGGATCGCGGACCGGTGCGTTGTAAAGGGTGTACCGGTAGGTCCGGCTGCGGGCCTGAAAGCGCGGGTGGAAGTCCGGCGCAGCCCAGGCCACCTCCCAGATGGCGATGGCCTCCGGCAGCACGGCGTTCAACGCCCGCTGCAGCTCCTCCAGCGGGTGGGGCCAGTCCACGTCGAAGGCGATCACCTGGCCGGTGGCGTGAACCCCGGCGTCGGTACGGCCGGCGGCCAGGACCCGCCCCGGCTGCCCAATGGTCGCCAGCGCCTGCTCCAGCGCCCCCTGCACCGTAGGCGCGTTGGTCTGCCGCTGGAAGCCGGCGAAGTCGGTGCCATCGTAGGCCACAATCGCCCGAACCCGCGCCACGGTGCGCCTCGTGCCGCCCGACCCGCTACTCCTCAACCAGTTCCAGGATCACCATCGGGGCCGCGTCTCCCTTGCGCACCCCCAGCTTGTAGATGCGCGTGTACCCCCCCGGACGGTCCATGTAGCGGGGCGCGATCTCGTCGAAGAGCTTCTTGACGATGGCCGGATCGTTCAGACGACCGTGGGCCAGCCGACGGGCGTGGACGCCCCGCGCCGGGTCCTCTTCGGCCGCCCGCAGCCCCCGCTTGGCCAGGGTGATCAGCTTCTCCGCTTGGCCCCGAATGGCCTTGGCCTTGGCTTCTGTGGTCTTGATCTGCTCGTGGCGGAACAGTTCCGTCACCAGGTTCCGCCGCAGGGCTGTCCGGTGCCCCATCGAACGGTTCAATCTCCGACCTGCTACACGATGCCGCATCCTCTCAGTCCTCCCCGATGCTTCACGCTTCCTTCTCAGCAGCCATCTGCTTGCGCTCCAGATAGGCCAGGTAGCCCCGGGCGCGCAGCTTCTCCTTCAGCTCCTGGAGGGACTTCTCACCGAAGTTGCGAATGGTGAGCATCGCCTCCTCGCCCCGCTCCATCATCTCCAGCACCTCACCGACGCTGGTGATGCCCGTTCGCTTGAGGGAGTTGAAGACGCGCACGCTCAGGTCCAGTTCCTCGATGGGCCGCTCGTAGAGCTCCTGAGGAATGGCCTCCTCGACCTCTTCTCCCTCTTCGACGGGCTCTTCTTCTTCGCTTACGCCGGCGATGAGGCGCAGGTGGGTGAGCAGGATCTTGGCCGCCTCGCTCAGCGCCTCGCTGGGACGGATCGTCCCATCGGTCCAGATCTCCATCACCAGCCGATCGTAGTCGGTGATCTGCCCCACCCGCGTCCGCTCCACGTTGTAGTTGACCTTGCGGACAGGGCTGAAGATGGCATCCACCGGGAGTTCGCCAATGGGAAGCCGTCCCCGCTCCTCGGCGGGCGAGTATCCCCGACCCTTCTCCACCGTCATTTCGATCTCAAGCTGGGCGTTCTCGTCGTCCACGGTGAAGAGGTAGAGGTCAGGGTTGACGATCTCCACCTCGGCCGGCGCTTGGATGTCAGCCGCCACCACCGTTCCCTCCCCTTGCACGTCCAGGCGCATCCGCACCGGCTCCTCGCCGTGCAGGATCAACCGCAGCTGCTTGATCTGGAGGATCAACTGGGTCATATCCTCCCGGACGTGGGGGATCTCCGAAAACTCGTGATGCACGTCACTCACGCGGATGGAGGTCACGGCTGCCCCCGGCAGGGAGCTGAGCAACACACGCCGCAGGGCATTCCCCAGCGTGATGCCGTAGCCGCTCTCCAAAGGGCCGATGATGAACCGGCCATAGTTCCGCGAGATGACATCGGTCTCAATCTTGGGCAAAACCAACGTCGTAGTCAACAGACCATCCTCCCCAGGTACCCGTTGGGAATCTCAGAGGGTGCGAGTGCGAATTGCGAATTGCAAATTGCAGATTGCAAATTGCAGATGGCAAATGGCGCCTCTGGAATTCCCTGATCCTTTGCCCCTACCTGCCGACGACCGGGGCGTTTTCCAGCAGCCCCCTCGGCCCCGATCGCGGACTAGCGAGAGTAGTACTCAACGATCAACTGTTCCTGCAAGGGCAGATCAATCTCCTCACGGGTGGGAAGCCGCAACACCCGGGCGGACATCTGCTGAGGGTCGAGGACCAGCCAGGCCGGCACGCGCTGCACGTAGTCGCTCAGCAGTTGAGCCCGTTCCTTGAAGTAGCGTCGCTTGCGGCTCCCTTCCCGCACGATGATCTGATCGCCGGGCTTCACCAGGTAAGACGGGATGTTGGTCCGCCGCCCGTTGACGACAAAATGACCGTGCTGCACCAGTTGTCGGGCCTGGGCTCGTGAATCGGCAAACCCCAGCCGATAGATCACGTTGTCCAGCCGGCTCTCCAGGATAATCAGCAGGTTCTCGCCGGTCATTCCCCGCTTCTTGAGGGCCTGCTTGTAGTAGCGCCGGAACTGCCGCTCCAGCACGCCATAGATCCGCCGGGCCTTCTGCTTCTCCCGCAGCTGCCGGGCATAGTCGGAGGCACGCCGACGGCTGTACTGCGCCTCCCGCCCGTGCTGCCCCGGCGCATACCCCTTCCGCTCCAGGGCGCACTTGGGCGTGTAGCAGCGCTCCCCCTTCAGATAGAGCTTTTCCCCAGCCCGACGGCACAGCTTGCAAACCGGTCCTGTGTACCTCGCCATAGGTCCTCCAACCTCAGATCAGACTCTTCGCTTCTTGGGCGGGCGACAACCGTTGTGGGGGATAGGCGTGACATCGGTGATGGAGAGGACCTTGAGGCCCGCGGCCTGGATGGCCCGGATGGCCGCCTCCCGCCCCGGACCAGGCCCCTTCACGTAGATGTCCACCTCCCGCATCCCGTTGTCCATCGCCACCTTGGCCGCCTGCTCGGCAGCCAGGCGGGCGGCATAGGGCGTGCTCTTGCGGGACCCTTTGAACCCCACGGTGCCCGCACTCGCCCAGTTGATCACATTCCCTTCCAGGTCGGTCATCGTGACGATGGTGTTGTTGAACGTGGCATGGATGTGTGCCTGCCCATGCGGCACGTTCTTCCGCACCTTACGCGGCCCACGACGCCGTCCTGTACCTCGTCTTCGTGCCATATCGCCTCCTTCCCACTCCCTGCTGACGCCCTACTTCTTCTTCATCCCTCGCCGGCGGCCACGCCCGGGGACGGTCTTGCGAGGACCTCGTTTGGTCCGGGCATTGGTCCGCGTCCGCTGCCCCCGCACCGGCAGGTTCCGCCGGTGGCGCAGCCCCCGATAGCAGCCGATCTCCATCAGCCGCTTGATGTTCATCTGCACTTCCCGCCGGAGGTCTCCCTCCACCCGATAGTTGCGCTCGATGATCTCGCGCAGGCGGGTGATCTCCTCTTCCGAGAGGTCCTTCACCCGGGTGTTGGGATCCACGCCGGCCTGGCGCAAGATCTCGTTGCTCAAAGAGCGTCCGATCCCATAGATGTAGGTCAGACCGATTTCCACACGTTTGTTACGGGGCAGGTCTACCCCCGCGATACGAGCCATCGCTCCCTCCTGAATGAACTCAAGGGCGTGCCCCCCTTCGGACCCCTATCCCTGTCGCTGCTTGTGCTTGGGGTTCTCGCAGATCACGTAGACAACCCCCCGACGTCGCACGATCTTACACTTGGGACAACGGCGCTTCACCGATGCTGAGACTTTCATCGCACTTCTCTCCCTTCTGTCACCTTCCCGCAGGTCACGCGGTGCGAACTCGCGGGAGGGTCCTAGCCCATCTTGGATTCACAGTCGGGTCAGGATCTCCGCCTCGCCGTTGGTGATGGCGATGGTATGCTCAAAGTGGGCGGAGAGCCGGCCATCGGCCGTCGCCACCGTCCACTGATCCGACAGCAGCCGCGTCTTCCACGTTCCCGCGTTGACCATCGGTTCCAGGGCGATGGTCATGCCGGGGCGCAAGGGCAGCCCCCGCCCTGGACGGCCCACGTTCAGCATCTGGAATCCCTCGTGCATTTCACGGCCGATGCCGTGACTGGTGTACTCCCGCACGACGGAGAAGCCGTGGGATTCCACATACTGCTGGATAGCCCAGGCGATGTCGCCGGTCCGGTTCCCTAACCGGGCCTGGGCGATGCCCACGTAGAGGGCCTGTTCCGTCACCTCCAGCAACCGCTGGGCCTCCTCGCTGATCTCCCCCACCGGGATGGTGATGGCCGCGTCGCCGTGGAAGCCCTGGTAGATGGCCCCCACATCCACCGAGATGATGTCCCCTTCCTGCAGCACCCGGGGGCCGGGGATGCCGTGGACCAGTTCGTCGTTGACCGAGGCGCAGATGGTCGCCGGGAAGGGCGGCCCCTCAGGCAGGCTGTTGGGGTACCCCTTGAACGAGGGGATCGCCCCGTGGCCGCGAATGATCTCCTCGGCCAGCGCGTCCAGCTCACCGGTCGTCACGCCGGGAGCCACGCGCTCCCGCACGGCGGCCAATACCTCGGCCACGATCCGGCCAGCCTGGCGCATCAGCGCCAGCTCCTCTTCCGTTTTCAGGTAGACAACCGCCTCACGGGTCCTGGTGAACCGAGGCCGTCTCAATGGCGGCCGCCAACGCCTCGTGGACCGCGTCAATATCCTGCTCCCCATCAATCTCGACCAGCAGCCCGCGCTCTCGATAGTAGGTGATGAGCGGGCTGGTCTGCTCCATGTAGACTTCAATCCGGCGTCGCTGGGTCTCGGGCGTATCGTCGGGCCTCTGGTAAAGCTCCCCACCGCACTCGCAACGTCCCGGTTCCGGCGGCGGGTCGAACAGGATGTGGTAGACCCGCCCACACCGGCGACAAGTCCACCGCCCTCCCAGCCGCTGCAACAGGACCTCCTCGCTCACCCTGATGTAGGGGACGATGGTCACCCGCTCTCCCCGCTCGGCCAGCAGGGCATCCAGCGCCTCGGCCTGAGCGATGGTACGGGGAAAGCCGTCCAGGATCACCCCTCGGGCACAGTCGGGTTGGCTCAGCCGCTCCCGGACCATCCCCACCGTCACCTCGTCGGGGACCAGGTCCCCCCGCTCCATATAGGCTTTCGCCAGCCTCCCCAGCTCGGTCCCTTCCTTCAGATGGTAACGGAAGAGGTCACCCGTCGCCACGTGGGGAATCCCCATCTCCTGGGAGAGAATACCGGCCTGAGTCCCCTTCCCCGCCCCCGGCGCTCCCAACAAGACGATGTAGCGGCCCACCTCCCGCCTCCATCTTCTCCGTTTGGCGTTCTGACCACCTGAGAGCACGTGCGACACTTGATGGTCATCGCCCTCAGGATCACCGCAGGAAGCTCTCGTAGTGACGCATCAGCAACTGGGCTTCCAGTTGACGCATCGTGTCCACGACCACGCCGACCACGATGAGCAGGCCGGCGCTGGTGATCAACAGCGTGGGCGTGCCCTGGGGCGAGCGCACGAAGAGGCCCACGATGAAAGGCAACACGGCCACCGCCCCCAGGAAGAGAGCACCCACCAGCGTAATGCGCCGGTAGACCGCCGTGATGTACTCGGCCGTCCGCCTTCCCGGTCGAATGCCGGGGATGAATCCGCCCTGCCGTTGCAACACTCCCGGCAGGTCCTGCTGCTGCACCAGCACGTCCGTGTAGAAGTAAGTGAAAGCCACGACCATCAGGAAGTACATCGGCGCGTACCAGCCGCTGGTGCCGCTGAAGATGTTGGTCACCGACCGGGCGAAGCTGGCCACCGTTGGGTTGGTGCTGGTGATGAAGAACTGGGCGATGATGGCCGGGAAGGTCAGGATGGACTGGGCGAAGATGAGCGGGATCATCCCCGCCGTGTTCACCCGCAGGGGGATATGGGTCGCTTGACCGCCGTAAACCCTACGCCCTCGTACCCGCTTTCCGTACTGGACCGGGATACGGCGCTGCCCCTCCTGGACGACGACGATGACGAAGACGGTGATGGCGGTGATGGCCAAGAAGAGGAGCAGCCCGCCCACCCCTTGCTGAACCAGGATGTTCACCACGTTCTGGGGGATGCGGGCGACGATCCCGCCGAAGATGATCAGGGAGACTCCGTTGCCGATCCCCTGCTCGCTGATCAGTTCGCCCAGCCAGATGGCGAACATCGTACCCGCCGTCATCGCCGCGATGGTGGCAAAGGTGGGCAGCAACTGAGGGCCGCTGAAGCCGAAATGGGGAAGAATTGGCTCCCCACCGATGCTTCCGAAGAGCCGCACCTGCCCGATGGCCTGCAGGGCGGCCAGCGGGACGGTCAGGTAATAGGTGTACCGTTCCAGCCTTCTGCGGCCCTCCTCACCCTCCTCCTTCAGCATCTGCTCCAGGTTGGGGATAATGGGCACCAGGAGCTGGAAGATGATGGAAGCCGTGATGTAGGGGTAGACCCCCATCGCCATCACGGAGAAGGTGGCCACAGCCCCACCGGATAGGATGTCCAGCAGCCCCACCAACTGACCACCGGCTCCGCCGCCCTGCAGCAGGTTCTTCAGGGCCGCCTGGTTGACACCCGGCACGGGAACGTGGGCGGCCAGCCGGTAGATGATCAGGATGGCCAGGGTGAAGAGCAATTTCCTGCGCAGATCGGGCAGGGTAAAGGCGTTGCGGACAGCCTGGATCATACGACTCCCCCTCTATGCTCCCCTCGTCCTATCGGGTCCGAGCGCCTCCCCGCCGGTAGGGGAGTTCCTCGATGGTGCCCCCGGCCGCCTCGATCTTCCGGCGGGCGCTGGCCGAGAAGCGATGGGCTTTGAAGTGCAGGGGACGATCCAGGTCCCCATCGCCCAGGATGACGACCAACTCGCTGGCCTTCTTGATGATCCCGGCCGCCGCCAGCGTTTCCGGCGACACCTCGTCGCCCGCCTGAAAGCCCTTCAGCCGCTTCAGGTTGACCGGGGTGAAGCGAATTCGGTTGGGGTTGCGGAACCCGACGCCACGAGCGAAGGGGAGCTTGCGCACGACGGGGAGCTGCCCGCCCTCAAAGTAGGGAGGGACCCCACCGCCCGATCGGGCGTTCTGCCCCTTGGTACCACGCCCTGCCGTCTTGCCCTGGCCGGCCGCAATCCCTCGTCCCACTCGCTTCCGCCTCTTCTTCGCCCCCTCGGGGGGACGCAGTTCGTGTAATTTCATCCACCTCACTCCTGCTTGCCTCAGACGTCACGGGTCCCACGGCGGCAGGGAAATGGGCCGGCTAGGCTTCCTCCTCGGCCGGCACCGTCTCCACCTGCACCAGATGGCTCACCTTGGCGATCATGCCCCGGATCACCGGCGTATCCTCGCGGACGACGGTCTGGTGCATCCGGCGCAGCCCCAACGCCCGCACCGTCGCTTTCTGGCGTCGGGAGTAGCCGATGGGACTCTTCACCAGCTTGATCCGTAGCTTCTTCTCAGCGGACATAGCGCCGACTCCAGAATGGCATCACCCGCTCTTTGGGCAGGCCCCGTCGGGCCGCCTCCTCTTCGACCGACTTGAGCTGGGACAGCCCGTTGAGGGTGGCGTAGACGACGTTCAAGACGTTGGAGCTGCCCAGGGACTTGGTCAGGATGTCCTTCACGCCGGCCGCCTCCAGGACGGCCCGGACGCCGCCGGCGGCGATCACGCCCGTGCCCGGCGAGGCCGGCTTGAGCAGGACCTTGGCCCCGCCCTGCTTGCCGATCACCTCGTGGGGGATGGTGGTATCCACCAGCGGCACCCGGATCATATTCCGCCGGGCCCGCTCCAACCCCTTGCGGATGGCATCGGGCACCCCCCGGGCCTTGCCCACGCCCACGCCTACCCGGCCCTTGTTGTCTCCGACGACGACGACGACGCGGAAGGCGAAGCGACGGCCACCCTTCACCACCTTGGCCACCCGCTTGATGTCCACCACCCGCTCGTCGAGCTCCTCCCGCTGCTCCTCGAAGACTTCCCGGTCGCGCAATCGGTTTCCGTTCATCAGAAGTCCAGCCCTCCTTCGCGTGCTCCTTCGGCCAGCGCCTTGACGCGACCGTGGTACTTGTACCCGCCTCGGTCGAAGGCGACTTTGGTGACCCCTTTGGCCAGGGCCCGCTCCGCCAGAACCCGGCCTACGATCCGGGCTTGCTCCGTCTTCGGCAATCCGGCGACGCGCTCTCGGATCTCCCGGTCAATGGTCGAGGCCGAGGCCAGCGTGTGGCCCACGGTGTCGTCAATGATCTGAGCGTAGATGTGGGTCAGGCTTCGGTAGACATTCAACCGAGGGCGCTCCGGCGTCCCGAAGACCCGTTTGCGCACCCGGCGATGCCGCCGCAGTCGTGCCAGCCGTTTCTGCTTGTTCTTATCCATAACCCTCTCACCACGTACGCGATTTCCCGGCTACTTGGCCTTACCGGCCTTGCCGGCCTTACGCCGGACATGCTCACCCTTGTAGCGAATCCCCTTCCCCTTGTAGGGTTCCGGGGGGCGGAGGCGACGGATCTCCGCCGCTACCTGCCCGACCACCTGCTTGTCAATCCCCTCGATGACGATCTCCTTCGATCGGGGTTCCATATGGAAGGTAACATTCTCCGGCGGCTTGACCTCCACCGGGTGGGAGAAGCCCAGGTTGAGCAGGAGCGAGCCGTCGGGCCGCACCTGGGCCCGATAACCCACGCCGACGATCTCCAGCACCTTGCGGAAGCCCGTGGAGACGCCGATCACCATGTTGTTCAACAGGGCCCGCGTCAACCCGTGGAGGGCCCGGTGGTGGCGCTGGTCCGTCGGACGCCGGACCAGCAAGTAACCATCCTCCTGGACGATGGTCATATCGGGGTGAAACTCTCGGGTGAGCTCCCCCTTAGGCCCTCGGACCCGGACGACGTTGCCCCGAATCTCGACTTCTACACCCTTGGGGATGGGGATCGGTTTCCGACCAATGCGCGACACAACACACCTCCTCGAAACAGCCGCTCAGCGGCATCACGTTGCGCCGGCCCGGCCACCGGTCTTGCACAGCCCGGCGTCGGACCCTCCGCTGCCGCCAAGCCTCCGGCCACGACCTACCAGACGTAGCAGAGGACCTCGCCCCCGACGCCCAGACGACGGGCCTGTTGATCGGTCAGAACCCCCTTAGGGGTGGAGAGGATGGCGATGCCCATCCCGCTCAGCACCCAGGGGATCTCCCGCTTGCCCACGTAAATCCGCCGTCCGGGCTTGCTCACCCGCTTCAACCCGGTGATGACCGGGCGGCGATGCCGCCGCCGGCCCACGTACTTGAGCCGGATGACCAGGACAGGCTGGGGCCGCTCATCGCCGACGACGAAATCCTCGATGAAGCCCTCATCCTTCAAAATGCGGGCGATGGCCACCTTCATCTTGGAGCTGGGCATCGCAACGGAGGTATGACCGGCCATCAAGGCGTTGCGAATGCGGGTCAGCATATCAGCAATGGGATCCGTCACAGTCATAGCTTTCTATCCTCTGCGAATTCATCAGCGTCCATCGGTCATGCGGTGACAGGCACCGGATCATGCCCGATCCGGGCCCTCCGCCCCGGGCCTACCAGCTGGCCTTGGTCACGCCGGGGATCACCCCTTCCAGGGCCAGCTCCCGGAAGCAGATCCGGCACAGTTGGAAGCGGCGGATGTACCCCCGGGGCCGCCCGCACCGGATGCAGCGGTTCCGCACCCGAACCTTATACTTGCGCCGTTTTTCCCGGTAGATCATGCATTTCCTTGCCACAGGTCCTCCCTCGCTGGCTCAACGTTGCGAACAGTTACGACCGGTCCCTCTCCAGGTTCCCGCTCACGCGCGTCGGAAGGGCATGCCCATCAGTTCCAGCAGCCGCCGCCCTTCCTCATCGGTCTTGGCCGTGGTGACGATGGTGATCTCCATGCCCCGCACCTTGTCAATCTGGTCGTAGTCAATCTCCGGCCAGACCAACTGCTCCCGGAGCCCCAAGGTGTAGTTGCCCCGACCATCAAAGGAATCCGGGGAGACCCCCCGGAAGTCGCGCTGCCGAGGCAGGGTCACGTTGAAGAGTCGGTCGAGGAAGTCGTACATCCGCTGGCCGCGCAGGGTGACCTTGACGCCGATGGCACGACCGGCCCGCAGCTTGAAACCGGCGATGGACTTTCGGGCCCGGGTGACGATCGGCTTCTGACCGGTGATGGTGGCAATGTCCTGCACGGTGTGGTCCAGCGCCTTGGGATTGTCCAACGCCTCGCCCACCCCCACGTTGACCACGACTTTCTCCACGCGGGGAACCTGCATCACGTTTTTGTAGCCGAACTCTTTCATCATCGCCGGTACCACGTCCTGGCGGTACCGCTCCTTCAACCGTGGCATTGCGCCTCACTCCTCTACGTAGCGTTCCAGCATCCTCAGTTGGGCTTTAGGAAAGCCCTCCTACACCCTGCGTAGAAGGCCCTTCCGGCAGAGGCCCTTCCAGGGCCGAAATTCCGGTCGGGCTTTAGGAAAGCCCTCCTACATCCAGCGTAGAAGGCCCTTCCGGCAGTGTAGGAGGCCCTTCCAGGGCCGAAAGGCCCCAACGGCCCACCAGGTGCTTAGTCAATATCCGCCTCGCAAAGCTTGCAGTAGCGGACCTTCCGGCCCTCTTCGTTGAAGCGATAGCCCACCCGGGTGGCCTCCCCGCAGGTGGGGCAAACCAACATCACGTTGGAGACGTGGATGGGGGCCTCGAACTCGATGATGCCCGCGCGGACCTGGCCCCGACCGGCCTGGATGGGCCGCTGGTGCTTCTTAACGATGTTGACCCCCTGCACCACCACCCGCTCTTCCTTGGGGATCGTCCGGAGGATGGTGCCGCGCCGGCCCCGATCGTCGCCGCTGATCACCAGCACCGTGTCCCCCTTCTTCACCCGCAACCGGCGTCGCTTCTTCTCGTCCTTACGTTTTCTGGCCATATCCCCTACCTACCTCACAGGACTTCTGGAGCCAGGGAGACGATCTTCGTGAAGCCCTTGTCCCGCAGCTCCCGGGCCACGGGGCCGAAGATGCGCGTCCCCTTGGGATTCCGCGTGTACCCATCCAGGATGACCGCTGCGTTGTCATCGAACCGGATGTAGGAGCCATCGGGCCGGCGGTACTCTTTGGCGGTGCGCACGATGACGGCCCGCACGATGTCGCTCTTCTTCACCGAGCCCGTGGGGGTGGCCTGCTTCACCGTGGCAACGACCACATCGCCCACCCGACCGTAGCGCCGCTTGGACCCTCCCAACACCCGAATCACCAGGATCTCCTTGGCACCGGTGTTATCGGCCACGCGCAGCCGGCTCTCTTGCTGAATCATCGTCGTCCTCCTTCCGTCCTTCCCCAGGTACCGTCCAAAACTGTGGGAGCATCCCACCCCCTACGGCCAAGGCTTTTCGGATCCCTCCCACACTTCTGAACGACACCTCCTCCCAGCCTCCGGCCCCTCCAGCACCCTGCCCCTTCCGGCGAGGGAGGCTGAGGGGCCGGCTCATGCTCCTCAGCGGGCACGCTCCAGGATCGCTTCGACCACCCAGCGCTTCTCCTTGCTGATGGGACGCGACTCCACGATGCGCACCAGGTCGCCTTCTCGACAGGCGTTCTCCTCGTCGTGGGCCTTGTACTTCTTGCGGATCCGCACCACCTTGCCGTACAAGGGGTGGCGCTTCATCCGCTCCACCTGCACGACGACGGTCTTGTCCATCTTGTCGCTGACGACACGACCCACCAGGCGCTTGCGTCGCTTCTTCATGCCTCCTCACCCTCACCTTCCTGCCAGGCGGCCATCATCGCCGCCAGTTCGCGCTCCCGCAGAATAGTCTTCATCCGGGCAATATCCCGCTTCACGGCCCGGATCTGGTTGTTGTCGCGGAGCTGCCCTGCAGCCCAATCGAAGCGAAGCCGGAAGAGGCGCTGATAGGCCTCGTCCAGGTGGGCTTCGATCTCCTCGGTCGTCATCGCCCGAATCTCTCGCGCGTGCATCCCTACTCCTCCGTCCCTATGTCGTGGCGAGTGACGAACTGGGTTTTGATGGGAAGCTTGTGAGAGGCCAGGCGCATCGCCTCCCGCGCCGCTTCTTCGGAGACGCCAGCGATCTCGAAGAGGATGCGCCCCGGCTTCACCACGGCGACCCAGTGGTCCACAGAGCCCTTCCCCTTCCCCATCCGGGTCTCGGCCGGCTTCTTGGTCACCGGTTTGTCGGGGAAGATGCGGATCCAGACCTTGCCACGCCGCTTCACATAGCGGACAATAGCACGCCGGGCGGCCTCGATCTGCCGGCTGGTGATCCAGGCCGGCTCCAGGGCCTGCAGGCCGTACTCCCCGAAGGAGACTTCCACCCCCCGCGAGGCCCGGCCCTTCATCCTACCCCGCATCTGCTTCCGATATTTCACGCGCTTTGGCATCAACATCGTATGACGCTCCTGCTAAGCTCATCCAGAAAATGGCACTAGGACGATGGCACCTGCTGCAGGTGTGACCACGCTTCGTCTTCCTCCGACCAACTCCCATCCTCGGCAAGCGAAGCCTCGCTCAAGAGAGCCGTCTCAGGAAGAGCGCCTGTTGGTCCTTCCTCCGCCCGCTCACGCAACCGCTTCTTCTTCCTCTTGCTCACCCTCCGGCAGCACATCCCCTTTGTAAATCCACACCTTGACGCCGATGCGCCCGAAGGTGGTGAGCGCCTCGGCCCGGGCGAAGTCAATGTCGGCCCGAAGCGTGTTACGGGGCACCCGGCCGTCCATCTGCCACTCGCGCCGGGCCATCTCGGCGCCGGCCAGACGACCGCTGCACATCACTTTGATGCCCTTGGCCCCCGCCCGCATCGCCTGACGGACCGCCTGCTTCATCGCCCGGCTGTGGGAGATCCGCCGCTCCAGTTGGGCCGCAATGTTCCGGGCCACCAGCTTGGCGTCCAGGTCCGGCTGGGTCACCTCTTCCACCTCGATCTTCACCGACTTTCCCGTCATCTTCTCCAGGTCGCGCCGCAGTTGCTTCACCGCCGCACCCCGCCGTCCGATGACCACACCCGGCTTGGCGGTCCAAATGGTGACCTGGACCTGGTTGGGGAAGCGCTCGATCTCCACATTGGAGAGGCCGGCCTGGGCCAACTGCTTTTCCAGGTAGTCACGGATGGCCAGGTCCTCCTCCAGCAGCTTCTTGTACTCCTTCCCCTCGGCGAACCAGTGGGCCTTCCAGTCTCGGATGACGCCCAGGCGGAAACCGTATGGATGTACCTTGCGTCCCAACGTTGCCTCCTTACCGCGCTTACACTTCCTCGGCCTCTTCGGCCAGCACGACGGTGATGTGGCAAGAGCGCCTCAGAATGGGCTTGAACCGACCGCGGGCCCCGAACCGCCGCCACTTGCGGGTGGGGCCATCATCGGCCCGAATCTCGGCGATGTAGAGGTCCTCCCGCACCAGGCCAATATCCTCGGCGTTGGCGATGGCCGAACGGATGACCTTGGCCACAGGCCGTGCCGCCGCCTGGGGCATGAAGCGCAACAACTCCAAAGCCTCATCGGCCCCTAACCCACGCACCTGGTCAATAACCCGGCGCACTTTCTGGGGGGACATCGGGATGTATCGAGCCACTGCCCGGACCTTGAACTCTTCCATAGCCTCGTTCCCCTTCTACCCGCCTACCGCTTCTTCTTGCGGGCTTTGGTCTTCTTCTCCTTGACGATGTGCCCTCGGAAGGTACGGGTGGGGGCAAACTCCCCCAGCTTGTGCCCCACCATCGTCTCGGTGATGTAGATGGGCACGTGCCGGCGACCGTCGTGGACGGCGATGGTGTGCCCCACCATCTGGGGGAGGATGGTGGAGTCGCGAGACCAGGTGCGGATCACCCGCTTATCCCCCCGGCGGTTCATCTCCTCGATCTTGCGGACCAACTTGGGGTCTACGTAAGGTCCCTTTTTCAGCGACCGTGACATCGTTCTCCGGCTCCTTTCTGCTCGTCCTCATCCCTCGATGGGAGCAGTTGCCGTGGGCCTAATCTCCTCGGGCTCTTCCCCGATTTCATACAAGTACTCGGGCGCAAAATCTGCGCCATTGGGCCACTCGATGGTGTTGGTCTCAGGATTTACAGCGACTTGCCGGAAGCGATCCAGGTCCTTCAGCGGTTCAAAAACCTCCCCGTACAATTCGCCCTGCAAATCCACATCCTTGACCACACCATCGCTAAAAGTCAGCCTCAATCTATACCCGCCTAACCAAGTAACATCTGTGATATGGAGAAACATCTCTCCCATTGCCTCTCTACCCTACACCAGCGGAGGTATTTTCTTCAATGGCCTCCGTTCCTCTGCACGCCTCCAGTTGTCCATCAGATCCCCTTGATACTTCTCCAACCATTCGAACAGCATACGCAATGCCCGCTTCGACATCCTACCTCTCACCATTCCTGTCTGGATCTCGATCACCACTTCCTGATCCTGGTATCTCGCGTGAAAATGAGGCGGAGGGTGGTCATTGTAGTTCATAAAGATAACAATCCCATAGAACCTGCATATCTCAGGCACCGATTCTTCCCTACTAAACCTAGCGCCGGCGCTTCCCCCGCCGTCGAATGATGTACTTGTCCGTCGCCTTGTTGCGGCGGGTCTTCTTCCCCAAGGTGGGCTTCCCCCACGGGGATTTGGGTCCCGGCAGCCCGATGGGCGCCCGCCCCTCCCCCCCGCCGTGGGGATGGTCCCGGGGGCTCATCGCCGAACCGCGCACGGTGGGCCGGATACCCAGCCAGCGCTTGCGGCCCGCCTTGCCCAGCTTGATGTTGCCGTGCTCCACGTTCCCCACCTGCCCGATGGTCGCCATGCACTCCTGGCGCACCATCCGTACCTCGCCACTGGGCAGGCGCAAGGTGACGTAGCCCCCCTCTTTGGCCAGCACCTGGGCCGAGGTCCCTGCCGCCCGCACCAACTGCCCCCCCCGGCCTGGATAGAGCTCCACGTTGTGCACCTGGGTGCCCAACGGGATGTTGGCCAGGGGCAGCGCGTTGCCCACCCGGATCTCCGCATCGGGGCCGCTCATCACCGTATCCCCCACCCGCAGCCCCAGGGGGGCGATGATGTACCGCTTCTCCCCGTCGGCGTAGGTCAGCAAAGCGATGCGAGCCGAACGGTTGGGATCGTACTCTATGGAAGTTACCTTGGCCGGGATGCCAACCTTGTCCCGTTTGAAGTCAATCAACCGGTAGCGCCGCTTGTGGCCGCCACCCCGGTGGCGGACGGTGATCCGGCCCTGGAAGTTGCGACCCGCCCGCTTGCGCAGAGGCCGCAGAAGGCTGCGCTCCGGCTCCCGCCGCGTGATCTCCTCGAAGGTGTAGCCCGTCATCCCACGGCGTCCGGGCGATGTTGGCTTGTAGACTTTGATGCCCATCGTTCACCCCACTCCCTGTTGCGATGCCTGTCCGCTTACACGCCCTCGAAGAACTCGATCCGGTGGCCCGGCGCCAGCGTGACGATGGCCTTCTTCCAGCCGGAGCGCCGGACCACGGGACGCCGGCCCCAACGCCGGACCCGCTTGGCGGGCACATTGATCACATTCACCCGCACGACCTCCACGTCGAAGATGGTCTCCACCGCCTCTTTGATCTGCCGCTTGTTGGCCCGCCGGTCCACCTCAAAGGTGTACTGATTGTACTCATCGGCCTGGATGTTGCTCTTCTCGGTTACGATAGGCCGTAAGATGACCTCATAAGGATGCAAATCTGCCATCCCCAACCCTCCTTAACGAGGTGTCAGAATCCACAGGTCCCACCAACCCTGTGCGGCTCCCCCCGCCTACTCGCCGAGGATGGACTCGATGACCCGCAGCGAGTCGAGAGGAACCAACAGGTAGTCGTACTTCAACAGGTCCCGGATGTTCAGGTAATTGGCACGCAGCGTCTTGACCTCGGGGAGGTTGTTGGCCGACTTCTCCACCGCCTCGTTCCTCTCCGCCAGCAGGATGAGGGCACTGCTCTCCACGTTCAGGTTGTCCAGCAGTTCCACCATCTGCCGCGTCCTGGGGCGGTCCCAGGAGAGCTGGTCCACCAGGATGATCTGCTGCTCGGCCGCCTTCACCGAGAGGGCCGAGCGCAGGGCCGCCCGTCGCATCTTGCGGGGCATCTTCTGGCGGTAGCTGCGCGGCTTGGGACCGTGGGCAATGCCCCCGCCGACGAAGATGGGCGCGTTGCGGCTCCCGTGACGGGCCCGCCCCGTCCCCTTCTGACGGTACCACTTGGCTTTGGTGCGGTTGACCTCCCCCCGTGACTTGGTCTTGTGGGTGCCCTGACGGGCGTTGGCCAACTGGCGCACCAACGCCTGGTGCATCAAGGCGGTGTTGATGGGAGCCTGGAAAATCTTCGGAGGGAGCTCCACCTCCCCGACGACGGCACCTTCCATGCTATAGACCGGTACTCGCAACGGACCTTCCCTCCTCATCACCCTTGCTTACGGGCCTCTTTGATGATGACCAATCCACCTCGAGGGCCGGGAACGCTTCCGCGCACGGCCAGCAGGTTGTGCTCCGGGTCCACCAGGGCCACCAGCAGGTTCTGGGCCGTGACCCGGGCGTTCCCCATCCGGCCGGCCATCCGCTTTCCCTTCCAGACGCGACCGGGCGTCGAGGTCGCGCCGATGGACCCCGGCGCGCGCTCCCGGTCCGACTGGCCGTGGGTCTTGGGCTGCCGCCGGAAACCGTGGCGCTTGATGGTGCCGGCGAAGCCCCGCCCCTTGGTAATGCCCACCACATCCACCCGCTCCCCCACCTGGAAGATCTCCACGGTGAGCTTCTGGCCTTCGTGGTAGGCCGTCTCGTCCTTCACCCGGATCTCCCGCAGGTAGCGCAAGGGCGGCACAGGTTCGGCCAACTGCTTGCGCTCAGGGTGCTTCTCGTCCGGCTTCAACAGCCCCAAGTGCCCCAGTTGTCCCCGGGTCAGCTTGCGTCGGGCTTTGCGCGGCTCCAGCTCCTCGAAGCCGATCTGGATCGCCCGGTAGCCGTCGCGCTCCAGGGTCTTCACCTGGGTCACCCAACAGGGGCCAGCTTCGATCACCGTGACCGGCACCACCTCGCCGTTCTCGTCGAAGATCTGGGTCATCCCCACTTTACGGCCCAGAAGGCCCTTCGTGACACTACCCATCGTACCTCCTTATCAGGGACTGTCAGCGTCGTGCCTCCCCGGCTGGCTCCCAACCGGACGGGGAACCTCTCCCAACGCTGCATCATCCCCGGGGACGTTGGGCCTTGCACTCCCCGTTTTCCCAGAAGCCAGGCCCAACGCCCCCTTCACTCACGCTACAGTTTGATCTCGATGTCCACACCCGCTGGCAGGTTCAGCCGCATCAGCGTATCAATGGTCTTGGCGTCCGGGTCAATGACGTCAATCAACCGCTTGTGGGTACGGATCTCGAAGTGCTCGTGAGAGTCCTTGTCAATGAACGTGGACCGCCGTACCGTGAAGCGCTCGATCTTGGTGGGCAAAGGGACCGGACCGACGACCGTCGCGCCCGTCCGCTCTGCCGTCTCCACGATGCGCCGCGCCGATTGGTCCAGGATGCGGTGATCGTAGGCTTTCAGTCGGATGCGGATTCTCTGTTTGGCCATACCCCCCATCCTATTCCGATTAACGGATGATCTTGGTGATGACGCCGGCGCCGACGGTCAGGCCACCCTCGCGAATGGCAAACCGACTCCCCGGCTCAATCGCCACCGGCTCGATCAACTTCACCTGCATCGTCACATTGTCCCCGGGCATCACCATCTCCACCCCCTCCGGCAGGATCACCTCCCCCGTCACATCCATCGTCCGAATGTAGA
>Ga0256830_1001049_pt1 | contig 20123 bp, 15 predicted proteins | sample 128326metaG_FD_190537 | JGI IMG/M metagenome (GOLD analysis project Ga0256830, IMG submission 190537) | Hydrothermal vent microbial communities from Lau Basin, Pacific Ocean - 128-326 | ecosystem: Environmental > Aquatic > Marine > Hydrothermal vents | place: Pacific Ocean: Lau Basin | collected... | reverse complement strand
CATGATAAACGTCACAGCACATAACAACGGTTTAACTCCCGTGCCGACTCTGGTGGTCGGCCTGGGACAAAGCGGTTTGTCCTGTGCGCGTTTTCTGGTTCAACAAGGCGTGCCGTTTGCGGTAACAGACAGCCGCGAACAGCCGCCGGGTATTGTCGCCTTGCGTGCTGAGTGTCCCACAGTGAAAACCGGCCTGGGTGATTTTGATGAAAAGCTGTTTGCCTGGGCGCAGCGCCTGATTGTCAGCCCGGGTGTTTCATTGCGTGAGCCGTTGATTGTCGATGCGCAACGTCGTGGTGTGGAAGTGATTGGCGATATCGAAGTTTTTGCACGCATGGCGCAGGCACCCATTGTGGCTATTACCGGTTCTAACGGGAAAAGCACCGTCACTTCACTGTTGAGTGAAATGGCAAAAACGGCGGGCCGGGATGTGCGCACGGGCGGCAACATTGGCACACCTGCGTTGGAATTGCTCACGGAAAACGAGCCGGACTTTTACCTGCTGGAATTGTCGAGTTTTCAACTGGACAGCACACATGCCCTGCATGCCGCAGCGACGGTGGTGCTGAACATCAGTGCAGATCACCTGGATCGTTACGATGATCTGGCCCATTACGTGGCCAGCAAGCAGCGTATTTACAGTGATGCCGGACTGGCTGCACAGGGTGTGGCGGTGTTTAACCGTGATGATTCACAGGTGGCGGCGATGCTGGCGGGCAACGTACAACAGCAAAAAATCAGCTTTGGTCTGGGCGTTCCCGCTGAAGACCAATTTGGGCGCATCAGCCTGAATAACGAAAGCCTGAATGAAAACAGTGAATTATGGTTGGCGCGCGGTACAGAAGCCTTGCTGCCGGTTGCACAGATACGCATGGCGGGTGAACAGGCTCAGGCCAATGCGCTGGCAGCACTGGCACTGGGCGAGGTGATGGGCTTGTCCATGGCAGACATGTTAGCCACGCTGAAAACTTTTCCGGGTCTGCCGCACCGTACGCAGTTTGTCGCTGAGGTTGATGGCGTGCGCTGGATCAATGATTCCAAGGGCACCAATGTGGGAGCCACGCTGTCTGCGGTGCGGGGTTTGGCCGGGCCGCTGGTATTAATTGCGGGTGGGCAGGGCAAGGGTGCTGATTTTTCACCGCTGGCGGATGCCGTAAAAGACAAGGTACGTGTTGTTATTTTGCTGGGTGAAGATGCGGTACTGATGGAAAAAGCTCTGGCAGATGTAGTGCCCGTGGTGCGCATGTCTTCTGTGAAGGGCTCAATGGAAGCAGCCGTGGCACAAGCGCAGTCGCTTGCACAACCCGGCGATACGGTGCTGTTGTCACCGGCCTGTGCCAGTTTCGACATGTTTTCCGGTTTTGTTGCGCGAGGTGAAGCCTTTATGGCAGCCGTACGTGCATTGTCAGCTGTCGGAGGAGATGAGTCATGAGCACGGATACGATTCCCGTACTGCGTAATTTTATCCATACCGCGAATGTGACAGCGAATCAGCGTCATGGGCGTTTTCCGCTGGATGCAGGTTTGCTGGCAGCAGCCATTATGTTGCTGGCCGTGGGGCTGGTGATGGTGGCGTCGGCCTCGGTGTCCATTGCCGAACGCCAGATGGATGACCCGCTCTTTTATTTATGGCGACAGAGCGCTTTTGTGGTGCTGGGTTTGCTGGTGGGTTTTGCGGTGTTGAATGTGCGCCTGGTGTATTGGGAACGCCTCGGCCCCTGGTTTTTGCTGTTGGGCATGAGTTTGCTGGTGGCGGTGTTGCTACTGGGGCGTGAAATCAACGGCAGCGTGCGCTGGTTATCGCTGGGGCCGGTGAATTTTCAGCCGTCGGAAATGATGAAGTTGTTTATCGTGATTTATCTGGCGGGTTATCTGGTGCGACGTGGTGACGAAGTCCGCGAATCCGTGAAGGGTTTTCTCAAACCTATGTTACTGGTAGGCCTGATCGGTGTGCTGTTATTGCTGGAACCTGATTTTGGTGCTGCTGCTGTTATTACTGCCACAGTACTGGGCATGATGTTTTTGGGAGGAGTACGGCTGTGGCAATTTGCGGTGTTGTTCCTCGGCATGTCCGCCGTGGTGGCTGCGGTGGCAGTGTCTTCTCCTTACCGGGTAGAGCGTCTAACGTCATTTGTGAATCCCTGGGCGGACCCGTTTGACAGTGGTTTCCAGCTCACTCAGGCATTGATTGCCTTTGGTCGCGGTGAGTGGATGGGTGTGGGACTGGGGAGCAGCGTGCAGAAACTGTTTTACCTGCCCGAAGCGCACACGGATTTTTTGTTTGCCGTACTGGCTGAAGAGCTGGGCCTGATGGGTGTGGTGCTGGTGATTGGTTTGTTTGTGCTGGTTGTGTGGCGTGCCTTTGTGGTGGGGCAGTCAGCGGCGCAGGGCGGTAATCGTTTTGGTGCTTATACGGCTTATGGCATTGGCATATGGCTGGGTTTGCAGGCGTTTATTAATCTCGGTGTGAACATGGGTATGCTGCCCACCAAGGGACTGACTCTGCCACTGATGAGTTACGGCGGCTCCAGCATTGTGATGAGTTGTGTTGCGGTGGCGTTGTTGTTGCGGATCTCCCATGAGTATCCGGTGGATAAGCAACCAGCGGCACGACGGACGGTGCCTACCTTACAAAAAACAGCGCAAAAAGCAGCACAAAAAACAGCACAAAAAACGATGACCAAGCGGAGGCGCAGTTCGTGATGGTCAAGTGTGAAAAAATCCAACGCAGAGAGGCAAAGGCGCAGAGAACGCAGAGGTTTTTGATGTTGTCTATGCAAATACTACAAGTTTTGGATGCAATGAAAACTCTTCTGGTTTTTCTTTGCGTTCTTCGCGCCTCTGCGCCTTTGCGTTGGATGTTGTCTTTTGGCAAAAGCCACAAACAATTTGATTTTTCTTTGCGCTCTTCGCGCCTCTGTGCCTCTGCGTTGGATGTTGCTTTTGGGAGGCAGTCATGAGCAGCCAGCAACCTCTACGCATTATGGTCATGGCCGGTGGTACCGGTGGTCATGTGTTCCCCGCATTGGCGGTGGCTGATGAATTGCGTGCGCGCGGCGTGGAAGTCAGCTGGCTGGGTACGCGCCAGGGACTGGAAGCCGAAGTGGTGCCGCGTGCCGGTTTTCCCATTGACTATGTGCAGGTGTCCGGCTTGCGCGGCAAAGGTGTGCTGAGTCTGCTGATGGCACCGGTGAAACTGCTGCTGGCCTTGTCGCAAAGTTTGAAAATTATTTCCCGACGCCAACCTGCGGCAGTGCTGGGCATGGGCGGCTTTGTGACCGGCCCTGGCGGACTGGCAGCATGGCTGAAGCGGAAGCCATTGCTGATTCACGAACAGAATGCCCGTGCCGGGTTGACCAATCGTTTGTTGGCACCGCTGGCACGACGAGTGATGGAAGCGTTCCCCGGCACGTTTGCGGTGTCTAAAAAAGTGCTGCACACCGGCAATCCCCTGCGCAAAACATTCATTGATGCGGTGCCTGATAATGCGAGCGTCAATTCAGACAAACAGATACTGCGCCTGCTGGTGGTGGGCGGCAGTCTCGGTGCGGCGCGACTCAATGAAGTGGTGCCGCAGGCGCTGGCAGCACTGGACGCTGCCGCTCGCCCCGAAGTCTGGCATCAGGCGGGCAAACGCAATATCGACGATGCACGTTCTGCTTATGCAGCAGCGGGCATTGACGCACGACTGGAACCGTTTATTGATGACATGGCAGCTGCTTATGTCTGGGCTGATGTGGTGTTATGTCGTGCTGGTGCCATGACCATTGCCGAAGTGGCGGCTGCCGGTGTGCCGTCTATTCTGGTGCCTTTTCCTTTTGCTGTGGATGACCATCAGACAGCCAATGCGCGTTATCTGGCGGATGCACAGGCCGCCGTGTTACTGCCGCAAACGCAGCTGACAGCCGAATGTCTGGGTGAGATTTTGGTATCGCTTAATGCCGACAAATTAACCGCCATGGCCGAAGCCGCACGCAAACTGGCATTGCTGGACGCCACCACGCAAGTGGTCGAGCAATGTCTGGCGGTGGCGCGGGGCGACGACAGACAGGAGGTGGCCCATGGCTAAGCAAAAAGTCAAACAAAGGGTCGAGCGCAGAGGACAAGACCTCAAGGGTGAATCACATCCGGCCTGGGGACGAATTCATCGTGTGCATTTTGTCGGCATCGGTGGTGCGGGCATGGGTGGCATTGCCGAAGTGTTATCTAATCTGGGTTATGCCGTATCCGGTTCGGATCTGCGGGAAAATGCTGTGACTCGTCGTCTGGCCAATCTGGGTGCCGAAATATTTACAGGGCATGATGCAACGAACGTGCAGGGCTGCGATGTGGTGGTCACGTCTACCGCTGTGTCGGCAGATAACCCGGAAGTCGTGGCCGCGCGTGAAGCGCGTATTCCGGTAGTGCCGCGCGCTGAAATGCTGGCTGAACTGATGCGTTTTCGTTTTGGCATTGCCATTGCGGGAACGCATGGCAAGACCACGACCACTAGCCTGACGGCGAGCCTGCTGGCCGAAGACGGACTGGACCCCACCTTTGTTATTGGTGGTTTGCTCAACAGTGCCGGTTCCCACGCACGCCTTGGCGAGAGTCGTTATCTGGTGGCCGAAGCCGACGAAAGTGATGCCTCGTTTTTGTACCTTGCACCGATGATGGCCGTGGTCACCAATATTGATGCCGACCATATGGAAACCTACGGCGGTGACTTTGCCAATCTGCGTCAGGCCTTTCTCGAATTTTTACATCACCTGCCTTTTTATGGTCTGGCAGTGATGTGCATTGATGATCCGGTGGTGCGCGAACTGCTGCCGGAAATCTCCAAACCGGTGCTGACCTACGGGTTTGAATCCGTAGACGCCGATGTGCGTGGACTGGATTTGCAGCAACAGGGACCGCACACCCATTTCCGGGTGCAGCGCAAGGATCATGAAACCGAACTGGCAGTGACACTGAACATGCCCGGTGCGCATAACGCACTGAATGCACTGGCGGCCATTGCCGTGGCCACCGAACTGGGTGTCAGCGATGAAGCCATTCAAAACGGGCTGGTCGGTTTTGAAGGTATTGGCCGACGTTTTCAGGTTTATGGTGAATTGCAAACCACCGCAGGTAACGTGCTGTTGGTAGATGACTATGGTCATCACCCGCGTGAAGTAGAGGCCACTCTGGAAGCGGCACGCAAGGCCTGGCCGGACCGGCGTTTGGTGCTGGCCTTTCAGCCACATCGTTTTTCACGCACCCGTGATCTGTTTGAAGACTTTGCCAAAGTGCTTGGTGAAGCGGATGTCTTATTGTTGCTGGAAGTTTTTGCCGCAGGGGAACAGTCGCAGGGCGGTGATGATGGCCGTGCCCTGTGTCGTGCGATACGCACCCGTGGACAACTGGACCCGGTATTTGTGGAAAATGTGGATGATCTTGCAACGACCCTGCAAGGCGTGTTGCGTGAAGGTGATGTGTTACTGACGTTGGGTGCGGGTTCCATTGGTGTGGCGGCAGCGCAGTTGCCGGAACAGCTGAAGGAAGGTGCGTGATGATCCAGTTTGAAAAGATCCAACGCAAAGGCGCAAAGACGCAGAGAACGCAAAGGTTTTTGAGGCTGGCTGTATGTGAGCCGATTGGGTTTTCTTTGCGTTCTTTGCTCCTCTGCGTCTCTGCGTTAGATTTTAAAATGCGGAGACACTCATGAACGCACTGCCTCTGACGACCGAATTGCGCGGCAACGTGCTGTTAGACGAGCCCATGTCAAAACACACAAGCTGGCGTATTGGCGGCCCGGCTGACCGTTACTACCAGCCTGCCGATATTGCAGATTTGTCACTGTTTTTATCGCAGCTGCCGGAAAACGAGCCGGTTTACTGGCTGGGCCTGGGCAGCAATCTGCTGGTGCGCGACGGTGGCATTCGCGGCACGGTAATTGCAACCAGTGGCGTGGTGGATGGACTGGAACAAATTGATGAAAAAACAGTGCGCGCCGAGGCTGGCGTGGCCTGTGCCAAAGTGGCCCGTTTTTGCGCGCGCGCAGGTCTTTCAGGTGCAGAATTTCTGGCCGGTATTCCCGGCACCATGGGCGGTGCGCTGGCAATGAATGCAGGAGCCTTCGGCGGTGAAACCTGGGAGGTAATAACCGCTGTTGAAACGCTGGATCAACAGGGCCAATGCCAGCATCGCCAGCCTGAAGACTTTGAAATTGCCTACCGCCATGTGACCGGTCCAAAAGGCGAATGGTTTGTAGCGGCACAATTACAGTTAGAACCGGGCGGTGAGCCAGAAGTATTGCAGGCACGTATTAAAGCACTGCTTGCCAAACGCGGTGACAGTCAGCCCACATCGCTGCCCAACGCCGGTTCGGTGTTTCGTAATCCCGAAGGTGATTTTGCGGCACGCCTGATTGAAGCTTGTGGTTTAAAAGGACAATGCGAAGGTGCGGCCTGTGTTTCGGATAAACACGCCAACTTTATTATCAATACAGGTGGCGCGACAGCATATGACGTTGAAACCCTGATCGAACGAATCATGCAAGAGGTTGAAGAAAAACAGGCGGTGCAGTTACAGCGCGAAATACATATCGTAGGTGAGGCAGCATGACACTCTTCGCAACGATTTTTTTAACAATATTTTCCTTTGCGCTCTCTGCGTCTTCGCGTCTTTGCGTTGGATTTTTTGGAGGTCGTTTATGAGCAGCTTTGGCAAAGTTGCCGTACTCATGGGCGGGCTGTCGGCGGAACGTGAAGTTTCCTTGCGCAGCGGCGCAGCAGTGCTGGCCGCGTTACAGCGACAAAACATTGATGTGCACGGTGTGGATGTGGGACACGACATTGTTTCGGTTTTACTGGATGGCCAGTTTGATTGCGCGTTTATCGCCTTGCACGGACGACGTGGTGAAGATGGTGTGATTCAGGGTGTGTTGGAAACGCTGAACATTCCTTATACCGGTTCCGGCGTATTAGGTAGCGCACTGTCCATGGACAAGGTACGCAGCAAACAGGTATGGCAGGCAGCAGGTTTGCCGACTCCGGCTTTTGCTGTGTTGAATGATGACAGTGACTGGTCCGCAGTGATTGACGAACTGGGTTTGCCACTGGCGGTAAAGCCTGTGCATGAAGGTTCCAGCCTGGGAGCAACACGGGTGGAGCATTTGAAAAACCTGGAACCGGCCTGGCGTAATGCGGCGGAATTTGATGCAACGGTAATGGCCGAGCCCTGGATCATCGGTGAAGAATACACCGTCGGTATTTTGGATGGTAAAACCCTGCCGGTGATTCGCCTGGAAACACCGCGTGAGTTTTACGATTACGAAGCCAAATATAACACCGACGATACACGCTATCATTGTCCCAGTGGTTTGTCTGCGGCTGACGAACAACAATTTCAGGCATTGGCACTGAATGCATTTACAGCACTGGGTGCGACGGGCTGGGGGCGTATCGATTTTATGTTAGATAAAAACGGTGCCCCCTGGTTACTGGAAAACAATACCGTACCGGGGTTGACGAATCACAGTCTGGTACCCATGGCTGCGCAGGCGGCGGGCATTGATTTTGATGAATTGGTTTTGCGTGTTTTATCAGCAGCAAGGGTATCGGCAGTAACGGTGCTGGACAGTGAAGGGGAAGTCGGCAATGGGTGCTAAACGCATTGTGAAAAAAACCAGCGTGAAAAAGCCCCGCTCACCCGCAAAGCCGATGTTCGAGCGTTGGCTGACACGCCGTTTGCTGGGCGGCGTATTACTGTTCGGCGGACTGGGTGGTCTGTTGGGCTTTACCGTGTGGCAATTGGCCCAGCCGGATACCCTGCCAATTCAGCAGGTACAGGTGAAGGGCGAGTTCGTTTATCTCGACAAACAGGACTTGTACAAAGCGATTGGTGATTTGGCGAATGCCGGGTTTTTTAATGTGGATGTGCGAGCGGTGAAACAGGCTGCCGAAACCATGCCCTGGGTAGACAGTGCATCGGTGCGGCGAATCTGGCCGGATACTTTGCATATTGATATTCGTGAGCAAATACCACTGGCTCGCTGGCAGGATGGTGGCATGGTTAATCGATATGGTGATGTTGTGTCGCTGGCAACAACGGATGCACTGGGTGATTTGCCGGTTTTTAACGGGCCGGAAGGCACGGCAAAAATACTTGCTAAGCGTTACCAGTTGCTATCGGTGCCCCTGGCAAAAATGGAGTTGGCAGTTGTGGCGTTAACCTTGAGTGAACGACGCGCATGGCAGGTGTCACTGGATAACGGCATGCACTTATTGTTTGGACGGGCGATGGCGGATACGCAGTTGTCACGTTTTGCCAATGCGTATAACAGTATGCCCATTGAAAAATTGGAAAACATTCAGTCAGTGGATTTGCGGTACACCAACGGTTTTGCGGTGCGCTGGAAAACGCCTGTGAATAAATCAAAGCTTGGTTGAAACAAGAAAATGATAAAGCAAAAACAGCTATTGGTCCGGGGAATGCGGCGATGAGTAAAAAGTCTGATCAAAATTTATTGGTAGGCCTGGATATCGGCACCTCAAAGGTGGTGGCGATTGTGGCGGACCTGACGCCGGAGGGTGAAATCGACATTATTGGTATTGGTACACATCCTTCCCGTGGTCTGAAAAAGGGTGTGGTGGTGAATATCGAATCTACGGTGTTATCCATTCAGCGCGCGGTGGAAGAAGCCGAGCTGATGGCCGGGTGTCAGATTGACTCGGTGTACGCCGGTATTGCTGGTAGTCATATCCGCAGTTTGAATTCTCACGGCATTGTGGCAATACGTGACAAAGAGGTTATGCCGGCCGATGTGGAGCGGGTAATTGATGCCGCGCGGGCGGTGGCCATTCCGGCAGATCAAAAAGTGCTGCACATTTTGCCGCAGGAATTTTTGATCGATGACCAGGAAGGCATACGTGAACCGGTGGGTATGTCCGGTGTGCGTCTCGAAGCCAAGGTACACATGGTGACCGGTGCGGTGAGTGCAGCACAAAATATTATCAAATGTGTGCGCCGTTGCGGGCTGGAAGTAGACGATGTGATTCTCGAACAACTGGCATCCAGTTATGCGGTATTGACGGAAGACGAAAAAGAGCTGGGTGTGTGTCTGGTGGACATGGGTGGAGGTACCACCGATATCGCGGTGTTTACCGACGGCTCGATTCGCCATACCGCCGTGATCCCCATTGCCGGTGATCAGGTGACCAATGACATTGCCGTGGCGCTGCGCACACCGACGCAATACGCAGAAGAAATCAAAATCAAATACGCCTGTGCATTAACGCAATTGGCCAGTCCGGAAGAAAGCATCGAAGTGCCCAGTGTGGGTGACCGGCCACCACGGCGTCTGGCGCGGCAAACGCTGGCTGAAGTCATTGAGCCGCGTTACGAAGAATTATTAATCCTGGTGCAAAACGAATTGCGCCGCAGTGGTTTTGAAGAAATGTGTGCTGCCGGCATTGTACTTACTGGTGGCTGTTCAAAGATGGAGGGCGTGATTGAGCTGGCGGAAGAAGTTTTCCATATGCCGGTGCGTCTGGGGATGCCACAGCACGTTTCAGGGCTGGTGGATGTTGTGCGAAATCCGATTCATGCAACGGGTGTGGGTTTGTTGTTGTATGGACATAAACACCATGGTGAAAGCCATAGAGAACGTAAGAGTGAATGGAACGGCAAAGGTTTGTGGTCACGAATGAAGAGCTGGTTTCAAGGAAATTTTTAAATGATTTTTGAAAAAAGATATCAACAATTGAAAACTGAATTATTCAACAGGAGGGCAAGACAATGTTCGAACTGATGGAAACCAATATTGCAGGTGCAGTTATTAAGGTCATCGGAGTCGGTGGTGGTGGCGGAAATGCGGTTGAGCACATGGTGGAGCAAAACATCGATGGTGTTGAGTTTATTTGCACCAACACTGATGCGCAGGCGCTGAAAAATTCTGCGGCGCGCACTGTGCTGCAAATGGGCAACAACGTCACCAAGGGATTGGGTGCAGGAGCTAATCCTGATGTAGGTCGGCAAGCGGCACTGGAAGATCGCGACCGTATCGTCGAATTGGTGGAAGGCGCTGATATGGTCTTTATCACCGCCGGTATGGGCGGTGGTACGGGTACCGGTGGTGCGCCAGTGGTGGCACAAATTGCCAAAGACCTGGGGGTGCTGACGGTGGCAGTGGTCACCAAACCTTTCCCCTTTGAAGGCAAAAAACGTATGGCCATTGCGGACCAGGGTATCAAGGAATTATCCGAGTATGTTGATTCACTGATCACCATCCCTAACGAAAAGTTGATGGATGTATTGGGCAAAGATGTTTCTCTGCTGGATGCGTTCAAGGCAGCCAATGATGTGTTGTTGGGGGCGGTGCAGGGTATTGCGGATTTGATTACCCGTCCGGGCCTGATCAACGTTGACTTTGCGGATGTGCGCACGGTGATGTCTGAAATGGGCATGGCGATGATGGGTACCGGTTTCGCCACTGGCGAAGGGCGTGCCCGGGCGGCGGCGGCATCGGCAGTGGCCAGCCCTCTGTTGGAAAGCGTCGATCTGGCCGGTGCGCGAGGCATTCTGGTGAATGTGACAGCGGGCCTGGACATGTCTATTGGTGAATTTGACGAAGTCGGCAGCACCATCAAGGAATTTGCCTCCGACAATGCCACCGTGGTGGTGGGTACGGTAATCGACCCGGAAATGTCCGAAGGGCTGCGGGTGACTGTGGTGGCTACCGGCCTGGGACAAAAAGTGCAGGCCAGTGTGGAAAAACCGACAGTGCTGGTGGCTCCCGAAGGCCCGGATGGTACCGTGGATTATGGTCAGCTGGATCGGCCCACGGTGATTCGTAACAAGGTTGCCGGTGAACGCTATGCCACAGACACCGGCGGGAATCTGGATTATCTGGATATTCCGGCATTCCTGCGACGTCAGGCGGACTAAATACCTCTGGCTTAAATATGTCGGGTACTTGAAGAATTGTGAGTTTGCTCACTAGGTAGAATCAGGGGGGGTGTGGTACCATTCCCCGATTCTGCGCGCCTGATTTGGGTGATGGCAGGAGATAATTGTGATTGGTCAGATGATTCGACAGCGGACATTAAAAAATATCATTCGTGCAACAGGCATCGGCCTGCATACCGGCGATAAGGTCTACCTGACCTTGCGCCCTGCGGCTGTGGATACTGGAATCGTATTTCGTCGGGTGGATCTGGACGAGCCTGTGGAGATTGCGGCGACCCCGGATAACGTGGGTGATACACGTCTTTCCACCACGCTGATTCACAATAATGTGCGGGTTTCCACCGTCGAACACCTGCTTTCCGCCATGGCCGGGCTGGGTATCGACAATGCCTACATTGATGTCAGTGCTCCCGAAGTGCCCATCATGGACGGTAGTGCGGGACCATTTGTATTCCTGATTCAGTCCGCAGGCATCGAAGAACAGAATGCCGCCAAGCGTTTTATCCGCATTAAAAAAACAGTCATCGTGGAAGATGGCGATAAATGGGCGCGCTTTGATCCCTTCGAAGGTTTCAAGGTTTCGTTCAATATTGATTTCCAACATCCGGTGTTTCAGTCTCAGTCACAAACCACCACGGTGGATTTTTCCAGCACTTCCTTTGTAAAAGAAGTCAGTCGGGCGCGCACCTTTGGTTTCATGCGCGATATCGAGCAATTGCGTGAAAATAATCTGGTGCTGGGTGGCAGTCTCGATAATGCTATCGTGATGGACGATTACCGTGTGCTCAACGAAGACGGCCTGCGTTATCGTGATGAGTTTGTTAAACACAAAGTGCTGGATGCTATTGGCGATTTGTATTTGCTGGGTTGCAGTCTGATTGGCGAATTCAGTGGTTATAAGTCAGGCCACGAACTTAATAATCGCCTGTTGCGTTCCTTGCTGGCCAACGAAGATGCCTGGGAAGCGGCAACTTTTGATGATCCTAAACTGGCCCCCATTTCTTATACTCACCCTCTCTTAGCCAATTAATCACGAAATCATTGTTTTCATAATGATTGTTTTGCATGTAGCCATTACAGAGATGGCTACATTGCTCGTTAATTGTCCACATTTCTTCCAAAAACCCGATATTTGTCATTCCTGACCTGAAATATACTTTTCTTGCTTGTCAGTCCGGATGCTTGTTGGTACCTTTGGCGGCCCGTTTTGCATCCCCTTCACAATTGTTGTCACGAAAATATGGCAGCAAAGCGTGGTGTCAGGGCCAAATTATTGTTTATTGGTGTTTTTGTGTCGGGAAAGACGATAAAGGGCTTCGGCAAGTTCGGGGTCTTCTGTGCCGGAGGCTGCGCTTTCCAGTAAATGTGCGCTGGTGGTGGACAAATTGGCGCGACGCGAGGGCGGTGTCGGTGAGCTGAAACTGGCAGGTTGTATTTTAAATTGCACTTTTTGCAACTTTTGCAGGCCGGGCAGCGTTTTGAGTAAACGCAGGATTGTGGGTGCCTGATAACGTAATTGGGTTAACCAGGCAGGTGTGTCGGTGGTAATGACGACCGTTTGCTCGCGCAGGTTGGCCACAGTAACGTGTGCCGCAAGGTGCCCATCAAGGCTGTCGCGCAGCGCCTGTGTCAGCTGTTGCAGGTATTGGGCGCGTTCAAGCAGCGAGTTTAGCGCACTGTCTCGGCGTGAAAGAATTTTAGCGACGGGTTTGGATGACATAGCTTAGCTATTGTGGCAGTAATCCACTGAATTGTCTGGATTTTGGCGGCAAATGTTGTAGTTATCAGCAAAAAAGCCGATATACAGTGACAATGTGTCATTATTCGAAGTTTCGAAGTATAAGGGTTGTTTAAACGATGAACATCATTTTTATCGGTAAGCGTGGACGACAGACCAGAACCCTTAAACTGGGTTCTCCCCGCATTATTTTGGGTGCAACACTGGCGCTGACCATTATCCCCTCCCTCATGTTTTACGGGGGTTATTTTACGGCTACGCAGGCGACACCGAATCAGGAAAAAGCGTTATTGACTGCTTGGCAGGGTGAAATGGACGTGCAGCGCGAGGAAATTGCCACCGCCCGTCAAAAAGTCGATGCGGATATAGATGCGTTGGCACTGCGCCTGGGTGAATTGCAGGCCAGGGTGATCCGTCTGGATGCCTTGGGTGAGCGCCTTACCGAGATTGCCAAACTGGATCGTGGAGAATTTGATTTTTCCAGTTCACCTGCTGTGGGTGGGCCTGAAAGCAGAGCGGCTGTGGATTCCATTAGCGTACCGGGCTTTGTTGCGTCGCTGGAGTCACTTTCGAAACAGGTGGATGACCGTAGTGCCCAGCTGGGTCTGCTGGAAACCATGCTGATGAGCCGTAATCTTGAAGATGAGGTGAGTCCTGCGGGACGTCCCATCAAACGTGGATGGATTTCTTCCTATTATGGTATGCGTACCGATCCTTTTACGGGGCGTCGTGAGCACCATAAAGGGATGGATTTGGCAGGCAAGGAAGGCAGTGACGTAATTTCTGTGGGTGCCGGTGTGGTGACCTGGGCGGGTGATCGCTATGGTTACGGTAAACTGGTGGAGGTGAATCACGGTAACGGCTATGCCACACGCTATGGTCATAGTAAGCAGGTGTTAGTGCAGGTGGGAGATGCTGTGAAAAAAGGCCAAGCGTTAGCGTTGATGGGGTCTACAGGCCGTTCTACTGGCCCTCATGTGCATTTTGAGGTGTTATACAAAGGCAAGGCGGTTGACCCCAAAAAGTATATTTTGGCGGCGCGTTAGGCGTCTGTTTTTCGTTTAACTGATCACTTAGGCCATGCCGAATCCGGCATGGCCATTCTCTAAAGCCCTGATCCCCGCTATAATCCCCAAGCTTTGACAGGGACGGATGTTGCCGTCGCCGACATATTTTCCGTATTTTGCCCAGATCAGGTATAAAAGCATTAGCTTGAAATTACAGCAAAACACACAATAAAAACTGACAATAAAGACGCATAATCCAAAACTATGGCAAGTAACTTTCTGAATAAAATTTTCGGCAGCCGCAACGCTCGGTTGCTTAAACGTCTCAACAAAGTGGTGGCAAAAATCACCTCAATGGAAGCCGAAGTCGAGCCGCTTTCGGACGAGGAGTTGCGAGCCAAAACCGATGAGTTTCGTGAACGTATCGCTAATGGCACAAGCATCAATGACTTGCTGCCCGAGGCCTTTGCCGTGGTGCGGGAGGCGGGTAAGCGTGCATTGAACATGCGTCACTTTGATGTGCAGCTGATCGGCGGCATGGTGCTCAATGATGGCAAAATTGCAGAGATGCGCACGGGTGAAGGTAAAACCCTGGTGGCGACGCTGGCGGTGTATCTTAATGCCTTGTCCGGCAAAGGCGTACACCTGGTGACGGTCAACGATTACCTGGCAAAGCGTGATGCCGAATGGATGGGGAAGCTGTACAACTTCCTCGGGCTTTCCGTTGGGGTGATTCTTTCCGGCCAGGATGCTGAACAAAAACGCGAAGCCTATGCGGCAGATATCACTTACGGCACCAACAATGAGTTTGGTTTCGATTATCTGCGTGACAATATGGCCTTCAGCACTGAAGACAAGGTGCAGCGTGATTTGCACTTCGCCATTGTTGATGAGGTGGACTCCATTCTCATTGATGAGGCGCGTACCCCGCTGATTATTTCCGGTCCTGCGGAAGACAGCTCCGAGTTGTATGAAAAAATCAACGCGATTGCACCCAAACTGTTGCCGCAGGCTGGCGAGAAGCTCGAAGAGGGTGAAGAAGAAGGCGATTATTACCTCGAAGAAAAGAGTAAGCAGGTTTTTCTCACCGAGCTGGGGCATCAGCATGTAGAAGAATTTCTGGTTGAGGTGGGTTTGCTGGGCGAAGACGAAAGCCTTTACGATGCTGCCAACATCAAGCTTATGCATCATGCCACTGCTGCGTTACGTGCGCACACGCTGTTTCAGCGCAATGTGGATTACATTGTTAAAAACAATGAGGTGATCATTGTTGATGAATTCACCGGTCGTACCATGCCGGGGCGTCGCTGGTCTGATGGTTTGCATCAGGCGGTGGAAGCCAAAGAAGGCGTGCAGGTGCAAAATGAAAATCAGACCCTGGCGTCAATCACTTTCCAGAATTTTTTCCGCCTCTACGACAAGTTGGCGGGCATGACCGGTACTGCCGATACTGAAGCCTTTGAGTTTCAGCAGATTTACAGTCTGGAAGTGATCGTCATTCCTACCTCCAAAGCCGTTGCACGAAAGGATCATGCGGATTTGGTATTTCTTACGCCGGAAGAAAAATTTGCCGCCATTGTGGAAGATGTTAAAGACTGTCGTGAGCGCCAGCAGCCGGTGCTGGTGGGTACGGCGTCCATTGAAACGTCCGAGTACCTTTCCGATTTACTGGACAAGCAAAATATTAAACATAATGTGTTAAATGCCAAGTTTCATCAGAAAGAAGCGCAGATTATTGCCCAGGCCGGTGCGCCGGGAGCCATTACCATTGCCACTAACATGGCTGGCCGTGGTACCGACATTGTATTGGGTGGCAACCTTGAAGTTGAGCTGGCCGAAGCGGGAGATATCAGCGAGGACAAACGCCAACAGATGACGGCTGACTGGCAGAAACAACACGACACGGTGCTGGCGGCGGGTGGTTTGCATGTGGTGGGTACCGAACGTCATGAGTCGCGGCGCGTGGATAACCAGTTGCGAGGCCGTTCCGGTCGCCAGGGTGATCCGGGTTCCAGCCGTTTTTATCTGTCTCTAAAAGATAATCTGATGCGTATTTTTGCCTCGGATCGTGTCTCCGGGTTAATGCAAAAATTGGGCATGGAGAAAGGTGAAGCTATCGAGCATCCGTGGGTTAACAAAGCAATTGAAAATGCCCAGCGTAAAGTCGAGGGTCATAACTTCGATATCCGCAAAAATCTGCTGGAATACGATGATGTTGCCAATGATCAGCGTAAAGTGATTTATGGGCAGCGTGCAGAACTGATGGAAACAGATGATGTGTCCGAATCTATTGCAGGGATGCGTGAGGCTGTTGTTGATGAAGTGATCAGCACTTATATTCCGCCAGAAAGTCTGGAGGAAATGTGGGATGTTGCTGGCCTGGAAAAAGCAATGACAGATGAGTTTATGCTCTCTATACCGATCCAGCAGTGGTTGGATGAAGATGATGACCTGCATGAAGAGACACTGCGCAAACGTATTCTGGAGGCGATGGAACAGAGCTATTTTGAAAAAGAAGCCATGGTGGGCAAGAGCGTGCTGCGTCATTTTGAAAAAGCCGTGATGCTCAAGGTGCTGGATGAGCAGTGGAAAGACCATCTGGGCATGATGGATCACTTGCGTCAGGGCATTCACTTGCGTGGTTACGCACAGAAAAACCCCAAGCAGGAATACAAGCGCGAAGCGTTTGAATTGTTTTCGCAGATGCTGGAACGGGTCAAACGGGAAGTGGTGGAGATGCTGTCCAAAATACAGATTCAGGCCGAAGAGGATGTAGCGGCCATTGACGAACAGCGTCGGAGTACGGCACCGGTTTCTTATCGTCATGACGAAATAGCCTCACCAACGGCGGGCGAAGCACCGGATGAGGCGAAAGCTGCTGCAGAAGACGCCGAGAAACCCTTTGTGCGCGAAGGTCGTAAAGTAGGGCGCAATGAGCCCTGTCCTTGTGGTTCCGGTAAAAAATACAAACAGTGCCATGGTCGGTTGGCATAAGGGTAGTTGTAGTGGTGCTGACAAACGGTGAGGTATAAACGCAGAACTGGGTAGGGTGGAACAAGCGCAGCGGTTCCACCAAATGGGAAAGAGACATATGTAGCGGTGCTGTCAACGAGTGACGTGTTATAAACGTAAAGGACGCAGAGAAAAACATCAAAAACTTTACGTCCTCTGTGTGAAATACCCGGTGATTCTTTAAAAACAGGTATTTTTATCGCTTGATTCACATCAAAACGGGGTTATAACGAAAGCCTCCCGTAGATGATTGTCAGCTTTTTATCTTTCTTCTGCTCTTTCTCTCTTGTATCTTGCCCGCTATGACTTCAAACATTCATACGCTTCCTGTTTTACATTCCGTCGCAGGCCTGCGCCTGGGCACGACTTGTGCTGGCATCAAACAACCGGATCGCCGTGATTTAGTGGTGATAGAGTTGTGCGACGACGCTACCGTGGCTGCGGTATTCACACGTAATGCTTTTTGTGCCGCGCCAGTGATTGTGGCCCGTGAGCATCGGGCGCAAACATCTCCCCAATATTTGTTGATCAATACGGGTAATGCCAACGCAGGTACGGGCAAGCAGGGCATGACAGACGCCCTGGCTTGTTGTGATGCTGTGGCACAAGCTGCGGGTTGCGTGCGTGAAGCGGTGTTGCCTTTTTCTACGGGGGTTATTAGCGAACCTCTGCAAGTCACCGCCATTTGTGATGCGGTGCCCAAAGCGCTGGCGGCATTGGATGAAAATGGCTGGGCCGATGCTGCCCACGGTATTCTCACCACTGACACCGTGCCCAAGGGTGTTTCCCGAGAACTGGAAATAGATGGCCACAGGGTCACCATTACCGGCATTGCCAAGGGCTCAGGCATGATCCGGCCCGACATGGCGACGATGCTTGCCTATGTCGCCACAGATGCCAAGGTGCCGCAAAATGTATTGCAGGCTTGTCTGGCCCGTGCGATGAATAAATCTTTTAATCGCATTACTGTGGATGGCGATACGTCCACTAACGATGCCTGTTTGCTGATGGCGACCGGGCAGTCGGCAGCAACGGTTGATCAAACTGAAGGCGATACTTTTGATGCGCTGTGTGCAGCAGTGACCGATGTGTGCGAGCAACTGGCTCTGGCCGTTGTGCGCGATGGTGAGGGTGCCACCAAACTCATCACCGTGGTGGTGGACGGTGGCCGCGATGAGGCAGAGTGCTTGCAAGTGGCGTACACCATTGCGCATTCACCGTTGGTGAAAACCGCCTTTTTTGCCAGTGACCCGAATTGGGGGCGTATTCTTGCGGCGGTGGGGAGAGCCGGATTAGTGGAACTGGATATCAGTGCCATTGAATTGTATCTGGGGGATGTGTGTCTGGCGCGCAATGGTGGCCGTGACCCCGACTACCGTGAAGAATCGGGACAGCAAGTTATGGATAAAACTGAAATTACCGTGCGCGTGGTGCTGAACCGTGGTAATGCCACGGCACAAGTATGGACCTGTGACCTGTCCTACGATTATGTACGCATTAATGCTGAATACCGGAGCTGATTCCGGGCCACCTGAGTCTGTGGTGCATGTTGCCGCTGCTGCAATATTTGATGAGTATGGCCGTGTATTAATTGCCCGACGGCCGATGCATGTGCATCAGGGAGGCTTGTGGGAGTTTCCTGGTGGTAAAGTGGAGGCGGGTGAAACCGTGCGTAGAGCATTGGCCCGCGAATTACACGAGGAATTGGGTATCGATGTGCAACAGGCGCGGCCGTTAATTCGCGTACGTCACGATTATCCCGATAAATCAGTATTACTGGACGTGTGGCGCGTGGATGGTTTTGGCGGCGAAGCGCTTTCTGTTGCCAGGAAGGGGCGCGAAGGTCAGCCTCTGGTATGGGCGCAGTCGCATGAGTTGTCGGGCTACGATTTTCCTGCGGCCAATATTCCCATCGTCACGGCAATACAGTTGCCGGATTATTATCTTGTTACCCCAAACTCTGACGACGATTTTCCGGCTTTTCTTGCACAGCTGGAAACCCGCCTGCGCGATGGTATTCGGCTGGTGCAGTTACGCGCCAAAACACTTTCCGATATTGATTATTTGGCATTGGCCAAACAATGCCAGAGTTTATGTGGGCAACATGATGCCGCTCTGATGTTAAATGCTGATCCGGGATTAGTGGCCGAAGTGGGTGCGGCGGGTGTGCATCTTGATAGCGGACGGCTTGCGTCTCTGTCTGAGCGACCTGACGTTAAATGGGTATCAGCATCCTGTCATTCGCCAGAGCAATTGCGTCAGGCAGAAAAGTTGGGGGCGGACTTTGTGATGTTGTCCCCGGTGGCGGCTACTGCGAGTCATCCCGACATTGTACCGTTGGGCTGGGAACAGTTTCAGATGCTGGCGGATCTGGCGCATTGTCCCGTTTATGCGCTGGGCGGGATGACACCCGCTGACTTGCAACAGGCGTTTGTCCATGGTGCGCAGGGGGTGGCAGCGATCCGGGCGTTGTGGGATGTTTAGGCACGCGCATGTCTCTAAAATGCAATTCGTCGTTTTGTTGAAGGAGAAACCGAGTTTTCCGTAATTTTCTGCTACTTGGCGTTTACATTATCAGTATGATATATAAGGATAATCCATCAGGTTTTGTCAAGAATCATAATTACTGAACTATAACAAGCTGATGGTTTTGGGGTAAAGAATAATAAAACCCCGAAGACAGGGAGAAATACTGGTTATAGTAGGGAATGATGTCTTGGTGAGGACTGATCTGACCAAGTAGCGTAAATGCAATAAGTCCACTGTACTTATACTTTCCGTTATTGCTTTGAATTTTCAGCCTGGCTTGTTAATTGGTCAGGCACTCTTATTGCACCAATATATGAAAAAAGACACGGTTATGTCATCAGCATATCGTTGATGTATACAAATAATTGTTTGATTTAGAAAATAATAATCGTTTGAGGGAAAGTAATGATGTGTCGTATGTCTGTACCAATTCAATCAGAACGTTTTTTTATAAAGTGTGCCATCTTTGCATTCACATTATTTATGTTGCCTCCTGTTGGCTTCGCTGAAGAAACAAATGGTTGGAAGTATTCTCCATTTCCAGGAAACGGCACGTTTAGTACACTGGGGGACGCAGAGGCAGTGCTTAGGGCTGTCGCACCCAAGTTTGCACCCTTGGTGAATAGGGGGGCGACATATCTATCTGATACGGCTGTCGGGTTTTCTTACGAAGCAAGACCAAGATTGGTGGACGTAAGTCCAACGGACTGGGTTTACAACAGTCACAGCTTCGGCCCCTTTCCGGGAACGCTTTCATCTGAAGAGGCTGCTGTTGCAGATTTTATGGAGAAAGCCGGTTTCAACGCGAACCGTAGGTGCGACTATGATGTACCACAGCCAGTTGGTGATTGGGTGCAAGCTGTTTCTGGCTGGAGGAGCAATCCTTTGCCTGTTGACGAGCTGGCGAG
>Ga0256830_1001048_pt1 | contig 20150 bp, 32 predicted proteins | sample 128326metaG_FD_190537 | JGI IMG/M metagenome (GOLD analysis project Ga0256830, IMG submission 190537) | Hydrothermal vent microbial communities from Lau Basin, Pacific Ocean - 128-326 | ecosystem: Environmental > Aquatic > Marine > Hydrothermal vents | place: Pacific Ocean: Lau Basin | collected... | reverse complement strand
AAACCGCAGAGTGGATTAATACTACAGAGTACAAAGAACTTAACTTTAAGCGTAAGTCGCTTGTTATAAACCCGACCAAAGCTTGCCAGCCGATTGGGGCGTTCTTTTGTGCAGCAGGTTTTGAAGGCACCATACCTTATGAACATGGTTCACAGGGTTGCGCCGCATATTTCAGAAACAATCTTTCAAGGCACTTTCGCGAGCCGTTTCCGGCAGTGTCTGACTCGATGACTGAAGATGCGGCAGTCTTTGGCGGCAGAGCAAACATGATAGAAGGACTTCGAAACACTTATGCCCTCTACAAGCCTAAGATGATTGCCATGTGTACCTCGTGTATGGCTGAGGTGATAGGTGATGACCTCAGGGCCTTTATCTCGAACTCCAGGGATGCCGGTTCTATACCGGAAGATTTTCCGGTTGCGTATGCGCATACACCAAGTTTTATAGGTTCACACATTACCGGTTATGATGCGATGCTTCTGAGCGTTATCGATCTGTTGTCGGAGGGTAAATATAATGGTCCGGAAAGTAGAAACGGTAAAATCAATATCATACCCGGTTTTGACACGCATGTGGAAAACATAAGAGAGTTCAAGCGCTACATGGAAATGATGGATGTTGACTGCACAGTGCTGGCCGATAACTCTGAAGCGTTTGACTCACCACTTACCGGTCAGTACGACATGTATAATGGCTTGACGACTTTTGAAGAGGCAGGTGATTCGGTTAATGCCGTAGGCACAATCTCTATGCAGGCTTATTCCACGGTAAAGACCTTAAAGAAGTATAAGGTTAAGTATGCCCAGCAAACAGCAGGGTTTAACTATCCACTTGGGATATCCGGATTTGATTCCTTTTTAATGAAGGTATCTGAGATGACAGGCAAACCGGTATCCAAGGCGATCAGCCGTGAACGCGCATTGGCAGTGGATGCCGCAATTGATGCACATCAGTACTTTCACGGAAAACGCTTTGCCATATTCGGCGACCCTGACATGATGCTTGGACTTACCGCTTTTATCCTCGAGATGGGAGGCGAGCCGGCACATATCATATCTTCAAACGGCACGAAGAAATGGGCCAAGGAAATGGAAGCGCTGCTTTCTGTTTCTCCCTATGCTGAAACTGCCGGCGTTTATGCAGGGCATGATCTTTGGCATATGCGCTCATTGCTGATGACCGAGCCGGTAGATATACTGATCGGAAATTCACATGGAAAGTATGCAGCAAGGGATGCCGGTATTCCGCATGTACGCATAGGTTTTCCTATAGTCGATCGTGTAAACCTGCACAGGTATGCGACACTTGGTTACCGTGGCGCACTGAATTTAATTACGTGGATTGCAAACGCACTTATTGAAGAGGTGGACCGTAAAAGCGATGACGCCCATTTCGAGTTACTCAGATAAATTAAGAGCTAAATCAACCGCTGACAGGCTTTTTGAACACTCCTGCAGTAAAAAGCCGTCGTCAACGGATGGGGTTTGCAGAAGCCGGGGCGGTGAGTCGTGCGCCTTTGATGGAGCGATGATCGTGTTGCAGTGTATCGCTGATGCAGCTCATCTGGTCCATGGCCCCATAGCCTGCCTCGGTAATTCATGGGAGTCGCGCGGTACGGTTTCGAACAAAGGAGACCTGCATAGGCGTGCCTATACAACAGATCTTAACGAGTTGGATATTGTATACGGTTCCGAAAGCAAGCTGCTTTCTGCAATAGAAAAAACATATGCAGACTCTGCTCCAAAGGCAATATTTGTTTACTCAACCTGTGTGACAGGTTTAATCGGTGAAGACCTGGATGCTGTCTGCAAAAAGGGGCAGGAAAGCTTGGGCATACCGGTAATTCCTGTTCATTCTCCTGGATTTGTCGGGCCGAAGAACCTGGGAAACAGAATTGCCGGAGAGGTACTTCTGGATTATGTTATCGGAACGGGAGAGCCTGAGCGTATTACCTCTACTGATGTAAATATGATAGGAGAGTACAACATAGCCGGTGATCTTGACCTGGTTGAGCCGGTTTTAAAAAGTGCTGGTATAAACATACTTTCGAGAATTACCGGCAATGCTTCGTACAACGAAATCACACATGCACACAGAGCTAAATTAAACCTGGTTGTTTGTGGCCGTGCATTAATTAATGTAGCGCGTGAAATGGAGTTGCGATATGGAATTCCATATGTAGAGGTTTCGTTTTTCGGACGCAGGCAGATGCGTGATGCACTGGAGAGTATTGGCCGGAAGTTACTACAACATAATCCTGTTGCTGTAAGTCGTGTAAATGCCGTCATCTTGTCTGAAGAGAAAAAACTTGAAGTGGCCTTACAGCCCTACTCATTTCTTAAAGGCAAAAAGGCGGTGTTATATACCGGTGGCGTGAAAAGCTGGTCCTTTATCTCTGCGCTTATGGATTTAGGCATAGAGGTAGTGGCGATAGGCACAAAAAAGAGCACAGTGGAAGACGAGGAAAAGATGAAAGAACTTCTCGGTCCGAATGCTCCGCTTCATGAAAATATGGTGGCATCAAACATATTAGAGCTGATGAAAAAGCACGATGCCGATATGCTCATTGCAGGCGGTCGGAACCGTTATCTGGCTGCTAAGGAGGGATTTCCTTTTGTTGATGTAAACCAGGAACGTCATATCGCTTATGCAGGATATGACGGGCTTGTAAATCTGGCCGGGCAGATAAGTAATTCAGTTGTTTTTTATAGCGGTGGTAGAAAACAGTTAAAACCGAGGGTTCATAATGCGAGATTGAACGAATCGTTAAGTATTAATCCGCTTAAACATTCACCTTCAATCGGGGCAGCTATTGCGCTTCAGGGAATCGATAACGCTATAACGGTGCTGCATGGTTCGCAGGGATGTAATTTTCTAGGCAAGGTTCTGCTTACCAGGCATTTCATGGAGCCTATATCTATGATGAGTACTAAGGTTTTTGCCGAAGATGTTGTAATGGGTAGTGAGGAACGTCTGAAGATAACTGTTCAGGATGTTCTGAAGAAAAATTCTAAAAACTCGCCTGAGATTATAGGTGTACTTTCTACAGCTCTGGCAGAGGTTAGGGGTGAGAATTTCGAAGCTGTTCTCAGTGAGTTCAGAGGTGGACCGGCAGTTGTAATGCACATACAAACTCCAGACTACAAGGGAGGGCTGGAAGAGGGCTATGCAGCCGCTGTAGAGAAGTTGATCTTGCTGGCAGAACCTAAACCAACTAAATCAAACCGTGTAAACATTATTGTTGGAAGCAATATCACGCCGGCTGATGCATCCGAACTGCGTAGTATAATCGAGGATTTCGGTCTTGAGCCTGTATTTCTTCCTGATCCGGCCGCGCTTGACGGCAGCCGTGGCAGATTTTCAGCCATAGCATCGGGTGGAACAAAACTGGAAGATATAAAAACAATGGGATCGGCAACGCTTACTCTGGTTATAGGGCCAAGCCTTACAAAAGCTGGAAAGATCCTTTTTAAGCAATGCAAAGTTCCTTTTGTTGTTCTGGACAGCCTGACAGGGCTGGATGCTTCTGACAGGTTTTTCAGCCTGCTTTTGGAAATAAGTAATAGAAAAGAGATTCCAGCAAGATATCAACGGGAGAGAAGGATTCTTGTGGACGGAATGAGGGACGCTGTTGATATTATTGGTGGAAAACGGATCGCACTGGCACAGGAACCGGACGCAGCGTTGGGGCTTTGCGGAGTGCTTTCGGAAATGGTGGCAGAGGTCCCTATGGTTGTTATTCCAACGGAGTCCAGCGTTGCAGATCAAATACCTGCCCAAGAGGTAGTTATCGGTGACTATGGATCAATTAAAGGCCGGTTTGATCTTCTGATTGCCGGTTCTCATGGAAAACTTCCGGCAAAAGAGCTCGGACTCGGGCATTTTGAGTGGGGCTTTCCGGTATTCAATAGGCTTGGTATAAACACCACTTTGACTATTGGATACCGTGGAACACTGAATATGATTAATCAAATTGGCAATCATATCGGAAATAAGATCGCAGGAGGTGCAACATGAAAGTCGCGTTTGCTACAACAGACGGGGTGCATGTGAATGAACATTTCGGACGTGCAGGTAAGTTTGCAGTCTATGAGTTTACAAAGAACGACTATACGGATGTCGGCTTCCGGGTTTTTGGAGGGTACCGGGACGAAGCGGTAGAAAGCACCCGGGGACAAGGGGCTCTTCATGAGGATGCGGTAAATGCCAAAATCAAAAAGCTGGAGGATTGCGGAATTATTTATGTAACCAGCATAGGCGGACCTTCCGCTGCCCGGCTTTCACGTTGCGGCATTATGCCGGTCAAGGTTAAGGACGGAGTAAGCATAGAGGAGTCGGCAAAAAAACTTTCCGAAACAATCCGAAGCGGACCACCGCCCTGGTTAATGAAAATGCTCGTAGCATAATGAAAATGCTCGTAGCATAATGAAAATGCTCGTAGCATAATGAAAATGCTTGTAGCATAATGAAAATGATCATAGCATCAGGACAGATATATGTGGATAAAATTACTAAATTACTTAGGAGGAGATAGAAACCATGAAGTTGATCAGAGCAATAATCAGACCTGAAAAAGAGCAAGACGTTGTATTGGCCTTGGAGGGAGCAGATTTTCCTTCGATAACCAAGGCTCATGTATTTGGACGCGGCAAGCAGAAGGGGCTTCAGGTGGGTCCTGTACATTACGATATGTTAGCGAAAGTACTCTTGTTTATGGTTGTGGAGGACAGTGATCTTGAAAAGGTTATGGCAGTAATATCCGACAGCGCCAAAACAGGTTTTATCGGCGACGGAAAAGTTTTCGTCTCGGACGTGGAAGAAGCCTACACAGTGCGGACAGGAGAGACAGGGCTATGAAGGAAATTATGGCGATTATTAGAGGGCAGAAAGTTAACGAAACACTGGAAGCATTGTACGAGATAGGTGTTGTATCCGTTACTGTTCATAGTGTTAATGGCCGAGGACGGCAAGGTGGATCCATCATGGAAAACATAGATCCTGAAATGCCAAAGGATATAGAATATGTTTCAAAAATATACACATCGCCCACTCCTTCCTCAATGGCCGGTAGTTCTGCATTAACAAAACCGATCTTCTGGATGCCGAAGAATCTGCTGGATTTTGTTGTATCCGACGTTCCGGTTAAAAAAGTTGTTGATACAATAATGAAGGTCAACAGTACGGGCAAACACGGAGACGGTAAAATTTTTGTGTTACCTATCCGGGACGCCTTGCGAATCCGAACCGGAGAGACAGGGGAGAAAGCTATAATTTAGGTACTAAAAAACCAGGCAGAGAACACCACACTTAGGAATGGTTTTATATATTCACCCAATATGCAATCAGGCTATCGTACAAAAATAAAAAAAGGGTTTGCGCAACTTATCGACGCAGACCCTTTTTAGTTTTTTAATTTTCTAGTTTTCTAAGAGGTTGATACTTAAGTACTGTTTTACAACTATGTTCCTTCTTCCTCTAGTTCGGCAGCAGCCTTTAAATCTTCATAGTCAACAAACTCCACTACTGACATCTGAGCACAATCGCCAGGCCGGTAACGTGTCTTTAGAAGTCTTAAATAGCCCCCATTCCTTCCCTTCATTCTTGGCGCAATATCATTGAAAAGTTTACCAACAGCACTTTTGGTATAAACGTACGACATAACCTGTCGTCTTGCATGCTGGTCTCCACGAACACCCAAGGTCACCAACTTCTCGGCAATTTTTTTAACTTCCTTGCCTTTTGCCAACGTGGTTTCAATCCGCTCGTACTCAAAAAGCGAGGTAACCAGGTTTCTCAGAAGCGCTTTTCGATGCCCGCAGTTTCTTCCCAGTCCTCTGCCTGTAACCCTATGCCTCATTAGTACCACCTTCTTCTTCCGCAGCTTGTTGTTTCTTAGCCATAGCCTCCTCAAAAGCTTCCATATCAATTCGCATACCAAATCTAAGTCCCAAGGGTTTAAGAATAGCTTTAATCTCATTGAGAGACTTCCTGCCGAAACTCTTTGTTCTAAGCATTTCCTGATCATTACGCTGCACTAAATCAGCGATTGTGTTAATATCCGCATTTTTCAGGCAGTTGTGAGAACGCACAGATAATTCCAACTCATCAATACTTTTCAAAAGGTGCTCATTAAAAATAGGAGTTTCGTCTACCGGCTCCGATTCATAATCACTTTCATAATCATCTTCGTCCGTATCGCAGTTTCCATTCATTATAAACATATCAATATGATCACTCAATATAGTAGCAGCCTGCGTAATTGCATCTTCAGGCGATATACTACCATCGGTTGTAATGTCCATGAACAAACGGTCATAGTCCGTGGAACGCCCCACACGCGCCTTTTCAACCTCATAGTTCGCGAGTTCTATTGGTGTAAAGATAGAGTCGACCGCGATAACGTCCAGCGGCAGATTTCCATCTTTGTTCTGCTCTGCACGCACAAAGCCACGCCCCTTTTTCACCGTCATCTCCATCTCAAATGTTGTGTTTTTATCCACGGTAGCAATCAAAAGATCGGGGCTCAACACATCCACTGTACCATCCGTCTGGATATCAGATGCTCTAATTTCTTTGGGTCCTTCTTCTTTAATCGTAATTGTACGATCACCAGTACCGTTTAGCCTGAAACGCAACTTCTTGATGTTCAGAATTATATCCATCACGTCCTCACGAACGCCGACAATGGTATCAAACTCGTGAAGGACACCAGGTATCCTGATACTCGTTACAGCCGCACCCTCAAGTGATGAAAGTATCACCCGCCTAAGGGCATTTCCAATAGTGATACCATACCCCCGTTCAAGGGGCTCTACGACCAACCTGCCATGCCTGTCGGTCAGGCCATCCTCTTCGAATTCCAGTTTCTTCGGTAACTGAAAGCCTTTCTTTCTAAGGTCCATTAAGGTCTCCTCTGCACAACCGCTTGTTTTTCTCTTATTCTGCTGATATGCAATTGTTCACTATCAAAATGAAAAATGAAAATCAAAACAATGAAATGACCCTTCAGAACGACTACCAAATTCTGCAGTAGAGGAACCGACTAATATTAAAATTAAGTTAAGATTTATAACAAAATTAGAATTATATTTTTAGTATTTTCACTTTTCATTTAACATTAACGTTACTTCGAGTACAGCTCCACTATAAGCTGTTCCTGAGCCTGAAGGTCTATTTCATCACGTGACGGCAGGTGCTTAACAGTACCCTTGAAATTTTCAGCATCAATCTCAAGCCAGGATGGGACACCTCTGTGAGCTCCACTTGCAAGACTGTCCATCACTTGCGGATTTTTACGAAGAGACTCTTTCAGCTCTACAACATCACCTGACTTCAAAAGCATAGAAGGGATACTGGCTTTTTTCCCGTTTACCAGAAAATGGCAATGCGTAACAAGCTGTCTCGCAAGAGATCTGCTTGGAGCAAAACCAAGCCGGTAAACCACATTATCCATACGACGCTCAAGGAACTGAATAAGGTTTGCACCTGTTTCGCCTTTCATTTTACTGGCTTTATGGTAATATGTTCTAAATACCCGCTCAAACACACCATATGTTCGACGCACTTTTTGCTTCGCTCTCAGCTGACCGCCATATTCCGACAGCTTCATCCTCATATTCTGTCCATGATGACCTGGGGCATACCTGCGCCGCTCAACACTGCATTTATCCGTATAGCAACGGCTTCCTTTAAGAAGTAATTTTTCACCTTCACGCCGACAGAGCCGACATACAGCTCCAGTATATCTTCCCATCAAACTCTCCTTCGCTTAGGTGGTTTACAGCCGTTATGCGGCACTGGGGATACATCCCTGATAAGAGTGACTTCTAGTCCGGCAGCGCCAAGTGCCCGTGTTGAAGATTCTCTACCCGACCCCGGCCCCTTAACCATAACCGAAATTTGACGCATTCCCATATCCATCGCTTTTTTGGCTGCGCTCTCAGCAGCTACCTGAGCAGCGTATGGAGTACTTTTACGAGACCCTCTAAATCCGGATCCCCCTGCCGTGGCCCATGAAACAACGTTACCTGCCAAATCGGTTATCGTTATAATAGTATTATTGAAAGTTGCATGAATATGAGCAATGCCTACCGGAATATTCTTCTTTTCCCGCTTGCTCCTTGATGTTTTTTTCTTTTGTCCCATGAATTACTTTCCTGCCTTCTTCTTTCCGGCAATTGCCTTTTTAGGTCCCCTACGCGTACGCGCATTGGTTTTTGTCCTTTGGCCCCTTACCGGCAGATTTCCGCGGTGCCTTAGTCCTCTGTAACAACCGATCTCCGACAACCGCTTTATGTTCATTGCAATCTCACGCCTAAGATCGCCCTCGACCTTAATATCATCCTGATCGAGTATTTTTCTTATTTTAAGGACCTCGTCATCACCAAGATCTTTGACTCTTTTATTAGGATCTATAGATGTCTCGGAAAGGATTTTAAGCGAAGTAGTCCGACCTATACCGAATATCCTGGTCAACCCTATCTCTATACGCTCTTTTTTTGGTAAATCAACTCCAGCAATTCGCGCCATTAATTCTCCCTACCCCGGCCAGGCCGGAACCAAAAAGGTTTATTTGCTATAAGCATACTATACAACCACCCTGTAATAATTTAATACTTATTAAACAGACAGACTAAATCAATCTGTTATCAGCTTTATCCCTGCCGTTGCTTATGACGAGGGTTTTTGTCGCAAATTATCCTTACAACTCCTTTGCGCCTTATTACTTTACATTTATTACACATTGGTTTAACGGATGATCTGACTTTCATGACCCCTCTTCTATTTATGCCTGTATGTAATTCTGCCCTTTGTTAAGTCATAGGGAGAGAGTTGAACCGTAACTTTATCGCCCGGAAGTATCTTTATATAGTGCATACGCATTTTACCCGAAACATACGCCATAATTTCCTGCCCCTGGCTTAATTTCACCTTGAACGTAGCATTCGGCAGCATATCAACTATTTCGCCCTCAACCTCTATGGCATCTTCCTTGGCCAAGCAAACCTCCCTATAAAATGCAACAGCTGTATATGATAATCCAAACTTAAAGTTTAGTCAAGATATTTGGAGAATTCTCAGTTACAGCCACAGTATGTTCAAAATGTGCGGAAGGCTTCCCGTCAACAGTAACAGCTGTCCAGCGATCCGGAAGAATACGCACATCAGCAGAGCCCGTATTCACCATAGGCTCAATAGCAAATGTCATCCCGGCTTTTAGCAGCGGCCCCTTGCCGGGCTTACCATAGTTTGGAATTTGAGGATCCTCATGCAAGCGTCGCCCTATTCCATGACCCACGAAATCACGCACAACCGAAAATCCGTTACTCTCAACAACTTGTTGAATTGCACTGGATATATCCGACAAGCGATTTCCAGCCACTGCCTGTCCAAGTCCTGCATGCAAAGCTGCATGCGTAACTTCTACCAAACGTATAGTCTCCGCAGTACCTTCTCCAATAATAACAGTCCGGGCGGAATCTCCGTAGAAACCATCTATAAGTACTCCCACATCAACACTCAACACATCCCCATCCTTCAAAGCTCTGGAGTTGGGAATTCCATGTATAACCCCTTCATTAACCGAGACACAAAGCGTAGCTGGGTAACCACGGTATCCTTTAAAAGCCGGCTTTGCGCCTTTCTCGATTATATACGCCTCGGCTGCCCGATTCAGGTTCAATGTTTTTATACCAGGTCGAGCCATATCACAGACCAACTTGAGAGTTTCAGCCGCAATCCTGCACGCCCCGGCCATTTGCTTAATCTCGCTGGGAGACTTTATAACAATCACAATGCAGAGTTAAAACAGGTTGTTAAATAAAGTAAAGGCATATGTTTTATCCACGCCTTCCTCTTATCCGCTTTTTCTTCATAAATCCATCATAAGATCGTGTTATCATATGTGATTCTACCTGCGAAACAGTGTCCAGGGCCACACCTACTACAATAAGAAGTGAAGTGCCGCCAAAGTAGAAGGGCACATTAAACTGTGATATCAGAATCTCAGGAAGAACACATACACAAGCCAGGTAAAGGGCTCCTCCAAAAGTAATTCTTGAAAGAACTTTATAGATATAATCAGAGGTAAACTTACCTGGACGAACACCCGGAATAAAACCTCCATATTTTTTTAGATTATCAGCAATGTCTACCGGATTAAAGACTATAGCCGTATAAAAGAATGTGAAAAATACGATTAAACTCACATATATAACTGTGTAGAGCGTGTTTCCAGGTGAGAGTTGCTGTGCTATGGACTGAACCCACGGGATGGCGATAAAACCGGCCACAGTTGCAGGAAACATAATAATAGACGAAGCGAATATCGGAGGAATGACTCCAGCCGTATTAACCTTGAGCGGCAAATGTGTGCTCTGCCCACCATAGACCTTACGTCCGACCACCCTTTTAGCATATTGTACGGGTATACGTCTTTGACCTCGCTCCACATAAATTATAAACGCCACTACTGCTATCATTACAACCAGAATCACAAGCATAAGAAGAATTGGCAACTGATCGTCACGAATCAGGCGCACACTGTTTATAACCGCGCCAGGAAAGCCGGATATAATACCGGCAAAAATTACGAGTGATATTCCGTTGCCGATACCACGCTCGGTTATCTGCTCACCAAGCCACATAATAAAAGCTGTGCCGGACGTAAGCGTTATCATGGTCAAAAGCCTGAACGGCCAGCCCCCGTTTTGAACAAAAGCCTCGCCATCCAAACCTCGCATACCTTCGAGACCCACAGCTATACCTATAGACTGTATTATGGCTATAACGATAGTGCCATATCGTGTGTACTGAGTTATCTTCTTCCGCCCGGATTCGCCCTCTTTTGCCAACTTGGCAAGGGCTGGAAATACCACGGTAAGGAGCTGAATAATGATCGAAGCGCTGATATAGGGCATGATACCCAACGCAAAAATGGTAACCCTTGAAAGCGCTCCCCCAGAAAACATATCGAAAAAACCCATGAGGGCGCCACCCTGGTTTAAAAGGAACTTGCTGACCGCTTCACCATCAATTCCGGGGGTAGGAATGTGAGCGCCAATGCGATATACAACCAGCATCAGCATAGTAAAGCCTATTCTTCTCTTTAGCTCTTCAATTTTAAGAATATTCTGAACAATAGAGACAAGAGCCAAAATTAAATAACCTCTACAGTTCCGCCAGCAGCGGTTATTTTATTTTTAGCCGAGGCGCTGACAGCGTGCACCTTCAGCTTTATCGCTCTGCTGATTTCACCCACACCAAGCACTTTAATTCCGTGTTTTACATCTTTTACCAGCTTACGCGAAATAAGCAGGTCAGGGGTAATTTCAGACTCATCTGAAAGGGCTGCTATATCCCTTAAGTTTATAACCACGTACTCTTTTCGAAATATGTTTTTGAATCCACGTTTCGGGAGCCTGCGCTGCAGTGGCATCTGACCGCCTTCAAACCCAGGACGAACTCCTCCACCTGAACGTGATTTCTGACCATTGTGACCACTACCACAGGTCTTACCGCTGCCAGAACCGGGGCCGCGCCCCACTCTTCTGGCCGGTCGCCTGCTGCCGGGAGCCGGCTTAAGCTGGGACAGGTTCATATCTTCCTCCAAACAGTTATCACTTTTCTAAAGTCAATTAAACCCCAGGCCTATACGTTGCGTTTACTTGATTCTGAAAACTTTTATTCTACCAGTTTTCCACGCAACCTGAGTACATCCTCAAATCTCCTAAGCCTTGATAAGCCATTCATTGTTGCATTAACCCGGTTAAACGAATTACGGCTACCAAGTGATTTTGCCACTATATTATGTATGCCAGCCACTTCAAACACAGCACGCATCGCACCACCGGCTATTACACCCGTACCTGGACGTGCCGGCTTCATCATAACCTTGCCAGCGCCAAAGCTCCCATCTATAGGATGAGGAATCGTTCCATTTAAAACAGGAATATTCAGCATAGTTTTTTTAGCCTGCTCTACCGCCTTCCGGATAGCTTCAGGAACTTCTTTAGCTTTACCCTTGCCAACACCTACAGAGCCGTCTCCATCTCCTACAGCCACAAGAGCTGTAAATGAAAAACGCCTTCCACCTTTGGCAACCTTTGCCACACGATTTATGAATATAAGTTTTTCTTTCAACCCGTCCGGGTTCATTACTTTCCTCATATTTTTCCTGGTATTCCTCCTGGTTCGACCATAGCCAAAACTGAACTCATAAAATAATAAAAACTAGAATTCAAGCCCAACCTCACGGGCCGAATCCGCCAGTGCCTTTAACCTGCCATGATAGATATATCCACTCCTATCAAAAACAACCCGGTGCACTCCTTTTTCGAGAGCGCGCTTGGCAAGTAACTCACCAACCTTCTTAGCTGCGTCTTTGTTTCCACCGTGTTTAAAATCATCCCTGATCTCCTTGTCCAGGGTTGAAGATGAAACAAGAGTAAGGCCTTTCTCGTCATCGATTATCTGTGCATAGATATGTTTCGAGCTTTTAAAAACACTTATCCTCGGCCTTTCAGTCAATCCTCGGACTTTTTTTCTGACCCGGACATGACGCCTTTTCCGGGATATTGTAGTATCCTCCACTTACGCCTCCAGTTCTATTTCTTGCCGGCCTTTCCTGCCTTCAAGCTGATCACTTCATCAGCATAGCGAATCCCTTTGCCCTTGTAAGCATCCGGTCTTCTAAAAGCCCTGATGTTAGCGGCAACCTGACCTACCAATTGTTTATCAATGCCCTCGAGTGTGATCGTAGTCTGCTTCTTATCCACCTGAGCAGTGACACCTTCAGGAACAGAAAACTCTACCGGATGCGAAAAGCCAAGAGACATCACAAGCTTAGCACCATTGGCCTCAGCCCGGTATCCCACTCCAACAATCTTGAGTTCCTTCCTGTATCCATCAACAACGCCGACCACCATATTATTTATCAGGCTTCTGCTCAAACCGTGAAGAGCCCGTGTCCGCTTAGTATCATCCCCTCGTGTTACAACAATCGTATTATCCTGGTGTACAACCTGTATATCCTCAGGACAATTCCAGTTAAGCTCCCCTTTAGGTCCTTTTACCGACAGTCTTTGTCCCTGGATGTTCACCGTTATACCGGAAGGCAAATCAATGGGCTTCTTTCCTATTCTTGACATATGTATTTAACCTACCAGACGTAACACAGAACTTCGCCACCGATACCATCTCTTCGGCACGCCCGGTCACTCCTGACCCCCTTTGATGTAGAAATAATACCTATTCCTATACCGCCAACAACCTTGGGAAGATTATTCTTATCAACATAAACCCTCCGACCCGGTTTACTTATTCTCTTAAGCCCGGTTATAACCCTCTCATTACCCGAACTATACTTCAAAGCAATACGAAGAACACCTTGTTTTTTATCCTTCAAAACCTTGTATCCTTTTATATAGCCCTCTTCCTTGAGAATTTTGGTTATCTCGAGCTTAATTCTGGAGGCAGGAATATCAACCTTCTCCAGTCTGGCCGTATTGCCATTTCTCAATCTTGTCAGCATATCTGCAATTGGATCTGTCAGCATATCTTGGCTACCCTACTCCTCATCACCAGCTTGATTTTGTTACGCCGGGCACCTGGCCCCTTAGGGAAAGGTTCCGAAAACAGATTCGGCACATACCGAATTTGCGCATATAACCTCTTGGACGTCCACATATACGGCATCGGTTATATGCCCTCACGTTAAATTTGGGAACGCGTTTCTGTTTTGCGATCATGGACTTTTTAGCCATGTATACACTCTCCTTAATTTCCTTTAAACATCTTTGAAAGGCATGCCCATTTTTCTAAGAAGAGCTTTGCCCTCATTATCTGTTTTTGCCGTTGTACATATGACCACGTTCATACCATGTACATGATCAACCTTGTCGTAGTCTATTTCAGGAAAGATAATCTGTTCCGCAAGCCCCAGCGAGTAATTACCCCTACCATCAAAGGCTTTGGGCGAAACACCTCTCAGGTCACGAATCTTAGGCAAAGCCAAACTTATTAACCTATCCAGGAACTCATACATAATGTTTCCCCGAAGAGTGACCTTACATCCTATAGACTGTCCTTGTCTTAGCTTGAATGTTGCTATGGATTTCTTCGCTTTTGTTATTACCGGACGCTGCCCTGTAATTGCTGCCAATTCAGTAACAGCCTTGTCCAGAAGTTTGGCATTCTGAAGAGCCTCTCCAAGTCCTATATTCACCACAACTTTCTCGACCTTCGGCACCTGCATAGGGTTATTATAGTTAAACTCCTTTTGTAATGCCGGAACAATTTCGTTTTTATAGTTCTGAAGCAATCTGGCCATTTTACTTATCCATGACCTCCTTACACTTCTTACAAACACGGGCTTTTGTACCCTCGAAGACAGATGTAGAAATTCTGGTGGGTTTGTCGCACTTTGGGCATACCATCATAACATTTGAACTGTGAAGCGGAGCTTCTCTCTCTATAATTCCACCCTGTTTATAGGTCTGGTTAGGCTTCATATGTTTTTTAACCATATTAACCTTCTCGACTACAACTCGCTCCTTTGCATGGTCGAATTGTAGTACCCTGCCTCTTCTACCTTTATCCTTGCCGGTTATGACAACCACCGTGTCGTTCTTTTTATATCCCAAAGACATGTATTTTCTCCATAACTTTAAAGAACTTCAGGTGCAAGAGACACAATCTTCATGAAATTCTTCCACCTAAGCTCCCTTGCAACAGGTCCGAATATCCGGGTTCCAACCGGTTCGCCCTGGGTGTTTATAATCACAGCTGCATTTTGATCAAACCTAATGTATGACCCGTCAGGACGCCTGGTTTCCTTTCTAGTACGTACAATAACAGCCTTTACCACAGAGCCTTTTTTCACCGTACCACCCGGATCCGCCTCTTTTACACTACCGACTATGACATCCCCAAGCCCCGCAGCCCTGCCTGCACGCAAAACCTTAAAACACATAACCTGCTTTGCGCCGGAATTATCCGCTATAACCAATCTCGTCTGTGGTTGAATCATGACTCTTTACCAACCAATTCTTTTAGATTACTTCCATTTACACTTAAGACAACCCAGCGTTTATTTTTACTTAAAGGACGCGACTCTACTATGGTTACCTTGTCCCCGGCCCTACATACATTTTTCTCATCGTGAGCCTTAAACTTTGCAACCTTTTTCATGATACGTCCATACCTGGGATGTTGGTACAGGCGAGTTATCGCCACCACCACAGTCTTATCCATTCTGTCGCTTACCACTTTACCTTCATAGCGTTTTCTCGCCATATTAATCCGCCTTTTCTCCAACAACAGTCAGTATTCTTGCTATATCACGTTTTACCTGAGTGATTCTACTAGGATTTACGATCTCCCCTGTCGCCTTTTGAAATCTAAGGTTAAAAAACTCCTTCCGAAGGTCATACTCCTTCTGATGAAGCTCGGGGATACTCAGATCTCTAAGTTCGGACGCCTTCATTATGCCTAAATAACCTCCTCATCACGCTTGACAAACTTGGTTTTAACCGGCAACTTGTGCGATGCCAAGCGCATGGCCTCCCTGGCAACAGACTCACTTATACCGGAAACTTCATAGAGTATACGACCCGGCTTGATCACCGCAGTCCAATATTCCGGTGCGCCTTTTCCTTTTCCCATACGTGTTTCGGCCGGCTTTTTGGTTATAGGTTTATCCGGAAACATCCGAATCCACACTTTCACACCACGCCTGGCATGCCGCGTAATAGCGATTCGAGCAGATTCTATCTGCCGGGCAGTTATCCACCCAGGCTCAAGACTCTTAAGCGCGTACTCCCCAAAGTCAACAGATGAACCACGGTAAGCAGTGCCGTTCATCCTGCCCTTTTGAACCTTTCGGTGTTTTACTTTTTTCGGCATTAACATATCAATCTATCTCCTACTTCCAGGTCACGCGCCAGCCACAGAGGCAGCACTATGCTCCGGCAGAATATCACCTTTGTATATCCAAACCTTTATACCTATAATACCGTATGTCGTTTTTGCCTCTGCAAAACCGTACTCTATATCAGCTCTAAATGTATGGAGAGGAACTCTGCCATCCCTGTACCATTCTGTCCTAGCGATCTCAGCTCCCGCCAAACGGCCGGCGCTATTAATACGCACACCCAGAGCACCAAAACGCATTGTTGAGGATATAGCCTTTTTCATAGCACTTCTAAACGCAACTCTCTTTTTGATCTGCATAGCTACATTTTCCGCAACAAGCTGTGCGTCCAGTTCCGGTTTACGTATTTCCTTAATATCGATATTAACCTTCCTCGTGGTGAGTGACTCTAGAAGCTTCCTGAGCTTATCAACCTCAACACCCTTTTTACCTATAATAATTCCAGGACGAGCGGTATGAATTATCAGCCTGATATCAGGGCCACGCCGCTCAACTTCCATTTTTGAGATTCCTGCATGCGACAGCTTGGCTTTTACCAGCTTTTTGAGCATTATATCTTCATGCAGTTGATCAGCATAACCTTGCTTTGTGGCAAACCACCTGGACTCCCAGGTCCTAATAATTCCCAATCGTGTTCCAACAGGATGTGTCTTCTGTCCCAAAAAAAACCTCCGTGTATATTTAGGTATGGGCGGACTCCGTATCAACCCATAAGTCAGACAACCGGCACTACGCCTTAACTTTGATTAGACTCCAATGCCGATTAATCGTTTTCCTTCAGAACAACCGTGATATGACTCGTCCTCTTTAGTATCCGGTTTGCTCTACCTTGAGCGCGGGGCATCATACGCTTCATCGTGGGCCCCGGATCAACAACCATTTTCGATATAATCATCTCTTCCGGATTTCTCACACTAGCCTGCTCTGCGTTTGCAACCGCAGACCGTATAAGCTTCTCGAGCGTACGCGCAACAGCATGCGGCATTGATTTAAGAACTATAAGCGCCTGTTCCACCTGCTTACCTCTTATCAAATTCACAAGACGCCGTGCTTTCCGTGGAGAGATTCTGAAGTATCTTAACTTGGCTTTTACGTCCATCAATTATTTCCTCTATTTTCTAGCACTGCTTTTGCCTGATCCCGCATGTCCCCTGTAAGTACGGGTTGGCGAAAACTCGCCCAACTTATGGCCGACCATATTTTCAGTCACATACACTGGAATAAATTTACGCCCGTTATGAACCGCAATTGTATGCCCTATAAACTCCGGAGTTATAGTAGACCTTCGAGACCACGTTTTTATCATTCTTTTATTGCCTGAAGTGTTCATCGCCTCAATTTTATCAAAAATCTTTGGCTCAACAAAAGGTCCTTTTTTCAAAGATCTAGGCACTTACTTCCTCCTCTTTACAATAAATCTGTCGGTCCGTTTATTCTTTCTTGTTTTCTTTCCTTCCGGTTTGCCCCAGGGAGAAACCGGAGGCCTGCCGCCGCTTGACTTACCTTCTCCACCACCCAAGGGATGATCTACCGGATTCATGGCTACACCACGAACTATCGGCCGCCTTCCAAGCCACCGCATACGGCCCGCCTTGCCGTAGCTGATATTTTCTATCTCTGCGTTACCGACCTCACCTATAGTCGACATACACTCAGATGGTACGAATCGCACTTCGCCGGAACTCTGCTTCACCTGGCAGTATTTAACATCCTTTGCAATTAGCTGCGCATAACAACCAGCACTTCTTGCAAGCCTGGCGCCTTGTCCCACTCGAAGTTCAACGTTATGAACTATCGTACCAACAGGCATATCTTTCAACTTCATTGCATTGCCGGGCTTGATTTCAGCGTTTTCTCCGGCCATAACCATATCACCAACCTGAAGTCCCTTAGGGGTGATAATGTATCGTTTTTCACCGTCAGCATATTTCAAAAGCGAGATCCTAGCTGACCTGTTCGGATCATATTCTATAGATGCCACAGTTGCAGGAATACCTATTTTGTCACGTTTGAAGTCTATCAGGCGATACTGGCGTTTATGCCCTCCGCCCCTATGCCAAGCAGTGGTACGACCATTATTGTTACGGCCTCCCGACTTTTTTAGGGGGCGTGTCAACCTTTTTTCAGGCTTTGACTTTGTAATATCAGCAAAATCAGACTTGCTCTGATGACGGGTTCCCGGCGATGTAGGTTTCATGTGCCTGATGCCCATCTACTTAACTCCTTCCAGAAAATCCAGCTTTTCACCACTCTTAAGAGTAACTATAGCCTTTTTCCAGTTCCTGGTCCGCCCCTCGTGGCGTCCCAGACGTTTCTTTTTTCCATGTATATTTAATGTATGAACAGATGCCACATTTTTTTTGAATATTTTTTCTATTGCACGCTTTATCTCAATTTTGTTTGCATCACGGGCAACTTCCATTAATACTTTATTTTGTGTTTCGTTTAGAATATTGCCTTTCTCGGAAAGAATCGGCCTCCTAATGATATCATGAAGGTTTCTCATCCCAGGTAGACCTCCTCCATCTTTTTCACCGCATCAACAGAAATTAGAAGCCGTCCCGCATTTACGATATCATAAACCCCAAACTGACCGATTCTGAGCACCTTTACATATGGCAAGTTACGGGCTGCAAGTTCAAGTGCCTCATCTTTTTCAGGAATTATAAATGTAAGTTTTCCGCTAAGGCCTAGTCCCTTCAGCAGTTCTACAACCCGCTTGGTTTTAGGCTCGCTTATACTTATATCGTCAACAACCAAAACCTCACCATCAGAGAACTTGGAGGAAAGAGCTGCACGAACAGCAGCACGTTTCATTTTCTTCGGCATACTGTAAGCATATGACCTGGGCTTGGGACCGAATATAGTACCTCCTCCACGCCACAACGGAGAGCGATTGCTCCCAGCCCTTGCACGACCTGTACCCTTCTGCTTGTAAGGTTTTGCGCCACCGCCTCTTATCTCTCCACGAACCTTGGTAGATGCCGTCCCCTGCCTGGTATTGGCAAGGTGGTTAACCACTGCTTCGTGAACAAGATCCAATCGCTTGTCGGAGCCAAATATACCGTCATGGAGACTCAGCTTAGAGACGGCTTTATTGTTTTTGTCAATAACATCCACATCCGGCATTACTTATCACCTTTTCCTATAAAGAGGATGCCACCCCTAGGACCGGGAACCCCGCCCTTCAAAAGAAGCAGATTCTGCTCAACCTTGACATCCACAACCTCTATGTTTTTCTGTGTAACACTGGCGCCACCCATACGGCCAGGCATCCCTATGTTTTTAAACACGCGTGAAGGCCAGGCACACTGGCCAATAGAGCCCGGAGCCCTGTGAAAATTTGCACCATGCGAAGCCGGGCCACCTTTGTAGTTATGTCTCTTCATAACTCCCTGAAAACCCTTTCCTATCGACTGTCCACTGACAACAACACTGTTACCGGGCTTAAACATATCAACAGTCAACTCATCTCCGATTTTAAGCTCGCCTGCCGGAATTTCCTTAAGGTATCGGCAAGGTTTCACCGAAGCCTTTTTGAAATGTCCAGCCATCGGCTTGTTTATTTTCTTTTCCTTTTTTATAAAATCAAAGCCTAATTGTGCGGCCTCATATCCATCTTTATTCCTGCTTTTTATCTGGACCACACTACACGGACCCGCTTCGATCACCGTAACGGCAATAGCGTTACCTTCATCGGTGAATATCTGAGTCATTCCTATCTTTTTTCCTAAAATGCCTTCTCTCATCAGGTATCCTCTTTGCACAAGCTCCAGCCCTATAATCCTAGAGCTTTATCTCCACGTCAACTCCGGCTGCAATATCAAGCTTCATCAAAGCATCCACTGTTTCAGGGGTCGGCTCCATTATGTCCACAAGACGCTTGTGAGTTCTAATCTCAAACTGTTCTCTGGACTTCTTATCGCAATGCACCGAGCGCTGAACCGTATATTTATTAATTCTGGTTGGAAGCGGAATAGGCCCGGATAAACGGGCGCCCGTCCGCTTAGCAGCATCGACTATTTCTTGCACCGAACGGTCAAGAAGACGGTGGTCATACGCCCTGAGCCTTATCCTAATCTTTTGATTCACTCTATCACCTCGGTAACGACGCCTGCGCCGACCGTATGTCCGCCTTCGCGGATCGCAAAACGAAGCTCTTTCTCCATAGCAATAGGGGCCATTAACTCAACGGTTATAGCTATGTTATCACCAGGCA
>Ga0256830_1001047_pt1 | contig 20169 bp, 26 predicted proteins | sample 128326metaG_FD_190537 | JGI IMG/M metagenome (GOLD analysis project Ga0256830, IMG submission 190537) | Hydrothermal vent microbial communities from Lau Basin, Pacific Ocean - 128-326 | ecosystem: Environmental > Aquatic > Marine > Hydrothermal vents | place: Pacific Ocean: Lau Basin | collected... | reverse complement strand
TAAAGGAAAGCTGGAAGAGTGGAGGAAATGGTTTAATGAAAAGAGGTATCACAGAGGGGTTAATGATTACCCAATTAATCTTTATGTTAAGTTATAAAGTGGACTTAACAGATTCAAAAAATTTAAATAGTGCAATTTCTTTTGTTTTGTATGAAAAAAGAGAGGATGAAGATTATTCCGCTTACATTATCTTTATTTTTGCTGGCAAGCATTTTTGCAGCGGGCATTATTGCAGAAGAAGATGGCACATTATCTTCCAATGTTGTTTCTGTTGAAGTAGATGGGGGCGAAGTTATTGCCTCTGACGAAGTGGAGATTCTTGCTGAAGATGAGCTTGAGGAAGCGCTTCCAGAGTATGATGAAGATATTGATGAATTAGAAGAGGTTAAAGAAGCTGAAGAGATGGAAAAAGAAGCCATATTCTACATTACGCGTGTTACTGTGGGTACTGGCTTTATTATGAAAGAAGATGAAAGCGATGCAGAATTCTTTAGAGGAGTGTGGGTTGTCAGGAGGTTTAGTAAAGGTGTTTCTGATCTTGACAATCCGAATGAAGGAGGAATAGTGAGCAAGAGATTTGGGTATGTTGTTGTCGGAGTAAAAGATGAAAAAGAAAGATTTAAGCTTGAAATGGTGAATTTCAGCAGTGAATCAGTTATGTTCAGTCTTCTTGATAAAGAAGGAAATGTTGCCGGAAGCCTTTCAATAAAGCCAAAAAGATATGATAGGATAACTTTATGGTTTGGAGACCTTAGCATAAATTCAGGGGCTTATGCAGGAGAGTGGGGTGTTACAGCAGTTTCAAAAACAAAAATAATAAAGCCTCAAATTGTGAAGCCGTCAAAGTGGAACATCTTTGCCTTTAAAAAGAGAAAGGAAGCTGCTTTGAAAGAAAAGCTTCAAGAAAGACTTCTTGAAGAAGAAGGCCTTGGAGACTTTGTCAGAGAAAATAAAGGTAAGCTTGGAAATATCCGTAAGATTGAGGCTGGAAAAAGAATTGTAAGAGTGGAGAGGGCAAAGAGAATTAGAGAAAGAATTATTGCAGACAAAGATCTACAAAGCATTGAAGACCTGAAAATAGACAGAGATGACTTAAAAAGAGCAATAGAAAAGAGAGGAGAGATTAAAGAAAGGATAAGGAAAGAAAGATTAGAGAGAATAGCGAAGATATCTGATTCTGATTAATTCTTCAGCTTTTTTAAGAAATAATCTGCAATAGCTGTTGCAAATAATTTCTCTCCTTTTGGAGGGCCAAGATGATACTTTAGATCAAGCAACGGATTTTGCTTATTGGCAATATCATACACTACTCTGTCGTTGACCATCTCTTCCATTAACCATGAAGTTTTTTAGCCAGTCCTGGAATTTTTTTGCCGGCTTCTTTAATAATTGCTTCTCTCTGGCCAAGTGCCATTAATGAAACTCTTCCGATATTTCTGGCAATCCTATAATATTCGCTCTCTCCAATTTCCAATTGCTCTTCTGTTCTGGAATTTATTATTTCCTTTTTTGCATTCATTTTAACTCTCTTTAAAGAGAGCAGCTTTTTATAAATTTTTCTATTTTGTAACCACTTATTAGAAATAACCTATTTTAGCCCTTATTCATATTTGCCGGCTATTTCCCCCCATCCAATAAGCCTCCAGTGGCCATTGATATTTCTTGCTATCCCGACATTGTCTCCCTCAAGAGCAACTATCGGAATATTAAGGCTCAGCTCAAGCTCTTTTCCCTCTTTGTCAATCTTCTCAACTATTCCAACAGTAATTGTTGTATTTGAGCTCATCATCAGCATTTCTTTTGTTTTTATTGGCTCTACTTTTTTATGCCCTTCTTCCCCTAAAACCTCCTTAAATAATTCTGCATTTATTTTTATCTTATGGCTTATTTCAGGGAGCACCCCTTTTCTTGATACAATACATCCTGTTAAGGAGTCTGTTTTTGTCAGGAAGGGGTCAAGCCCAGTCTCAATTGATATGCTTGCTCCTGGAAGAACTTCTTTAACTGATCTGATTCCCTTGTGAAGCGAGAGTATTTTGGTTGTCAGGGTTTTATAAACCTGCTTGTGTGCTTTTTTCATGCTTAACCCGGGCTTTATCTCTATCTCATCACCTACTTTCAGAATTCCTTTTTTTAAAATTCCTCCAAGCACCCCTCCTTTTAGATTATCAATAGATGTTCCTGGCTTGTTAATGTCAAAACTTCTTGCAACAAGAAAAATTGGCTCAGTGTCAATCTCTCTTTCAGGAATTTCAATCCTGCAAAGCTCCTCAAATAGCTTATCAACATTAATTCCTTGTTGTGCTGAAACAGGTATTATAGGGGAATTTTCAGCATATGTTCCCTTGATAAATTCCTTAATCTCTTTATAATTCTCAAGAGATTTCTCCTTGCTTACCAGGTCAATTTTATTCTGCACAATTATAACATTCTTTATTTTTTTTGCCTGAAGAGCCATAAAATGCTCCCGTGTTTGCGGTTTTATTCCTTCATTTGCTGCAATAACCAAAATAGCAGCATCAATTGTTGCAGCGCCTGAAAGCATTGTTGCCATAAGCATTTCATGCCCCGGAGCATCTATAAAGCTGATGTATCTTTGAGGTGTTCCTCTCCCTTCATTGTTAAAAGTTTCTTTGTCTTTGAAGATTATAGTATCTGCATAGCCAAGCTTAATTGTAATTCCTCTTTTCAGCTCTTCTGAGTGAGTGTCTGTAAACTTCCCAGTAAGCCTGCTGAGAAGAGTTGTCTTTCCATGGTCAATATGCCCGACAACCCCGACATTTAGTTCAGGAAGATTTTTGGTTTCTGTCTTTTCCATAAAAAAAGACCGAAGAAAGAGTTTTTAAGGTTTTAGGAGAATATTAGTATTGGAAGTTTTAATCATACTTTGGAATAAATATTTTTTCTCCAGGCTGAAGTTTTCCAGGACTGTAATTATTTAGTTTTCTTAATTCCCAAGCAATTCTGTCTGTGCTAAATTTTTTTAATTCTGGATTTTCATTTCTCATCTCTCTTGCAATGCTCCAGTAAGTGTCTCCTGGAGAAATTGTCTCAACATACATTCCTGTAGGATTATTTAGAATATGGTTCTTTTGCCTGTTTTCTAAAACTTTATCTAATCCCCAATATCCTAGCCCCACTACTCCCAGGATGACAGCCCCTTTAGCTACTTTTGCTAAAAGAGACTTTCTTTTTTCGTGTTTATCTTGAATTCTTCTGCTTATCATAATTTTCAGCATACTTTGGGGTTTATAAATCTTTCTATTATGTTACTATCTGTAAGAGATGACAATAAATTGATTTTATGAGGGCCTGCTTCTTAGGGCAAAATAAGTAACTTTAAAAGCAAAGACAATCATATTCTGGAAATGGAAAGAGAAAGCATTACAGACAGAAATATTGAGAGTTACAAAGTCATTCCTTCTCCAGAAGACATTGCCAGAGAGATGCCTCTTACTGAAAGAGCAGAGAAAACAGTGAGAAAAGCGAGAAAGGAAATTGAGGGCGTTCTTGATGGAAAGGATTTAAGAAAGATTATTATTGCTGGGCCTTGCTCAATCCATAATGCAGGGGAAGCTATTGAATATGCTTTAAATCTTAAAAAGCTTTCAGAAAAAGTAAGGGACGAGTTTATAGTAATTATGAGAGCTTATTTTGAAAAGCCAAGAACAACACTCGGATGGAAAGGATTAATCAATGATCCTAATATTGATAATTCTTTTAATATTGAAAAAGGGCTGAAGATATCACGGGAGCTGCTTTTAAAGATAAATGAAATCGGAATTCCTGCTGCTACTGAATTTCTTGACCCCATTATTCCTCCTTACATAGCAGACCTTATTTCATGGGCCTCAGTCGGAGCAAGAACTTCAGAATCCCAGATACATAGGCAGATGGCCTCAGGGCTTTCAATGCCTGTTGGATTCAAAAATTCCACATTCGGCAGTATTGACACAGCAATCAACGCAATAAAATCATCTTCTTCCCCGCATCATTTTATTGGAATAAACTCAAAAGGAAGAATATGCAAAATAAGCACAAAGGGAAACAGTTACTGCAATATTGTCTTAAGAGGAAGCATTCACGGAACAAACTATGAAGAAGAAAAAGTAAAGGCTGTTCAGGAAAGACTTCAGAACAACAGAATTTCAGAAAAAGTAATTATAGATTGCAGTCACGGAAATTCTCAAAAAGATTTCAGAAAACAGCCGGAAGTTTTTATGAATGTTATTGGCCAGATTAAAGATGGAAATAAGAATATTGCCGGATTGATGATTGAGTCAAATCTTAAAGAAGGAGGCCAGAAAATATCAGTTGATTCAGGAAAGTGCATGATTAAAAGAGGGATTTCAATAACAGATGCGTGCATTGGATGGGAAACTACAGAGAATCTGGTTCTTGAAGCACACAAACTGTTAAGATGATGGATTCAAAAGATACTTAAATTTTATTCTTCTGCAGTATTTATGCCAAAAATAAGCGCAGGATTATTGATGTACAGGATTAGAAACAAATGCCTGGAGGTTTTTATTGTTCATCCGGGAGGGCCGTTCTGGAAAGACAAAGACATAGGAGCATGGAGCATCCCAAAGGGCGAAGTAGAAGAAGGAGAAGGGCTTTTGGAGAGAGCAAAGAAAGAGCTTGAGGAAGAAACAGGAATAAAGCCTCCTTTTTCAGATGAAAGTTTTATTTATCTTGGAGAGGTTAAACAGAAATCAGGGAAGATCGTTCATGCATGGGCGTTTGAAGGAGACTGGAACGGCTTTCTTATGAGGCAAAGCTTTACGGAAATTGAATACCCAAAAGGCTCAGGAAAAAAAGTAAAGATACCTGAGGTTGACAAAGCAGCATTTTTTAATTCAGAAGAAGCTAAATTAAAGCTTAATCCAGCTCAGGCAGAGTTTATTGACCGGCTTAAAAATCTTCTTGAAAAGAATAAAAAATAACTAACTTCCTTCCCCTGTTTTTGCATCTCCCTTTGGAGTTTCTCCTTCTGCCTCTTTTGGCTTGTTCTGGTCAGGAAAAATCTCTGCAAGTTTTTTCTTTCCTTCTTTAAGGACTTTAAGGTTGATTTGAGATATTGCAGGAGAGATAACTCTTCCTCTTACAGTTTTTCTGAGCCTCAAACCTTTTGGCTTCTTATTTACTTTTTTATCTCCCTTAGGCCTCTTGTGCATACCTTTTCCATAACCCAGCAGGACTCTCTTTAACCCAACACCTTCAACACTCTCCATTGCTGTAAATCCTGCCTTATCGCTCGCTCCTGTAATTTCAAATTCATACCCTTCCATATCAGGGGATATGTCTTTCCCATTAACTTTATCATGAAGCTCTTTTCCAATTAACTCTTCAGCTTCTGCTTCTATTTTGAAGGTCTTTCCGCTCTTCTCTGATATATTTATCTTGAATGGCATGATAGTTAATTGAGATTTTGCTTTATAAAGCTTACTGGATTGGTTTTTAGGGTTTCAGCGCACTTTAACCTCTATAGCCGGCACCGGCAATTATCACATCATAAGAATCTTTCATTATCTACATCCCCCAGTCTGCATTTTCCTTTCTTTTTATCTCAGCAATTTCCTGGAGAATTTTCATCTCGCTTGCAGAAAGAAGGTCTTTGTTCTTCCTGAAGTTTCTGAACTGCGATTCTGAAATATCAGAGTAAAGGTTTTTTACATTCTTTAACTGCCTTTCAAAATTAACTCCTGGAACTGATACTGCAACCTCCATTTTTTCTGCTGCTTCCTGAACAGATCTGTTTTCTGACTGGATATTTTTTATCTTTCCAATCTTTTCCCCATTTTCATCCATAAGACTAATTCCTGAAATCAGCTTTCCCCCATCAATCCTCACTCCAAAAATAGCAGGCTTTGTGTTTCTAAAGACATATTCATGAAGTATCTCCAGCTTGCATAAGGTTGCCATCCCCATAAGCCTTTTCTTTTCTATTTCCCTTCTTTTCTCTGCCCTGAATTCCAGAGTATTCTCAATAAGTTTGTATATTACTTCATCAGTTAAAATGGGAATGTTCTCCTGAATTTCTCTTGCATCCTCATCTACTGAAACATTAAATCCGACAATAAGTGCATCCAACTCATTTATTTTCAGGTTAGCTTTTGCAGAGATTATGTCTGATTTATTTATATTCCCTATGCCTGCTTTCATAACAGGAATATTATTCTGATTTAAAAGAGTGAGCAAAGCCTCTAAGCTTCCTAAAGATTCTGCCTTTGCAATAATCCCTTGTTTTTTCAGCATTGAGCTGACACTGCCTGATATCTCCTTTTTGAACATTTCTTTTATCTCTTCAAGGTTTCCCTTATAGACTAGAAAAGGCATTCCTGGAAGAACCTCTGCTTTTTCTACAATCTGCATTCTTATTCCTGTTGAAGCTTTAACAATTTCTTTGCTTTTGAATCTGGAACACAAAGGCTCAATCTCTTCAAGGATTCTAATCTTTGAAATTATAGGCTCTCCTTCAAAGCTTGCAACAGCTATCTCATCTGACTTGAAAAGCATTCCGTCATAGAGTATTGCCTCTATGTAATTAATAGACCTCTCTTTTTTTACTTCAAGCACCACTCCTTTGGCTTCTTCACTTAGTTTCAGCCTGTCTGCAAGATACTTCTGACTCAGTCCGCAAAGCATCATTATCAGCTCAGGAATTCCTTCTTTTGTTGCTGCAGATGTCGGAACCAGCGCTATTTTTTTAGTGAAGTCGTCTATTTTGTAAAACAAATCAGAATCAAATCTATAGCTGTTTAAAGAGCCTATCAATGTCATGTATCTTTCATCAAATATCTGCCTGACATTCTGCGGCTGTGATTCTATACTTTCTTTTAAACCAGCATCTTTTCCAGCAGCATAGCTTCTCCATCCAGAGATATTGTCTATTTTATTCAGGGCTATTAAAAAAGGAGTCTTATTATGCTTCAATATCTGTATTACCTCAGCTGTCTGCGGCTTTATTCCTTCATTTATGTCTATAACAAGAACAGCCAGGTCAGCCAGACTCCCTCCTCTTTTTCTTAAATTTGTAAATGCAGCATGGCCAGGAGTGTCAATCAGCAAAAACCCGGGTATCTCTAATCTTATTCCTGATTTTTCAATTAAAGGGCATGCTTTTTTCAGCTGTTCTATTGGATAAAGAGTAAATGATATTTTTTGAGTTATTCCCCCTGCCTCTGTTTCCTGAATACAGCTCTGTCTAAGACAATCCAATATGCTTGTCTTTCCATGATCCACATGTCCGCATACAGTAACTATAGGCTGCCTTATTTTTCTGTTTTCCATTGCATATTTCAAAATATCATTTTGTTTTTAAAGCTTGAGATTTGAGTTTTCTCATGAACCGGAATTAAGATGCCTCTTTAATAATGCCAAAGGCAATAAAAGGCCTGTTGATAAAAAGAATAAAGTGCTGATTGAAATCTGCAATGAACAGAACTTTCCAGAGCCAGGTTATAAAGAGAAGAGAATTCTTATTTATTCTCCAGAGTTCATGCTTTAGGAGCTCTAATTTTTAAAACCCCTTTTTTAAATTCAACTTTTGCTTTTTTTGGATTTATTGCTGGAATAGTTGTCTGATAGCTGAACGCATGACTTGTTTTTTCATCATGAAAAAAATCTCTTCTCTGCACTTTTTTCTCAATGCTTTTTTTAGCTTCAATAGCTACTGAATTTTTTGAAAGTTTCACTTTTATGTCTTTTTTGCTAAACTCCGGAAGATTAAATTCCAAAACAACCTCTTTTGAGTTGTGTTCCATCTTTATTTAAAGGATTTAAAATTTAAAAATCTTTGTGTTTGCAATTATCCTGTTGTTTTTTATTTTAATTCCTTCTTTTTTCAATAAAGTGATTTTTTTCCCCACTCCCAGCTTATATCCTCCAATCCTTCTGTCTGAATGGACGACTCTGTGGCAAGGAACCTTTACAAGACGAGGGTTTGAATTGAGCGCGCGGCCAACAGCTCTCGGACTGGCTTTCATCTTTTCTGCAATCTCCTTATATGTTGTCACTTTCCCTTTTGGGATTTTTTTTACGAGCTCATAAACTCTTTCCTGAAAATCTGTTGTCTGGCAATGCATTTTAATCTCAAAACAACACAAGGTATAAAAGCCCTTTCTTTTTAATAAAGTTATGAGGCATGAAAAAAAAACAATTGAAGAGTTTGGAAAAAAATATGATTTTGAATTAGGCAGGATTATTAGTGAGGTAAAAAAAAGCAAAGCAAAGATTGTTTTACTGCAATTCCCGGATGGCCTCAAGCCTTATGCTACTGCTGTATGTGATTATCTTGAGGAAGCTTTCAAAGGAAAAGTGCATTTTTTAATCTGGCTTGGAAGTTGTTTTGGAGCGTGCGATATTCCTGCAGGGGTTGAAAGAATCAGCCCAAAAATAGATTTAGCAATACAGTTTGGCCACAATGCAAAAATGCCTGATTATATTAAGTGACTCATAAAAGTGGATTTTCAGGAAAGTGCATGAGCCTTACAACCATCCGATAAGCAGGGAAAATCCTACTAAAAACATCAGAACAAGAGATAGGCCAGAAAGAATCCATTATTGAAAAACCATTTTTAAGGGCTTTAGCTTATTCAATAATCAGGCAACTCATCATTGCTTTCAGGACTTCCAGGATTTTCTGTTGGAACTTTGCCAGTTTTTTCTTCAAGGGTTTCAGAAGCCTCTCCAGATTCACTGCCAGAAGCTTCTTTCATGTCTTCTTCAGGAATTGAGTTTATCATCTCTTTAAACTTTGCAAAATCTTCAGCCATAATCCTTACTCCTGATTTTGTAAATCCAGTATACCTGTCACTTGTCACAAACTCCCTTATTGTCAATCCTCTGCGACCCCCAAAGTCATCAATCCTGAGAATTATGTCTGTTGTGTCGTTTTTCCCTATTTTTCCTATTTCTTTCTCCATGCTATTAAGTTGTTATCACTATTTTTAAATATTTGCATGCTTATTATCTGGCTCTAAAGAGGCGCTGGGAAAATGCAAAAGCCAGTTAGAGATAAATCCTCTATTGCAATTAACATAGGGCATTAAACGAAGTTTTTGAATTAGCAAAATTTTGATAGAGTGAAGACGGAACCGTATAAGCACTGTTAAGTTCTTTTACCCCACTTCATAAGGTAAAACTGCGTCCGCAGAGTAAAATTTGAGTTCCCAATAAATATCGACCGAAAGGAGTGAAAATGTCCAAAGGACTAGGAACCCCTTAATTCTGAAAAGGGAACTCAAATTTTGTTGTAAATAACATCGCGATTAAGAGAAGTTTCAGTGAAGCTGAAATTTGGGGAAATTTTCTGCAAGAAAATTTACCTCTTAATCGTTGTTATATGACCGAACCCTAAGGGTGAGGCAAGGAAACCAAAGGTCTCCGCAGAGTTGAAAGAAAGGCAGGAAAATTTATAAAAGTTTTATATTTATGTTTCATTATGAGCAATGATTTAGTTAGTAAAATTTGTAAGTTAGGCAAAGATTTGAAAAATATTTATGCTAGAGAGATCAATCCATATGATTTAAGAAGTAAGATCCTCGCATTGGATGAACAAGCAGCTAAACTCAGGAAAGAAGCCGAAAAATCAAAAGATGAAACAGCACTTGAGTTTCTAAGAGTTTATGAAGAGTATAAGTCGAAAGGACTTACAACTACAGAAAAGGATGGATTATTAGAAGGAGTAAATGAAGAAGATTATTACTAATTGCAAAGGCCTCCTTTCTTTCAATTGAATATAACATCGGAATTTAACTAAGTTTGATTTTCCCTCGTGGAGCCGAAGGCGGAACAGAGCTGAAAAGTGACATCCTCCTCGCCCTAAAGGGTGCCCTTCGGGCAACTTTTTGCTTAGCAAAAAGCGAGGCGTCCACTGAATTAACACAAATTATGATGCAGCTCTTGATTTTCTATATACCTCAGGGCTTTTTCAAAATCACTTCCGCAACTGGCACAAAAATATCCATCATTCCAAAACTCTCCTCGTGAATATCTTTTCCTGAAATCCGGGCAAAGCCTAAATAAGATATATGAAGAAAGCCCTTTTATTATTTGCATCAGCTTTGCATCTGAGATTGTTCTGGGGCAATCAACAATAAGGTGTGTATGCTCAGGCAAGACTTTCAATATAACAATCTCTATTTTCCATCTCTTGCATGCCTCTTCAATCGCAACCTTACAAAAAGTTTTCAACTTATCTTGTTTCAACATTTTATATCTGTATTTAGTTGTTATCTGAATTGATTTCAGATTATTTCCCACAGAATTTCCGTAGGATCTATATTGTTGTTTCATTTCAAATTTCGTGGTTGTAAAGCTACCGCTAAGCTGTAATTGTGTTTGCATTTTTATCTCCGAAAGGTTTATTTAGAAAGAAAGCTATAGCTAACTGTTAGCTTTCAAGAGTTGAGTATCCCAACTCAACTTTATAATCATTCAAGAAATAAAAATATGACGCAATTCATCCACCCCTTAAAAGGAGATGGATTTCTTGCTAAACTTTAAAAAATATATCTTTATATTTCTTAGAGTATGAAACAAGAATTTAATATTGATACTTTAAGTGGACATGATTTTGAAGATTTAATTGCGAGAATTATGAAAAAAGTAGGATATAAAGATATTGTTCTAACTCCAAAATCAAATGATAAAGGAAAAGACATTATTATGAGATATGAAGATGAGAAAGAATCCTACCCAGTCATTGTAGAATGCAAACATCAAAATTTTGTTGGTCGTCCAGTAGTTCAAAAATTGCAGGGTGCAATGTTGCATGAAATAAAAAATAAAGGATTTATTAAAGGAATTATTGTAACTTCTGGAAAATTCTCACCAACAGTGTATGAATATGTTAAAGAAATAAATAAAAACTACTCATCCACAATGAAAATAGAATTAACTGATGGGAAAAAATTAAAAAAATTGTGTGAAAAATATGATATAATAATCCTTAACGGAAAGATACAGATTATAACAAATAATTCTGTTGATTTTTTAGACGAAAAAGGAGTGAAAAACCAAATTTTTAGAGAGTTTCATCAAATAATTGGACATAAAGACGATTTACTGAAATTTCAATCAGAAACAATTTTTTATCCCTGTTATTACATGAGATACAATATTGATTCTGAATTTTGCACTTCTGTTGGCTGTGTTAATACAATCCAAAAATCAAATGAAGAAATATTTTTAGATGGGATGAAAGCAGGCAGAATAAATGAAACATTAAGGAACCATTTTTTTGGAAATGGTTTTCCTAGTATTATCCAAATTAAGAGAGATAAAAACAAGAAAATAATCCCTTTTGAATTCACTGAAAAGGATATTGAAGATGTTGCTTTTGAGATGATTATTGATGAAAATACTGAGGAGGTAAAATACTATGGTAAAAATAATGTAGAGTATACCAAAACATGCAAACCGCATCCAAGAGATATTGAATTGAAAGATACAAAAGCAGTTTATCTTCCAAAGATTGTTAATCAAATAAAGATAAAAGATCAAAATTATCTGCAAGAAGTTTTTTCAGACAAACATAATCTTCTTTATTACAAGAATGAATTTAACCAATGTAAATCCTGTAAAAGAAGCTCCACACTATTTAATTCTCATCTTTATTTTTGTAAAACATGTGGCAGGATTTTATGTTCATATCATAAAAGACTTGATGCAATAGATAAAACTCCTGTTTGTTTGAGGTGCGCTTTTAAGAAAAAATTATTACTACAAACAAAATTCTTTATTTCAAAGAAAAATAAAAATAGGTATTCTAAGAGATACGAAAAAATGAATCTCTTAAGAAAGTTTTATGAAGATAAGATTGCATTTTGGGGAGGAGTTGGTTTAGTTTCAGTAATTTTATTTGGAATATTGAGTAGTTTATAATAAAATGGATAAATCAGAAAGATTAATTAAGCTAGAAGAAGCAAGAAAAGATTTAATTCCAAAATCAAAGTTTTGGAATCAGAATAGTGTCTTTTTAGGTTTTGCTTTTGGCTCGGCGATTATGTTAATGACGGGTGTGGAAATTTTTAGAATCTGGGTAAAAGATTATTCTTTTAAAATTCAGAATTTTATGACTATGATTTTGGACCCTTATTTTCAAGGAATTTTTGTATTTTTCATTTTTGGATTATTTATTGCAATCGTTTTAGGAAGGAAAATTGACAATAACAGGAAAGATATTCAAAAGATTTTAGAAATTGTAGAAAGTGAAATAAAAGAATTAAAAAGATAATTTCGGCGAAGCCGACTATTTGTCCGAAGGACACCCCATCTCAAAAATATAAAACAAGAAAAATATTTGGGTGTAGCGAAGTGAAACTTTTTATCGTTTGTTAAGCGAAATTTTAATTTCGTTGGTGTTTTCTCGATTCAATAAAAAAAGTATTTTTCTGTTTTTATCTTCGCTGAAAGCGACTAATTGTGCGAAGCACTAAGGCAACCCCTCTCAATTTAAGGGCGGGTGGTCAGGGGATGGCTGAGAGAGATTTTAGCTATTTTGTCTTACTGGGGATTTTAGGAGAATTGGAAATTTCGTTGAACATCGCGATTATCTGAAGTTCTGAGGAAGTCAGAATTTAGGTATTTTTCGCAGGAAAATCCCAGATAATCGCTGTTAATAGACCAGAAGCGAAGCCGAGAGCCTGCAAGGCGTGGCAAAAATTCGTAGGATCTCAAGTTCAGAATTCTGGCGTATCACATATTAACTTCAGAGTAGTAAATAACAGAAAGATTTATAAAGGAAAGATTTATTCTATATTATACAATGGACAACTACAAAAGAATTAATGTTGGACAGTCCTATGATGCAATTGGACCAGAAATAGCTGGACAATTAGAATCAAATCCGACTCAAGACATTAGATTCATTAGAGTTCCAAATACGGAATTAATGTATGAAGCTCATGTTTTAGAAAATAAGGCAAATGTTCCTACATTAGATGGATTTGATTATATTGGTGCCTCTGACGTAAATGGTTTAGGCGCGTTAATCACTTCAGAACTTAGAAAAGAGAGCCTGCCTAAAGAAGTCAGAGCAGTAAGTCCAAGATCTGGCCAAGGTGGCTGGGGATTATTTTTCAAAGAATAAATCTTTCTTATTTTTATTATCTTTCGGTTTAGCCAAAGCCCCTTCCACTGTTTTGCCCCAAAAAATTGAGCATAACATCCGAATTAAGCGAAGTTGCCGAAGCGTAGCGAAGGTAATTTGGGTGAGCCCCGAGCCGAGGGGCGAACCGTTTAAGCCCTGTTATGAGCCCCGAGCCGAAGGCGAGAGCGCAGCGTGGTCGAGAAGCGTTAACGACGAAGAAGTTGAAAAAAAGGTGTATAAAGTGCGAAGCACCATTAGTTAAAAACATCTAGGGCAGGGACAATTATTAACTAAATAGTAGTAGCATAACCGAAAGGTTTATAAATATGGTGCCAATAACTAATTGTATGCACATTCAAAGATATCTTACTAAAGATAAAGCAAAAGTTGAAGTATTTGGAGAACACTATAAAGAACATAAATGGGACTTCGATTGGTATATAGGAGATAAAAAAATCGGAGTTACAGGAAACCCTTCAACTGAAGCGGAATGTTTTATTGGCGGAATATTGGTAGCAGATGATGAATTAATAATTACACCAAGTCAAAAAAGACCGCGTATAGAACGAGCAAGTAAAAGCTATGCGGTAATGCGAGGAAACGATGGGGGTCTTGAAGAAATTGGTGAATTAGTAAGACTTATTCAAGGCAATGATGTAACACATATGTATTTATCATCTGACAGACCTGAAGGTTATGCTAGAATTTTAACTTTTTCACTAACAGAACCATCAAAAGAACTTTATAAAAAAGGAAAAATTCTTCCTGTTAGGATTGATGAAGATGCAGTAAAGCAAGAATTAGAACTAGAACAAATGCTTTCAAGGATGAATCAATCTAGAAAGTCCCTGCCCTTTCTACAAATTAGCCTTTTTTTCAATTGCAATTAACATATGCGATTTAACGAAGTCCTCGTTAGAGGATTTGGGAAAAATGCGAGTCGACTGTTTTTCCGTTTAAGCCCTGTTATGTCTCCCGACGACTGAAAGGAGGAGAGCGCAGCGTGGCAAAGTTACGAAGTGATTTTGAGTTCAGAATTCTGGTGTTATAAATATTAATTTCAGAATAGTAAAAAGAAAGATTTAAAATAAAGAAATCAATTGCTTAATTTATGGAAGCAGATAATAAAGCAGAAAAAAATATTTCGTTGCCAATTAAACGAAAAACATTAGATGGTTTAATTAGGACAACAGGTGCTATTGCTGCAATTGATTTTGTAATCACACCGTTTATTTCTCAAATGATTACAGGAGAATACAAATCCTTACATGAATATCTTGGATTACCTCCAGATATGAATGAAATTGGAGTTAGAGCTGGAGGAGTAGCATATTGGGGTTTGACAATGTTGTATGAAGTTTTTTTGAGAAATAAATTTGTTGGCAAAAGTGATTACAAGTAAATCTTTCGGTTTCTATAATAAAATACTTTTAGCCCGGATTCTGAATTAGACATAACATCGCGATTAAGAGAAGTGTTAATCCCTCCAAAAATTTATCCTCTGGAACGAAATGACGAGCTGAAAAATTTTTGAGAGCTGGATTGACATTTGGGCTAATTTCTGTTCGGCACGAAGCCGATTTGCGAAGCAAAAAGAAATTACCTCTTAATCTGCTGTTGCTTGACCGAACGAAGTGAGGCACGAGCTGACGCACGAAGCGTCCTCGTAAGTTTTAATTCTGTTTTCATTTTTCCTCCAGAGCATTCGCTAAGCGAATGCAAACATTTATTTAGTTTCATAAAGTTCTCACTAAGTAAGAGGTTCATGGAGCCGAGTATCCCGGCTCTTATAATCAGGAATTCAAAAAATAAATATTTTTAGAAAACGGGCTCGCTTTTGAATTGTTGAAATTCAATCTGCGGATTAAAATCCGCAAAGGGTTTCTTTCAACTGGCTCGTCCTAAATGGTTTTTTAGTACTTCTAAAAATTTTCCGTGAATTTTCTTTTTTCCCTCCGAAGACATTCTTAGATTTCCCAATCCTGCAATTAATTGCACTCCTTTGCTTAATAACTCGGAACCAATATCTTTTTCAATTCCTAAATAGTCAAAAGAAATATTTTCTCTATAAGAATCAATTATTTCTCTTTCCGATTCTGGATGATTTAATAGTAAAAGAGATAGATCCTTTGTAGGGTGTCCCCTTCCAGAAAATTCGAAATCAATATAATAATTTTCTCCGTTTCGAGATAAAATGTTTCTTCCAAATAAGTCTCCATGAATAATTGTAAAATGATTTGTAACTCTCTCATCATTTGATAATTTTTCGCTAAGCCTGTCAGAGATTTCTCCAAAAAGTTTTCTATGATTTAGAACATAATCAGATAGATTTCTTAATTCATATCTGGGTATTTCATGGTTTTCTAAAATTTCACTTCTCAAAAAAATAGAATGAACTTTTGCCCAGTCCTTTATGGCCATTTTTAAATCTGGATTTGTTGATTCTATAAATTCTGTAACAAGATAATCTTCTCCAAAGCCGTATACCTTTGGCATTTTACAAACGCCCTTTAATAACCCATAAAATAATTTTTCTCTCTTTGCAAATTTTCTTTCATTATATTTCTTAAAAATAATTTTTTTATCCCCTACAGAATAAACTGAAATAAGATTACGGTTATAACATTTAATATTAGAAATAAAATTAGGCACTCCCCCAAATAGATTGCTTAGAATATCTTCAATGCAATCCATTTTACCTTAATCCACTGAATAGCAATCTACACAACTCGAAGGACTATAGCATCCGTCAGAGTAACAACCGGTTCCTGAAGAATAACACGCTTCAGATTTTAGTTTTTGCTGTTCTCTTTGATATGATAAAAACCCTTCTTGTTCAGATAAATCCATCTTTGGAAATTCTTCTACTAAAGGTTCAATTGTTTTTACCATAATATGGTATTAAATCTAAAGTTTATAAATATTTATATAGTTGAATAAAATTTAAATTCCATGGTAAAAATCACATTTAAATTTGATAAAGAAAAGGATTTGTGGAATAACTGGTTTGCAGTTAATTTTAAATCCAATTTAGAAAAAGATAGAAAGTTTAACAATATTCCTAAATTACAAGAAGTTTGTGAAAATAAAGATTTTGAAAAATGTAAAAATGAAATAGAAAAATTTCACGAAAAAATTTATTCTTCCTATCTAATTGATGAAACCCTAAAATCTTTTCAATCGGCATGGGAAAAGATAAGTGGGGAATTCTTTAGAAGGTTAAAGAAAATAACTAAAAATGAATTTCCTTTTGAAAATGTGACTGCGTACCTAACAACCCAAAGTTTATGCCCTTATGACTTCAAAAAAGGAACTTTTATGATATCTATCTGGAGTAACATTCCAGCTATGTTAAAGACCTCCGCTCATGAGTTAATGCATCTTGATTTTCATAACAATAATTGGGAAGAAGTTGAAACTGAGATAGGAAAAGAAAAAACTGAAAAATTAAAAGAAGCGCTAACTGTTTTACTTAATTTAGAATTTAGAGACTTATGGTTTGTAAAGGATAAGGGGAAAAAATCAGAAGAACAACAAGAACTTAGGAAATTCATAAAAAAAGAATGGTTAAAAAATAAAAATTACAAATCACTCCTTAATAAGTGTGTGATTTATTTGAAAAGATGATTTACAAACCTCTCTCAGTTCAATTTGAGATTACAGAATCATGCACACATAAATGCAGATATTGTTATAATTATTATTCAGATAATAGAAGTTCTGCATCTACAAGTAGAGAAGTTATTAAAAAAATTGCAGAACAAGAGTTTTTTGATATAACTTTGACAGGGGGAGAACCTTTATCTGCAAGACCTCAACTTTATGATGCTGTTGAAATTTTTAAGCGCGAAAATATGGATGTTAGAGTTAATTCAAATTTACATTTGTTGGAGGATTATGATGTAAAAAGATTTGCAGAATTGAATGTTGATTCTATTTTAAGTTCAATTCTAGGTTCGAATGGGAAAACCCATGATTCATTAACAGGTGTAAGAGGTTCTTTTGAAAGGTTGAAAGAATCATTAAAATATCTATCGAAGAATAGTTTAAGAGTTGCTATGAATATGGTTGTAAATAAAAATAATCTTTCTGAAGTTTATGATACTGGGAAATTCCTCTTTGAAAATTTTGGTATAAATTATTTTGCGGCAACTCCGATGACAGTCTCTCCCGGAAAGGATTTGACGGATATTACTCTTTCAATAGATGAATACATCTTAACTCTTGATACTTTACTAAAACTAGAAGAAGATTTAGGAATAAGAACTGATTCGCTAAACCCTGCAATTCCTTGTATGTTTCCTGAAGATAATCAAGAAAAATACAGGAAATTCTTTGAAAATAGGGCTTGTGGAGCTGGAAAAGGAACATTGACTTTTTCAATTGAAGGAGAAGTTAGACCTTGCTCTCAAGAGGGTAAAAATTATGGGAATATTATGAAAGATTCTTTAGAAGAAATTTTAATTAGAATGCATAATTGGAGAGAAGGAGAGAATATTCCAAAAGAATGTTCTCCTTGTGAGTATGTTGAATTGTGTAGAGGTGGATGTAGAGTTTCTGCTGAAGCTAGTTCAGGTAAATTAAATGGATTGGAACCTTATTTTAATGGACCTGTAAAAAAGAGTATTCCCAAGAGAGGAAATAGGTCAATTAATTTTGAGAATCTAAAAATTCAAAAAGGGAATATTAGAATAAGGGAAGAAGAAAAAGGATTGACCACAGTTTATTTAACTCCAAAAATAAATGGAATTTTAACTGCAACAGAATTAAACGTTTTTAGAAGATTTTTATCAGGAAAAAGTTATTTTGATATTTTGGCAGAGGTCAAAAATGAAAAGATTTTGAAAAAAGTTTGTGCAAAACTTTCAGAAAGAAAGCTTCTTGTTGATAATTCGGTGTGAGCCGAGTATTTATCCATTAGGAAGCAACTCTCTTTTTAATATGGAAGTGAAGCTCCCAACCGCAGCAGAGCTGCAGGGTATATGGATTAAATCAAAGTAAGCTGGCAAGCGTTTTTTAGGGCAGGTATCGTGATTAGATAATAACTTAAAAGTAGTAATGAACAAAAAACTTTATAAAATTTGATAGTATTTAGAGGATTATCATGGGTAAATTGAATATTCTGAATGGAAGAATTGAACCATTAATAATAGTTCATCCCTATTGGCTATTAGAGGTGTATAATCTAAGTTTCGAGCAATATGATAAAACTGACCCTGCAGAATTTGTACAAGAAAACAAATTAATGGGTACTTCTTTCGGGAAAAATTATTACTCATACCTTGAGAATTTAGAAGAAACAATACCTAATTATCTGGGACCATTAATTACACTTGAGACATGGAGATGTTCGGATTATACTAAAGAAAGGTACGAATATCTTGGTAGAAATAATAACTCTTATTTTATAGAAACTACTGACATGACCCCAATCCCTAAAGAAGGATGGGTAAAACTTTTTGATTTGCTTGATAATCTTGGTGCAAAGAAAATTCTTTTAGCAGGAGGTTCATATTCAAGACACTTAAAAAATCCGGGTTGTTTAGGACTTACTGAAGAAGTATTATTACATTATAATTACAAACCAACCGTTGTAGAAGGATTACATTATCTTTTAGACTGGAAATGGACAGGGGATAAGGTCGAATTATTGCAAAAAAGATAAAATTAACTATCTCTATCCCGAAACATAAGACGCCAACCTCTTTTTATTATTTCTTCAAATTTTTAATTTGGCTAATTTTTAGCTTGCCTGCTTATTGAAACTAACAACAACAGAACGCAGTGAAGTGAAAGCGTAGCAAGGTGCGGAGTGAAACGGAGCAAGTTTTTTGTCTCTGAATATAAAGACACTAGCAACAAAAGATTGATAAATAAAGGGGGGCAACTTAGAAAAGTATTTAATAGATTAATAATTACATATATAAAATGATTGAACAAATAAAATTATTGTCTAATCCTGAAGAAGTACAAAAATTATATGATTTTGTTAAACAGTATCCTCTCGATTACAAGGATTATTCCATCTGGTTGGAAAAATGTAGAAGACAATTAGAAATAGGTGATAAAAGAGCATTTTATGCTACAAATAAAGGTTCTATAATTGGGAGCGTAATTTTTCAAAGACATAGAGAAGAAGATTCGGTTCTAGAAGTTAAGAATTTTAGAGTTTCAGAAAAACATAGCCGTGAAGGAGTCGGTTCAACATTAGAATTAATGCTTTGTTCTTATGGAAGATCAAATGGTTTTAAAAGAATAAGAGTAGATACTCATCATGATAATTTTGCAATGATTCAATTTTTGATAAAAAGAGGATATTTTTTAGAAAGTGAAGAGAATCTTTATGTGTCCGTTAAACCAGAAGTAATACTGGCTAAAAATTTATAGAAAATGGAACATTTGGTAATTTTAGCAAAAAAAGGAAATTATTAACAAAGATTCTTTAAGGAAAAAAACAATAGAATCGGAATGGTACAAATTCAAGAAAACACCATATCAAAATATCTCCGTTAGTGATTCATTGTATTTTAAAGAATCAGGCAATCCTGTAACTTTAAAAGCGAATGTTAGTAAAGTTTTGTTTTTTGATAATTTGAATAAAGAAAAAATTAGAGAAATTTTGAATGAATATGGAGAAAGAATTTGTGTTCCTATTACTTATGCTGAAAAGCTTATAGGAAAAAATTTTTGTACTTTGGTGTTTATTAATGAAGTTCGATCAGTAGAGCCATTCAATATTGATAAGAAAGGTTATGGTTTAATGGCTGCGTGGATAGCAGTGGAAAATATTAATTCTATAAGAAAATAATAGTTGATCCCCATAGTAAAATAAAAGGAATTAGGTTGGTAGTGTCAAAAGTTATTAGATTATCCGAGAGGATTGTAACTAAAAAGGCGACAAAAAATTAGACATAACATATGCGATTTAACGAAGTCCAATCTTGCTGGGATTTGGGAAAATGCCGAGCCGAATGTTTTTCCGTTTAAGCCCTGTTAATTGCCCCGAGCCGGTAGGCGAGAGCGCAGCGTGGCAAAGTTACGAAGTGATTTTGAGTTCAGAATTCTGGTGTTAT
>Ga0256830_1001046_pt1 | contig 20186 bp, 17 predicted proteins | sample 128326metaG_FD_190537 | JGI IMG/M metagenome (GOLD analysis project Ga0256830, IMG submission 190537) | Hydrothermal vent microbial communities from Lau Basin, Pacific Ocean - 128-326 | ecosystem: Environmental > Aquatic > Marine > Hydrothermal vents | place: Pacific Ocean: Lau Basin | collected... | reverse complement strand
GGGTTTGGCAGAAATGATGCGCTTGGGTGAAACCCTGCATGGCCAGCGCGAGACCTTCATGGGGCTCGCAGGCCTGGGTGATCTGGTGTTGACCTGCACCGACGATCAGTCCCGTAATCGTCGGCTCGGTTTGGCGCTGGGGCAGGGCAAGTTTTTGGAAGAGGCACTGGCTGCTATCGACCAGGTGGTGGAAGGTGTGCAGACCGCCCGCGAAGTGCATGATCTGGCATTGAGTCAGGGGGTTGATATGCCCATCACCGAACAGGTTTATGCTGTGTTGTATGAAGCACGCAAACCGAAAGATGCGGTGCAGGCATTGTTGAACCGGGATCAAAAGGCAGAGTTGAGTTAGGGGGCTGAATTAGGAATTGAGTCAAATCTCAGCCCGGTAGGTTGGGGTGAGGCACGAACCCCAACATGTTCATAACATGGGGTAGAAATATTTTTGGTTTTGATTATTGAGGTGAATTTATTTGTGGTGGCCTGAATATGGCTTTGGAGATGGCTTGTTGTTCTGGCATGTTGGGGTTCATAAAACACATTCACCCCAACCTACGCACTTGCTCCCACAAAATCCTGCTGCCGCCAGGCTTCATAAATAATAATCGCTGTCGCATTGGAAAGATTCAAACTGCGGTTGTCGGGCAGCATGGGAATACGCAACAGTTGCTCGCGTGGCAGCGAGTCCAGAATATCCGCAGGCAGTCCCCGCGTTTCCGGCCCGAATAAAAAAGCGTCCCCCGCTGCGTAGCTGATCCCGGTATAATTCTGTTGGCCTTTAGTGGAGCAGGCGAACAGTCGGGCGGGGTTAACGGTTTGCACAAAGGCTTCGAGCGTGTCATGAATCTGTACCTTGGAAAATTCATGGTAATCCAGCCCCGCACGCCGCAGTTGTTTATGTGACATATCAAAACCCAACGGGCGTATCAGGTGCAGCTGCGCACCGCAATTGGCGCAAAGGCGAATGATGTTGCCGGTATTGGGCGGAATCTCTGGTTGAAAAAGAACGACGTGGAACATAGGCTGGTAAACATACTCCGCAAGTGAGTGTTAATGAGGTAAAAAATCAATGGTGCATAAATCACAGAAAACCATGTTGGTATCCGAATTTTGCGGTATGCGCTTCGACACACCCATTGTGTTGTTATCCGGTTGTGTCGGCTTCGGCGAAGAATACACGCGGGTCAAAGGCTTTAGCAATCGTGATGCAGGTGCCGTGTGCCTCAAAGGTACCACGCTGGAGCCGCGCCTCGGTAATGCACCGCATCGGGTGATTGAAACTCCGGCCGGGATGATCAACGCCATTGGCCTGCAAAACCCGGGTGCCAAACATGTGATCGATGTCATCCTGCCCGAACTGAACTTTGAAGAAACCCGTTTTATCGCCAATATCTCCGGTTCCACCGTGGAAGATTACGCGGAAGTGACACGTTTGTTTAACGATTCCGACATCGATGCCATGGAAATCAATATTTCCTGTCCCAACGTCAAGGCGGGTGGTGTTGCTTTTGGTAATGACCCGGATATGTCCGCGCGCGTGGTGGAGGCCTGTCGCAAAGAAACCGATAAACCGCTGATCACCAAACTCTCGCCCAACCAAACAGATATTGCTGAAAATGCCCGGCGGTGTATCGAAGCAGGTACAGATGGTTTTGCCGTTATTAACACGCTCATGGGCATGGCCATCGACGTGGAATCACGCACACCCATTATCGGTAACAATCAGGGCGGTCTGTCTGGCCCTGCGATCAAACCCATTGCGTTGTTAAAAACACATCAGGTTTATCAGGTCTGCAAGGGGCATGGCATTCCCATCATTGGTCAGGGTGGTATTTGCACCGCCAACGATGCCATTGAGTTTATGATTGCCGGTGCTTCTGCCGTGGGAGTGGGGACAGCGCTGTTTTATGATCCATTGGTTTGCAAAAAAATAAACGACGGTATTGTGGATTATTTGGAGAGACATGAATTGACGGAAGTGTCCCAGTTGGTGGGAACGCTGGTGTTGAACGGCTAGATTTTAATACACATTGAGGCCATGACATGAGTCGCTCAAAATGTACAAAAATGGTTTTATTGTTCCTTTTTATTTTTGCTGTCAGTGGTTGTTCTAGTATTGCGGAGCGTTCTGAACAAGCAACACCAGTGCCTTATGCAGGCACAAAAGTCGCCATAAAAAAAGTGAAAAAATCCTGGCAGCATTATGATATTTACGGGCAGGTTTATCTGTATATGATCGATACGCCTTTCAGTTTTATTGCTGATACATTGTTGTATCCACTGGATATATACCGGATCGAGCAAGCGAAACCGGTGCGGTAGTCAGCGTGAAATGCGAATTAAGAGGCTACCTACCCCCCTCCTAAACGTTAACAAATAATGCAAAGTTGACCCTTTTCTTTGCGTCCTTCGTGCCTTTGCGAGCTTTGGGTTTATAACTCGTCATTTGTCAGTGCCACTGCACTGCAATGCAGCTTTCTGATGCATTGTGAGATGCTTACCCAGAGGCTTAAGCGCCTGAATTCCGGAAAAAATCTGCCAGAACGACGATATTTTCAGTCATTAAGCGCTAACGGAGTGGTTTAGCGTCGAGCTTGTCCCCAGGTTTTGCTCTGATACATCATCGGTGGCGAAGCCGGTAAATATGTTGTTGACCGACAAAATTTTCTGCCTTAAGACTTGAATTTCCTTTTTTCACCCCTATCATTAGCGCTCACTTAACGCGAGTGCTAATCGCGAAATTTTCCGGCGACGAAAAAAGTGTTGCCATGATTTGAAAAACAAAAGCTAATTCAAGGAGATAGTAAATGAATATTCGTCCTTTGCATGATCGAGTCATCGTTCGCCGTATGGAGGAAGAACGTACGAGTGCTGGTGGTATCGTGATTCCTGATTCGGCGACTGAAAAACCTGCCCAAGGTGAAGTGGTTGCTGTGGGCAAGGGCAAAATTCTTGAGAATGGCGATGTGCGTCCCCTGGATGTGAAGGTCGGCGACAAGGTGCTGTTCAGCAAATACGGCGGTACCGAAGTGAAGGTGGAAGGTGAAGAGCTGCTGGTGATGCGTGAAGACGATATCACGGGTGTTGTCGAAGGCTAGTCCCGTTCGCTGAACGAACAGTCACCCATCAAATTCCGTTATAAACAGACAAATAGAGGATTACACACATGTCCGCAAAAGAAGTGAAATTCAGTGATGATGCCCGCCACCGCATGGTTGCCGGTGTTAATGTTTTAGCCAATGCCGTTAAAGTAACCTTGGGCCCTAAAGGTCGTAACGTGGTGCTGGACAAGGCTTTCGGTGCCCCGACCATCACTAAAGATGGTGTTTCCGTGGCCAAAGAAATCGAACTGGAAGACAAGTTCGAAAACATGGGCGCGCAGATGGTGAAGGAAGTTTCTTCGCAGACTTCTGACGCTGCCGGTGACGGTACCACTACTGCTACTGTGCTGGCTCAGTCCATTCTGGCCGAAGGCATGAAAGCCGTGGCCGCCGGTATGAATCCTATGGATCTGAAACGTGGCATCGACAAGGCTGTTACGGCCACTGTTGCTGCATTGCGGGACATGTCCGTGCCTTGTGAAGACGACAAGGCGATTGCCCAGGTTGGTTCCATCTCCGCCAACTCCGACGAAGCCATTGGCGGCATTATTGCTGAAGCCATGGGTAAAGTTGGCAAAGAAGGCGTGATTACGGTTGAAGAAGGCACCGGCCTGGACAATGAACTGGATGTCGTGGAAGGCATGCAGTTTGATCGCGGTTACCTCTCCCCTTATTTCATCAACAACCAGGAAAGCATGAGCGTCGAAATGGATGCTCCTCTGGTGTTGGTGTATGACAAAAAAATCTCCAACATCCGTGACCTGTTGCCGATTCTCGAAGGCGTGGCCAAAGCGGGTAAGCCGCTGTTGATTATTGCCGAAGACGTTGAAGGTGAAGCTCTGGCGACGCTGGTGGTCAACAACATGCGTGGCATCGTTAAGGTTTCTGCAGTGAAGGCACCGGGTTTTGGTGATCGTCGCAAACAGATGCTGGAAGATCTTGCTATTCTCACGGGTGCTACGGTGATCGCTGAAGAAGTGGGCCTGTCTCTGGACAAAGCCACTGTTGATGATCTGGGTACTGCAAAGAAAATCAGCATCACCAAAGAAAACACCATCATCATTGATGGTGCTGGTAATGGCGCTGATATCGAAGGCCGCGTTAACCAGATTCGCGCACAGATCGAAGAAGCGACTTCTGATTATGACAAAGAGAAGTTGCAGGAACGTGTTGCCAAACTGGCTGGCGGTGTTGCCGTCATCAAAGTGGGTGCTGCCACTGAAGTAGAAATGAAAGAGAAAAAAGCCCGCGTCGAAGACGCCCTGCACGCGACGCGCGCCGCAGTGGAAGAAGGCGTGGTACCTGGCGGTGGTGTTGCTCTGGTACGTGCTTTGCAGTCATTGGGTAAACTTAACGGCGATAACCATGACCAGGACGTTGGCATCACGTTGGCCAAACGCGCCATGGAAGAGCCACTACGTCAGATCGTTGCCAATGCGGGTGATGAAGAGTCTGTCGTGCTGAACAAGGTTGCCGAAGGCAAAGGTAACTTTGGTTATAACGCTGCTTCTGGCGAGTACGGTGACATGGTGGAAATGGGTATTCTTGATCCCACCAAAGTTACCCGCACTGCATTGCAAAATGCCGGTTCGGTCGCTGGTCTGATGATCACTACTGAAGCCATGGTAGCTGACAAGCCTTCCGATGATGCTGGTGGCGCTGCTATGCCGGACATGGGTGGCATGGGCGGAATGGGTGGCATGGGCGGCATGATGTAAGTCGCGCTCATCCACGAGCCTTACGCTGCCTTTGCAGCGGCAAAATAAACCCCGTCGCTGGTCTAATAAAAGACTGTCGGCGGGGTTTTTTATTGTTTGCACTCCATTTTAATGACTGTGTTGGCAGTCATTGACTGTAGTGCTTCCGCATCCCGGTGTTATGGGTATGTCTCCCGGCAAACAGATCGGAAACTGACTTGAAATAAGCTAAAATGGCACCACTTTCAGAGGCTTGGATTATTGCCTTCACTTTTAACACTCACCCGGACATTCATGAAAAAACATTCCATTGCACTACTGGGCTTCGGATTATTAACGCTCGTGCTGATTAGTGCGATGCTGGTTGCCGCAAAAACCTCAGCGCATGCTTTATCCCGCTCGGCAGTGCCCATAGTCACTCACGTCAAAGATGTGAACGCTGATACCGTAAAAGCATTGGACAGTGTCTTTGAAAAAATCAACTACAACTGGCCGCCTGAGGGGCCGCAAAGTGTGCCGCCGGTGATGCTCAAGAAGCTGCCCAATGATTTTGGCAAAATATTCGATGTTGATAAGCGCCGGGAATTGTTTTTGCGTGCCTTGTTGCCCATTGTGCTCGTCGAAAATCAGCGCTTGCGAGAGCAACGAGAGCTGGCCTCCTGGTTATTGGAAGGCGGCCTGCCTGCCGATGGCAGCCCCATGCGTGATTGGTTGAACAGCCTGGCCAAAGAATTGCGAATACGCGGTGATCTTAATGAACCAGCCGTGCGCGAAAAAATTCTTCTGCGACTGGATGAAATTCCTCCTGCGCTGGCATTGGCACAAGCGGCTATCGAAACCGGCTGGGGCAGCTCGCGCTTTGCACTGGAAGGTAACAGCCTGTTCGGGCAATGGACTTTTGGCAAAACCGGCGGCTTGACCCCGAATAAGCGTGATGCCGATGCGACCCATCTGGTTGCCAGTTTCCCGGATTTGCGCGCCTCAGTACGCTCCTATATGCGTAACCTCAATACCGGCAATGCCTATCATGAACTCCGCACTTTTCGTGCTGCCACCCGTGCTGCGGGTAAACCACTGCGTGCGTACGAATTGGCGGATCATCTGCATCGCTATTCGGCTCGTGGTGAAGATTACATAACAGAGATCCGGCGCATCATTCGCAGCCCGGCCATTGCGGCATTGGCTGAAGCCAGCTTGGCCCATGGTCAGCAAGTTCTGATGGAAAATGAGCGCAATGAAAAACCTGATGCTTAAATGTGAATTAAACGCTGAAAATACTCTTTTTAAAAAATCACCGGGTATTTAATACAGAGGTCGAAGAGACGCAGAGGACACAGAGTTTTTAGTGTTTTTCTCTGCGTCCTCTGCGCCTTTGCGACCTCTGCGTTTATAACTCGCTACTTGTCAGTAGCACGACAATATAAGTTCCCAATGTGCTGGAGTGATTGTCCGAAGGTATAAACCTCTGAATTCCGGCTGAGAAAATGCAGCCGGGTAGGGTGGAACAAGCGTAGCGGTTCCACCAAACGGGAAAGGGACATATTCAAAGCTCGATCAGCTATCGTCGTTTGCCGATGAGTCATTGTTGCATGAGGGCTTTTTTCTTCTGTTTCAGGCAATCGGGTTTTTGTTACAAGGTTTTTTTATTAGCGGTCGTGAACTCAGAGGCGATTTGTTATTCCTTATAGCCTGTTAGTGGAACCGCTGCGCTTGTTCCACCCAATTTTACGCTGTGTTGAATAGAGCGGAACAAAAAAACGATAGTACTCCAACTTTACTATCTTCCTGGACAGAGTTTAGCCTGACGGCTATGCCCCTACGGGTGCGTATTTTGACTGAAGCCTTTAATTCACATTTAACTTAAAAACAACTGATAAGCCGGATTGTCAGTTTCTTCCCAGGCCTTATAGCCTAATTCATCTAAAAATATCTGAAATTCGTCAGCATCTTCTTTGGGTACTTGAATGCCCGTCAAAATCCGTCCGTAAGCTGCACCATGATTACGGTAGTGAAACAGGCTGATATTCCAGCGTTTACCGATGCGGCTTAAAAACCGCAACAATGCACCGGGCCGTTCGGGAAACTGAAAACGGAACAGGCGTTCGTCGGCAACGTGCCCGGCACTGTGGCCGCCGACCATATACCGAATATGCACTTTGGCCATTTCGTTGTCGGTCATATCTAACACTGAGTAGCCACTTTGCGTCAGCTCGTTGATGAGTGCATCTTTTTCAGCGTCACCGCCGTGCATTTGCACACCGACGAAGACGTGAGCTTGTGTATCATCACCGTAACGATAGTTAAATTCGGTAATGCCACGCAGGCCAACAATGCCACAGAATGTGCGGAAGCTACCGGGTTGTTCGGGGATGGTGACGCTGATCAGTGCTTCGCGGCGTTCACCCAGCTCGGCGCGTTCGGCGACGTGGCGCAGGCGGTCGAAGTTCATGTTGGCACCGCTGTCGATGGCGACTAAGTCCTGATCACGAATATCTTCACGTTCGACATATTTTTTCAGCCCGGCAACGGCCAATGCGCCAGCGGGTTCGGTAATGGAGCGGGTGTCGTCGAAGATGTCTTTGATAGCGGCGCAGATTTCATCGGTTTTAACGAGGATGATTTCGTCCACGGCTTTGCGGGCAATGCGAAACGGCTCTTTTCCGGCTTGCCGCACGGCGACGCCGTCAGCGAAGATACCCACCTGGTCGAGGAGCACACGCTCGTCCGCCGCCAGTGCGGCATGCATGCTGGGGGCATCTTCCGGTTCTACGCCGATGATTTTGATCTCCGGGTGCAGGGTTTTGACCCAGGCGGCGATACCGGCGATGAGGCCGCCTCCGCCCACGGGCACGAAGATGGCATGAATGGGTGCAGCGTGTTGTTCGAGGATTTCCATGGCCACCGTGCCCTGACCCGCGATGACATCGGGGTCATCATAAGGCGGGATAAACGTCATACTGCGTTGTTTGGCAATTTCCATGGCATGCTCGAAGGCATCGTCGTAAGCATTACCGTGCAAAATAACGTCACCACCCAAGTGCTTAACGGCACGCACTTTGATGTCCGGTGTGGTTTTGGGCATGACGATGAGTGAGTCCAGCCCCAAGCGTTGCGCAGCCAGTGCGACGCCCTGGGCGTGATTACCCGCCGAAGCGGCGATAACGCCTTTTTGCTGCTGAGCCTCACTAAGACCGGAGATTTTGTTGTAAGCGCCGCGTAATTTGAACGAAAACACCGGTTGCAGGTCTTCCCGTTTGAGCAGTACCCGGTTGTTGAGGCGTATTGATAAACCCGGTGCGACTTCCAACGGCGTTTTTTTAGCCACGTCATAAACACGGGCGTTGCGGATTTTTTCAGCGTAGTCTTTGAACATGAGCGTACGGTAGCAGCTTGCTGTTATTCTGTATAATGATAGTGGCAGTGACCGGCGAGGAGACAGTTCTATTTATTTTTCCCTCTGGGTGAGACAGCCTGTAAAACCAGAGAAAGAATTGCGCTGCTGAACAAGGGTAAATAGATCCGTTCCCTCTTTTAGATAGACCAAGGATACAAAAAATGAACCAAGATGAAATGAAAAAAGCAGTGGCCAAAGCCGCTCTGGAATACATTAAACCGGGTATGACAGTGGGTGTTGGCACTGGCAGCACAGCCAATTTTTTTATTGATGAGCTGGCGACCATCAAGGGACAGATCGAAACCACGGTGGCCAGTTCCGAAGCCTCGGCTGAACGACTCAAAGGTCACGGCATTCTGGTGGAAGACCTCAACATGGTGGACTGCATTGATGTGTACGTAGACGGTGCCGACGAATCCAACAAATATCTGCATCTGATGAAAGGCGGAGGCGGAGCTCTGACTCGCGAGAAAATTGTTGCGGCAGTGTCGAAACAGTTTGTTTGCATTGCCGATGAATCCAAGCTGGTGGATATCATGGGCGAGTTCCCGCTCCCCATTGAGGTGATTCCCATGGCGCGATCTTATGTGGCGCGGGAAATTGTGAAGCTGGGTGGCCAGCCAGCCTATCGTGAAGGCTTTGTCACGGACAATGGCAACGTCATTCTCGATATACACGGCCTGCAAATCATGAATCCGGTGGAACTGGAAAATCAACTCAACAGTATTGTTGGCGTGGTCACTAACGGCCTGTTCGCGGTGCGCCCGGCGGATGTGCTGCTGCTGGGTACGCCCGAAGGCGTCAAAACGCTCACGTAGCGTTAGCCCACCATGCCACGGCTGCTCATCACTTTAGGTATTCTTCTCGTGGTGGTCGGGTTGCTGTGGCCATGGCTTTCCAAGCTGGGGCTGGGACGTTTGCCCGGCGATATTGTGGTGGAGCGGGAGAATGGCCGGTTTTATTTTCCGCTGATGACATCACTGATTGTCAGTCTGGTGTTATCGCTGTTGTTTTGGTTGTTTCGTCGATAGCCTTCGGTTTGCACTTTTGTTACTGAAAATACTGTCATTTCGGTATGTTTTCAGCCGGAATCCAGAGGTTTTCTCCCGGGGCAAGCGTTCCAGAGTATGGGGAAATTATGTTTAGTGATGCTGATAAATGGCGCGTTATGAACGCAGAGGTCGCAGAGAAAAACATCAAAAACTCTGCGTCCTCTGCGTCTCTGCAAACTCTGTGTTAAATACTCAGTGGTTTTTTAAAAGTAGAGTGTTTTTAGTGCTTAATTCACATTTTAGCCTTTTGTTAAAAAGTCACCCGTGAGTATTTTCAAGCAACTGCGGATTTTATTTCTGCTGCTGATCCTGTTTCTGGTGGCAGCGGGTACCTGGTTGACCCAGTGGCGCAGTACCAGCTGGGATAAACCGTTGGTGGTCGCCATTTATCCCATTAATGGTGACAACAGCGCCCGGTCTGCGACTTACATCGAAGACCTGTCACTGGATATTTTTGACGATATTGAAACCTTCTTTGTGGATGAGGCCGAGCAATTCCGGCTGGCGTTAAAGCAACCGGTGGATATCGTGCTGGGACCGGTATTGAGCGAGCGCCCACCCGAGCCACCGAAAAACCGCAACCCACTGAAAGTCATGTGGTGGAGCCTGAAAATACGTTGGTGGGCCTGGCAGGTGGGTCGGGATGTCGGGCCACCAGCAAATATTCAGGTATTTGTGCTGTACCATGATCCCGAAACCAGTCCCCGGCTGGCGCATTCGCTGGGTCTGCAAAAGGGGCTTTTGGGAGTGGTGCATGCCTTTGCCAGTCAACGTCAGGCAGCAGGCAACAATATTGTGATTGCCCATGAATTGTTACATACCGTAGGCGCAACGGATAAATATGATCCGCAGACGAATCAGCCTGTTTTCCCCACCGGCTATGCCGAGCCGGACAAAGAGCCCGTACTACCACAGGAATTTGCGGAAATCATGGCGGGCCGGGTGCCGTTAAGTGATACGCAATTTCGACAAGCGCAGGGGCTGGGTGAAGTGATGATCGGTGAATATACGGCGGAGGAAATCCGCTGGGTAAGGTGATGTGTGCTATTTGAAAAAATGGTGCCCATATTGATAAGGTCAGAAATGGAAATTATCTAAATCGATCGAGTCTGGCTCCATTGATGTGCTAGGAATTTAACAATCGCGTCAATTACACGGGTGTTATACCTAAAGGAAGAAAAATGATAACTACTCAGCCAGCACCCTGGTCAAAATATTGAATAACAACGGGAATCTGATATAACCTTCATAACCATGCAGCCACCTCTCGACAAACGCTCCCTCAGGGTCTTAGATAAAGATGACTTAATTGCGTTGCCGCTACAGCAAAACGAGATACTGATGGCGCAAAGTGCTCGTATTGCTGGGCTAGAAAAAGAGATTGAAGCGCTAAAAAGCCAGCTGGTCAAAAACAGTCGCAATAGCAGCAAACCACCCTCAAGTGACGGTTATGGCAAACCCCACCCCAAAAGCCAGCGCAAGAAAAACGGGCGCTCAAGCGGTGGCCAGCCTGGACACAAAGGCAGTACCTTAAAGCAGGTTGAGCACCCAGATTACACCCAGGAACACACGGTATCACACTGCACGCACTGCCAAGCCGATCTATCGAGTCAAGCCGTGATCACTGTTGATACACGCCAAGTCTTTGACCTACCGGAAATCAAAGTGGCCGTCACCGAGCATCGCGCGCACATCAAACTCTGTCCCCATTGTAATCATCGTGTTAAAGCTAAATTTCCTGTGGCCGTAACTCAATCCGTTCAGTACGGCAACGGTGTTCGCGCGACAGCCACCTACCTCAGCCAATATCAACTACTTCCTTATCAGCGCTTGCAGGAGCTATTTCACGACCTGTTTCAAATCAGACTGAGCCAAGGGACACTCAACAATATTCTGAACCGAGGCCATCAGCAGCTCGAACCCTTTGAAGGTTCTGCCAAGGCGATGTTGAAAACAAGCGGAGTGGTTCACTTCGACGAAAGCGGCATACGCTTAAAGAAGAAACTGAACTGGCTTCACGTTGCCTCCACACAGAAACTAACCTGCTATCACATTGACCCTAAACGAGGGGCAGGTGCCATGAATGCAATGGCCATACTACCGATGTTTCAGGGGCATGCAGTCCATGATCATTGGAGCAGTTACTACGCTTACGATTGTCAGCATGTCCTTTGCAATGCACATCATTTGCGTGAACTCACGTTTGCAGAAGAGCAACATCAACAACGCTGGGCGAGCAAATTAAGCACATGTCTGCTGGATGCCAAGCAAGAAGTTGATGATGCCAAAGCGCTCAACGCTCCGTCATTGGATGCTTCGCGTGTTACCTATTTTGATCGACGCTACAGTCGCCTGCTACGTGCAGGCTGCGATGAGATCCCGGTATTGCCTATCGGCGACCCCCGAAGACGCGGAAAGAAAAAACAGCACAAGGTTAAAAATCTCCATGACCGCCTAGTCAAACATAAGAAGGAAGTGCTGGCATTTCTCTATGATTTTTCGCTCCCCTTTGACAATAACCTAGCCGAGCGTGATGTGCGCATGGTCAAGGTGAAGCAAAAGACCTCAGGTTGCTTCCGCTCCGATCAGGGTGCTGAGACGTTTTGCCGTATTCGAGGCTACATCTCCACGGTTAAAAAGCAGGGGCGTAATGTCTTTAGCGCGTTGTGTGATGCTTTTGACGGTGCTGCGTTGATCATTGCCGAAAAAAACCATACCGCCTAGAAAAAATAGGCTGAGTAGTTACGAGGAATCTATAGGTTGTCTTAACTTACCTGGGACAATAGCGCCTGAAATTATGGTCTTTAATGAACTAAAAAATAATAACTGGCCGAACCGTGATGCAAGATTCGGGATTGGTGCAGGTGCTTTATTTACAATTCTAGAAGAAGCAATGCTAGAACCAGATCACCATAAATGGCCAAATATAGTTGGTGACCAAATTAGAATGGGAGGTAATAATGTATGGCAAATTCTTTCTAAAGAGTGGGTTTTAGAATGTCTGGATGATGAGCCTGGTAATTCATTTAAAGAAAATATTTTAACGAAACTTGGGGCTATACAAAACACATAACAATTCAAGTTTACTCGGACAGTCAAAAGCGTCTTTTGCAAAAAAACGCGCCCCTTCAGCACGCGGCTGGGCATGGCGTTATGCGCTCGACGGCAGATCTGCATTTATATGCAAGTTTATAAGGAAATAAAATGTATAGTAAAAAAAATATAATTATTGCAATTAGCTTAATTATGCTATCTGGATGTGCAAAAAATGGGATTAACTCTGTAAGCGACATTAGGGTTGATGAAGATAGAAATGTAGTTTTTATGGGATATGACTTTACTATCCCTGATCCCAGAATACGGCACATCAGTGTTAAGTGTAGACGTAGCGATGCAAAATGGTATGAGAGATCCGATTCATGTCTTTCAATTGCAGGAAACACGCGAAACCTTGGAAATTTTACATTCAAAGGAGCCAAAGCTAGAAGGTTAAAATTTGGAGAGTATTACATCTCACATCTTGAATGCTCAATAAAAACTGGAACAAAGACTACAAGAGATTCAAAAGGGAATAGCTTTACTACTGATGTAATAAGTAAGGTTGTAATAGCATTAGATGTTAAAGCTAACTTTACAGTGTCAAAAGAAATTTCTCCGTATATAGGTCGATTTCACATCGATATAGACCATGAGAATATAGAAGCATACTTCAAGAAAAGAAAAAAAGGTGATATTAAATATTTGTCTAAGTTTTTAAAACTAAAAATATCACAAAAATATTCGGAGGATATTCTTAATTCAAAATACAGTTCAGCTCTAAATTCCCATATAAACAGCCCAAATGATAGGCGCAATGTTAATGACGAGTACAAAAATAATATAAAGTGTACTGGAAATGTAAAAAAAATTACGATCCATGGTAACTGTAAACTAAGCAGCACCAAAGAGCTTCCCAAGGGAGTCTTATTAAGGGAGTACCCTTTCTCATTTTCTGTGAAAAAATATCAGTTATAGTAATCAATGGGGTCAGACTCTATTGATTTAAGAAAGTTTGCTATGCTGCCTCCAGTTAATTATTTGAGAGGGGTTTGCCGATGGCACGGTTATCCGGTTTTTTTATTTCGGATCAACCCCCATTTTTTTGACCTCTTTTTCCTTTAGCGTGGCGTTATATGTAAAACCGGGAGAGTCATGGAATTATCGAAAGTAGTGCCTTGGGGAAGGACATTCAAAGAATATAAGAAAATGTTCTCGTTATCTGAGAGTGATCTGAAAAAAACAATACTTGGCTGTGGTGATGGGCCTGCTTGCTTCAATGCAGAGCTGACAAAGATTGGCGGTAGCGTTATTTCTGTAGACCCCATTTACCAATTCAATTCTGAGCTAATAGGGGGAAGAATTGAGGAGGTTTACCCAAAAATAATGGAGCAGGTAACAAAAAATAAGAATGATTATGTCTGGGACACCATTGGCAGTGTTGAAAATTTGGGAAAAACCAGAATGGAAGCTATGTGTAAATTTCTGGATGACTATGAAGATGGAAAAAAATCTGGGAGATATGTAAACGAATCACTGCCAACAGTAACATTTGAAAATATGGCATTTGAATTGGCTTTATGCTCGCATTATTTGTTTTTATACAGTAACCATATAAATCAAACGCAACATATTGCATCAATGAAAGAGTTATGTCGTGTGGCCAAAGAGGTTAGGGTTTATCCATTGTTGTCACTTGATGGAAAAAAATCAATGCATCTAAGTCCTGTGATGTCCGCATTAACAGATATTGGTATTGATGTTTCATTTCACTCTGTGAAATATGAGTTCCAAAAAGGTGCCGTTGAAATGTTAGTGGCAAAAAACGTATGAACAGATAAGAGGACATAGGGGGATACTTAATTTTGTCATATTTCGCTCATGGCCAGAGGGCTATGGGTAAAAGTTAAGAGTAAGGCAGGGGGTAACCACTGACAAAAACGGTACTGAAAATACCCGCGCTATTATTTGTGGATATATCACTTTCGAAAGATAAAGACACACAGAAAAACTGCTATTTTTTCCTTATGTTTTCAATATTTTTATTGGGTGTAAGGTTGTCACAACACTTATTTTACGTGGTTTGATCAATGAGATACCCAGAACCCAATTCGACCGGGTTTGAAGTCCGGGAAGCTAGGGTTGGGAGCAATGTTGGATGTGGCATATCCAACCATGAGCAGTGAGCCATTCGCTTGTGGGAACACTTCGACATCCAAAACCCGGAAGTCTGTCCAAGTATTGACCGTTGGCGCAATAACCGGTGTTTGTTGAATACGTTTCCAGGTGAATCCATCTTCGGATGTGGCAACACCCACAGAGATTGGCGTGTCGTCCTGAAGCTGTCCGGCGAGGGCGGAATACCACATGACATAGCGGCCTCCGATGAATTGAACATGTGGATCGATGATGGAGGCATCCCACTGGCCTACCGTTCCCTCGAATACCGGGTTATTGGCATGTGGTTCCCAGGTCTCACCATCCTTTGAGGTTAAGACTCCCACAGACATTAATCCGCTGTTTCGGGCGAACGAGGCTCCGGTGTAATAGAGCCTCCAGGTCCCATCACTGCCTAGGACTGCACCAGGGGAGGTCAGGAAACTTTCATCCCACTGGTCGGCCTTGGGACGATAAATGGGAGCGCTGGGGCGTGGCCATTTCGTTCCATCTGCATCGAGAGATTGAGCTTGTCCAATGGCTGGATCGTCAAAGAAAGAAATGTTGTAGCCCAGGTACCACATATCCCATGCGTTGGCTGTGGCGTTCCAACGTACGGAAGGCGTTTCGCGGACAGTGTCCCACACTTCGGCTTCCGCATCGGTGGGGAGCATGACAGGGTCTGTATCGAGTTCCCAGATTTCCTGATGTTGTACAGCTCGCCCGACAACCGGTTTTTCTGTCGATCGATCTCCCCCCGCCGCAAACCAGATTGCAAGTTCACCGGATGGAAGACGCCCTAAGGTTGGGTCGGAATGGTTGAGACAGTCCCAAGCGGGACATGTTTGGATGTCGGGTTGCGGGTTACCAGCCTGTTCGGTAAATGAAGTGATTCGGTCTGGAGTGGGAATGACAGACAGTGTGAGCGGCGTTTCTGTTTGTCTCGTGCCATCTTCTGTCAGGGTAAGTGTAAGAGTGAGTTCATCTGCGCAACGCGAATCTGTATCGCCAGGAATGGTAAGCGTGATGCTGGTTGCTGTCTGCTCCTGAATTAGGAATCCACAGTCAACGTCAGCAGTTTTGGATTGAAGTTTCCATTTTTCCGTCAGACTTGCACCTTTTGCATCGATTTGCGCTGAAATCGTAGTTGGTGTTGCGATTCTGATATCTATTGAAGTGCTGGGGAATGTGACAAACCAGTCGCCTTCCGGAATGCTTTCGTTTGAGCAACTAGCCAGCACAATGCAGGCGATGAAAAGTATGTGTTGTTTTTTGAACATTGAACGACCCACTTGCGCGAGAGTAAACCGGTGGCTGATGGCTACGCCGGGTAGCGAAGGAGCTCGCGGCCCTTAGCCTCCTACTTAAAGAACCGTACATGATAGTTTCCCATCATATCGGCTAAAGCCCTTCAAAATTTGATTGAACTCGATCCAACCATCCATATAAAGCAACACTATCGCCAGTTTGTCAAAAGAGTCATTTAAGAGGACTGAGCCGAATACGGTTTCTTTGAGGGTATTATTTAATACGATCAACAAGTTGTGGGCATTGCCGTGCGGTCAAACGTCATTGCTAAGTGTCCGTTTGATATTTTAAACCCTATAGAAATCATGGGTGTACCCACTGGGTATCATATCAATGCAGCATATCAATGTATCAATGGGGTCGATTGATTTTAAAAAATGTTGAAAAGTTATGAACTGCTTACGAAGTAGGGTCAAAAAAACTAGAAATTATCTAAATCGATCGAGTCTGGCACCATCGATTTGACCCCCATTGATACAAGATCGAGGAATGTCGCCTGGGAAATGTTGACAAGTCAGTTAAATTTATTGTGGTAATGAGCGTTGTTGCGTGGAAGCTGTTTATGCTGACGTTGATTGCCAGAACAGATTCAGAAATACCTTGTAACACCCTAATCGACAAGCAGCACTAGATGCCTCTCTATTTGGAAGTCCATAAAAATAAATTGCCCCGCAACAAGTTGCGAAAAACTCAATTCAAAAATATTAAATACTATAAAGTAAAGACTTGCCCCTTTTGACTTCCGGCGGACCCACAAAGCTAGGGAGCCGTCAGGCTCCGACTACTTAAAGTTAGGTATTGGGCAAAGAGGGTATGCGGGGTAGCGAAAGCGAAAAAAGAGATAGTGCTCTTTCGCTATCCGGGTGAGACCTTGATGCGTTTTACACCCTGGTCTGTCCGCTGAGGCCCACGCTTAAGGCTGATTAACTTGCGTGAGGTTGATCAGTTTGAGCAGGTCTGAAGTCGTATTACCGATATTATTTTTTACCCGCGCGAGTACGAATTGCTCACACACGGTGCCATCAGGGCACTGTGCATTTTCATAGTAGCTGCTCATCAGCGCCATTTTGTCGTTAGTAAACTGGCTGACATATTTGTGAAGAGATGCTTTCTGTATTTCGGTGTATGCAGATACGTCGAGTTGATAGTTAATGGCGTAATCTGCGACGCGATGAATAACACCATTGCCCGGGGCTCTTCGGCCATGGGTAAACCCGTATCCGCTGTCCTTCGTTTCGGATATGGCCAAGTGAAGCAGTATCTTGCTGCTTATGGCGTTGTTAAAAATATACGAGGCCGTAGCGGATATGCTTCTGTGATCTTCGTGGCCGTAGATACCTTCGGCACCAAAGGTAATGACGATATCAGGCTGAATATTGTCGAATAGTTGTTGAATAGGACCAGCCATCGCGTAAATATTGGGGCTATGGTCATCCAGCCTCATGAAATGGATGTTAGACGGTGTTACACCCAAAACCCCCAGAGCTTCTATTGCTTCTGATTCTCGTTGCTGCCCCAGTTCGGCGGGGGTGTTTATGATTCCTCTGACATCGTTTCCATATTTTCCTGACGTGCTATAGGCAACATGTACATCCAGGGATGTGTTGACCATATGGCGAATTGTGCCATTAACGGCAAGTTCATCATCAGGATGTGCGACCAGCACCAAAACGGTTTCTGCCTGAATTGAAAAGCTCAATAAAAACAGTGCGATGATTGAAAAATATTTCATGAGTAAAAGCTCCACATTATGAAGGGGAATTCTACAGAGGGAAGGTTGTTGTTGGCAATAAACCCGGAGGTGCCGTTTCAGAGGTTTTTGCTTTTGGTCACTCCGCATCGTTTGCAGACATAGAACGTCACCAATTTGCCCTGACGGCTGTCGAATTGTTTGTCTTTAGAGATTTCCCACTTGTGAAAACCGCTTTTGCACAGGGTTTTGCCCTTGTGAATATCACTGGGTTTGCGGGGTGCGGGACGTTTGAAGGGAAGAATATCGGCCATGTGTCATAAAATGTGTTCAGGATTTGTCGTTTGTTGCCGTTCTTGATAACAGCCCGGGATAGTTTAACTAGTGCCAGGGTTTAACCATTAAAGATATTTTACACAAACAATAACATCATTTGATGATGAGGCCGTTATCGCTTGTCAGTAACTCAATGATAGAACATATAATATCCCCCACATGACAAAATCACACACTGACATCACTGTTGCTGCGCGTGGCTGGTCGTATCCAGCCTGGAACGAGAGTTTTTATCCCGATGATTTGCCGGAAGACTGGCATCTGGCCTATTACAGCAATGAGTTTCGTGCGGTGATGGTGCCAGCGGCAGAGTTTGCCAACGTGGACCCGCTGGAAGTCGAGCGTTGGGTGGAAGATGTCGTTGAGGGTTTTGAGTTCTACCTGGAAGTCACCGATTTGTTTATTGACTGGGCGCAGTTTGCGCAAGCTGCCAAACCGCTGGGAGCACATTTGAAGGGTATCCTGTTACGCCCACTCACCGTCGATGAAGACTTGGCGATGATTGCTCACAGCCTGGATGCAGCCACGGCACTGGCACCAGTGTGTGTGTTGTTGCCGAATGGCGTGACGATCAGCAACAATGGCAAGGACTTATTGGCACAACACAGGGTTGAGTTGTGCTGGAATACCCACGAAGACAAACCGAGCTGGCGTGGCGGTGGTTTTGTGGTGGCCCGTGTAAAGGGTAATAATCACTACACTCCCAAAGAATGGCGTGAGACTATTGAGACTTGTCTGCGCTGTGGTAATAAGAGCAGCGACAGACGCAAGGTGTTGCTGATGGTGGAGCACGAGTCGCCAGAGCCCGATGCACTACGGGCGGCGATGATGATTGGCGACATGCTGGTGATTCCTGATATTTAACGGAATCACCGTTTGAACCAATTACATGGCGGTAACGTCAGAGCAGAGACGGACAAAATAAAAAGAGAGTTAAAAGAGGGTTTTGCTCGCGGGTAGCGATATTTCGTGTAATGCTCTCGCATAATCAATCCCGGAAAATAACTGCTTACAATCCCTGATGACCAATCCTGATACAAAGACAGAGCATTATGAGTCTGCCAGTGAGCCTGTTGATGAGCCCTTGGTGCAGATTCGTGATCTGGTGTATTGCCGTGGTGAACGTACCATTTTTGATGGTATGGACATTAACATCGCGCGCGGCAAACTCACGGCCATCATGGGCCCCAGTGGCACCGGTAAAACTACCCTGCTGCGTTTGATCGGCGGTCAGCTACGACCGGATGCGGGTACGGTGCATGTCGATGGTCAATCGGTGCCCGAGTTAGGTTACCGGTCGCTTTATGAATTGCGCAAGCGCATGGGCATGTTGTTTCAGAATGGTGCCCTGCTGACGGACCTCAACGTGTTTGATAACGTCGCCTTCCCTTTGCGCGAGCACACACAACTTAACGAAACCATGATTCGTGATCTGGTGCTGATGAAACTGCACGCTGTGGGGCTGCGCGGTGCGCGTGACCTGATGCCCAGTGAGCTTTCCGGTGGCATGGCACGCCGCGTGGCATTGGCGCGTGCTATTGCTCTGGATCCGATGATGATCATGTACGACGAACCCTTTACCGGTCAGGATCCAATTTCCATGGGCGTGCTGGTGTCGCTATTACGCACGTTGACCGATGCGCTGGGACTGACCTCGGTGGTGGTTTCTCACGATGTGCAAGAAAGCCTGTCCATCGCAGATTATGTGTACGTGATTTCTGCGGGCAAGGTAGTGGAACACGGCAGTCCCGATGACCTGCGTCAATCACAATCATCCTGGGTGCAACAGTTTATTCAGGGCAAAAGAGATGGTCCGGTCCCCTTTCATTTTCCGGCCACTGATTATGCCGATGACCTGTTTGGCGGGGGCAACTGATGCTGGACCAATTGCAAAAACTGGGCGCAACAGCATTGGGTGTGGCTGAACGGCTGGGCCGTGGGCATTTGTTTCTGTGGCATGTATTGGGTGGGTTTCCAGCCCTGCTGCCGCGTTTCGGTCTGGTTATCAATCAACTGTTCTCGGTGGGTGTGTTATCACTGCTGATTATTGCCGTGTCTGGCTTGTTTGTGGGTATGGTGCTGGCTTTGCAGGGTTACAACACGCTGGTGGACTTTGGCGCGACGGAATCACTGGGTGTCATGGTGGCATTGTCATTGGTACGAGAACTGGGGCCGGTGGTCGGTGGTTTATTGTTTGCCGGGCGAGCAGGTTCTGCGCTTACCGCCGAAATTGGCCTGATGAAAGCCACCGAGCAATTGTCGGCCATGGAAATGATGGCGGTAGACCCCTTGCACCGAGTGGTGGCTCCACGGTTCATGGCGGGTATTTTGGCCATGCCGTTACTGGCGGCGATTTTCAGTGCGCTGGGCGTCATTGGTGGCTATTTTGTGGCCGTAGGTCTGCTGGGTGTGGAT
>Ga0256830_1001045_pt1 | contig 20202 bp, 15 predicted proteins | sample 128326metaG_FD_190537 | JGI IMG/M metagenome (GOLD analysis project Ga0256830, IMG submission 190537) | Hydrothermal vent microbial communities from Lau Basin, Pacific Ocean - 128-326 | ecosystem: Environmental > Aquatic > Marine > Hydrothermal vents | place: Pacific Ocean: Lau Basin | collected... | reverse complement strand
GTACTGATTTCCCAATGACCCCCGATATTTCAGAGATTATCAAAGCCGTCTTATCGTTGAGCGGCCCGGTGTGTTTTGACCCGCAATCCGGACGGCCGATGCCGGGTTATGCGACTCAGGCCTTTTGCATTCAATCCCAAATGCTTTTAGCCCTTTATCCAAAGGTTGGAAAACCTTGGATTTTGGGGCTCCATCACTGCGCCAAAGCCCATGTTTTTTCAAATGAGGAAATACAGGTTTTCAATGAAGTCGGCCTTCGGATTTCGGATGCCTTGAGTAGTTCCATTTACTTAAAGCACATGCGTTTGAGTGAGCACAAATACCGCAGCCTCTTCGAGCACATGGCGCAGGGGGTGATGTACCACGATGCCGCCGGGCGGATTACATCGGCCAATCCGGCGGCGGAGCGTATTTTAGGGCTCTCATTCAAAGAAATGGAAGGACGGAGTTGTTCTGATCCTTCCTGGGATGTTATTTGCGAAAATGGAAGTGTGCTTCCCGGAGAAGCCCGTCCTCCTCTCATTGCCTTAAAGACGGGAAAGCCGGTCCATAACGTGGTGATGGGTGTTTTAAATCCGAAAGAAGGCGCGTATCGATGGATTTGTGTTGATGCCATGCCGCAATTCCATCCCGGAGAAAAGAGGCCGCATGGGGTTTTTACGACTTGTAATGACATTACGGAGCGTAAAAAAGCCGAAGAAAAACAAAAGATGTCTGTCGCCGTCTTTCAAAATACGGCCGAAGCCGTGCTGATCAGCAATGCCGCAGATTTAATTATTGCCGCAAATAAAGCTTTCAGTGACATGACAGGGTATACGGAAAGAGAAGTGGAGAAGCAGTCTGTCCGGCTGTTGCGCCCGGACCCGCACGACAGAGACTTTTACACGGTTATTGAAACAAGCTTGAAAGAAGTGGGGCGGTGGCAGGGCGAGATTCAAATCCGCCGGAAAAACGGGGAGGTTTTCCCGGCTTGGCTGACGAAGAGCCGCGTTTGCAATGAAAGTGGACGGCTCATTAACTATGTTTCTCTTTTTTCCGATATCAGTTCACTCAAACGCTCTCAGGCCCAATTGGATTTTCTTGCCTTTCATGATCCGCTGACACACCTGCCCAATCGTCTGCTTTTTAACGACCGTCTTGAGCATGCCATCAAGCGGGCCCAGCGCGAAGGACATCAGATCGCGCTCTTCTTTCTTGACCTGGATCGTTTTAAATTGATTAATGACAGCCTGGGGCATCCCACCGGGGATTTGTTGATTCAAAAAGTGGCGAAACGGATTCAATGCCTGGTACGCAAAGGGGACACGGTCGCCCGCTTGAGCGGCGATGAATTCATGATTATCCTGGATAAGGTGGACGGCATTCAGGCTGGAAAAGTGTTTGCTCATAAATTGATGTCCACCTTTATCTCTCCCTTTGTTTTAAACGAGCGTGAATTCAGAATCACCGTCAGCATGGGCATCAGTCTTTACCCGCAGGATGGGCAGGACAACGACACCCTCGTTAAAAATGCCGATGTTGCGATGTATCAGGCCAAGGAAGAGGGCCGAAACAACTACGCCTTTTATACCCCCGCACTCACCACTGCGGTTTCCAAGCGGCTTACCTTGGAAAGCGATCTACATACCGCGTTGAAAAAAAAGCAGCTCGTTCTCTATTATCAACCGCAATATTCACTTAAAACCGGCGCCTTGACGGGGGCCGAAGCCCTCATCCGTTGGCAACATCCCGGACGCGGCCTTTTATTGCCCGCCCAGTTTATTCCGTATGCGGAAGAGTCCGACTTGATTATTTCTCTGGGTGAATGGGTCTTAAAAACGGCGTGCAGGCAAATGGGGCAATGGCAAAATCAGGGGCACTTTGTCAAACGTGTGGCAGTCAATATTTCAGGCGTCCAGTTTTTAAGGGGTGAATTGGTCAAAACCGTGAAAAATGTTTTGAAACGTTCGGCCTTAGATCCAGAACAGTTGGAGCTTGAAATTACCGAAAGCTTTTTGATGAAAAATACGACTTGGGCCGTCAAATCCTTGAAGGCCTTAAAAAAACTCGGGGTGAGTATTGCCATTGACGATTTTGGCACCGGCTATTCTTCCCTGTCTTATTTAAAGCAGTTGCCTATAGACAAGCTTAAGATCGACCAGTCTTTTATCCGGGATATTCCCGACGATTTGCACGACAAGGCCATTGCCCGCGCCGTCTTGGCGCTCGCGCACGGTTTGGACCATCAGGTCATTGCCGAAGGCGTAGAAACCAAAGTGCAGCAGTCTTATCTGCAATCCCTGGATTGCGATGAAAGTCAGGGATTTTTGTATAGTCCGGCCGTTTCGGCAGAGGCGTTTACAGCCTTTCTTTAGGAGGCTTTGATTAGGGCGGGGCGTATCGACATGCAACATGCAAGGCGTCTTTGCGGCTCTTTTTTGCCCTGACGGCGTGGGTTTTTCATTTCAATGTCTTGCATTGCGCAGAAAAACCGCCTTGTCAGAACTAAAAATTTCCTCAAACAAACTGTTGCGGATCAATTTCGATATTTAAGCGCGCGCCTGTTTTAGTGTCCTGTCGCCATTTTTTTAGTGCGCCTTGCAGGCAGCGCGCGATTTTGCCCTGATCTGCGCCCTTCAGCAAAATTTGATAACGGTATTCTTCCCTTAAGCGAAGCAGTGAGGCGGGCGCGGGGCCGAGCAAGATAAGGCCCGTTGCCTTTCGTGTTGCTTGCAGGCACTTCGCCAGTGCGGCGGCTGCTTCGGCGGCCTGTTTTTCTTTTTTATGTCGCAGCAGCAGCAAAGCCAAACGATTGTAAGGTGGATAATTTTGTGCCTTTCGGGCATTCAGTTCCGTTTTGTAAAAACGCTTGTAGTCATGGCGTGTTGCGGCCTGAATCGTGGCATTGTCAATCTGGAAGCTCTGTACAATAACTTCTCCCGGATGTTGTCCGCGTCCTGCTCTGCCTGCGACTTGGGCCAAAATCTGAAAGGTGCGTTCCGCCGATCTGAAATCCGGCACATGCAGGGAAAGGTCGGCGGAAATGACGCCCACCAGCGTCACCTTTGGAAAATCATGCCCCTTCGCAATCATCTGTGTCCCGATGAGTACATCAATCTCTTCCCGCGCCATCGCGCCCAAGATTTGTGTGTATGCCCCCTTTTTTTGTGCGGTATCCCGGTCCAGCCGGGCGGTGCGTGCTTTGGGAAAAAGATGCCGTATGCATTCCTCGATTTGCTCTGTGCCCACACCGATGTGAGATACATGGTGCCCCTTGCAGTCCGGACAGGTGGAAGTGGGAGCGGTTTGATAACCGCAATAATGGCAGATTAACTGTTTCAAGCCTTTATGAAATGTCAGGGATACCGTGCAGTGATGGCACAGCGGGGTGTATCCGCAGTCGTGACAGAACAAAAAGGGTGAAAAGCCGCGGCGATTCACAAAGAGCAGGCTTTGTTCTTTTTTTGACAACCGTGTTTTGACGGCCTCGTAGAGGGTTTGTGTGAAAAAGGGACGCACCCAGTCTCGTTTTTCTTTTAAATTGACCAATCTTATTTTGGGCAGCGGCCGAGCATCGATGCGTTGTGTGAGTTGCAGATAACGGTATTTCCCGTTTTCGGCGTTAAAAGTCGACTCAAAAGAAGGGGTTGCGGAACCTAAAAGCACGACCGCTTGTTCATTGCGGCCTCGCATTAGGGCGACATCCCGGCCATGATAACGGCTGCCTTCATCTTGCCGATAAGAGGCGTCGTGTTCTTCATCGACAATGATGATGCCCAAGGATGGCAGCGGTGCAAAGACGGCCGAGCGTGCGCCGATGACGATGTTGGCCTGGCCTTCCCGAATCCGGCGCCATTCGTCGTAACGTTCCCCCGCAGAAAGACCGCTGTGCAGCAAAGCGACACGGTTGCCGAAATATTCCAAAAAGCGTGCGGCGATGTGTGTGGTCAGGCCGATTTCCGGCAGCAGCAAAATCCCCCCTTTGCCCGCGGCCAGAACGGCCTTAATTGCGTGCAAGTACACTTCCGTTTTCCCGCTTCCGGTTACGCCGTGTAATAAAAAAGGGGAAAAGATTTTTAAATCGATTGCTTGTCTGATTTCCTTTAGGGCGATGCATTGCGCCGGATTGAGGGTGATTTCTCCTTTCTGCGGATAGTGTGCGTCCTGTTCCGGTTTTCTGAAGACGGGCGATTCCGATTGCCCTACAATTTGTTTTTGGATGAGGCTTTTGAGGGCGGCGCGTGATCCGGCTGAAAAGGCGGCACTTGGCAATGCGCCGCCCGCTGCAAGCAGGTGTTGAATGGCCTCTGCCTGACGCGGCGCGGTTTTTTTGAGTGCGTCCGCGATTTTTAAAGCATCTTCGCCGGGGCGTTTTAGCGTGATAACGCGGTGTGTTTTTGGACGGACAGAAGGGGGACTGCTCTGCCATGTTTCCTGAATGAGGCCTTTTTTCTTTAAATCGGAAAGCGCGCGATTTAAAGCTTTCCGGCCAAGTTTTTTTCGTAAATGTTGTTCTGTACAGACTTGCTTTTCATGGAGTGTCTTTAAAATTTCTTTTTTTAAGCCGGAGAATCCTGATGCCGCTGTGTGTGTGCTTCCTTTTTCGCTTAGAGTAAATTTCCGGTGCGGAACGGCGTGAATGCCCTGCGGCAAGGCCCCTTTGAGCACGCCGCCCAAGGGGGTCATGTAATAATCGGCAATCCAAGCAAGCAGCTTAAAAAGTTCGGGTTTGAAAAGGGAATGCTGATCAAGCAGGGCCAGCACGGCTTTTGTTGTCGGCACATCGGGTCTTGAAAGTCTCCGGATAAAATAGGCGACTTTCAAGCCTCGGCCAAAAGGCACAAGCAGGCGGCTGCCGGGTTCTAATTTTTTCGTGATGTCGTTTTCAGACAGATGGTAATGAAAACGCCCGTCTGTTTCAGGCAGCACACATTCCAGATATTTCATTTTAGGGGAATCCTTTAGGAAGTTCTGATGAAGTCCGGGTTGAATTTTTCAAGCGATAAAATGTTCAGATTCAAGGCGCAAATTGCAGGAAATAGCCCGCTATTTACGAAATTTGTAACGTAGAAGCTGTGTTTTACTTTGAAAAAACAATTCATGACTTGATCGCTGCTTCCTTATAGCGGGTGGTTTTGAAATTAAAAAGTTGTGTGTAGGCTTCGTGGACTTTTTTTGCGTGAAGGCCGTAGTCTTGTTTGAGTTGTTCCACCGCTGTTTCCTCTTTTGTTTCCAAATAACCCAGCCGGACGGCAAGGGCTGCGATTTCGGTAGGATCTGTGGGCAGGAGATGGGTCTGGTGGTCATTGAGCATTTGCAGCTTGTTCTCCACATTTCTGAGAAAGAGATAGGCCGTGTTGAGATCCGATGCGGTTTCAGGGCTTAAGAGGGATTTTCCCGCGAGGTGTTTCAAAAGCCCCATCGTGCCTTGCCCGCGCAGCGTAAGGTCGGTTTTTCCATGTTGAAGTTGCAGGGTCTGCACGATGAATTCGATTTCACGAATGCCGCCGAAGCCGCGTTTAACATCCAAAAAGGACTGTTTCCGAATGGCCACCAATGCGTCGATTTTTTCCTTAAAATCCCAAATGTCCTGAAACTCTTTTTCAGCACAAGGTTTTTCGTAGATGAAAGGCGCGACGGATGAAAGAAAGGCTTTGCCCAGTTGACGATCTCCTGAAACGGGACGTGCCCGCAGCAGGACCATGCGCTCCCAGGTTTCAGCGCGGTTTTGGTAATAACGGCGATAGCCTTCGAGGGTTTGCGCGATGAGGCCCGCTTCACCCTCCGGCCTCAAGCGTAAATCGACACGGTAGACATAACCTTCGCCCGTCGAGGTATTCAGTGCGGCGGTGATTTCTCTGGCCAGTCGTTCGTAATATTCGGAATTGCGGATACCGGTCCGGCCCTCGCTTTTTATCGTTTCCCCGTCGCGGGAATCATAAAGATAAATCAAGTCCACGTCCGAGCTGAAATTTAACTCACGACTGCCTAGTTTTCCCAAAGCGAATATCGTGAAGCCGGAGAGAGGCGTGGCGTTTGGGGGCTTTTTGCCCGTATGCGGTTTGCCGTATTTTTGCTGTAGCGCGCGTTCACAGATTTGATGGGCTTGCTCGATCAAGATATCCGCCAGGTTGGAGACTTCCCGTAAAGTGTCCTGAACGCTTGCGATTTGAATCAGATCCCGCACACCGATACGCAGGATTTCCTTTCTTTTGAAAATGCGCAGCAAGTCCAAGTGCCGCGCCTTGTTTTTAGAAAGATTCAAAGCGGCACGAAGTTCTTTTCGAAGGGCCGCCTTGGTTTTGGCTTTGGCGAGCGTTGCGTTATCGAAGACCCAATAAAAATATTCGGGATTCCGGATCAAAACGTCTGAAAGAAAGGGGCTGCCGCCAAAAATCTTAGCGGCGCGAAAGAGTGTGGGGATGGACTCATTCAAGTAAGACATGAGGCCGGTTTTACTGAAGGCCGTTTGCGTAAAGCGTTCGAAGTTGTTTAAAGCCAGATCCGGGTCGGGGGATTCTGAAAAAGCTTCAAGTGCGGCTTTCAGGATATTGGCGAAGAGGACGCGGTCTCTCGGGTCTTTCGCAATAAATTGCAGGTTGGTATCCGCTTTTTTGATTTCTTTGAAACCATAGGGACTGAGCAGGGTTTTGACGGCTTCCGCACTGAGTTCCGGTGCGAGCAATAAATCTTTTATCTTGGGTTGGACTTGCATCAATCATCAATGGCATGATACGCAAAGCTTGTAATCTGTAGACGCGAAGATTATACAATCTGACTCAGGGAAGTGCAATTTTCGGACAGGAATGATAGATAAAAAGACACTCTTTAAAGAGATCAAAAAACGGGAACCGGGTCTTGATGATATGGCGATTCGCGAGTTGCTGAGCCATATGGATCGTGACTATCTCTCGTATTGCGACCGGCGGGAGGTGTTGAAGCATATTGAGCTGTCCCAAACCTTAAAGCCTCACAAGCCGCTTGAGCTTTGTTTAAGCCCGGAAACAGAGGCGTCCTTTAAAATCATTGTGATTGCCTATGATTATTTTTATGCCTTTTCAATCATTTGCGGTCTCATTTCTTCTTTTGGTTTGAATATCGAGGGCGGCAGTGTGCAAACAATTTCAAGCGGACGGAGCCGGAAGAAAATTTTGGATCTCTTCCATGTGCGTGCTCTGGGTGACTGCCGTTTTGACAAAGCAAAACAGGCGGAGTTCAAAGAAAGCTTGGCGGACTTGATCGAACTTTTGGAAAAAGGTGATTTCAGGGCGGCACGTACTCAAGTCAACCGGAAGCTGGTCGCGCACATCGCAAAAACGGAGGGGAACCGGCCCGAAGGCGGCGCCCCGCTGAGGGGATTGTTGTTTCCCATTAAGATCCATTTTGAAAACAGCCGTTCCCCGCAGTGGACCGTGCTCGATATTTACGGCAAAGACACCCCCGTATTTCTTTACGCGTTTTCAAATGCGCTTGCGATGCGCAATATTTATATCCATAAAATCAAAATTTTACATGAAGACGGAAATATCCACGACCGGCTTTATATTTCCAAACGTCACGGGAAAAAAATCCTTAAAACCGAGGATCAAAAAGCCCTGCAAATTGCTGCGGTACTCATCAAACAGTTCATTTATTTTTTGCCGATGGCCCCTGACCCGATGATGGCCATCACACATTTTGATCAGTTTTTGGATAAAATCCTCGAGATGAGCCATTCGCAAACCCTGATCGGTTTTCTCAAGCAACAAGAGACCATGAACCTCTTGGCGCGTTTTTTCGGCGCCAGCAACTTTTTATGGGAGGATTTTTTACGCATTCGTTTTGACGCCCTTTTCCCCATTTTGGAACGATACAAAGCCATTCCTTTAAATACCGGCCGAATGCCCATGCGCCGGGCGCTGCAAAGACGTTTGCGGGCTGTGACGGGTTTTGAAGTCAAGCGAAAAGTGTTGAATGATTATAAAGACGAAGAGCTCTTCAGAATTGATCTGCGCCACTTGCATGAGCCGCGTGGCAGGCTGAAGTATTTTTCGGAGGCGCTGAGTGACTTGGCGGAAGTCATCGTCTCAGCGACCTATCGAGTATGTAATCTGCATTTAAAAGAAAAATACGGCACCCCGCGTCTTGAAAACGGGAAAGCCATTCCTTTTACCCTTTTTGGCTTGGGCAAGTTGGGGGGACGGGAGTTGGGTTACGCTTCGGATATCGAGCTGCTATTTGTCTATGGGGAACAGGGGAAAACCGATGGGCCCGAAGTCATTCAGGCGAGCTATTATTTTGAAAAGTTAAGTCGGGAGATCACGCGTTTTATCGATGCCAGACAGGCAGGTATTTTTGAAGTGGACACCCGGCTGCGTCCGCATGGAAAATCGGGACCCTTGGCTGTTTCTTATTCGCAATTTAAGGCCTATTATTCCGTGTCGGGAAAAGCCGCCCCCTTTGAACGGCAGGCTTTGATCAAGTTGCGGGCGATTGCGGGCAGCCGGTCTTTGGGCGGAAAATGTGAACGGGCTCGGGATGATTTTGTTTACAGCGGTGCCCCCTGGGATTTACACGCCTCACTTGAACTCCGGCAACAGCAGTTGGATGAACTGGTGCCCAAAGGCCGTGTGAGCATCAAGTACAGCCAGGGCGGGCTGGTCGATATCGAATACCTGGTGCAATATCTGCAAATACAACAAGGCCCGCGTTTTCCGGCCTTGCACACGCCGAATACGATGGAGGCCTTGCGGCTCTTGACGAAGTATCGGATTTTTCAGGAAAAACAGGGCAAGTTTTTGCAAAAGGCCTATCTCTTTTTGAGGACATTGATTGATGCGATGCGCATGGTGCGGGGCAATGCCCGCGATTTGTTACTGCCCGATTCCGATAGTGAGGAATTTACTTTTCTGGCGCGTCGTATGGGGTATGTCAAAAAGGATTGGCGGCAGGGCAGCAAGCAGCTTGCTGAGGAAATCGCGACAAAAATGACTGCGGTTCATGAAGCCTATTGCTTCTTCTTCGCATCACCCCAGTAATAGAGATTTGATCCCGTCTTTGAGCAGGTTGACCCCCTCCGGTCCGTAAATCAGTACGGCACTGACTAACATGATGACCCATGCGGTGCCGATGACGGCACCGGCCAGCACCGCGAGTCCGTCACGCATCAACACGCCGATGGCCATGAGCACGATGCCCAGTGAGGGGATGGTATTGGTCAGGGGGACGGGAAAGAGTACGGAGGTGGCCATGATGAACCCAAGGAGGCCGATGATTTTGGAGGCGAGCCCTCGGGTCATAAATTCCAAGCGCGGTTTAATCAATATTTCCAGGCGCAGCATCCAGGGCATGGCGGCGTCAATCATTTTTTTCAATACGGCGCTGGATAGGCTGCGTTGTTTGATCTTCTCCGGAAGCCAAATCGTGTGTCGTCCGATAACTTGTTGAAAGGTCAGCAGTAACATGGGAAAGGCAATGATCATGTTGATGCCGAGGCCCGGCAAAGGCAGGGCGGCGGGCAAGGCGAGAAAAAAGAGGAAAAACCCAAAGCCGCGTTCATGAAAGGTTTCGAGCAGTTGATCGACGGAAACCTCCGTATTGTTCAGCTCCGATTCCAAATCGCGCAGCAGTTGAGAGAGAGATCGCGGCATCATCGTATTCGTATCCTTAGGGTGAATGCTTATTTTTATGTGTATTGATTTTGAGGAAGCTCTGATTCAGTTATGAATTGAAGTGAGATATTCTTCGGTGCCCATGTGCGACACTAGTGTAGATAATTTTATCGTGTTCGTAAAGTAGGTTCGGGTTTTGACAGAGATGCAGTGCCGATCGGTCGAAAATATGCGAAGAAAGTGCGTTTACAAGAGCGAGGAGGATACGGTAAAGTAATCTGCCGTAAATCGACAAATCCTATTCAGGTGAGAACAAAGTTATGAAACATGTGAACTGTAAATTTTTTGTTGGACAACTGATTCACCATCGTCTGTTTGATTACAGAGGCGTCGTGGTTGATGTGGACCCGGATTTTCAAGGGACGGACGAATGGTACGCTTTGGTGGCTCGTTCGTGTCCGCCCCGGGACGCACCTTGGTATCATGTTTTGGTGGATGGCCGCGAAGAGATGACTTACGTGGCCGAGCAAAATTTGGAGGTGGATGATTCGCAGGCTGGGATTCGGCATCCGCTGATTTCACATTTTTTTACGCAATTTGACCAGGGGAAATATGAGAGAATGATGAGCTAAGTGACTGTCCTGCGGGCATGGCAATTGGCATGGGGAATAAGAGGGAGAGATGGGCACACTTCAGAGTGCGTTGAATTTAATCGGGAACACGCCCCTGATTCGTTTAAAAGGCCCTTCCGAATTGACGGGCTGCGAGATTTTAGGCAAAGCGGAGTTTCTCAATCCGGGGGGCTCCATCAAAGATCGCACGGCTTTGGGCATCATCCGTGATGCGGAAAAAAATGGAATGCTCAAAAAAGGCGGGACTATTGTTGAAGGCACGGCGGGCAATACCGGGATCGGTTTGTCGCTCATCGGGAAGATATTGGGTTATAAAACGCTGATCGTGATTCCGGATACGCAAAGTCAGGAAAAATACGACATGCTGCGTCTTTACGGAGCCGAATTAAAATTGGTTCCGGAGGCGGCTTATTCCACACCCCGTCATTTTGTCAAAATTGCCGGTCGCATTGCGCAGGAAATGAATGAAAAAGAACCCGGCTCCGCCCTGTGGGCGCGGCAATTCGACAACGTCGCCAATCGGGATTTTCATTATGAAACCACGGGTGCGGAAATTTGGGCGCAAACCGAGGGTCGCATCGATGCCTTTAATTGTGCTGTGGGTACAGGTGGCACCCTGGCGGGAGTTGGAAAGGCCCTGAAGCAGCGGAATAAAAATGTGATGATTGCGCTCACCGATCCTATGGGTGCGGCGCTTTATCACTATTACAAAGACGGTGAATTGCGCTCCGAAGGGGATTCGATTGCCGAAGGCATCGGGCAGAGCCGGGTGACGGATAATCTTGTGGATGCCCCGATCGACGATGCCTTTCAGATTCCGGATGATGAAGCCTTGCCGGTTATTTTCGATTTATTGCAAAACGAGGGACTTTGCCTCGGTGGTTCCTCCGGCATTAATGTCGCCGGAGCGGTTCGCATCGCAAAACAACTTGGGCCGGGTCATACGATTGTGACTGTTTTAGCCGATCACGGTACGCGCTATCAGAAACGACTTTTTAACCCCGTTTTTTTGCGAGCGCAGGGATTGCCGGTGCCCCTGTGGCTGTAAGATATTAGAGCGAGAAAATCGTAAAAATTAAAAGCGTTGCCGTGCCGGCAAGGGACAGACACATCACGACCAAGCCTTGATCCAATTTGGGGCGATCCCGCCATTCGGAGGGATAAAGGGCTTCGTTCGGAATATAGCGGCCCATTTCAAAAAAGCCGAAGCCTTTTTCCAGCGTAATAAGTTGCCGTTTGGCCTTTTCGTGCCGAGATTTTTCCTGAATAATTTGATAAATCAATAAAATCGTCAACAAGGTCACGCCTACCGTTGCGGCATAACGCAGCGCCGTATCTGCAGATAATTTTTCTGAAAATAAAAGAAGTCCGAGTGAAAGTGCAACATTGAAAAAAACACCTGCGCGTGCAATTTGTGCCATGGCGGCGCGGCGGCGATAGACTTCTTCTTTGAAAATGGGGTAGAGCAGCTGCAATGTTTCCGGATGTTCCGGTTTTGAAGGGCCTTGGCCGGTTTTTTCGTTTTGTGATTTTGCGAAAAACACGGTTTATCTCGCCTTGTTTTTATGATGGCTTATAGGACGAGAGAGCGGGTTTTACAGGGGTTTTACGGGAAGCCGATGATATTGTCGGTGCCGTTTGCTTGGCTTTCTCCTGTGGGGGCGCTTGCACCGTCGAATTCAAATGCGAAGTTGTCATAGGTAAATTCGCCACTTAAGGGCCCCAGGAAAAATTCACCTTCTTCAAGGGTTTGGTTCCAGGCAAGGGTTCCTCCAATGCCGCCGATAACGCCCGGGAAGGCGATGTTGTTGTCTCCAATTGCGGAAAAGTCCACCTCCTGCAAGTCATTTCCGGACATGCCGCCGGTAAACGTTGTTTGTTGAATTCTTTGTACAAATGATGAGGTTCCATCGTCATTATAAGTGAAGTTGTTTGTCATCTCAATCCGCATGCCTGCTTGTCCGACGGCTTCGCCGGGATCCGGAACAGGAGAAGCCACAGGCGTGCCGGCGCTGAGAAAATCCTGTGTCGGCAGCGGAAGACTAAATGAGAAAGCACCCGAGTCATTGCAAAGAGGGGAACCGCAGCCCGTGGCGCTTGGGATGGTCATGCCTTGAAAAGGGGGCGCATAAGATTGATTCCCTAGATCCGCATTATTGTTCAAACGAATTTCTCCAAACATGCTGTTTGTTAAAGCCCCTGCTGTTGTGCCATTGGCCCCGTCTACGGTATTCGGGCAAGTAAAGCAAGGCCCGTTTGCCGGGTTTGTATTGGTGACTGCGGGAATGAGCGTGGCTGTTGGATCAAAACTGAACGCCTCACTTCCGGTCGTACCCGTTTCAGAGAGGCAGTTGATGTTGGAGGCTCCTCCTCCGACACATTGCGCCGAAGATTCGCCTTCAGGCAGCAATGTGAAGATTGAGACGATGAATGTTAAAAAGAGAAGTTTTTTTAACATGCGCTTGAACCTCCTTATTGTTGCAATAAAATTGAAAAATTACAATTTAAATTGATATATTTTTGCAGTTTACGCTTTTGTTTCTCTTAAATCAAGTCCGATCTTAAAAACCGTTATAAGCGGTTTTATAAGGTCAATCCCACGCGGCAGGCCTAAATTAAGGGCAAGCGGTTGTTTTAGAAGGAAGCTCTGATTAAGTCACGAATTTTTTTGGAGCAAACATTCAACACAAAGCGAATCAGAGCTTTCCAAAGTCGTTCTAAACGACACCGTAGGCGAGCATGGCATTGGCGACTTTGATAAATCCTGCTAAATTTGCGCCTTTTACGTAGTTGGTGTAGCCGTTTTCTTTGCCGTGCATGACGCATTGGGTGTGGATATTTTTCATGATGATCTTGAGCCGATCTTCAAGTTCTTCCGCCGTCCAGGCCATGCGGATGCTGTTTTGAGACATTTCGAGCCCTGATACGGCAACGCCGCCCGCATTGGAGGCCTTGCCGGGCGCATAAAGGATCTTGCCTTGTTCAAACAATTTGATGGCATCTGCCGTCGTGGGCATGTTGGCGCCTTCCGCGATGGCTTTGATGCCGTTTGAAATCAGTGCGGCTGCATTTTTTTCATCGATTTCATTTTGTGTGGCACAGGGAAAAGCCAAATCGCAGGGTAAGTCCCAAGGTCGTTTATTGTCGTGGAATTCACAGTTGAATTTTTTTGCATATTCGGAAATCCGGCCGCGCTTGATGAGTTTGAGATCGATGACAAAGGCCAGTTTTTCTTCATTCAGTCCGTCCGGATCGTAAATAAAACCCGAAGAATCGGAAAGGGTGACGACTTTCCCACCCAAATGCATGACTTTTTCGGCACAATACTGCGCGACATTGCCGGAGCCGGACACCAGGCAGGTTTTTCCTTGAATCGAATCGCCGACGTGATTGAGCATTTCCTCCATAAAAAAGGCGCAGCCGTAACCTGTGGCTTCTTTTCGGATGAGGCTTCCGCCAAACTCCAGCGGTTTGCCTGTCAGCATGCCGGAAAACTCATGTTTCAAACGTTTGTATTGGCCAAAGAGGAAACTGATTTCGGTGGACCCGACCCCGATATCCCCGGCGGGAACATCCAAGTTTTGTCCGATGTGGTGGGAGAGTTCCGTCATGAAGGCTTGGCAAAAGCGCATGATTTCGCGTTCGGATTTTCCTTTTGGATTAAAATCGGAGCCGCCCTTGCCTGCGCCGAGCGGCAGTGTCGTGAGGCTGTTTTTAAAGGTTTGCTCAAAACCCAGGAACTTCAAAATACTGAGATTCACCGAAGGATGGAAGCGCAAGCCGCCTTTGTAGGGGCCGATGGCATTATTGAATTGGACACGGTACCCTTTATTGACGCGGATATTTTGTTTGTCGTCTTCCCAAACCACGCGAAAGATGATGATGCGATCGGGTTCCGTCATCCGTTGAAAAATTCCGGCTTTTTGGTACCTGGGATGTTTCAGAATATAAGGAATGACCGATTCGGCAACTTCCTGAACGGCTTGGTGAAACTCTGATTCTCCCGGATTCCTTTTGATTAAACCGTTCATAAAATGTTCAACAGACAAATCAGCGTACATAAGGTGCTCCTGTTTTCAATTGTTGGAAAAAGACGGTGTGTATTGTACCTGTCTTTAGATGATATGCCGAGAGATCTTCTGCGGCGCGATGACTCTTTTTGGTTGATTTCCACGTCCTCATCACAAATCGCTCCGACGAAATATTAAAGTTTCAATGCGTGATGATCTTATTATAGCTCAGTCTGGCATATTTGCTTGATCGCACTGTTTTTATTCTTGATTCCGGGGCTTAGAATCGGATGCGATTTGATTTGTTTCACTCCTTTTCTTATAGTACACCCTGCCGCGATGGACCTGCCACAGGCATCATCCAATGAAAGCAGCCGGTATTCCCGATTCAAGAAATTGAAGGCCCCTTATAATATTTCGAGGATTCAGCGTTTAAGATGATGATTCAGTGGTATCCGGGCCACATGCGGAAGGCTCGGCGAGAAATCAAAAAAGCCATGTCGGATATGGATCTCGTCATTGAAATTTTGGATGCGCGGATTCCCTTGAGTAGCGAAAATCCCCTTGTTTCAGCATTGCGCGGGCCTCGGCCGGTGATCAAGGTGCTCAACAAAAGCGATCTGGCCGATCCCAGGATCACACAGCGTTGGCTGCGTCATTTGGGGGGAAGTCCAATGACTGACATTTTGGCGGTCAACGCAAAGTCCCTGCCCATAACACGCAAGCTGATCGCACGCTGCCGTGGTTTTTTCCCGGGGCGAAACGAGAAGGCACTGCCGCTTCGTGCAATGGTCGTGGGCATTCCCAATTGCGGAAAATCCACGCTGATCAATACCCTGTCGGGAAAGGCCATTGCGAAAGTGAGGGACGAACCCGCCGTGACCCGACATCAACAGCAAATTAAACTCGGCAACGGCATCTTGCTCAATGACAGTCCGGGTATTTTGTGGCCTCAGATTGAAAACGAAAGAAACGGGTATTGTTTGGCCATGACCGGGGCGATAAAAAATACGGCTTTTGATTTTGAAAGTGTTGCCCGCTTTGCAGCGACATTTTTATTAACACATGCTTCGGATGCACTGATGGCGCGATATCGTTTGAAAACCCTCCCTGTTGACGAAACCGATCTACTCGAAACCGTCGGACGTAAAAGAGGCTGTCTCGGGCCGGGTGGTGCGGTTGACCTCCGTCAAGCCTCGGAAGTGCTGCTTCACGATTTTAGGAGCGGCGCGTTGGGACGCATTAGCCTTGAAAAGCCGGATGTTGACTAATATGTTTTCAAAAGATCCAGAGCCACCGCTTCGGCGACTTTGATGCCGTCCACCGCCGCCGAAAGAATCCCTCCCGCATACCCCGCGCCCTCACCCGCGGGATATAGTCCTACTGTATTTACACTTTGAAAATCGTCTTTTCGTTTGATGCGAATGGGCGATGAGGTGCGGGTTTCGACCCCGGTGAGCAGGGCATCATCCATCGCAAACCCCTTGATTTGTTTGTCGAAGATCGGCAGGGCTTCCCGGATGGCGGCAATAGTGTCGTCCGGCAGGCTTTGACTTAAATCGCACAAATGCACGCCGGGAGTGTAAGAAGGTTGAATGGACCCCAATGCCTTCGAGGGTCGTTTGTTGAGAAAATCACCGACACGTTGCCCCGGTGCATCGTAGTTTTTTCCCGCTAATTCAAAGGCTTGTTTTTCCCAATGGCGTTGAAACTCGATTCCGGCCAGGGCATTGCCGGGGTAGTCGTCCGGCCTCAGGCCTACAACGATGGCGCTGTTCGCGTTTCTTTCGTGACGGGAATATTGACTCATGCCGTTTGTGACCACGCCGCCGATTTCCGAGGCCGCCGCAATAACGGTGCCGCCCGGACACATACAAAAACTATAAACGGAGCGGCCATTTTTGCAATGATGCACGAGTTTGTAATCTGCCGCACCCAAAAGCGGATGCCCGGCCTGCGGTCCGAAGCGGTTTTGGTCGATGAGGGATTGCGGATGTTCGATACGAAGTCCGATGGAAAAAGGTTTCGCTTCGATATAAATCCCTTGTTTAAACAGCATTTGAAAGGTGTCGCGCGCGCTGTGGCCCACGGCCAGGATGATGTGTGTGCTTTTGATGGGTTCCCCGTTGGTGAGACAGACGCCCCGAACTTGCCCGTTTTCGAGATCAAGGCTTTTAACGCAGCTTTTGAACCGCATCTCGCTGCCCAAAGATTCAATCTCGGCCCGCATCTTTTCGACAATGCCGACCAGCTTCAGTGTGCCGATGTGCGGTTTGTTGACGTACAGAATTTCAGGCGGCGCCCCCGCATTGACAAATTCTTGCAGCACTTTTCGTGCGCGGTGCTGCGGGTCTTTGATTTGGCTGTAGAGTTTGCCGTCGGAAAAAGTGCCCGCGCCGCCTTCGCCAAATTGCACATTGGATTCGGGATTAAGTTTGCCTTTGCGCCAAAAGGCAAAGGTATCCACGGTGCGCTCCCGCACGGCTTTGCCGCGCTCCAATACAATCGGTCGAAACCCCATTTGAGCCAGAGTGAGTGCGGCAAAAAGACCGCAAGGCCCCGCGCCGATGATGAGAGGCCGCGAAGGCAGCTTGCGCGGGGCCTGGGCGACAAAACGATAGCGTGTATCCGGCGTTGGGCGGATGTGGGGGGTTTTTTGAAAACGTTTCAGTATTTTTTCTTCATCGCGGAGATGAATATCCAAAGTATAAACAAAGAGGATTGTGCCGCGCTTGCGCGCATCATGGCTGCGTTTCACTACAGTGTAATGGATCAGCGCTTTAGGGGAAACGCCGAGTTTTTTGCACAGGGCGATTTTTAAGTCCTCTTCGCAATGGCCGATGGGGAGCTTAATGTTACTCAGTCGCAACGAGGGCATCCGTCCATTTTTCAATGAGTGTGCGCTCTGCGGGTTTTGAAATGCCTAAAAAGACCCCGTCGGCTTCTGTGGCCAACCAAAGGGCGCTTGTGTCGGTTGTCAGGACTTGGTTGACGCGTCCTTCAAAGGTTTCGCCGCGGGAATCTTGTGCCCGTTGCCAGGTGATCGCGTTGTCGGCGCTCCAATAAAGTCCTTGATCGGTGCCGATATATAAGAGGTCGCTGTTGTGAGGATCCACGGCCAGTGACAGGATGCGTGCGCCCTTCAGCCCTTCGGTGTCGAAGCTTTTCCATGTCCCGGCGAGATCGCGTTGCCAAAGGGCCTGGTTGCTGAGTGCCAATAAGCCTTTTTCGGGTTGCCACAACATTTGATGAAATATGCCTTCTTCTTTTGTCAGTATTTTTTCCCAGGGGCCTTCGGGTGTTTTTGACCAGATTTGATGGGCCGTTGCGGCGAAGACGGTCTCGCCCGCGACGGCAAAAGCGGTGACGGGATCTGCCCCGATTTCGCTGATCTTCGACCACGTATCGCCATGATCGGACGAGTGATACAGGCCGTCGGGCATACCCAAGTAAAGCCGCTTATTGACATCGACCGTCATCGCTTGTCCCGCGCTTGCCGGTGCCTTGTTCAGTCTGCTCCATTGATGGCGACCGAGTTGTCGTCGGTAAATCCCCGCCTCGGTCATGGCATAGAGAAACGCATTGTCCCGAACCAGGGCGCGAATGGTGAGATTGACCAGGCCAAGGTTGTCTGACATCCAGTGTTTGTCTTGGTAGTTGATATACGTGCCCTTGCCGTCCGTGCCGACGGTGATTTGGTTTTCGCCGTATGAAAGGGAGAGAATGGGGGAAATCATGAGGCTTTCGTGCAATGGCTGCCACGCGGTGTTGATCTTTCCAAAATACAAGCCGTCTGAAACGCCGATATAAACGGCCCCGGAGGGACTCGCGGAAAAAGAGTGAATTTGAACGTCGCTCATGCCGTTATTCAAAGCTTGCCATGTTTCCCCTTGATTTTTGCTGTAATAAACCCCAATCCCGGTTCCGACATAGAGTACGCCGTCATTGTCGTAGGCCAGCCCGCGGATTGAAAGATTTTCAAGCCCGACATTCGCGTGTTGCCAGGTGCTGCCGCGGTCGGCGCTGCGAAAAACCCCAGCCGCCATCGTTCCTGCAAAAAGCACTTCGTCCCGATTAAAAAGCAAGGTCCGAACGGATCGTTCTTCAAGGCCTTTAAAAGCAAAACCGTTTACGATGGAAAACCAACGTTCGCCCCGCGGCTCCCGTTTAAAAATGCCCAAACCCTGTGTGCCCGCATAAAGGTTTTCGTCTTTATCTATGGCGATGCTTTTAATTTGTGTATGTTCCAGGCCGGTATTGAAGGGTTCCCATAATTGACCCTGGTTATGACTAATATAGACCCCTTTGCCTGTGCCGGCCAGGAGTGCGCCGGAAGTGAGTACGGTGAGCGTCGTGACATCGGTTTTTTCCAGACCTTTGTTGACAGAGATCCAGTTTTCGCCCTGATCTTCACTCATAAAAAGTCCCGCCCGAATTGTGCCTGCAAAGACCTTCCCGTTTTCTAAGACAAAAAGCGTAGAGATGAATTTGTCGTGTAGGCCTCGATTGACCGGTCGCCAATGTTTGCCCTGATCCTCCGATTTAAAAAGGCCGCCCCCAAAGGTACCGACAAAAATGCTGCCGTCCGTACCCGTGGCCGTGGCCTCAATGACATCAAAACCAAAAGGCCCGCCGGTGGCATAGAGGGTCAGTCCTTCTCCGGGCGGCCGATAATCCGGTTGCAATCTCATCGATTGTGCGAAAGGGACAGAGAGCCCTTTGGGTTGATTAAAGAGGGTCCCGACGCCGACGAAGATTGCGACAAGAATGAGTCCTGCAAATGCTTTTTTTACCGTCATGACCGTGCTTCTTCCGACCTTTCCGTTTTAAGCTCTTCCGGCTTTCGTCCGAATAAACGGATGACAAGGATACCGATTTCGTACAGCACAATCAAAGGAATCGCCATCAAAAATTGATTAAACATGTCGGGTGTGGGGGTCGCGATTGCGGCAATCACAAAAGCGCCCAAAATGGCGAATTTTCTGTTTTGCCTCAGAAAATCCTCCGTGAGCAGGCCCAGTTTTGCCAGCAAGACCATGACGAGCGGCAACTCGAAAATTACGCCGAAGGCCAGCAGAATTTTAAGATTGAAATCGATATAATTTGAGACCGAAAGCATGGGCAGAATGCCGGAATCACGGCCGTAGTTAATTAGGAAGCGGATGGCGAAGGGCAGGGCAACAAAATAACTGAAGGCAATGCCGAAGAAAAAAAAGAAGACTCCAAATCCTAAAAAGGGCCAAAGAATCTTGCGCTCCCGCTTAATCAGTCCGGGGGCCACAAAAAGCCATATTTCGTAAAGAATAAAAGGAAAGGCGCAGAGAAAGCCGAAAAAAAGTGCGATTTTAAGATCGGCCCAAAAAGCTTCGGCGGGGGAAAGAAAGACCAGGTCGATATCGATGGGTCGTTTGATCCAGGCGATCAGGGTGTCCGCAAAATAGAAGGCGATGCCGGATGCAATAATCAAGACCAGAACGGATTTCACCAGTCTTGAGCGAAATTCCCGCAAGTGCCCGGACATCGGCATTTCCGCCGTGTCGTTAGGCCCGGTCCTCTTTTTTTGCACCTGCGTCTTCCTCTTTATTTTCTGTTTTAATCGGCGGGTTTTCCCTTTTTATCGTAAGATGCTCATCTTTTGTGGCGCGGCGCTCTTCTTTGATAGAAAGGGTCTCCTCGGAGAACCCGCCGCTTTTTTCAAACTCCTCCCGGACGCCGTCGGTTGCACGGCGCAATTCATAAAATCCCTTCCCCAGAGATCGTGCCAATTTGGGCAGCTTTTCCGGCCCGACAACAACAAAAGCGATGATTAAAATGATGATGAGTTCCGGAATCCCGATGCCGAACATTGAGGAACCTTCCTTTTATTTAAAATCAACCTCACCTGTGTTGTGGTAACGCCGCATCATTTCTTCCATTAAGTCCTTTGCCGCAAGTTTTTCTTTTTGCACGGTTTTTTTCTGGATTTCTTCTTCGGGGCTTAAAATTTTTCGT
>Ga0256830_1001044_pt1 | contig 20202 bp, 18 predicted proteins | sample 128326metaG_FD_190537 | JGI IMG/M metagenome (GOLD analysis project Ga0256830, IMG submission 190537) | Hydrothermal vent microbial communities from Lau Basin, Pacific Ocean - 128-326 | ecosystem: Environmental > Aquatic > Marine > Hydrothermal vents | place: Pacific Ocean: Lau Basin | collected... | reverse complement strand
CTTTTTCCAGGTCCTTCTTCAGGGATTCTAGCTCTCCCTCAGGCATGGTGCCTGCGTACACCCTTACCTTTCTATATCCCCATAAATCCCTGGGAGAAACCTTGAGCTTCTCCAGCAGGGCTATACCCTTCTCAGCGACCTTCAGGTCTTCTTTTTCTTTTTTCAGCCTCTCAAGGCCTGAGGTTATCCTTCTAACTTTCTCCTCTATCGGATCGAGCTTCTTCTTTATGTCTTCAAAGAAGACCTCTGGGGGGAGCTCCTCTACGGGGGTTTTCTCAACCTCCTCAGGTATCAATCCTTTAAGCAGCGGCTTCTTTTCCTCCAGGACCCTGAAAGAATCGAGGATACTGTTTATCCGGGACAGCAGCTCGCTGGCTTTAACGTGGGCGCCCGATGGTGATGCGCTCCCCAGCTCCATTTCTTTGAAAAGCTCGGTCTCGGCAGCGTCTATGAACTGCAGCATTCCATGTTCCTTTAGTTCCCGCAGCACGGGCTCTTTCTTATCTTCAAGGATGACTGCGCTGAGTTTCTTCATGCCTACTGGCTTAAGCATGTTCTACCTCCTAAACAGCAATGGATGAACCGTTCTTTTTTTTAACTTTTTCTATGGTCAGCTCAAGTTTATCTCCATCTTCGAAGTGACCGCCCGGAACGATTTCGTACTCCTCGCTCACGTTCCTGGGCACAATGAGCATGTGGGGAAACTCTCCAACCTCCCATGTAACCTTTTTACCAACCTCGACCCTTACCTTACCCTCGGGATCGATGATTTTTTCAAACAAGCACACAAGCCTGTCCCCGGGGACTAAGTCTGCACCATCGATTAACTCCTGAGGTATCTCAACGTATAGCCTTCCCGGGTAATCCCTGACCACAGACACTACCTTTATCCCCATTTCATCACCTGCCAAAAATCTGCTGTGCCTCGGATATCCCGTCACCTAAATTAAGGCTGTGACCAGCCTTAACCAGCACCCTTTCCAGGGCCGCCAAAGCCTCGACAAGATCGCCATAGCCCACATTGCCCATGTGACCTATTCTGAAGATCCTTCCCTTGAGTTTGGCCTGCCCACCAGCCAGGAGAATACCGTGGTCTCTCTTCATGGCCCCCCTCACATCGTCGTCGGTCAAACCCTCAGGGATTTTTATGGCGGTGACTGTGTTTGAGGCAGATTTTTCATCCGCGAATAACTCGAGGTTCATAGCTTTAGCAGCTCGCCTAGTGGCAAGGGCCATTGTACGATGCCTTTTCACCCTATTCTCAATTCCCTCTTCCCTGACGATCCTGAGGGCCTCCCTTAGACCGTATATAAGTGAAACCGAGGGAGTGTATGGAGTGGTTTTCTTCTTCAAGGCTCTGCGGTAAGCGGCGAGATCCAAGTAAAAGCCTCTCTCCTCGTTTCCATCTATAGCCTCCCAGGCTCTTTCGCTGACGCTGACCATGGCAAGACCTGGCGGGGCGGCGAGGCACTTCTGCGAGCCGGTTATGCAGATGTCAACCCCCCATGAGTCGGCCTTCACCTCATCGCCGCCCACAGAAGTTATGCCGTCAAGGATATATACCAAGTCGTATTCCCTTGCTATTTTTCCCACCGCCTTAGCGTCATGGACGACGCCGGTAGATGTCTCGTTATGCGTCAGGGTTATGGCTTTTGCACTGCTCTCAGCCACAACCTCCTCCACCTTCTCCGGCTCCAGAGCGGAGCCCCACTCTACCCGCACCTCCCTGGCTTTAATACCGTGGGCCCTGGCTATTTCACCGAATCTTTCTCCGAATTTTCCCCCTTCGATACAGACGATCTCCTCCCCCTTTTTTACAGCGCTCGCCACAGCAGCATCCATAGCTGATGTGCCTGAGCCCGTGATTATCATAACATCCCCCCTGGTCTGGAACACCTCTCTGAGAATATCCCAGCACTCCTCAAGGATAGCCTCAAAGTCTGGTGTGCGGTGACCCATAGGGGGTCTGGCCATGGCGAGGAGCACCCGGTAGGAAAGCTCCACTGGTCCTGGGATGAGAAGCTTCAACTTCATGGGGCTTCCTTTAATACATGACCCTAGTTAAACTTTTCCCAGGAACCTCGACAGGTTTATATATAACGGCCAGCAAATAGCAATCAAGGGCCTAGACGGGGGTATTAGATATTAATATTACTCGCGACATTCTTATTTTGATTTTAAGCCTCTCAGGGGTTGTTACTGCCAGTACCATCAAGGCTGTTAAAGACCAGTCAAGTGCCACAGGGGAGGCAGCCACCCCCACGGATTATATCAACGCTATCCAGGAGATGGCGGAGAGGGAGATAGCCCTGACCCTGAGTGTTGTCTACGACATGTTTGAAGCTGGCAATGTCATCGCTTTTTCCTCAAATCCAGAGGAGAAAGAGAAAGCCCTCAGCAAGATAGAAGCGTCCAATGAGAAGCTCGACCAGCTCGCCACGGGATACCAGAAAAACCTTGAAACCCTCCAGGAGAAGATGGAGAAGCAGATGGACTCCCTCACCCCGGCATTTGATGTTCCCCTCGGGGTTGATGAAAGTCTGGCTCTGGGGTCTTTTAAGATAACCGTGAAAGAGGTGAGACTGGAGCAGCTCCCCGGAGGGGAGATGAACAATGAGGTGGTGCTGGAGGTAACTGGGGGAGAAGAAAAGAAGCTGATATACCTCAAGGGAGGACAAGAATTCAGCCTCGGTGGCTACACTATCAAATACGTTTCTCTGATATACGACCAGGAGTCTAAGAGGATGGAGGCCCAGCTCAGAGTGGCAGAAATTTCTTGATTGCTGCGTAAACCTCCTCTGCCGCCTCCCTCGGATCATCTGCCTCGTAGATCCCTCTCCCCACTATCTCAAAATCTGCTCCGGCGGCCACAGCGCTTCCCGGAGGCGCTCCCTGGGCTTTTATCCCCGGGGATATTATCACCATAGCACCAACCTCTTTACGGAGACTTTCTATGGCCTCCGGCCTAGTGGCGGGAGCTACAAGTCCGAAGGCATGTTTTTTTGCCATTCGGGCTATTTCCATGGATCTGTCGTGGATATAATCTTTGGCTCCTGGATGGGTCATGTCTGCCACGACAAAGATCTGGGCAACCTCCGCGCAGGATTTAACAACATCCTCCCCCAGGAAACCCTGGACGATGACGTAGTCGGCGCCTCCGTTAACCGCCCGCTCACATATCTGCCTGCTTATGTATGGGATGTCTGCTACCTTAAAGTCGGCGATAACGGGTTTTCCCACGTCTTTAAGCCTCTGCAGGATGCTTATCCCTGCAGACAGGACAAGAGGATAACCAACTTTAACCGCGTCGATAAACTCAGCCGTATCCCTGCATACGTCTACAGCCCAGTCAGGATCTTCCATATCTAATGCGAGAATTATTCCAGATTTCCTAATCATCGTCTCATCCTCTCCTTTACACCCAGTGTTAGAAGGGGGAGGATCACCGTAGCGTCACCCACCAGTGACACAAGTCTAGCTCCTTTTCTGGCCTTACCCCATGATATAGCTTCCTCAAGTCTTGCACCGCTTAGGCTTCCACCCTCCCCAGTATCTGTTGTTACCTGAACAGCATAGTCAACTCCCCCCCGGAGGGTGTTCACCCCTAGGATGTAGTGCTTGGATACACCACCCCCTATTATAAGGGCCCCAACTTTATCGGCCTTGAAAACAATATCCGCAAGCTCTTTCATGTCTTTAATGACGTTGAGGATAAGTTTCTCTTCCTGGGAATAGAAGAACATCTGAAGGCCCAGCATGGAATCGGTTATGGCTGGAGAAAAAACCAGGATATCTTTCTTGTATGCTGCTCTCAGAAACGAGTCCTCATCTTTGATGAACCTGCCGATCTCTGACAAGAGTTCTCTCACGGAAAGATTTGTTCTTTCTTCCTCGGGTATTCCATTGAATATCTCTTTACATTTTTTCTCAAAGACCAGAAAATCCTCCATGGGGACGAATATATCGCCCACCCTGCCTATTCCGCGGTCTCGAAGACTCTTATCCCCCCCTCCACCCCTCTCCCCAGGTCTCCCGACATAATGAGATCCCCCAAAAGCCTCTATCATGTCGTGGACGATGTTGGCCCCGCTAGAAACCACAACATCCACGAGTTCCGAACGGATCATGTCTGTTATCACGCTTCGAAGCCCCCCCGGAACCAGAGGCCCGGCTAGGCCCAGGAATACCACAGCATCCTGCGATATCATCTCAGAGTAAACATCAATGGCTCTAGAAAGTTTCCCTGCGCCTAAGACCCCTGCCCCGGAGTACTGATTCAGCAGATCATTCACCGTCATACCCGCCTTCAGCTCTATGGGAGAAACCCTCTTCAATCATTTCCCTCCTTTTTTTATTTTCTCCAGCTCTGCCTCAAGACTGCCCATCTCTGTATCCAGCTTCCCCATGTCCCGTAATAGGTTATTTCTCTTCATGGTATATTCTTTTTCAGTGATCTTCCCGGCGGCTAGGCTCTTGCGGACATTCTCTAACTCCTCCTCAAGGCTCTTTCTCTGCCGCATCAACTCCCTTATCTGAGACGCGAGGTCCTTTCGTTTCTTAATCCTCTCTATCTCTTTTTCGAATCCATGTGTGTGCCTCTTTTTCAGGGACAACCTGTGTATCCCCGGTCCCTTTGTATCCTCTCTTTCTGGTCTCCGGAACAATAGAAAAAGCATCCCCATTATCAGTAAGGCGGCCAAGATAAAAATAGGGATATAGGGATACTCATCCTGAGCATCGGTTCGTTTTTCCTCTGATGGCGCTTCCTCAGATTCTGGGGGCTGCGCCTCAATCACCACCCTATCTCTTGACGCCGAGATCTTGGCCTCTGCGGCCCTCAGTTTTCTGGCCTCATCTATCGCCAATCTAGCGAGGCGTCCTGCTGCCCTGGCAGAGGAGTAAGCCTCATAGTATCGGCCGTTTTTCTTATAGCTTAACGCTTTGCGATAATTTATCCTGGCGTCTTTAAGGGCTGCGAGGGCTATGGCGTATGTGGATTGATAAAGGGACGCGTTCCCGCCCTCAGAGGCCAGTTTTTCCAGGGTTATGTTGCCTAGACCGACTTCAAACTCTGCGGTAGCTATCTGCATCTCCGAGAGCTCTATCTCTCTCCTGGTGAGACTCTTGTAGTCCGCGTATTCAATTTCAACAGGAAAACCCGAGAAAATGGCTGAGGCATTCTCTAGTAGAGACAGCCTGAATATTATCGAGTCCTTATCGCCTCCCTTAAAATACCCGGTGTCGGGGCTGTAGCGGCCGAATTGATAGCCCTCCGGAGCTATGAACTCGATTTTAGCAGTGTTTACAGTCCAGGGATAATCTCCAAGGGCAAGGCCTCTGTATACGAATACTCCATCTTTTTCTGTAATCAGGTCTGAGCGCCTGTATTTCAGAGACACCCTTTTCTTCTGGCCCGTAGATATCATGAATTCTAGGATTATTTTCCTAGGGGAAGTTTGAGAGACCTTGTAAGGATAACCAGTTACTTCCACATCTTCGGCGTCACCCCGGATGAAGTATAATTCTCCCTCAAAGGTGAAAGGGTCGCCGGGTTTTTCGAATAACATCCTCTCTTCGACATAGAAGCTTTCCATCCCAAGAGAATACGTGATGTTGTGCTCCCTAACCGTGATGTTGTGCTCCCTGACGAACAAGCCCTCTTGGGCACTGGCCAGGGAAACAAAAGCGACCGATAATAATAAAAAAGGCAAGACCCTCATTAAAATGATATTCCCCGTTAAAGACATATATAATTAAACCAGCCCCGGCGTAACTCAGTCTGGTAGAGTGGGCGGCTGTAGACCGCTTAGTCGCTGGTTCAAATCCGGCCGCCGGGACTTCACAAATATTTAAAGACCTCTATCTTAGGCTCCCCGGTCGATTTGGATTTATTCAATAGAAATCAGCCCTGTTGTCCCAGCACCAAGGGGCTGGGGGAGCCCCATCTTCCACCTCCTTTTTTTGATTCTTATCATTTCTTATGAATGGAGAGGATAGGGTGAGGAAAGGGATAGGATTTCTCATCAGCAGTGGATGAAGCCGTTAAAGACCCGCCAAGAGCCCTCATTACTCTAGTTTCTTTAGAGTTATCTTGGTGTTGTCATAGTACGTGATATTGTACATCGCCCCCCCTATCCTTATTGTGGCGGGAAGATCCTTGAAAGTAAAATACACCAAAGGATAATCACTCCTCGTCTGCAACCTCACCGTTACGTAGCCGTCTGATCTGAAGTTCCCCCAGTAAGAAACGCTCTCCTCATACTCTCCGGCGAATATGTCGATCCCCTCTTTCACGACCTGGGCCTCAACTCCGCCCTGATCCATGGCGTATATAGCAATACCAGCAGTCAAGAGAACGAACACGGCCCCCATGAGTTTCCTATTTTTCACGCCTTTGTCACCTCCTTTTAATTATTATCTTCTGATCATCATAATAGTAAACGTCATACTCCACCCCCCCTATCCTTATGGTAGCGGGAAGATCCTTGAAAGTAAAATACACCAAAGGATAATCACTCCTCGTCTGCAACCTCACCGTTACGTAGTTATCCGTCCTCTTGTATCCCCAGTAGGATATCCCCTCCGTATATTCGCCGGCATATATGGTCGTGCTCTGGTCAGGTATCTGTATCGGAGGAGACGGCGCCGGTTCTTCAGGAAGAACTAAGGCCTTGTAAAGCTGTTCCCGGTAAAAGGCATGAGCCTCGGCAGTTTTGGTCCTGTCTGATCCGGCGATGACGAAAATCCTCTGATCCCCCACCCACTTGCTCTTGACGTACATTGCCTTATTTCCAGAGGTCCTGAGGTAGCTCTGCTCCTCTTCGCCCAGGATCTCCTGAACCACTGACCCCACCCCCTCCGGGGCGTCCGGGCCTCCGAGAATGATGATGAACTTCTCCTCTCTGTACTGCTGAAATTCTCCTGCGTCTATTCTTTTAATCTCAAATCCTCTATCTTGGAGATATGTTATGAAATCCTGGGCACGGGCATAATCAATAGAATTGGACAGCAGGACCAAAGTTGGCTGGGCGGAGTAGAGGGTTAAAGGAAGAATAGACAGTACGACAAGTACCACGATAGCTTTATTCATCTCCCGTCCGTCCCACCAAAAAGATATTTCCGCGGCTACTTAAATTTATTGCCGGGTTAACCCCACTCTTATATATTACCCACTCTTATATATTATATTGTCAGCGCCATTATCACTGCGTCGTCGTCGCTGTAGTACCTTTTTTTAAATCCTTTCTCAATGAATCCTTTTTTCTCATAGAACCGTCTAGCAGAAGCGTTTTTAGTCCTTACCTCTAGGTACACCTCCTTCGCGCCTTTTCTCCTGGCATACCTCAGTATCTCCTCCAGCAACTTAGTTCCCATGCCCATTTTCCTTTTTTTCGGCTCAACCGCCAGATTCGCAAGATGACACCTCCTGTAAATGCTCAGATTCCTCAATTCAAAAGTCGCTTCAATCCTCGCCACGGCGTAGCCTACGACCTCTCCCCCGTCCTCTGCCACTATAAACCCCTGGGGGTTTGTTCGATAGTGATACAGGAAACCGTTCCTACTCCATGGATCGGGAAAAGAGGCCTTCTCGATCTCAATGATTTTCCCAAGATCCCCCTCGCAGAATTTTCTGAGAAAAAGAGTCATTATTTATTTCACTTTTATACCTATTATTCTCCCTTCCAATAAATGTTGCGCTGGTAAATTTTGGATATGTATATGGGCTGGAGAGTTACAGCACCAGGGAAACGAAAACTTTATATATGCATAATGCAAAGCGGAATTACCAGTTTACGGGCATGGCGGCCATAGCGGAGGGGCTACACCCGTTCCCATCCGAACACGGAAGTAAAGTCCTCCAGCGATTCTGGCGGTACTGTGGTGCGAGAGCCCACGGGAAACCAGAGACGCTGCCAGCCCACTATAAAAATTTTAACTCAGGAGTCTAGAGGGTGAGATAAAATAATTATAGTATGCTATTCCATCTCTGCCCGTGAGTTTCAGAGCCCTGGTAGTGTAGCGGCCTATCATACGGGACTGTCAATCGGCGAGGAGCAGATCTCCCGTGACTCGGGTTCAAATCCCGACCAGGGCGTAATTTTCATGGGAGGAAATAGAGGAACCGACATGACCAAGGAGATCTCTTTTTCCCGGGAAATATTCAGGGCCCGTAGCTCAGTCTGGCTAGAGCATCGGCCTTTTAAGCCGAGTGGCGCGGGTTCAAATCCCGTCGGGCCCGCTTACACGGCGGGGATTCAGGAGGTGAGACTACGGTAAAGTTAGACATCCTGAAGCACGGTCTAGTACCGAAGCACGAGATCCTTCAAGAGGACGAGCTAGAACTCCTCCTGAAGACATATAACATAACAAAGGGACAGCTCCCAAAAATTCTTGTCAACGACCCTGTTGTAAAGAAGTTAAAAGCAAAAGTCGGAGATGTTGTTAAGATTACCCGGGAAAGCAAAACCGCTGGTAAGAGTGTGGTCTACAGGGTCGTGGTTGCTGAGTGAGGTGATGGGGTGAACAGAGATATTATGAGGGCCTTTTTGAAGAAGCGTGAGCTCGTTAGACAGCACATAGATTCATTCAACGACTTCCTAGAGAACCGCCTCCAGGAGATAGTCAACGAAACAGGTAAAATAGAAACAGACGTTGGTATGGAGGTCCATCTTGGTAAGATAATAGTGGAGAAAGCCGAGGTCATTGAGGCCGACGGCTCTAGAAACAGGATTAAGCCTGCTGAGGCACGGCTCAGAAACTTGAGCTACTTCTCACCGATTTACCTGGAGATGACACCAAAGAGGGAAGGGAGGGAGTCCGAAACAGAAGTTGTTAAGATAGGCATGATGCCAACAATGCTAAAGTCAAAGATATGCAACCTCTACGGGCTCAGCGACGCCGAACTAATAGAGGCGGGTGAGGATCCCCTGGATCCCGGAGGATACTTCATCGTGAATGGCTCGGAGAGAGCCCTAGTTACCATTGAGGACCTAGCACCTAACAAGATAATGTTGGAGAAGAACGAGAAGTACACCAAAGTAACGGAGGTAGCGAAGGTATTTTCGAAACGCAGCGGCTTCAGGGCGTTGGTCACGGTGGAGAGGGACAGGGACGGCATGCTTGGAGTTTCTTTTCCCTCTGTACCCGGGCAGATTCCCCTCATCATCCTGATGCGTGCCCTGGGTCTCGAGACTGACCAGGAAATCGTTAACACAATTTCTGAGGATCCTGAAATCCTCCAGTGTGTCCTGGAGAATCTGGAGGAATACCTCGAGATTAAAAACACGCAGGACGCCATGGAAGTCATAGGGAAGAAGGTTGCGGCCGGACAGACGAGAGAGTACAGGCTGAAGAGAGCCGAGCAGGTGATCGACCGATACCTGCTCCCCCACATCGGTATAGAGCCAGAGGACAGGCTTAGAAAGGCTTACTACCTGGGCAGAATGGTGGTACGCATCCTTGAACTCGCCCTTGGCAGGAGAGAACCCGATGATAAGGACCACTACGCCAACAAGAGGTTGCGTCTGGCAGGAGACCTGATGGAGGATCTCTTCAGAGTGGCTTTTTATAACCTCACTCGGGACATAAAGTACCAGCTGGAAAGAAGCGTTGTCAGGGGGAAGGAGCCCTCTGTGCAGACTGCCGTTCGAGCAGATGTATTAACAGAACGCATAAGGCATGCCCTTGCTACTGGGAACTGGGTTGGTGGACGGGCCGGTGTAAGCCAGCTCCTGGACCGCACAAACTACATGTCTGTGGTCTCCCACCTCAGGAGGGTTATTTCTCCTCTCAGCAGGTCCCAGCCCCACTTCGAGGCCCGTGATCTGCATCCGACCCAGTGGGGCAAGATTTGTCCAAGCGAGACCCCTGAGGGACCGAACTGCGGTCTCGTCAAAAACCTCGCAATATCCAGCGAGTTCTCCACCGGAGTGGACGAACTCGGAGTCGAGCCCATGCTATACAACCTCGGGGTCAAACCAATAAGAAAGAAGGGGGCCGTGTGATGGAGGCCAACATATACATTAATGGGAAGCTAATAGGAACTCATTCAAAGCCACTGGAGTTGGTGGATAAAATCAAAAAGCTCCGTCGGAAGGGTGAGCTTTCCTATCAGGTGAATGTGGCTTACTACGAGGACACCAATGAGGTGTATGTAAACACTGACGCCGGTAGGGCAAGAAGACCCCTCATTGTCGTGGAGAACGGGAAACCCAGAATAACTGACAAAGATCTGAAAGCGCTGAAAGAGGGCCGACTTACGTGGGACGACCTCGTCGCCAGGGGAATAGTGGAGTACCTTGACTCTGAAGAAGAAGAGAACGCACTCATAGCTGTCTCCCCTGAAGAGCTCACCAAGGACCACACCCATCTGGAGGTGGACCCCCTCCTCATTCTAGGTGTATGTACCGCCATCCTGCCGTATCCCGAGCACAACTCCTCCCCCAGAAACACAATGGGGGCCGGAATGACTAAGCAGTCCTTGGGTTTCTACGCATCAAACTACAAATACCGCACAGACACCCGCGGTCATATCTTACACTACCCCCAGAAATCTCTTCTCCAGACGGAGATCATGGAAATGGTGGGCTACGACAGCAGGGCGGCCGGGCAGAACTTTGTTGTGGCTGTGCTCTCCTACAGGGGCTATAACATGGAGGACGCCCTGGTGCTAAACAAGTCCTCCATTGAGCGTGGCCTCGGCAGATCCACTTTCTACAGATCATATGAGGCAGAGGAGCGCCGCTACCCCGGTGGACAGGTGGATAGGTTCGAACTCCCTGACCCTGAGATAAGGGGCTATAGGGATGAGAAAGACTATATGTATCTCGGCGAGGACGGTATAATAGAGCCCGAGAGCGAGGTAGGCTCTGGTCATGTATTAATAGGGAAAACCTCTCCCCCACGTTTCCTTGAGGAGATAAGCGAATACGGCATGGGAAGGGAGAAAAGAAGAGAGACCTCTGTGACGGTGCGCCACGGAGAGAAAGGCATCGTCGACTTGGTGATGCTGACTGAGAGTGTCAGCGGGAACAAGCTCGTTAAAATCCGCGTTAGGGATCAGAGAGTTCCTGAGCTGGGCGACAAATTTGCCTCCCGCCACGGGCAGAAAGGGGTTATAGGGCTCATTGTTCCCCAAGAGGACATGCCCTTCACCGAGGAGGGCATTATCCCCGATCTCATAGTTAATCCCCACGCCATCCCCTCCCGTATGACCGTGGGTCAGGTGCTTGAGATGATTGGCGGGAAGGTGGCCTCCCTCACGGGCAAGAGGGTGGACGGCACCGCCTTCTCCGGAACCCGTGAAGAGGAGCTACGAAGGGCTCTTCAAGAGGCGGGATACAAGTCCAGCGGCAGGGAGATAATGTATAACGGCATAACAGGGGAGATGTTCGAGGCTGAGATATTCATAGGAATTGCCTATTACCAGAAGCTCCATCATATGGTGTCCGGTAAGATCCATGCCCGGTCCAGAGGCCCAGTCCAGGTTCTGACCCGGCAGCCCACAGAGGGCAGAGCCAGAGAGGGCGGTCTGAGATTCGGAGAGATGGAGCGGGACTGCCTCATAGGCTACGGCGCCGCGCTGCTCCTGAAGGAGCGTCTCCTGGACGAAAGCGACAGATACATAATGCAGGTGTGTGAAAAGTGCGGCTCCATAGCGGTATACGACAAGATACGGGGCACCGTTTATTGCTCCATCTGCGGCAGAGACATTGAGGCTGCCGAGGTTGAGGTGAGCTATGCCTTTAAGCTGCTCCTCGACGAGCTGCGGTCTCTTGGAATTAATCCTAAGCTCATCCTCGGAGATAAGGCTTAGGAAGGGTGATACAGGATGAGGATAATACCTAAAAAAATCGAGGGTGTGAAGTTCGGCTTACTGTCCCCAGAGGTCATCAGAAAGATCTCGGAGGCTAAGATAGTCACCGCCGACACATACGACGAAGACGGCTACCCCATCGAAGGCGGGCTGATGGACCCACGGCTCGGGGTGGTGGATCCCGGGCTAAAGTGTAAGACATGCGGCGGAAGAGTTGGGGACTGTCCAGGCCACTTCGGCAGAATAGAGCTGGCAAGGCCCGTCATTCACGTGGGCTACGCCAAACAGATAAACAAGATTCTCCGCGCAATATGCAGGAAATGTGGACGCCTCCTTCTGCCCGAGGAGAGAATCAAAGAATATCGAAGGGAAATCCGCAGGGCCGCGAAGGTCGGTAAGAGTGGCGACAATATAATAGAGCACCTCTTCAAGGAGGCTCGTACTGCAAAGGTCTGTCCTCACTGCGAGAAGGAGCAGCTGGACATCAGATTCGAGAAGCCCACGTCCTTCGTTGAAAATAAAAACAGATTGTCTCCTACTGACGTGAGGGAGAGGCTGGAGAGGATAAAAGACGAGGATGCTGAGGTCATGGGCTTTGACCTGAGCGTCGCGAGGCCTGAGTGGATGGTCCTTACTGTTTTACCTGTTCCGCCGGTGACCGTAAGGCCCTCGATAACCCTGGAGTCCGGGGAGAGGAGTGAAGACGACCTCACCCATAAACTCGTGGATATTCTGAGAATCAATCAGCGTCTTGTAGAGAACGTGGAGGCAGGGGCTCCACAGCTAATTATCGAAGATCTGTGGGAGCTTCTTCAGTACCACATAACCACTTACTTCAACAACGAGGTGGCGGGAGTGCCTCCTGCAAGACATCGCTCCGGAAGGCCCCTCAAGACCCTTGCCCAGCGCCTGAAGGGGAAGGAGGGCAGGTTCAGGAGCAATCTCTCAGGTAAAAGGGTTAATTTCTCTGCCAGAACCGTCATATCCCCCGACCCCAACATAGGAATAAATGAGGTTGGAGTCCCTGAGGTCATAGCCAAAGAGCTTACCGTACCTGTAAGGGTCACCCCTGGGAACATCGAGCATTTGAAAGAGGTGGTTAGGCGGGGCCCTGATAATTACCCTGGAGCCAACTACATAGAGCGTGTAGACGGCGGCAGAGTAAGACTGGGAAAGGTCAAGAACATCGAGGACGTCCTTGAGAAGGTAGAGGTAGGGGGTAAAGTCCACCGCCACCTCAGAGACGGCGATGTTGTTATGTTCAACCGCCAGCCCTCGCTCCACCGCATGAGCATAATGGCTCATGAGGTGAGGGTTATGCCATATAAGACCTTCAGGCTTAACCTGTGTGTCTGCCCGCCCTATAATGCTGATTTCGATGGAGACGAAATGAACCTCCACGCCATACAGGGCGAGGAAGCCAGAGCCGAAGCCAGGGTGCTCATGAGAGTCCAGGAGCAGATCCTGTCTCCCAGGTTTGGGGGCCCAATCATTGGAGGTATTCATGACCACATATCAGGGGCTTATCTCCTCACCAGGAAAGAGACAAAATTCACCCCTGAAGAGGCCGCCCAGATCCTCTACAACGCCGGCATAACCGAGGAGTTGCCTGAGCCGAAAGATGAAAACGGCGAGAAGTACTACACTGGGAAGCAGCTCTTCAGTCTTCTCCTGCCCAAAGATCTCAATCTGAGCTATAAGGCCAAGATCTGTAAGAAATGCGAGGTGTGCACTGAGGAGGAATGCGAGGACGACGCTTACGTGGTTATAAGAAACGGAGAGATCATCACAGGGGTTATGGATGAGAAGTCCTTCGGGGCTTTCGCCGGAGAACTCCTGGACAGGATAGTCAAGGATTACGGTACTGATGAGGCTCAAAGGTTCCTGGACAGGGTTACTAAGCTGGCTATTAGCGCCATCTCAAAGGTAGGCTTTTCCACGGGAGTGGATGATGAGGACCTCCCACGAGAGGGTATTGAGCGCATAGAAGAGATCCTTAACAAAGCGGAGCAGGACGTGGAGAAGCTCATCCAGACCTACGAGGACGGTATTCTGGAGCCTCTGCCGGGTCGCACTCTTGAGGAAACCCTTGAGATGAGGATAATGCAGACCCTGAGTGAGGCCAGAGATAAAACAGGAAGCATCGCCAACGAGTACTTGGAGAAGGTTTCTGAGGAGAAGGGTAAGGAGAACGGTGCCCGGATCATGGCGGTGAGCGGTGCCAGGGGCAGCTTATTGAATCTCACTCAGATGGCTGCCTGCGTCGGTCAGCAGGCTGTGAGAGGAGAGAGGATAGCCAGGGGCTATACAAAACGTACCCTTCCCCACTTTAAGTGGGGAGACAGAGGCGCCCGGGCCAAGGGTTTTGTTAAGTCCAGCTACAAGAAGGGCCTTGATCCCCTGGAGTACTTCTTCCACTCCATGGGAGGCAGGGAAGGCCTTGTTGACACAGCTGTCCGCACCTCTCAGAGCGGATACATGCAGCGCAGGCTCATAAACGCCCTTCAGGATCTGAAGGTGGAGTATGACGGTACAGTCAGAGATACAAAAGGCGTGATTATAGAGTTCAAACACGGCGAAGACGGCGCAGATCCCTCAAAGACTGATTGGGGAGAGGTCGTGAACGTCAAGAAAATTGTATCCAGCGTCACTGGTACGGGTAGCCGTGGAAGTAAAAACGGAGGATGACGGAAGTGGCAAAGCACCTAACCAAAAACGAGATCTTGGCAGAGCTGGAGAAGATAAAGGAGGATGTTTCCCCCCGGGTGTACCAAGACCTTGTTGAGGCTGTCCAAGACGTGAAGCTTACAAAAGATCAGCTCAAAAAGATCATCTCCGAAGTTAAGCGCAGATATGAATACGCCCAGGTTGAGCCTGGCGAGGCCGTTGGTGTTGTGGCTGCTCAGAGCATGGGTGAACCGAGCACACAGATGACTATGAGAACCTTCCACTACGCCGGTGTGGCCGAGCTGAACGTTACCTTGGGTCTGCCCCGGATTATTGAGCTGGTCGACGCCCGACGGACCCCCTCCACTCCAACCATGACCATTTATCTTGACGAGGACCATGCCACCGACAGAGATAAAGCCAAAGAGATAGCCAAACAGATCGAAACTGTGGTCGTGGGTGATGTGGTGGACAAGTCCGAGATAGATTTGGTGGACTCCAGGGTTACTTTGGTCCTGGACAAGTATGAGCTCCAGAGGCGGGAGCTATCAGCGGAAGACATAGTAGCGAAGCTCAATCAGAGCAAGATCAAGGTGAAGGATGACTGGGACTCTGAGAGAATATCCCTTGTTTCCTCTACGTCCTCCATTAAGGATCTCCGCAGGCTCGCCAATAAGGCCAAAGACGTTTATCTCCGAGGAATAAAGGGAATTGAGAGAGTTGTAATGAGAAGGGAGGGAGAGGAGTACGTCATATACACCGAGGGCTCTAACCTCAAAGACGTTCTTAAGATTCCTGGAGTCGACATAACGAGGACCAAAACCAATGACATAGTGGAGATAGAGAGCGTTCTCGGCATTGAGGCGGCTAGAAACGCCATAATAAACGAAACCCTCGACACCCTGGACGAGCAGGGCCTGAGGGTGGATGTCCGGCACCTCATGCTCATCGCTGACATGATGACAGTGGACGGCACGGTTAAAGCCATAGGTAGGCACGGAGTCTCGGGAGAGAAAGCCTCAGTCCTGGCAAGGGCAGCCTTCGAGATAACCGTCGACCATTTATTGAGAGCCGGGATCAAAGGAGAAGTCGAGGACCTGAGCGGAATCGTTGAGAATGTCATCGTCGGACGCCCGGTTATGCTGGGCACCGGTATGGTGGAGCTTGTGATGAAGAGAAGTAAGGAGGAGGCATAGACGTGGATATTTCCAGGGCCATCAGGAGAGCCGTAGACACAGGTAAAGTGGTGCTGGGGGAAAGAGAGACCCTGCGATACGCCAAAGAAGGTAAGATCAAGCTAGCCGTTGTTGCGTCTAACTGCAGGGGGTCTGCCCTGGAGGAACTTAAAAGCCTCCTCAAAGAAGAGGGCCACATCTATGAGTTTCCAGGTCCCGGAGTTGAGCTGGGCTCAGTATGTGGTAAACCCTTCTTGGTCTCCATGCTCGGCATCCTGGATGCCGGTGAGTCGGAGATCTTCGAAGCAGTGAGGGGGTAAGGATGGAGCTCAAGCTCTCGGCAGACGACATAAGATATATATCTCTCTTTGAGAAACTCACAGGAGCGGTCGTTAAGGACTGTATAGCCAGCAAAGGCGAGAATAAAATTCTTTTCGTCGTTAAGAAAGGTGACATGGGACTGGCGATAGGCCGCAAGGGCAGCAACATCCAAAGAGTGAGGCACGCCCTTGGGAAGAAGGTCGAAGTTGTTGAGTACTCCGATGATCCGGAGGAGTTCATCAGGAACATATTCCACCCGTTCAGGGTGAGAGAGGTCCGCCTCTCCAATGCCCAGGGAGGCATGGTCGCAAAGGTCTCGATAGATGACCGGGACAAGATCTCCCTCCTGGGTAAACGTGGTAAAAGTCTTGATAAAGCGAAGATTTTATCTAAGAGACACCATAATATCAAGGACCTAATCATAGTGTGAGGAAAAGCCATGGGAAAAAAGCCTACCGGAGAATTCGCAGGAAGAAAGCTCAAAGAGAACAGGCGCAAGTTTAGATGGAACGATCCCAAATATAAGCGGAGAGTTCTCAGGCTGAAAGAGAAGTCCAATCCCTTAGAGGGTGCTCCAATGGCCAGGGGCATCGTCCTAGAGAAGGTTGGAATAGAGGCTAAGCAGCCCAACTCCGCTATTCGGAAGTGCGTCAGAGTGCAGCTCATCAAGAGCGGAAGACAGGTGACGGCTTTCGCCCCTGGGACCGGCGCTATAAACTTCATCGACGAGCATGACGAGGTCGTGATAGACGGCATAGGCGGGAGAAAAGGAGGCTCCATGGGCGACATCCCTGGAGTCAGATTCAAAGTCATCAAAGTCAACAATGTCTCCCTCCAGGAGCTTGTTAGGGGCAGGAAAGAAAAGCCCATAAGGTGAGAGGATGTTCAAAGTGTTCGGCAAATGGGAAACAAAGGATATCGAAGTCCCGGATCCGGGATTAAGAGCATACATCAATCTCAAACCCTACTATGTACCTCATCAATGCGGGAGACATGTAAAGCCCTTCGGTAAGTCCGAACTCTCCCTTGTGGAGAGGCTTATTAATAAGATATGTGTTACCGGTCACGAAGGAAAGAAGCACAAGCGCCCAAGCGGTCGCAATGTGGGGAAGAAACAGAAGGCTTATAAGATAGTTAAAGAAGCTTTCGACATAATTGAAAGGAAGACCAAGAAGAATCCGGTTCAGGTCCTTGTATATGCGGTAAGCAACGCCGCTCCTCGAGAAGAAACTACAAGAATCAAGTACGGAGGTATAGCTTATCATCAAAGCGTTGACGTCGCGCCCCAGAGGAGGCTCGACCTAGCTCTGCGCTTCATCACTGTGGGGGCAGCGAGAGCCGCCTTCAAAAGCAAGAAATCAATAGCGCAGTGCCTCGCTGACGAGATAATTTCCGCCGCAAACTACGACATCAAGTGTTATTCGGTCTCCCGTAAAGAGGAGATAGAGAGGATCTCTAAAGCGGCTAGATAGCTATTTTTCGGGTGATACTATGGGAAGACGGGAGAAGATGGTCAGTAAAATCGTAAAGCTCATGGACAGGCCAGAGCAGATCAGGAACATGGGGATAGTGGCCCACATCGACCACGGTAAGACAACACTCAGCGACAACATCCTGGCTGGAGCTGGGATGATCTCCCAGGAGCTGGCGGGGCAGCAGCTATACCTCGATTCTGACGAGCTGGAGCAGGCCAGGGGAATAACCATCGAGGCGGCTAATGTGTCCATGGTTCACGAGTACAAGGGACAGGACTACCTCATCAACATGATTGATACCCCAGGGCACGTAGACTTTGGAGGAGACGTGACAAGGGCCATGAGAGCTGTGGACGGCGTTGTAGTGGTTGTGTGCGCCGTTGAGGGGGTCATGCCCCAGACCGAGACAGTTCTCCGGCAGGCTCTTAAAGAGCGGGTAAAGCCAGTTCTGTTCATCAATAAAGTTGACAGGCTCATTAACGAGCTCAGGCTGACCCCTGAAGAAATGCAGAAGAGGTTTATCGGCATAATCACCGAGTTTAACAAAATCATCAAGAGCATGGCTCCCAAGGAGTTTAAGGATGCCTGGCAGGTTAGGGTGGAAAATGGCAGCGTCGCCTTCGGCTCCGCCTATAACAACTGGGCCATAGACATGCCCCTGATGAAAAAGACGGGCATCACATTTAAAGACGTCATAGAGTATAACGAGCAGGGCAGGCAGAAGGAACTCGCTGCCAAGGCAAAGGTACATGAGGTCATATTGAACATGGTTATTGAGCATCTGCCAAATCCCCGGGTGGCTCAGAAATACAGGATCCCCCATATATGGCAGGGTGACGTGGAGAGCGAAGAGGGGAAGGCTATGCTCAATTGCGATCCCGCGGGGAAGCTCGCTATTATGATCACCGACTTGAGCATAGACCCTCAGGCTGGGGAAGTGGCTACAGGCAGGATTTTCTCAGGGACGCTTAAACGCAGCAAGGAGGTTTACATGATTAACGCCCGCACCAAGGCGCGGACCCAGCAGGTTGGTGTTTACTTCGGGCCTGAGCGCATGCCCACGGAGTATGTGGTGGCTGGAAACATCGCCATGATCACAGGGCTGAAGAACGTCCGGGCAGGGGAGACCGTTACGGAAGTGGACAGCCCCATAGAGCCCTTCGAGGAGATGCGACACACCTCTGAGCCCGTTGTGACTGTGGCCATAGAGGCCAAGAAGACCAAGGACCTCCCCAAACTCATCGAGGTTCTTCAGATGAAGGCCCGGGAAGACCCCACTCTCAAGGTTGAGATAGACGAGGAGACCGGTGAGCATCTCCTCAGCGGCATGGGAGAGCTTCACCTGGAGATAGTTACCCATAGAATCAAGGAGAGGGGGATAGATGTTAAGGTTTCACCGCCCATCGTCGTCTACAGGGAGACTGTTGCAAAGACCTCCCCCCAGATCGAGGGCAAGTCTCCCAACAAGCACAACAAGTTCTACTTTGTCGTTGAGCCCATTGAGGAGCCTGCTTTTAAGGCCCTTGTGGACGGCGACATAAAACCCATGAGAGTGAAGGGTAAAGAACTCGGCAAGGCCTTTGAGGCTCATGGAATGGCGAAGCAGGACGCCCGGGGGATAGTAGAGGTTTATGAGAATAATGTGTTGACTAACGTTACCAGGGGTATTCAGTACCTGAACGAGGTAATAGCTCTTATACAGGAGGGCTTTCATGAGGCCATGGACAACGGACCCCTCGCCAAAGAGAAAGTCCTCGGCGTTAAGGTGAAGCTCGTGGATGCGAAGCTTCACGAAGACGCAATTCACCGCGGCCCTGCTCAGGTCATCCCGGCCGTGAGGGATGCCATCAGGGAGGCCATGCTCCAGGCGGACGCCATGCTCCTGGAGCCTAAGCAAAAAGTTTTTATCCATGTTCCACAAGACTACATGGGTGCGGCCACCCGCGAGATCCAGAGCAGGAGAGGTCAGATTATAGACCTCCGCCAGGACGGGGACATGAGCATTATAGAGGCGAAGTGCCCCATCGCGGAGATGTTTGGATTCGCTGGCGCTATACGCTCTGCAACGGAGGGTCGGGCTCTTTGGAGCACTGAGTTCGTTGGCTTTGAGAAGCTTCCGGCAGAGCTTCAAGAGGAAATAATAAAAAAGATAAAAAAGAGAAAAGGTTTATTAACCTAGAAATTTTAGCATCGCTAGAATCAAGGAGGTATGAATATGGCAGCTCAGAAACCACATCTGAATTTGGTGTTTATCGGCCACGTAGACCACGGCAAGTCTACGGCTGTAGGTAGGCTCCTCTTCGAGAAGGGAGATATCGGAGAGCACATAATCAGGCAGTATAAGGAAGAGGCTGAGAAGATAGGCAAGGCAACCTTCGAGTTTGCTTGGGTCATGGACCGCCTCAAAGAGGAGAGGCAGCGCGGCTTAACGATTGATATAGCCCACAATAAGATGGAGACGGATAAGTATTACTTCACAGTCATCGACGCCCCCGGACACCGTGACTTCGTTAAGAACATGATAACCGGGGCATCCCAAGCTGATGCCGCAGTTCTCGTTGTTGACGTATCCCAGAGAGACGAGAAGGGGGGATTGATGCCTCAGACAAAGGAGCACGTTTTTCTCTCCAGGACCCTGGGAATAAGCCAGATAATCGCGGCCATCAACAAGATGGACGCCGTCAACTACGACAAAAAGAAATTCGAGGAGACCAAGGCCAGCCTCGAGAAGCTCTTCCAGATGGTGGGC
>Ga0256830_1001043_pt1 | contig 20215 bp, 21 predicted proteins | sample 128326metaG_FD_190537 | JGI IMG/M metagenome (GOLD analysis project Ga0256830, IMG submission 190537) | Hydrothermal vent microbial communities from Lau Basin, Pacific Ocean - 128-326 | ecosystem: Environmental > Aquatic > Marine > Hydrothermal vents | place: Pacific Ocean: Lau Basin | collected... | reverse complement strand
CCGCCGCGGCGAGCACCTGCGCCCCGTGGCAGATTGCCGCGATGGGCTTTCCCTCGCGCGCGAAGTGGCGCACAATCTCCAGCACGCGCTCGTTGAGGCGGATGTACTCGGGTGCGCGGCCGCCGGGTATTACCAGGGCGTCGTAATCCTCGGGCCTAACCTCGTCGAAGGTGGCGTTGAGTGTGAAGTTGTGCCCCCGCTTCTCGCTGTAGGTCTGGTCTCCCTCGAAGTCGTGCACCGCCGTGCGCACCTGCTCGCCCGCCTTTTTGTCGGGGCATACCGCATCCACGCGGTGCCCCACCATCTGAAGCGCCTGGAAGGGCACCATAACCTCGTAGTCCTCCACATAGTCGCCCACAAGCATGAGTATCCTCTTCGCTCCCATAGCTACACCTCCCTCCTATTATCTTGGCGGCGGGGGATAAAAAGGTAGCGCTACAGCCGCTCTCTGAGCTTGTGCAGCAGCTCCGCCGGCGTCTTCACCGGGTACTCCAGCTCCGCCAGAATCTCCTCAGCCCGCTTACCTTTTATCACCACTCCCCTTAGCCTCTCTGCAAGCTGCTCCCTCTCTGCCGGAAAATCCAGCCCCTTTATCTTAGCGAGCACATGCACCGCCCAGTCTATGCCCAGAACCTCCGCCTCGCGCTGTGCTATTCTCACCTCCCCGCCCAGGCGGCCCTCCTGCTTAAGCTTCCTGTAGGCGAGCTTCGCCAGGCCTCCGGCGATGTGCTCCTTCGGCTTCTCAACCTCGCCCGTGAGGTACGCCTCCACCTTCTCCTCCTTCGCCGTGGCTATGCTTCGCGCCGTCTGCTCCGTTATGCCCAGCTCCCTCGCAATTTCTGCATAGCTCTTCATAGCCTCGTTTTTAAGCACCACCACGTAGGCCGCCTCCGCGAGCGAGGGCAGCCAGGTGAGGTTGCGGTATTCCACCAGCTTCCTGAGCCCGCCGAGCAGGGCTATGCTCTCCGCAAACACCTGCTCCGCCATGGCGTCGATGCTCGCTCCCACAGGCTTTGTGACAACCTCCACTTCCACCACCTCCTACCTCTTCTTTATGTACTCCTCCAGGGGGGAGATTATCTCAATCAGCCCCTCCGGGGTGATTTCAAACACCCAGGTGCGCGGGTCGTGAGGCGCCAGGCGGCAGCCGTCGATGCGCAGGGTGCGCAGCACACTTCCCAGAGGAAGGCGGTACAGCGACACATCCCAGCGGGTTTCAATCAGCTTCTTGTCCAGCACTACTGTGCCGTCGAGGATGTGCGCCACAGCCAGGCCGCCGGCTGCTTCGGCGCTCTCGCTCGCCTGAGCGGAGCGCTTCTGGGACACGAGCAGCGCCGTCTGGCGCCACCTCTTCAGGGAGTTGAAGAACTGCCTGACAATCTGCCTGGCAGCCACCTCCCTGTGCTCGTATAAGCCGGTGATGCTGTCTATGACCACGTTGGTAACCTTCCTCTCCTTAATGACGTACCCCATGGTATCAAGGAGCGCCCGCGGGTTTTCCCTGAGCTCATCGCTGGCGGAGGCGTCTATTACGAATATATTCCTCTCCACCTGCGAAAAGTCAGCGCCTAGTGCGCTGCTCTTCTGCTTCAGCGCCGTGTACAGGAAGTTCGCCGGACTCTCCACTGTTACGTACAGAACCCTGTAGCCAGCTCCGGCCTGAGCTACTGCGAACTGCTCCGCCAGGATGCTCTTGCCGGTGTCGGGTATGCCGGTGACGTTGAGCACCGCCAGGTATGGAATTCCTCCCAGAGGCCTGCGCTCATACCCGTCTTCGCCCTTCTCAACCTTAAAGAAGAGCTCATCCAGCCTCGTGCCCGTGGGTATGCCGAAGAGCTTCGGCGCTTTGTCCTCGAGCTCCGCCAGGGCGTAGTACTCCCCCACCATACATTAAGATTTTAGTAACCTAACGTGAGAAAAATCGTAAAAAGCTCAGAAGGTTGTCAGCTCGCCCTTAATAAACATCTCCGTTATTTTGGTTATGTTTGCAAGGTTCTCGTCCACTATACCGGAGATGTCGCCCTCTATTGTACTTAGATTCACGCCTTCTTCCAGAATGAGCTGAACGCTTGCAGCTTTTGGCTGGTCTATGGGCCTGCCTATCTGCGACAGCAGGCGCACGTAAACCTCCTTAACCCCTGCCACCTCGCGGGTTATCTGCTCCGCTATGCGGGGGGCGAGCAGGTTGTATATCTTGCCTACGTGGTTCACCGGGTTCTTGCCGGCCGCAGCTTCCATGCTCATGTGCCTGTTCGGAGTTATAAGCCCGTTCACCCTGTTTCCCCTGCCCACGCTTCCGTCGTCGCCCATCTCCGTGGATGTGCCTGTTACCGTCAGGTAGACCGTCTTCCTCTCGTAGTCGTCGCCGGTGTTCAGGAATACCTCCACCTCGCGCTCAGTTATTCTGGAGGCGAGGTCGGCGACCTCCTCCTTCACCTGCTGCACCACACTTATGTAGTGGTCGATGTCCGGCACGTGCTTTGCCACCATTGCCATGGAGATTGTGAGAGCGATGCGCTCACCCTCGCGGAGGCCCATCACCTTTATGTCCTCCCCGCTCTCTGGAAAGCGCCTCTTGAAATCTTCGCTGTTCAGGTGGCGCTCCGTCTGGTAGCACAGCCTCTCCACGTCGCTCAGCGGCGCAAAGCCCACGCCGAAGGAGGTATCGTTGGCCAGGGGAACAGCCTGAGAGCGCCTGAACACGTCCACCAGGTCAACGCTGCCCTGGCCGATGCGGGAGTCTATGATGACGTCGCTTTCCACCTCCAGGTTCCTCACCGTGCCTGCCAGGTACTCCTTGGCCGCGGCTATTGCCACCTTGTGCACAGGCACGAGCTTCTGGTCAACCATCGTAGTAGCTCTGCCTGAGAGCAGGATGTAGATGGGCTTTATCACCTCCCCTCCGCCAAAGTCGACGCGCGCCTGCCCGCCGACAACCTCCACCTGGTCTGTGTTGTGGTGCATAACGCAGCCGAACTCCTCCAGGTAGGTCCTGCACAGCGCCCTGCTCACGGCGTCGGCAATGCCATCCGCAAGGCTGTCCGGATGCCCGATGCCCTTCCTCTCCACCAGCTCAACCCGCTGCTCCTCCACAGGGGTGCGCACCACCTGCTCCACAAATATATTGCGCGGCATGACAATCCTCCTTAAACATGTCCCGGGTAGAATAAATATTTTACCGAGGGAAAGTGAATTGGTGGATGATACTGTTGCCTCCCTGGCAAAATGATTTGCAGATAGCACAATGTGCCATCATCTCAGAAAGATTTAATATCCCCGCAGCACATAAGATAACGGGAGGGTATTTTGATGAAAGGGGAAAGGAGAAAGAGGTGGATCACCGACTGGTGGCCAAACAGGCTGAATTTGAAGATTCTCAGACAGAACCTTCCGGAATCAAATCCCTATGGAAGAGAGTACGACTATAAGAAGGAGGTTCAGAAATTAGACGTAGATTCTGTAATAAGGGATTTAAAAGAGCTGATGAGGAGCTCTCAGGAGTGGTGGCCTGCGGACTTTAACCACTACGGTCCGCTTTTTGTGCGCCTTGCCTGGCACAGCGCCGGAAGCTACCGCATATACGACGGCAGGGGAGGGGCACGGAATGGGAGCATCAGATTCCCGCCAAGGATAAACTGGCCGGATAACATAGGGCTCGACAAGGCCATAAGACTTCTCTGGCAGGTGAAGCAGAAGTATGGCAGAAGGCTGTCCTGGAGCGACCTCATAATTATGGCGGGTACTGTGGCACTTGAAGAGATGGGTGTAGAGATACTTGGCTTCTCACTTGGAAGGGAGGACATATGGGAGGCTGATGAAAGCCCCGACTGGGGACCCGAGGGGGAGATGCTGAAAGGTGAGCGCATGAGGGAGGGAAAGCTGGAAAAGCCCTACGCTGCCACTGAAATGGGCTTGATTTATGTCAACCCCGAGGGTCCCGGTGGAAACCCCGACCCGGCAGGCTCTGCAAAGGAGATAAGGGTTGCCTTTGCAAGGATGGGGATGAATGATGAAGAAACTGTGGCGCTGATAGCTGGAGGGCACGCCTTCGGGAAGTGTCATGGAGCTGCCCCGGACAGGTACCTCGGTCCGGATCCAAGCTCCTCTCCAATTGAGCAGCAGGGGCTGGGATGGAAGTTCGGGTATAAGAGCGGGAAGGGGGCAGATACCTTCACCTCTGGCTTTGAACTTGCCTGGTCGCCGACGCCGACAAAATTTGGTATTCAGTATCTGAGAATTCTTTTTGAGTATGAATGGGAGCTAACAAAAAGTCCCGCAGGAAAGCACCAGTGGGTTGCAAAGGATGCTCCCGAAATTATTCCCGACGCCTTTGACCCTGAGAAGAAGCACAAACCCATGATGCTCACCGCCGACCTTGCCCTGAGGTATGACCCCATTTACTCCAGAATTGCAAAGAGGTTCCTGGAAAATCCCGGGGAGTTTGAGAAAGCCTTCGCAAGGGCATGGTTCAAGCTCACCCACAGAGATATGGGACCTCCTGCATGCCACCTCGGCCCCCGCGTTCCGGAGGAAACCTTCTCCTGGCAGGACCCCCTGCCTGAGAGGGACTACGAGGTTGCAGGAGAGCAGGAAATAAAAGAGCTTAAGGAGAGGATTCTCGCCTCTGAGCTCAGCATCCCCCAGCTCGTTTACACAGCCTGGTCCTCCGCCTCCACCTACAGGGACTCCGACAGAAGGGGAGGTGCGAATGGGGCGAGGATAAGGCTGTACCCTGTGAACAGGTGGGAGGTGAACCATCCGGAGGACCTCAAGAGGGTGATATCTGTATATGAAAAAATTCAGCAGGAGTTCAATGAAGAGCAGGAGCGGAGGGGAAGCCAGAAGAGGATATCCATCGCCGACCTCATAGTGCTTGGAGGCTGCGCTGCCATAGAGGCTGCCTCAGAGAAAGCCGGGATAAGTGCAAGTGTGCCCTTCACTCCGGGAAGGGTGGATGCCCGGGAAGAGCAGGTGGAGGTTGAGTTCTACAGGGCCATAGAGCCCTGTGCAGATGGCTTCAGAAACTATTTCAGGGACCCGGGCAGCATCGACGAGACAGACATCTGCACCACCCCGGAGTACTTCCTGGTGGACAGGGCACAGCTCCTTACGCTCACAGTGCCGGAGATGGTTGCACTCATCGGCGGTCTCAGGGTTCTGGGAGCAACCTACGGGTACCAAAATCACGGCGTGCTAACAGAAACTCCGGGAAAACTGACCAATGAGTACTTCTTAAATCTGCTCGACATGGGTATTGAATGGGAGCAGGGTGACGAATACCGCTACATCTTCAACGGGTATGAAAGGAAGAGCGGCGAGCTCAGATGGACTGCCACCAGGGTGGATTTAATCCTGGGGCACCATGATGAGCTCAGGGCTGTTGCAGAGGTTTATGCATGCAGCGACGCAGAGGAGATGTTCGTCAGACACTTTATAGCAGCCTGGGACAAGGTCATGAACCTGGACAGGTTTGATACTGAGATGCGGTGCTAAGCGTGCCTCCGCCGGATACGCCTACCCAAGCTTTATATTCCTCCTCCACCAATATTACTTTCGTTAAGTTTCCTTCTCATGGCAGGTGAACACAAGTTGGACCTGATGCAGTTCCGCACCACCGAGGAAATTGAGGTTCCCAAGAACCTCATCGACCAGGTGATCGGTCAGGAGAGGGCTGTTGAGATAATTAAAAAGGCCGCCCTCCAGAAGAGGCACGTCCTGCTCATAGGCGACCCCGGCACAGGCAAGAGCATGCTGGGGCAGGCGATGGCGGAGCTCCTTCCCACGGAGGAGCTGGAGGACATTCTGGTCTATCCCAACCCCGAGGACAAGAACAACCCCCGCATAGAGGCGGTAAAGGCGGGCGAGGGGGAGGCCATAATCCAGCGCTTCAAGGAGCAGAAGCGCCGCGTGGAGGCGCCCATAAATACCATGTTCAAGGTTCTCTTCATAAGCGTAATGTTCCTGGTGCTGTACTACATGCTGGTGCTCCAGCAGCCCTACGTGCTCTTCCTGGGCATAATCGCCTTTGTGTTCCTGCTGATGGGCAGGCAGTACATTAAGGTCAAGGACGATGTGCTTGTGCCCAAGCTGCTTGTGAACAACAAGGACAGGAAGAAGGCACCTTTCGTCGACGCCACGGGCTCGCATGCAGGTGCGCTGCTCGGCGATGTGCGCCACGACCCCTTCCAGAGCGGCGGTCTTGAAACGCCCCCCCACGAGCTGGTTGAGGCGGGTGCCATACACCGCGCCCACAGGGGTGTGCTCTTCATCGACGAGATTTCAACTCTCGGCATAGAGAGCCAGCAGTCCTTGCTTACAGCGATGCAGGAGAAAAAGTTCCCCATCACTGGGCAGAGTGAGCGCAGCTCCGGCGCAATGGTTCGCACCCAGCCTGTGCCCTGCGACTTTATCCTGGTTGCTGCCGGCAACCTGGATGTTGTGAACAAGATGCATCCCGCACTGCGCTCCAGGATAAGGGGCTACGGCTATGAGGTGTACATGAAGGATGTGATGGACGATACTCGAGAAAACCGCGACAAGCTGGTGCAGTTCGTGGCCCAGGAGGTGGTAAAGGACGGCAAGATACCCCACTTCACCCGCGAGGCGGTTATTGAGATAATAGAGGAGGCCAGGCGAAGAGCTGGGCGAAGGGGCAAGCTAACTCTGAAGCTCCGCGCTCTCGGCGGCCTGGTGCGTGCCGCCGGAGACGTTGCCATGAGTGAGGGTGCGCCCTACGTTGAAGCCAGACACGTGAAGAAGGCGAAGAAGATAGCGAGAACCCTGGAGCAGCAGATTGCCGACAGGTACATAAGCCAGAAGAAGGACTACGAGGTCTACAGGGTGATGGGTGCAGAGGTTGGAAAGGTGAATGGCCTGGCTGTGATAGGCAGCGACAGCGGGGTTATACTGCCAATTGTGGCCGAGATCACGCCTGCGCAGAGCCGTGAGGAGGGGAAGATAATCGCCACCGGCAAGCTGCGCACCATTGCAAAAGAGGCGATTCAGAACGTCAGCGCGATTATAAAGAAGCACACCGGCAGGGATATCTCCAACTACGATGTTCACATCCAGTTCCTCCAGACCTATGAGGGTGTGGAAGGCGATAGCGCCAGCATAAGCGTGGCCACCGCCGTTTTTTCTGCTCTGGAAAACATCCCAGTCGACCAGAGCGTCGCCATGACCGGCTCGCTCAGCGTGCGCGGCGATGTTTTGCCTGTGGGCGGTGTCAACGCAAAGATAGAGGCTGCGATAAATGCGGGCATAAAAAAGGTGATAATACCCCAGGGCAACCTAAAGGATGTGATGCTGGACCCCGACAAGCGCAAGCAGGTGAAGATTATACCCGTGAGCACCCTCTCCCAGGTGCTGGAAGAGGCGCTGTGCTGGAGTGAAGACCGCAAGAGTCTGCTGGACCGCGTGAAGAGCATGATCTCGCTGCCCAGCGTTGAGCGCACCCTGGCGAGTGTGGACAAGCAGGGCAGTTGAAGGGCTGGGAGCATGCGGCAGGAAGCTCAGGAGCTCTTGGAGCTGCCAGCGCGTTTTGTGGATGTGAGCATTTACAGGGTGGAGAGCACCAGCATGGTTATGAAGGATGGCTCCCTCAGGGAGACATCCTCCGGCCTGAGCTTCGGTGCATGCCTTCGTGTTCTGAACCGGGGATGGGGATTCGCCTATGCGAGCAGCGCTGGTGAGCTTAAAGAGCAGGCAACGCGAGCTCTGCGTCTGGCAAAGCTGGCAAAACGCAGGGTGGAGCTTGCAGAGGTAAAGGATGTGCGCGACAGGGTGGAGGCTGAGGCGAAGCTCCATCCCTCCCGTGCGACGCTGGAGGACAGGCTGGAATATCTGGAGCGCGCCCATGCGGTGACCTCCGACTATAAAAGCATCAAAAGCACCAGCTTCGCCTACACCGATGTGAGTATTGAGGTAATCTACATGAGCTCAGAAGGCACAGAGATTACAATGCGCTACCCCAGGGTGGCCCTCTATGCGCAGGTCTTTGCAAAGGAAGGGGCAAAGCTGCAGTTTGCAATGGAGCGCCTGGGGGCTACCGCCGGTTTAGAAGCTCTTGGGGATGTTGAAGAGGCCGCGGTAAAAGCCTGTGAGAAAGCGGAGCGTCTCCTGCAGGCGAGGGCACCTCCTTCAGGCGAGTTTACGGTGGTGCTTGACCCGAAGCTCACGGGGGTCTTCATCCACGAGGCTCTGGGGCACGCGGCAGAGGCGGACCACGTAATTCAGGGGGAATCTGTGCTGGCAGGAAAGCTGGGCGAGCGTATCGCCCCGGAGCTGGTAACCGTATATGACGACCCGACCATAGGGGGAGGCTTCGGCTCCTACTTTTATGATGCAGAAGGTGTTCAGGCCAGGAAAAAGGCGGTTGTTGAATGCGGAGTGCTGCGCAACTATCTGCACACCCGTGAGACCGCCGCAAAACTGGAACAGCCGGTAACTGGCAACGCCCGTGCCCAGGGGCACAGCTATCCCCCCCTTCCCCGGATGAGCAACACGTACCTTGCGCAGGGTGACGCCTCCTTCGAGGAGCTTATAGAGGGCGTAGAATTTGGCGTATATCTGCTGGGCTCCCGGGGTGGTGAGGTGGACACCGCCCGCGGGGTATTCCAGTTCTCAGCCGAGGAAGGGTTTCTTATAGAAAAGGGTGAGCTCACGACACCGCTGAGAGATGTGGCCCTCTCCGGGGAGACGCTGAAGATACTGCGCCGGATCGAGGCTGTGGGAAGAAGGGGAGAGGTGCATATAGGATACTGCGGCAAAAATGGTCAGCTGGTTGCCGTTGGGGATGGAGGACCGGCGATACGCACCACCGCGACGGTGGGTGGTACCGCATGAGACCCGAAAAGGCGCTCCGCTGGCTTGAGGAGCGGGGTGCCGAGGCGGAGATTTACTTCACAAGACGTGAGCACTCCAGTGTAGAGCTGAAGCGGGGTGAAATTGAGCTGGTGGAGTCCGGAGAGGAGCACGGATTTGCGGTGCGAGTGCTCCTCGGGCGCAGAATGGGCTTCGCCCACGGTAATGAGCTCAACCACGAGCTGCTGGAAAGGGCGCTTAGTGTGGCAAGGATATCGCCGGAAGATGAGCACCAGGGGTTTGCGTACCCCAGCAGCTATCCCTGTGTGGAGGGTACGTTTGACCCCAGGATAGAGGGGCTCCAGCTGGAGGATGTGGAGGGGTACACCGAGGCGCTGCTTGCTCCCGCCCTTGAAAGGGGGGTGAAGATAACCCAGGCGACAATCGCCTGGAGCACTGAAGAGGAGAGTATATGCAACAGCCTTGGTGTTGAGGCTGAGCAGAGGGGAACAGAGGTGTACGCCCACCTGAGCGCTGTCGCTGGCCAGGGCAGCGATGTTGCGACGGGGATGCACTTCTCCTGCAGCAGGCAGCTTGACCTGGACTTTGAGGAGGTGGGTGATGTGGCGAGCGCACTTGCGAGAAGTTCTCTGGGCGCTGAAAGGCTTGAAACAGGAGACTACCCGCTTGTGCTCCGTCCCATTGCCGTGGCGGAGCTGCTGGAGAGCGCCCTAATTCCCGCGTTCTCTGCGGACAACGTGCAGCGCGGCAGAAGTGTGCTCGCAGGCAGGCTTGGGGAGATGGTCTTCGGAGAAGAGCTGACCATTGTGGACGACTCCACCCTGGACTACGGGCTCGAGAGCAGAAGCTTCGACGGTGAGGGCACCGCCTGCAGGCGGAAGGTGCTCGTGGACCGCGGTGTGCTGCACTGCTACCTCTACGACCTGTACACTGCGAGAAAAGCGGGTGTTGAAAGCACTGGCAATGCACTTCGAAGCAGCTTTGCCTCGCCGCCAAAGATAGATTCCACCAATTTTGTCATCCAGGGCAGAGGAGGGCTGTGCGAGGAGGAGGCGCTGGTGGTGCACGGCCTAATTGGTGCTCATACCTCCAACCCTGTTACAGGCGACTTTTCTGTTGAGACGAGAAATGCCTTCTATGACGGCGCACCTGTGAGGAAGGCGATCATAGCCGGCAACATATACGAGCTGCTCAGCAGCGCTGCCGGGTTTGGAAAGGATATCACGAAGGTATCGGGTGTGGTTACCCCGAGTGTGGGATTCTCAAAGGTCAGAGTTGTGGGGTGATAGTTTGAAGCTGTTCATACGCACCCAGCCGCTGCGCAGGAAGATGCACGCAAAGGAAGAGGAGCGAATAAAGAAGACCTATGAGGAGATACTGAAATACCTCCAGATTCCAGATGAGGATATAGCCACCCACTGCTTCGGTGTGGAGGAGATTATCGAAGTTGACAGGTATCCCTTTCTTAAGGGATACAAACTGTGCATAAAGCATGGAAAATCGCTGAGGAAGTTTATAACCCTCTACCTCAAGCACAGAGGCAAGATTCACGACAGACTTACCCTCTTCTTCGACGATAGCGGAAGGCATATAGAGACGGAGTACATCCACACCCTTGGAACGATTCACAGACTGGAAAAGCGGGACAAGATTCGCGAGTACGAGTGCGGAATAGAGGTGCTATTCTCCCATATTCTGGGCGAAAAGGTGGAGATGATAATCGAGTAACATGAATAGCTGCCTTCTTGCTTCCGGGGAGATACTTGGCAGGCGCGTTGCAGATAAACTGACAGAGCCGGAGTCGCTGGAAGAGCTTCTTTCCCAGCTCAGGGAAAAGGCAAAGGCATACCTCAGCTTCGAGTACGAGATGCTTGCCCGGGATAGAGCGGTGCTCCGCATCAGGAGAAGCGCCTTCTGGGAGATTATTAAGGGCACGGCGATAGACAAGATTAAGAGCGTCGCGTGCGATTCAGAGTTCAGGTTCATTGAAGCTGCACTGAAGCGGCACTTCAGCGCCGGGGTTGAGCGGCGGCGCTGCTACAGAAAGGGCTCTGACTGCTGTGAGTTTGTGGTAAGGATAAGGAGGTGAGTGCATTGAAGGAGCAAATCGCGAGAATGCTCAGCAAGCGGGGTGAGAACTTCTGGGAGCTGCTGAGCAGGTGGGAGTACCGCCTGAAGGATTTTGTGGACGCTGTGAATGAGATGCACGCCTCTGGCGAGATTGTGGTCAAGAACGGCAGGATTCTCCCGTCGCGCAGGCTGCTCGGCTCGCTGCCACGCACTCTTGGAGACAGAACCTGCAGCTGCTGCAGGGGTCGCGGAGTTGAGGTGCGCAACACCTCGCTTCTGAGGCGCTTCAGGGCGCTGCTGAAGGAGCGTCCGCTTACCACGGCAAAGTACTTCCAGGGGAACATGGACGCCGAGAGCGTGGTTGCGAGGGTTTACCTCATGGATGCGCGCGACGGCATTGCGGACAGGCGAATAACCCTCGTGGGCGATGACGACTATCTGAGCCTGGCGCTTGCACTCACCCGCCTGCCCTCGCGCGTGGTGGTGCTGGAGATAGACGAGCGCATAGGCGGGTTCATAGAGAGGTGTGCGAGGAGGCATGACCTGGATATTGAGTTTGTGCCCTACAATGTGGAGGAGCCCCTGCCAGAGGAGCTCAGGAGGAGCTGCGATATTTTCTCCACAGAGCCCCTGGAAACCCTCTCCGGCTTCCTGGCGTTCTTTGCGCGCGGCGCCGCGACGCTTCGCAGGGGCGGCGTGGGCTATGTGGGGCTCACCAACCTGGAGTGCTCCCTGGAGAAGTGGAAGCGCATACAGGAGAGGATTCTGGGCATGGGGTTCGTGATAACCGACATAAGGCGCAGGTTCTCCTTCTATCCCATGGAGTACCCGGAGGATAGCGCATATGTGCACCAGGTGCTGCGCCACCTTGGCTTCAGCGTCAGCGCAAGGACGCGGCGAATCTGGTACTTCTCCCACCTGCTGCGCGTCGAGGCGGTGGAGGAGGTTAAGCCAGAGCCCGCTCCCGGGGAAAGGGTGAAAATCGACCTATTCGACGAGGGCGACGACTTTACGTATCCCAATTAGTCATCGTTAGGCTGGTGAGCTATTGTATGTACTGGCTTCTCCGCCCTGATGCGGCGCGCGCCTTCGAGGACCGCGGTGTCAGGCATGCGCTGGGCAGGTACGTGGCTGTGGCCACAAATGAGAAGCAGGCCTGCTTCAGGATAGCGCAGCTGGTGCCGGTGAGCTTCTCCGGCGAGGAGAGCACAGAGGAGCTCTTTGAGCTGCACGACGAGAAGATTAAAGATTATGAGAGGCTGAAGCGGGAGCTCGACTCGGGCGAAAAGCGCTTTGAAGCTCTGTCAAAGCCAGAGAGTAGTCTGCTGCACCTGAAGCGCACCATCGCCTGGAGGATGCTCACCGCCTGCGAATTCTGCGAGCGCAGGTGCAGGAGGAACCGCAGGAAGGGCGAGATAGGCTTCTGTGGCTTAGCCGCGGAGGCGAGGCTGAGCAGCGAGTTCCTGCACATGGGTGAGGAGGCCTGCCTGGTACCCAGCCACACCTTCTTCTTCATAGGCTGCAACTTCTACTGCGTGTACTGCCAGAACTGGACCATCTCGAGGCAGGTGGAGAAGGGGCTGCCGGTTACTGGGGAGTACCTCGCGGAGCTGGCGAAGAAGCGCAGACTTGGCGAGGGGAGCAGGAATGTGAACCTGGTGGGAGGCTCGCCCACACCCAGCCTGCACGTTATCCTGGACATGCTTTTGAATCTGGACGTAAACGTGCCGATAGTGTGGAACAGCAACATGTACATGAGCACAGAGGCGATGAAGCTGCTGCACGGCGTGGTGGACGTGTACCTGGGAGACTTCAAGTACGGCAGCAACGAGTGCGCCCGGCGCCTGTCCAGGGTTCCGCGCTACTTCGAGGTGGTGACACGAAACTTTCTGCTCGCGAAGGAGCAGGGGGCGGAGCTGCTCATCCGCCATCTCGTTTTGCCGAACCACGTGGAGTGCTGCACCCGCAGGGTTCTTGAGTGGATATCCGGGCACCTGGGCAACGAGGCAAGGGTGAACATAATGGGTCAGTTTAGGCCTGAGTTTGAGGCGTACCGCCATGCGGAGATATCGCGTCGCGTTACCGGCGAGGAGATGCGTGCAGCTTTTGCCATCGCAGAGGAGCTGGGGCTCTGGAACCTTGACTGAGGTGGGAGCATGCAGATAGTGCCGATAGTATCCAGAGGCTACGATTCGAATGTGTATGTTATAATCGCCGGAAAGGTGGCGGTGATTGACACAGGCTTGAGCGCCTCCCGGCTGGAGCAGAGGCTGCGCGGCGTGGTGGCGCCGGAGCGGGTGGACTACGTGATAAACACCCACGCTCACATAGACCACTGCGGGGGCAATGCCCTTTTTCCCAATGCAAAGACGCTGGTCCACGAGCTCGACGCCAGGGCCATGAGCGAGGGCAGCTTCTATGGCACAGCTTCGCTTTTTTCGGCAAAGCTGCGCGCACGCTACCACCGCGTGCTCAGGGAGGGCGATGTCATAGACCTGGAGGGGGCAAGGCTGGAGGTTCTCCACACACCGGGTCACACCCCCGGAAGCGTGTGCCTCTACCTCGCGCGGGAGGCGGCGCTCTTCTCTGGCGATACCCTCTTCGCGGGCGGAAGCTTCGGCAGAGCAGACCTGGGGGGGAACATGCAGCAGCTGAAGCAGAGCCTGCGCAGACTCGCCTCGCTGGAGATAGAGGCGCTCTACCCGGGGCACATGGAGGTGGTGAGGGGAAGAGAGGCACGGGAGAGCGCCCGCTTAGCGTGGGAGATTGCGGAGGAGTACTACTAACTTTTCCGGTGCTCTACCGCAAAAAGCATGGGCGAGAGGAGCCACCTGACTCCATGGCGCGCTACTGCATATCCTGCGGCACTTCGCTCGGTGATGGCAGGTATCTCTGCTCAGTCTGCGAGAGCTTGCTGCTGGAGAAAGTGTGCAGCGCACTCTGCCGCCGCGAAGAGGCGAAGCGGAGGTTTTAATAACCTTTATAAACCCGCGCCTGTAAGAATAAAAGGGCGATACCATGGACAGAAGGGAAGAGATACTCAGGCTTCTCGAGGGCGATGCCAGGCTCAGCGCAGGGGAGATAGCCAGAGCGGTAGGACTGAGCGAAGCCGAGGTTGAAGAGACAATAGCCGAGCTGGAGAGGAGTGGAGTAATACGCAAGTACAAGACGGTGATCAACTGGGAGAAGCTTGGCAAAGAGAAGGTGGCGGCGCTGATAGACGTGAAGATAACCCCCGAGAGGGAGCACGGATACGACGCAATAGCGGCGAGGATAATGCGCTTCCCCGAGGTGAAGACACTGTACCTGGTCTCTGGGATGTACGACCTCTCGGTGCTGGTAGAGGGCAGCTCCATGAAGGAGGTGGCCGCCTTCGTTGCTGAGAAGCTCGCACCCCTGCCCCAGGTTACGAGCACCACCACGCACTTCATCCTCAAAAAGTACAAGGAGGACGGGGACATGCTGTACGACGGTGAGGAACTGCGCCGTCTTGCGGTGAGCCCGTAGCCATGATGCGCCACAAGCTCGCGAAGCGTGTGCAGGAGGTGCCCCCCTCCGGTATCAGGAAGTTCTTCGACCTGGTTGCAAACGTAGAGGGTGTCATCTCCCTCGGCGTGGGCGAGCCGGATTTTATCACACCCTGGCACATACGCGAGGCGTGCATCTACAGCCTGGAGAGGGGGTACACCATGTACACCTCCAACTACGGCTTGGCTGAGCTCCGCGAAGCCATAGCTCTTGCCACGAAGCGCAGATACGGCATAGACTACAGCTACGAGGACGAGGTTCTCATCACCGTGGGGGTGAGCGAGGCCTTCGACCTGGCGATACGTGCGCTGGTAAATCCGGGCGACGAGGTGCTCATACCGGAGCCCACCTACGTGGCGTACAAACCCTGCACCATCTTTGCCGGAGGCAGAGCGGTGAGTGTGCCCACCAGCGTTGAGGAGGAGTTCAGGCTCACCCCGGAGCTGCTGGAGGCGAGGATTACGCCCAGGAGCAAGGTGCTGGTGCTGAACTACCCCAACAATCCCACGGGGGCGACGATGCGCAGGCGCGATTTGGAGGCGATAGCCGACGTGGTGGTGGAGCACGACCTCGTTGTTATAAGCGACGAGATATACGACAGGCTGACCTACGAGGAAAAGCACGTGCCCTTCGCCTCGCTAAACGGCATGCGGGAGCGCTGCATCTGCCTCAACGGCTTCTCAAAGAGCTACGCCATGACGGGCTGGAGAATAGGCTACGCCCTCGGCGATGCGGAGGTGATAGAGGCGATGATGAAGATCCACCAGTACGCGATGCTCTGCGCGCCGATAATGAGCCAGAAGGCTGCCCTGGAGGCGCTGCGCAGCGGGAATAACGCAGTGGAGGAAATGAGGCGGGAGTACAACCGCCGGCGCAGGTTTGTGGTGAAGCGCCTCCGCGAGATTGGCCTGGAGTGCTTTGAGCCCAGGGGCGCCTTCTACGTCTTCCCGTCGATAGCCTCCACGGGCATGGGAAGCGAGGAGTTTGCTGAGAGGCTTTTAAAAGAGCAGCGCGTAGCTGTGGTGCCCGGCACAGCCTTCGGCGAGGGCGGCGAGGGGCATGTGCGCATGGCCTACGCAGCTTCGCTGAGGGATTTGGGTGAGGCGATGTCGCGACTTGAGAAATTTCTTTCGAGGTGATTGAGATGGAGATTGATCCGGTTAACTTCTACAAGCTCTGTGCAAGGTGCTGCGTTGTGGTGAGCACGGCTTCGCCGCGCGGCATAAGCAACGCCGCACCCTTCAGCTTCAACATGCCGGTAAGCTTCTCCCCACCGATCTTTGCGATAGCATCTCAGCCGACCCACGACACCTGGCGGAACATCCGCGAGACAGGCGAATTTGTGGTGAACTTCGTAGGCGAGGAGCTGGGCGACAAGATTCACATACTGGAGAGAGACTTCCCCTACGAGGTGAGCGAGATTGAGAAGGCGGGCCTAACAGAGATGCCCTCCAGGAAGGTCAGGCCCCCGCGCATCGCCGAGGCTTACGCCTGGCTGGAGTGCAGACTCTACGACGCCCGCGAGCTTGGCGACCACGTGCTAATCGCAGGGGAGGTGCTCCTGGCAGAGGTGAGGGACGAATACTACGACCGCGTGGTGGACGTGGCCAGGGCGAAGCCCCTGCTTCACATCTCCGGTGCCTACTTCGGCATACCTTTAGCAAGAAAGTTTAAGCGTGCGTAGGTGGGAGCATGGTAGAAGAGTTCTTCAGGCGCTACTTTGTTGAGCCGATTTACACCGGCGAGGGCTACAACGTCTACAACACCCTGGTGTACGGTCTGGTGCTGGGATTCGGCTTAATTGCCCTTGAAAGAATTGTGGCAAGGCTCGGAGTCAAGGTGGACTGGCGCTTCCTCAGGGCGACGCTTCCCTTCCTCGCCTTTGCCGCATTTTCACGCAGTCTGGTGGATGCGGAGCTTCTGCCGAGGACCGCCTGGCTGATTACACCGGGCATATTTTTCACGACAGCGATAATTGCACTGGGAAGCCTTGCGCTGGCGCTCATACTGCAGCGTTCTCTGGGGGTGAGCTACGACAGGACAATGCTTGTTCTCGGGGGAGCGGCAGTGGCATACCCGGCGTATGTGGCTATCTCAAATGTGGCCTATCCCTTTGCGGGAGTGCAGATGGGCGTTCTGTTTGTGCTTAGCAGTTTGGCGAGCTATGCGCTGATGAAGATGTTCAACCTGAACAGTCCGTGGATTCTCGCCGTGCTCCTGGGGCACATGCTCGACGCCAGCGCAACAATAGTGGCTGTGGAGTACTACGGCTACTTTGAGGAGCACGTTTTTGAGGACTGGCTCATAAACCTGGTGGGCACAGCGTACGTGCTCTATCCGCTCAAGTGGTTGGCAATAGGTATAATAATCTGGGTGATAAATTCGCTTGTGGAGGAAAACAGGAACTTCTGGTACTTCGCCTTCTTTGTGCTTGGCTTTGCCCCTGGACTAAGAGACGCCTTCACCGTGATGCTGATCGGCTGAGCTCTTCTATGAGAAGGCACGCCCTGCAGCGCTCCCCCGAGCTTGGCTCTCCGCAGGTGGCGCATCTGCGAAGAGCTCCGGCCTCGTGGCTTCCCAGGAGGGGAAGAAGCTTCTGGTAACCCCTCAGAATAGAGAACTTTATGCCGGGGTTCTTCTCCTCCAGGCGGTTTATGCAGTCTCTGACATCTGTCCTGAAGCTATCTCCGGCGTAGGGGCACTCCTCGAAGCTCGCGGGGATGCCTGAGAGCAAAGCGTAGAGTGCCACCTCTTTTTCGGGCATTTCCATGAGCGGCTTTATCCTGGGTACGAGCTTTTTGCTCACTGTACTGACCCCGAGGCGGAGCAGCCGCTCAACATCGCCGCGGAGGTAGTTCATGAGTATCGCCTGCACCTCGTCGTCCAGGTTGTGACCTGTCGCAAGTTTGTCGCAGCCCAGCTTTCGAGCTGCGTCGTTGAGCAGCCGGCGCCTGAATACACCGCAGAAGGTGCAGGCGTTGCGCCTGCTCAGCTCAACCATCTCATCCAGGGAGAGGCCGGTGTGTTCCCTGAACGAAAGCTCCAGGAGGGGAACACCGAGTTCTGAGCAGAAGCGCCTCGCACGCTCTACCGTCTCTGCCCTGTAGCCGGCGATACCCTCGTCGATGAGAATCGCCTGGAGTTCCAGCTTCAGCTTTGGAGCAAGGGTGCTCAGAATGCTGAGCAGCGTGAGGCTGTCCTTGCCGCCAGAGACGGCTACGCCTATGCGCTCCCCCCTCGCGAGCATGCGGTAACGCAGCATCGTTCGCTTCACCTTTGCCTCAAAATACTCGACGAAGTGCTCTGCGCAGAAGCGCTGACCGCTGTACCTGCGCAGGTAGCACGCGCGCCTGCCGCAGATGGAGCACTCCGGCTCAGCCACCGGAGATCACCCTTATCAGCTCTATTCTGCTCCCCTCCTCCAGCGGCTCCTCTTCTGTAACTATGGCGTCTCCCAGCTTTACTATTACCTCCTCCCTGTTTATCCCCAGGGCTTCAAGCACCTCAGCCACGGAGGCACCTTCTTTCACCTCAACCTCTCTTTCCTCCCTGCCAACTAAAACCTTTACCTTCATAGCCTCTCGCCATAAGCTACCCTTGGCAAACTTTAAAATCCTGTCCTTTGTTAATTCAGGAATTGATTTAGACTTCTGATGGGCCCGTAGCTCAGCAGGAAGAGCGCTGCATTCGCAATGCAGAGGCCCCGGGTTCAAATCCCGGCGGGTCCATACCCATTTCGGTTCGAACCTCTAAATTTTTATTATGTTTGAAAATTTTAACTTGTCCATGAAGAAGGAAAGTATCCTTGAAAAAAGCGTTCGACGTTCTGGAGAGGAATGTATCCAGTATGGAAGAGGGTTTGCGGCAGGGATAGAGGCACAGAGAAAACCATCGGTGAGTTAAGGGGTGTGGTAGCGAAATCGGGGTACAGAAGGGAATATTAACAGGATTATTGAAGCTATGCTTCGGCAGGGAAGTTAAGGGCGGTTTTTATCCATACGACTGCGTGTGGGTGTTTCCGGAAGTTCCCGAGATATACCAGAAGAAAAGCTGGCTGATAATACAGAGGAGTGGAAGTAATCTATTTTCTTGCTTCCACCTCTCTTACAACGATGTTCAAAAACCCTGTGAAATCATCCATAAATCTGTAAAAATCTCTTTCGTCTATATCAACAAGAAGCAGGCTCTTTTCACCGCCCCAGCTGAAGATGTTTTCAGATTGCAGAAGTCTCTTCTTTTCCCTGAAATTTCTTCTGTATCTCGCATAGAGACCGAGCATGAACAAAATTTTATCTGCGATCTCTACCTTCAAATCACCAGGGTTTATCCCAAACTTCCTGGAAATCAGGTATACATCGACAAAATCCCTTGCCTTTACTCCCCTTCTCGTAAGGATGGACCTGACCTTCTCGCACAGTATTTCTCTAACATCATAGACATCAAACAGGATTCGTTTTGAATATTCTTCGTACTCCTCGGGAAACAGTATTTGAAGTTCTTTAACGTCTTTTCCTACCAGACTGCTTAATTCGTGCTTCAAAATCGGAAACCGTATCTCCTCCACAAAATTTATCTGGACCTTAAAGAACGACCTTCTCTTCAGAATTTCGGAGTCATACCATACCTTCAGGGTAACTGTTTTATTCCCTCCCCCGAGTTCTACATAATCCGGATTGCTTTTAACGCATCTGAAATCCCATCCTCTTTTCTCTGCTATTGTTTCGAATATACCCCCCACTCCATTTATCACAGAAGAAAGGTTTCTTCTAATTTCTTTCTGGGACATGCCCTTAAATACTTCCTGATCCTTCCAGGTAAAATCTATATCTTCCGAGAACCTGAAGTAGCCTAAATAACATTTTATCAAGCATGTCCCGCCTTTAAAAGAAAAATTTTCAGAGAAGAATTTGCTTTTGGATAGATCGAGAAGCGCCTGATGCAAAATAAAATCCTTCTCTATCAAATCCTTCCTTTCTATGCGAAGAACTCTTGCAACCTCATTTACAAAATCCCTTCTCATCCAACCACTTTCTCTGCTATCTTCATGACGGTTTTGGGGTAATTTTCCGCATATTCCATGATTTTATTTTTGGACAACCCGATGGTATAATCCGAGATGTCCATTATTATCTTTTCTTCAGGAATCCCGTTGTATCTCCATACGTATATGAAGTCGAGGATTGTTTTTTCTGGATCGGAGTATCTGATAGAATTTTTTATTATTCCGAATTTAAATAAATCAGGCTTGAGCTTAATAAATTTAAATTTGTAACCTGCTATTTCTATCGGCTTTGACCTGAATATTTTATCGCTTATCACATAGTCCACCGCAAAGTGTTCGTGGGTAAGGTTGTTTAATTTTAAAGCGGTGTATAGGGCGAAGTACCAGTTCTTTACTTTTTTGAGTTCCAGGCCTTTCGACACTAACTCTAAGTGGCTGTATTTACTTTTTCCGAATTTAATCTCGTCGAGGGATTTCAGATAGAATACTCCTCTGAATATCCTGAGCAGATATCCCTTCCTGAGCAGATAGTTCACAGTATTTTTATAATCTAAATTCAGGACTTCGCATAAATTTTTAATGTCTTCGTCTGTCACAAACTCCTTCCCGCTCAGGTACAGTTTTTTCAGCAGCAGTTTTATTGTCATTTATATCACAATATTACCTTTTTGAACATCTTGTGATATATATTACAATATGTAAATATTTAAACCTTTACTTTGCAGCCCGCGGTGCTGTCAAGTTGAGATACTCTCACCCCCAGCAGGTTGCAGAATCGTTCAAATTCTGTTT
>Ga0256830_1001042_pt1 | contig 20218 bp, 15 predicted proteins | sample 128326metaG_FD_190537 | JGI IMG/M metagenome (GOLD analysis project Ga0256830, IMG submission 190537) | Hydrothermal vent microbial communities from Lau Basin, Pacific Ocean - 128-326 | ecosystem: Environmental > Aquatic > Marine > Hydrothermal vents | place: Pacific Ocean: Lau Basin | collected... | reverse complement strand
TCGGGCGTATTCGACCAGGTGGTGACGATCACGTACAGCGCGGGCTCGGCGGGGCAGAGCCTGAGTTTCCGCTACACGATGACGGGGGGTACGGGGAACGTCACTTTGCAGGCGGCGACGCTGAGTGCCATCACCCCGCCGGCCCTGCCCATTGTCGATGATTTCAACGACGGAAATTCCAACGGCTGGGTCGAGGTGGATGAGGCTGGCGCGGCATCCTCGTGGTCGGTGATCAGTGGTGAATTCTATCAGGTCAAGCGTGTCGAGTCCGTGCTCGCCTTCGACCAGAGTTATCACCTGGGCAGCTATGCCTATCTGCAATCCGGCATGGGGCTGACCGATTACCGCTTCAGTGTCAGCGCCACCTATCTGGCCAGTCAGACCGCGGATGACATCGGTGTGATGTTCCGATATCAGGACAACAATAATTATTACCGTCTGTCCTTCAATTCCAGGTATGGCTTCACGCGCCTGGAAAAGAAGGTGGGGGGCGTGTTCACGCCCCTGGCGAGCGATGCGCGGGGTTACGGCCAGGGACAGCAGCTCGACATCGAGATTGAGGTCAACGGTAGCAGGATCCTGGTCTTCGTCAATGGCGATCCTCTGTTCGCCGTGCAGGACAATGACCTGACGGCCGGGACCGTGGCCCTGTACAACCAGGATCAGTCCAAATACGACAATGTTGTGATCCAGCAGATCGACAACGCGACGCCCAGGATCGTGATCAGCAGCCCCGCTGCCTATTCGGTGGTGACGGCCAATGTCCTGGATGTCTCGGCCATGGCCACCAACGTGCCCTTCGGGGGCTATGTGGAGTTTGTGCTGGACGGGGGGGTCGCCACGTTGACGGATACCCTGCCGCCCTACACCGGTCAGTTTACCGGCGTGTCCCAGGGTAACCACACCATCGAAGCCATCCTGCGGGATGACATGGGGCTGGAGCTGGCCAGGGACACCAATGTGGCCATCGGCGCGTCCGGGGATTATGCCATTGCCCTGGGAGACAGCATTCACAACGGCGTGGGCGACAATTTTGCTTATGACAACATCATGAATCAGGCGGGACGGATCGTGTCCTTTCAGGGGCTGGAGACCAATCTGACGGATCTCCTTGAGGCGCCCGCGTCCACTGCCTATCCCAATATCGTGATCAATGAGGCCATCGGAGGCGACGAGTCCGCCGATACGGCCTTCACCCGGGTCAATTCCATACTCGCCCGCAACGCGGGAGCCAACAGGGCCTTGCTGCTGCTCGGTACCAATGATGCCGGCGCCATGATACCCAGCGGAGCCGGTTGCTCTGGAAGCGCGTGCGCCGGCACCTACAAGGGGAACATGCAGTCCCTGGTGGATGCGCTGGTGGCGGACGGGCTGGAGGTCTGGGTGGGCCTGGTGCCGCCCGCATTCGGCTCGGGCGACGTGCCCTATGGCTCACCGCTCACCGCGCTGCGCAATACCGATTACGTGCAGGCGTACAATCAGGTCATTCAGACCGAGCTAACCGGCATTCAGGTGGGGCCGGATTTCTTTGGTTATTTCCTGGGGCCCGCCGTCAACCGCTTCAGCCTGTTCTCCGATACTCTGCACCCCAATGCCCTGGGACACGTGGTGATGGCCCAGCTCTGGCACAACGCCTTGACGGGAAGGAATGACCCCTTGCCATTCGTGCTGGAAAACCTGGTGCCCTCCACGGCCGCGCCGTATCTGAAGCAAAATCTCCTGGAGGCCGGAGACACATATTATGTGGATGCCGGATTTACCCTGACGAGCATACCGGCGCTGCTTCAGCAAGGGCGCTGGATCATGACGGCGAACGCGGATGCAGGCAACGCCAGCACGGCCTATATCAGCTTTGACGTGGACCGCCCGGTTTCCGTCTATGTGGCCTATGACCAGGGTGCCACGGTGCTGCCGGCCTGGATGAATGGTTATGTCAATACGGGGCTGACCCTGGGCACATCGGATCCCGCCGCGCCTGTGCTGGCGCTCTACCGCCAGGATTTTGCCGCCGGTTCCATTGTGCTGGGCGGCAATGCCGAGGGTGGCGGGAATGGCGTCTCTAATTATGTTGTCATTGTGACAGATTGAGATGCAACGCTAAGGAGATAAGTGTGAAAAAGTTGTTGCAAAATATGATTTTCTTTCTGGCGGCTCTGCCCGGAGCGGGCCAGGCGCTGGCTGTCCAGCCCCATCTGCAAGCCGTGGACGGCGTGGTGGGCGCCTATCTCGATGCACAGGTCAAGGGCGACGTGTCTACCTTGAGCGCCCTGATGTGCGGCCCGCTGCTGGAAAAAAGGCAGCCCTTGCTGGACAATCCCGGCTATCCGGCCCATCTGGTGAATGCCTACCTCGGCGCGAGGTACAGTCTCGTGCATCATCAGGTGCTGGATACTGGTGATGTCAGGGCCGAGATTTCCGTGACCTTTCCCGGCCGGGAGCCCGCCCGGCGCCAACTCCTCCTGAAACGGACTGCCTCGGCTACTTGGCCGTATTGCATCGCTGCCGAGTCAGACGCCATTTAGACATCATGTTTTGATCCGCCCTCCCGGGTGGTGGCCCTGCGCCGGGTATTCCAACTCTCTTGGCGCAATTCACGACTTCGAGGTCGGGCAGGTCAAGACATGATGCCCAGCCGACCGTTCCCTTCCTTTCACGATTCCCTGCGCCTTTCTTGACTGGCATGAAGAATGCATCAATATATGAATTTCAAGCGCTCCATGGCGGGGGGCTGCCGATGACGGGAAAGCGATTTCGGGGGCGGGCACTCGGGGTCACGGGTCAAGAATGGCAACCTGTCAGCCGATATTAACGTTGCAGGAAGAATGCGCGCGGGTTTAGACTGCGGATGTGTGCGGCGCATGCTGGCCGTGGCAGCGGTCAAGGGGGTATAATTCCCCCGCCGATTAAAGGCGTATTGGATATGCTAAAATCGGGGTGTGGCAATGTTTCTTAATGAAACATTGGGTTACAAAACAATAGAGGAGTAAAGGATGAGCTCTGTGATCAAGACAGTCCTTTTGCTCGCTTTCGTTGCGGTCCTCGCCGGCTGTGGTGGTGGCGGTGGCGACGGAGGGGCGCAAGGGAGCAGCAATTGGGATGAAATGGTTTGGGACCAGGACAACTGGGGCTGAGAGAACCGTAACGTCTTTGGCTTATAAAAGAAAAGGATGACACTCATGAAGAAAACAGCATTATTTACCGGAATTGCTTTGGCATCCGCGGTGGCCGTTCCAGCCGCCTGGGCGGGCAGCCTGACCATTCCCAATACGTTTACATCGGGCACCAAGGCGCTGGCCTCGGAAGTCAATGACAATTTCTCCGCGGTCAAGACCGAGGTGGATGATAACGATGCGCGGATCACAACCAATGCCGGGGCGATCGCGACGAACAAAACGGCCATTGATTTGAACACGACCCACCGCACAGGCGATGGCAGCGATCACGCCAATGTGGCGGCCAATTCAACCGCCATCTCAAATAATGCGGCTGCGATATTGCTCAATACCAACCACCGCGCAGGCGATGGCAGCGACCACGCCAATGTGGCGGCCAATTCAACCGCCATCTCGAATAACACGGCGGCGATCACACTCAATACCACCCACCGCACAGGCGATGGCAGTGACCACGCCAATGTGGCCCTCAATGATACTCACCGTCAGGGCGATGGCAGCGATCACGCCAATGTGGCCCTCAATGATGCCCATCGCCTGGGTAATGGCAGCGATCACTCGGACGTGGCCGCCAATAAGGCCGCCATAGCGGCGCTGCAAGGCAATCCTGCCGGGCAACCCTGCCAGGGCAATGATGCCAGTGACATCATGGTCAGGGTAGGGCCTCTGTGCGTGGACAAATACGAGGCCAGCGTGTGGAGTAGCAGTGATGGAACGGGTACCCAGTACGGCGTCACATCGGATGATTATACGTGCGCGGATAATGCCAATGATTGTACGGGCACCTCGGCGATTTATGCGCGCAGCCAGGCCGGCGTCAAACCCTCCGCTTATATTACGTGGTTTCAGGCCCAGCAGGCGTGTACAGCCGCTGGCAAGCGTCTGCTGACCAATGCCGAGTGGCAGGCCGCGGCGGCGGGTACGGATAAGACTCAGTGCAATACGCCTGACAATATCGCGGGAACGGGTGTCGTTGAAAATACCGATGCCTTTGCCAACTGCCTGTCCAACTGGGGGGCTATCAACATGGCCGGCAATGTCCATGAATGGGTGGCCGACTGGATGCAGGGTACTGAGAGGATAAGTCATGTTCTTGCAGCAGGCTCAAACGATAGTCATGCGCCTGGTGGTCTTGATGATGCTGTGGATGTGCCTTATTTCAACAATACCGGTAACTTGAGCGCGGCGTATGATAGTGATGTTGTGGCTGGAACCCAGAGATCACTGGGTAATGGCGGCCAGGAAATCTTCCCGGCGGCTATCCAGAGAGGTGGCGGTCCCGGTGGTGGTGGCGTTTTCACCTTAATCTCAACCTACTCCCCATCTTACACTTCCAATGTGGTGGGATTCAGATGCGCAAGATAGGCGGTCAGTGTAGTCACTGACAATGTATCGAGCAGCTTCAAGCCGGGCGGGTCCTGAAACCCGCCCGGCTTGAAGGCCTAAGGGAATGCCAGGGGATATGGGATAGTCCGTCAACTGGGTATTTCGTATCGTTCGCCATGATGGTCAGTCTTTCAAATAAATCCGGCCTGCTGCCCGCGGCAGCCCTGAGCGCCTTTCTCCTGCTGGCGGGATGCGGCGGAGGAGGGGGCGGCAATGCCACGGGCTCCACCAATTCTCCGCCCACGGCCAACTCGGGTATCGTCACGACCGTTGTCAATCAGACCGTGACGGCGACCTTCAGCGCCGTGGATCCGGATGGCGATCCGCTCACCTACAGCATCGTCGTCAACGGTCAGTTGGGCAGCGCCACGATCATCGATTCCAGCAGCGGTACCTTCCGCTACGTGGCAAGCGCCAGCGGCACGGATACGATTTCCTTTCATGCGAGTGACGGCGTCAATATTTCCAATACCGCCGATGTCACGGTCAACGTGGCGCCATCACCGCCACCGCCGCCGAACACGCCGCCGGTGGCGAACAATGATGCCTATGGCGGTATCAGCGAGGGTGGCACGTTTGTTCGTCTGGCGACCGTTGGTGTGCTGGCCAATGACACGGATGCCGAGAACGACCCTCTGACGGCCCTCATTGTCTCGTTGCCCGCCTACGGCACCCTGCAGTTGAACAGCGACGGGTCCTTCACCTACACCCACGATGGCAGTGAAACCACGGCTGACAGCTTCACCTACAAGGTGAGCGATGGCACGGATGAATCCAGTGTGGCGACCGTTTCCCTGTCCATTACGCCGGTCAATGATCCGCCCGTCGCCAATGACGATGCCTATGGCGGTATTGATGAGGGTGGGGTTTATGCGCGCATCGCGCCCATCGGCGTGCTCAGCAACGACAGCGATGCCGAGAACGATCCGATGACGGTTACGCTCGCGTCCGGCCCCTCGAACGGCACACTCACACTGGAGGCCGACGGCGCCTTCGTCTACACGCACGATGGCAGCGAAACCGTCAGTGACAGTTTCACCTATACGGTCAGCGACGGGCAGGGCACTTCCAGCCCCGCGACCGTGACGCTGAGCATCAACCCTGTGAACGACCCCCCCGCCGCCAGTGATGACAGCGCCATTGCCAACGAGAACACGCCCGAGATCATCGATGTGCTGGCCAATGACACTGATGCGGATGGAACGATCGATCCCTCAAGCGTTGTGGTTACGTCTCAGCCGGCCAATGGCGCCGCCAGCGTGAACCCGGACGGCACGGTGACGTACACGCCCGATACCGGGTTTACCGGGCCGGCCACGGATTCATTCCAATACACCGTGAATGACAACAGCGGGGCCACCAGCGGCCCTGCGACGGTGACGGTCACCATGAACGTGCCGCCGACGCCGGTCGCGGGGTGCTCGGCAACCGCGCAAACATCTCCGGTCTCAGGCACCTTGAGCGCGACGGATCCGGAAACGCCCACCCTGCTGACATTCAGCCTAGTCAGCGACGGCGCCAAGGGCACGGTCAATCTGAGTTCCGATGGCAGCTATACCTATACCCCGAATTCCACCGGGCCCAGGGGGCGGGATACTTTCACCTATCAGGTGACCGATATCGATGGCGGCTCCAGCATCGGGACGGAGACAGTGATCATCGACCAGCATATCATGCCATTGGGTGACTCTATCACCATGGGGACCAACACCACGGGCGTGCCCGCTCAGGCCGACCGCGTCGGTTTCCGCAAGCCCTTGTTCGATTCCCTCTCCACCGCCGGATACCGGTTCGATTTCACCGGTTCACAGCAGGACGGCTGGAATCTGCTCAGCGACTATGATCATGAAGGCCATGGGGGCTGGTCCGATGAGCAGATCGCATGGGGTGCCACCGGCACTTCGCCCGGTCCGCCGCCGGATCCCAATGACGGCATCTATGCCTGGCTGAATCAGAATCCGTCGGATATCATCCTGCTGCACATCGGGACCAACGTCTTTCATACCGACGCGACGCACGTGGCGGAAATTCTCGATGAGATCGACCGCTGGGAGGCCGACAATTACCCGGTGACGGTCATTCTGGGGCGCATCATCAACAGAAGCACGCCTGATCCCGACGTGACGACATTCAATGACAATGTGATCGCCATGGCGCAGTCCCGCATCGGCAATCCGGCGGATCCGGCCTATCCCGACAACATTATCATCGTCGATCACGAAAATGCGCTGACCTATCCCTCTGATATGTACGACGCCTTGCATCCCAACGATGGGGGTTACGCGAAGATGGCCAATGTATGGCTGTATCCTCTGGCGGGCAGCGGCACGCAGACGGGCACGGGAACCGCGGATTCCACTGGCGCGTACAGTGGCAGCGGCATTCTGGAAAAATGCCCATGAACCGATATTGAATTGCCCGTATCATGAGAAAACCCTACCTGGGCGAAGATCTAATCTTTCTGATCTCCCAGCCCCGCTCCGGATCAACCCTGCTGCAGCGGGTGTTGTACGGGCATCCTGAAATTCAGACCTCGGCGGAAACCTGGCTGATGCTTCATCCCCTGTATGCATCGAAGCCTCATCGCCTGACAGCCGAATACGACGCAAAAAACGCCCTGAAGGGTGTCAACGATTTTCTCGCCAATTACACCAGCGGACCCGGGATCTACGATGATGCCATACGGGAGTGGGCGCAAGTCATTTATGGCGATGCCTTGAGATGTTCGGGCAAGAAGTATTTTCTCGACAAGACACCGAGATATTTTTTTATTATCCCAGACCTTTACCGCTTGTTTCCCAAGGCGAAATTTATCTTTCTGATACGGAATCCCCTGGCGGTTCTGTCATCCCTGTTGTCCACCTATGTGAAGGAGGAGTGGACCGTGTTGAGTTACTTCAGGCACGACCTTCTCCTTGCGCCGGGATTGATGCTTGAGGGTATTGATCTGATGGGGGAGGATGCGATCACTGTCCGGTATGAGGAGTTTGTATCTGAACCAGGGCGCAATACCGAGTCTCTCTGTAACCGGCTGGGTGTTCCGTTCCACATGGAAATGCTCGATTACAGCCGCACTGAACAGCCGAGGGGAGATCTTAATGATCCCGTGGGTGTCCACCTGCATTCCCGCCCGAGTACTGCCAGCCTTGAGAAATGGAAACGCCTTGCAGATTCCCCCCAAGCTTCCCATTTTGCGGAGGGATATCTGAACCTGCTCGGCAGGAACGTGGTCGAGAGCCTGGGGTACGACTTTGATGAGCTCAGATCTGCGATTTCCGGCGCAGGCGGGAAAAATGAGGCCGGCAATCTATTCCCCTTGCATCTTGCTTTGAAACCGAAGGATGAATGGAACTACAGGGAGTGGATGACGGCGGAGCGCTACAAAAAAATAAGGGCGAAAGGCCGGCCCAGGGGAGAGTTGTCTGCGATCAAACAGGGCTTTCTGCGGGGAATGCGCCTGCTGAAGCATCAGTTGGACAAGGGCGCGGCGGTTCAATAGGGACGGAGGATGATCCCGGCGCTCAAGAACTCTGTCATCGTGGCGGCCCATCCCGATGACGAAATCCTGTGGATGAGTTCCATTTTGACGCAGGTGGAGGAGATCATCGTCTGTTTCTCGGAATTTCCGCCGATACCTGTCCTTGGAGAGGGGCGTAAAAGGGTGTTTTCTCAATATCCCCTGAGAAATCTGACAAGCCTGGATATCCGGGAGTCAGGATCCTATGATCTTGCAGACTGGCAAAGCCCTCAAATAAACAGTTTCGGGCTGGAGCTGAAGGGCGACAGTACGGTTATCAGTCAATACAGAAAGAACTTTCAATGCCTTTGCGATTTATTGCGCCCCAGGCTGGAGGGTGTTGAGGCTGTATTTACACATAACCCTTGGGGGGAATATGGCCACGAGGATCATGTGCAGGTCCATAGGGCGGTCAGATTTTTGCAGGAGGAAATGGGGTTTGAAATTTGGTTCTCGAATTACTTTGGTGAGCGGTCCTTGCCGTTGTTAAAAGAAAGTCTGGGCACGATATCTGGGGAAATAATCACTTACAGCACCAATAAAGATCTGGCGTCCGAAATAATGGAACTCTATGTGAAAAATCGATGCTGGACATGGCCACAAGCATATCAATGGCCCGATACGGAATCTTTTTTTCGGGCCAATGCCGGGAGAGAGGATGGTCCGGAGGCAGGGCGGCAGGATCTTGCTTTACCGATGAGTCTGATTGCCGTCGAGCTTGGGCCTTTGTCTGGTGTTGGAAGGAAGTCACGCTTCTCTGAGCGGATCAAGAGAATGTTCAGGATTGAATGAGCCCCGTGTTACCCTGCGGCGCGGCCCATCCTGCCTGTTTTCAGCGTTCGGGTTGAACTGCTCAAACATGAGAGACTATAAATGCTGGCTGGAATAAAGAAAAAGCTTCTGAGGGCCACCCAAAGAGGGGATACGCCCGCAACCAGGAGAGTCGTCAGTCTGGAGCCCCAAGGGAAATCCCGGGGGAATGTGCTGTTGTCCTATATTATTGACCCGTTCTTGGACTTGGGGCGGAAGATAGACAACAGTCATACTCATTTCTGGGAGTCCTGGCAGATGGCTCAGACCTTTATAAAGCATGGTTTCTCGGTGGACGTGATCAGCTATCTGAACCGGTCCTTTATCCCGGATAAGAAGTACGATTTCTTCATTTCCGCCAGAACCAATCTTGAGCGGATAGCGGCACACCTGGACGCAGGATGTGTAAAAGTCGCCCATCTCGATACCGCGCACTGGACATACAACAACAAGGCCGCCTATGAACGGGTCGCGTTGCTCCTGGAGAGGCGGGGCGTGGTTATCGGCGGCGGCAAATGCGTGGAAGAGAACTGGGCTGTCGAAGTGGCTGACATGGCCACCATATTGGGTAACAGGTTCACCATTGATACCTATGCCTATAGCGGGAAGCCTATTTTCAGAATCCCTATTTCCGTGCCTTGCACCTATCCGGACCTTCCCAGAAAGGATTACAAGAGCTGCCGGAAAAACTTCATCTGGTTCGGAAGCAGTGGCTTTGTCCACAAGGGCCTGGACCTCGTCCTGGAAGCTTTTCAGAACATGCCGGAATATACGCTCTATGTATGCGGGCCTCTCGAACAGGAGGCGCGCTTTGTCGAGGCATATGGGGAGGCGCTCTTTGAAACTCCGAACATCAAGACCGTAGGCTGGGTCGATGTCGAAAGCAAGGAGTTCATTGATATTGCCAGCAACTGTATTGCCCTCGTGTACCCCACCTGCGCCGAGGGTGGGGGCGGCAGTGTGATAAGCTGCATGCATGCTGGGATTATTCCTGTCGTAAGTTATCAGGCCAGTGTCGATATCGATGAAGATCGCGGAAGAATTCTGAAGGATTGTTCCATCGAGGAAATTGCATCGGCCGTCACCGCGCTTGCGGAATCCGGGTCCGAGGAACTGGAACGAATGGCTAGGAATGCGCGTGAGTGGGCCGTTGCCAATCATACGAAAGAGCGTTTCGCGGAAGAATATGAAAACTTTGTGGTGAAGCATCTGCTTGTGTAGGGTAGACACGGCAGCCGCCACGCAGAAAGCAGGGCAGAAAGAGGGAGTAAAATTTACCTGGCGACAATCTATGTCTTGTTAATCCCTACAGTCCCCGGAAGAACAGCCCGATATATTACCTGTCATGGCCAGGAAGATCCTGCTTATCTCGCCCACGCCTACGCACCCTGAAACAGCCGGGAACCGGGCGCGCGTCAAATCTCTGCTGCTTGGCATGGCTGGCATGGGGCACGAGGTTCATTTTCTCCATATTGAAATGGAGCAGGGAGACCGGGAAATGATGAGAGAGGCCTGGGGAAGCAGGTATTATACGGTTCCCTACGAAAAGCCCGGGAGATCGATAAGATCCCGCCTGAGGAGGCGACTGTTGGGGGCTTTTATCGAGGATGCCAGGTACATTTTTTCCATTGATGAGTGGTATGACAGTCAGATTGACAGCACATTGAAAGCGCTTCACCAGGCACATGAATATGATACCGTCATCGTGGAATATGTATTTTTCTCCAGGGCGCTCGAGTGCTTTGAGGGCGGTGTTCTCAAGATCATTGATACGCATGACGCCTTCGCGAACCGGCACAGGCATTATCTGAAAAAGGGGAATATCCCAAAATGGTTCTCAACCACCATGAGAGAGGAGGGCAAGGGATTTGACAGAGCAGATGTCATTATTGCCATCCAGGACAAGGAGCGTGATCTCTTTTCCAGGCAGACGCGCGCCAGGATTATCACTGTTGGTCATATGGTGGATCGGATCGGATATGATGAGGATATTCTGATCGATGGGAAAATGCTGTTTGTCGGATCCGGCAATCCCATCAATGTAGAGGGGGCCAGGTATTTTATCGACAAGGTTCTCCCGCGGATCAGGAGGAGGCTGCCTGAAGCCGTGCTGTATGTCGTCGGCGGTGTTTGCGATTGCATCGAAGGGTCGCCCGGGGTGGAAAAGCTGGGTCGTGTCGAAGACCTGAGAGAGATCTATGCAAGTGCCGCCGTCGTCGTCAATCCAGTCTTCTTCAATACCGGGTTGAGCATCAAGAATATGGAGGCAATAGGCTATTCCAGGCCCCTGGTAACGACGCCCGGGACCGTAAACGGCATGGAAAGGGGTATCAATAAATCATTTCTCGTGGCCAGGGAACCCAGCCAGTTTGCGCAAGCCGTGATCAGGGTTTTATCTGACAGGATATATGCCAGGGAACTTGCGGCAGAGGCGGGAAACTTCGCGTCGTCCTGGAACGAGGCAGTTACAAGGCAATTGGAAGAGGTTCTGAGTGTGCGTCAGGCTTGATCTGGCCGGCCCTGGCGAGATATCCGGCTTGGGGCGAGAATGGTGCGATATGGCAAAAACCTGAGAGTTTATGAAGACATATGGCGACTGACATGAAGAAAATTTTTGGAGGAGTCTATTCTGGGCTACCTGTTCTGGTGACCGGGCATACTGGTTTCAAGGGGTCCTGGCTCACAGCCTGGCTGCTCGAACTCGGGGCAGAAGTGACCGGATTCAGCCTGCCCGATCCTCCGACCACTCCCAGTAATTTCGAGTTGATGGGGTTGGGGAGTCATGTTAACGATGTTCGCGGCAATATCTGCGATTATGACCATTTCCAAGAAACCGTCCGGATAAACAAGCCAGAACTAATCTTTCACATGGCTGCTCAGCCAATCGTTCTTCATGGGGTTGAGCACCCAAGAATGACAATGGATGTGAACTCTCAAGGTACCATTCATGTAATGGAAGCTGTTCGTGCCACGGACTCGGTCCGGGCACTGGTTTGCGTCACCACCGACAAGGTGTACAAGAACCAGGGCTGGGTATGGGGGTACAGGGAAACAGATGAACTTGGCGGGCATGATCCTTATGGGGCCAGCAAGGCGATGGCTGAGCTTGCAATAACCGCCTACCGGGAAACGTTCTTCCCGGTACGGGAGTATGAGAAGCATGGGGTCGCCCTGGCGTCCGTAAGGGCGGGCAATGTCATTGGGGGTGGTGATTTCGCGGATTTCAGGCTGGTCCCGGATTGTATGCAGGCCCTGATGAAGGATGAGCCCATAGGGATCAGGAACCCCATGAGTGTCAGGCCCTGGCAGCATGTTCTCGAGCCGCTCAGCGGGTACCTGTTATTGGGCGAGCGTCTGCTGCGCCAGGGTAGGGAATACGCGGAAGCCTGGAATTTCGGTCCAAAAGAGACGCGGGGAATCAGCAGCCAGGAACTGGTGGAGAAACTGATTGAGATATGGGGTAGAGGTTCCTGGGAGCACATAGATCCCGGCTATGCCAAGATAGAAACAGGATTATTGCGTCTAAGCTGGGAAAAGGCGGCGGACAGGCTTGGATGGCAGCCTGCCTATTCGTGGGAAGAGGCCTTGTCGGAAATCGCCGCATGGTACAAGTCCCTGATGAATGAGGATGATATGCATGATATCTGCCGCAGGCATATAGTCGAATACATTTCGAGAGCCAGGCTTCAGAATATAACTTGGTCGCTATGAGTAACTTTTTTCAAAACTCCACGGTTCGCAAGATCAAGCGCAGGATAAACCGGGCCTTGGGCCTCGCCACGTTCGACACGCGCGGATTTGAGGAGAATGCCGGGGAAATCTCCGTCAGCCGTGAGGCCAGGCAGGCTGCTGAATGCATAAGAGGTGATTGCCGTGAGGCAGCGATTTTCATACATGGTGTCATGCCACGATCCGGGACCGTCTATACGGGTGAAATTCTGCGCCTTCACCCGCAGATTCATGCCTATCCCAATGATCTCTGGGAGGTGCCATTTCTGGAGCTTACGGGTGACATTCTCGATATGCAGCAGCACTTTTTCCGGGCATATCCCCAGAATCGGGACAGGATGGGCGAGCATGATTTTCTGCCGCTCTTCGGTTCTACATTCATGGCCTATCTTCAGTCTTTCACGCCCAAGGGAAAAAGGATGCTCGTAAAGACTCCCGATGCGCAATATCTAGATTATTTCCATTCGATTTTTCCGAAGGAACATTTGCTTCTGTTGATGCGTGACGGGAGGGATGTTGTAAGTTCCACATTACGGACCTGGCCAGGCATGGACTTTTCAATGGTCAGTAGAAAGTGGGCAATGAGTGCAAGAAACATGCTCAGAATGGCTGAAGCCAGGTCTGGCTCTACGGGATTCCTGATATACAAGTTTGAACGAGTGGTTGAGGATCCAGATTCTTTTGTGGAGAAATCCTGTGCTGCTTTCGGGCTCGAACCCGGAAAGTTCCCCTTCGACGAAATCCGCAAACTTGCGGTAAGAGGATCGTCCGAGATCAGGAAAAAGGGGACAGTAACCTGGGATCCGGCCGAGAAACCCAAGGATTTCAATCCTGTGGGAAGATGGCAAGGATGGAGCAGAAGGCAAAAGGAGCAGTTCAAAAGGGTTGCCGGCGAGATGCTAATTGAGGCCGGTTATTGTGACGATATGAGCTGGTAGCCAGTGCGGCACTATGGGTAAGGTATTACGACGTTACATAAAGCAGGGACTGAAATCCATGATCTGGAAGATCGCTCCAGTGCCAGCACTATGGAAACATCGACCTGTAACGCAGAACTATTCCATTGCTGTTTGCAGGGGAGACAGCGTGCTCTCTCTGAGGAATTCACCCTTTCTTTCTACGCCCGTGATTACACGCCTGGATGTTAATGATGTGCCGGCCAATCTGGTAGCGGATCCTTTCATTTGCCGTTACAACAACCGTTGGTATATGTTCTTTGAGGTCTACAACAACATCAGTTCCAAGGGGGAAATCGGCTTGGCTGAGAGCGAGGATGGTTTTTCCTGGCAGTACCGCCAAATTGTGCTGAGAGAGCCCTTTCATCTGTCCTACCCCTATGTCTTTGAGTGGGATCAGCAGTTCTACATGATTCCAGAGGGTGGGAGAGGTTCGGGTGTCACCTTGTATCAGGCCATGGAGTTTCCTTTAGGATGGCGTCCCGTCAGGGTATTGTTGGAGCAGAAGGGATTCTTCGACAGCTCCATCTTTCACTACCAGGAGCGGTGGTGGTTGTTTTCTGCAACCCGGCACGATGGAGGACAACCCGCACTTCATCTTTTCCATGCGGATGATCTGTTGGGGGACTGGGAAGAACATCCCATGAGTCCCGTAGTGAATGGGGATCCTCACATTACCCGGCCAGGTGGGAGGGTGATTGTCGATGACGGCAGGCTCTATCGTTTTGCCCAGGACAGTTATCCAATCTACGGAAGCAAGGTGCATCTGCTGGAAATCACCCGGCTTACGACATCAGAGTACGCCGAAGAGCGTGTTCTGGATGAACCCTATTTCGAGGCTGGTGAATTTTTTTGGAACAACAATGGTATGCATCATGTCGATGCACGCCGCCTGGATGATGGGACATGGATTGCGTGCGTGGACGGATTCCCGGTGCGATAGCGTAATTGAGCTTTTCAGAATGAAACAAAGACCGGAAAAACGTGAGGTTACGATCATTTCCAGAAGAATGCCCCATCATTCTCGATTCTCAGGTTATGATCGGCTGGTGGACTATATAGAAGGGCATATCATTTCACCGCCATCGCAATGGACCCTGCCGAAGAAGCTGGCGGGCCGGATCTGCAGCCCCCTCGTCAAGCATTCTGGATGCCGTTGGTATCACAGGGAGGGCATGATAACTGAGATGAGTGCAGTGAGGCAGTGGCTGAGTTCCCGTAAGCGCGTCTTTCATTTTCTGTACGGAGAGAATTCATTCCGATATCTGGGCGCTATGAAGGCTGTTGACAGACAGAACCGTATTGTCTGCACCTATCATACCCCGCCGGAAAAATTTCTGGATGGGATCAGAAAACGTGAGTTCATCAAGAGGCTGGATGCTCTGGTCGTTGTTTCGACCATGCAGATGGAAATGTTTTCCAGCCTGATCGATCCTGAGCGGATATACTTTGTTCCCCATGGGGTGGATGTACAGTATTTCAGGCCTGTGGAGAAGACGGGAAGCGCGGATGATGTCTTCAGGTGTCTGTTTGTTGGCTCGCATCTGAGAGACATGGATACACTCGCAGAGTCTGCGAGAATACTCGGTGAATATGCGCCACATATCATGATAAGGGTCATTACATCGCCAGATTATCATGTGCATTTCAAGGGGCTGGGTAACGTCGAGGTTCTCTCGGGAGTGTCCGACGATCAACTTCTGAAGTATTATCAGACAGCAGATCTTTTCCTGCTGCCTCTGATCGAGTGTACTGCAAACAACGGGTTGCTGGAGGCCATGTCATGCGGGTTGCCCATCATCTCGACCGACTTGCAGGGGGTGCGCGACTATGTCGATGAGCGCTGCGCGGTCCTGGCCAGGCGTGGGGAACCCGAAGCGTTCACTGAGATGGTGCTTGCAGTCGCAGGAGACGGGGAGAAACGTGCGGCAATGGCCAAGGCCAGTCGGGAACAGGCCCATTCCTTCAGCTGGGATGTGATAGCGAAAAAAATGTGCCGGCTATATGACGATCTGGCGTGAGGATAAACCGATTCAGGTAAAATGAAAAAACCGTGAAAGAATCCATGAACATTGTTCTGTATGTCCCCAGCTTCCTGCCCAAGACCTTGGGGGGGAGGGAACTGGTCGTCCATTATCTTGCCAAATCATTTCGGGAGCTGGGTCACAGTCCCAGGGTTCTGGGGCCCGCGGGATGGTGGGAATACAGAAACCTGGATTTCGGATATCCCGTACACAGATGGCCAACCCTCAGGGGGCATTTCGTCGAACAGATTGCACGGGCAGAGCTGATGCTGGATATAGCATTGTTCGGTTGTGATATTCTGCATGTTCATGCCACCTATCCCCAGGGATATGTGAGCTCGAAGCTGGGGAAGGGACGGCGCTTCCCCTTTATCCTGACCCCGCACGGGGCGGATATTCACATGGTCCCTGAGGTGGGATATGGATTGAGACTGAATGCGGAGAAGGACCAGAAGATCAGGAAGGCCGTTGGCGGCGCCGACATGCTGACAGCGATCAGTGCCAGCGTTGAGGATTCCCTTCTCAGTGCCGGTGCTGATCCTGACAGGATTCTTCATATACCCAATGGAGTTGATCTGGACCGCTTTGCCAGCGGAAAGCTGTCCAAGAGTGAGGTCTGTGCGAAACTTGGATTGCCGTCCGATGCAAAAATTATCCTGACCATCGGGCGCTATGAACCGCGTAAGGGTCAGGAGGTTCTGATCAAGGCCATGCCCAGGATTCTCGAGAGGATCAAACAGGCGAGGCTGGTGATCATCGGAAAGAAAACCGAGGCGCTGAACGGGCTTATTACATCTCTGGGGCTTCAAGACAAGGTTTGTCTGGCCGGCACGTTTTCCCCGCCCAACATTCTACTGAACGATGGCCAGGATGGCAACGAACCGGACTGGCTGGCCGAATGTTGTCGGCAGAGCAGTGTTTATGTGTCAGCAAGCATCGATGAAGGGGCAGAAGGCTTGTCGCTCGCTCTGCTCGAGGGGATGGCGGCTGGCCTGCCCGTCGTTGCCACGAGAATATCGGGAAACAAGGATGTTATCGAGGATGGCAGGAATGGGTTTGTGGTAACACCAGGCAATGCTAATGACCTTGCCAATGCTCTGATCAATGTACTGGAGAACGAAGACATCAGAACAGAGATGGGAGAGAATTCCAGAAAAGGCGTGGAATCCTACGCCTGGATTGAAGTTGCAAAGCAATATCTGAGATGCTATGAGGATGCACGGTCCAGATTGACCGATAAGTGATATTTTATGCCTTCAGGCGGGCTTGCAGCGGAGCGTCTGAATCAAAGATGCAATGATCTTGGGGTAGGTACTGAGTGATGAAGGCGGATAAAACCAGGTTGAGCATGGATAAAATGCTTACTGAGCCGTATGCTGACATCGAAATCAGAGAGCTGATGAAGTCGCATGTTCTGGATATCGAGCGTTTTCCGCTTGGTTCTTACATATACTACACACCAAGGCAGCTAAAGGCCCATTATGAACTGGAGGTGAAGCTTGCTGAGCGGCTCAGAAATGCATCCAAACCAGAAAGGCGGGAACTGTATAGTACCGTTTATGACGAACTGTTCCGGAAGATTACCTATCATCCTCAGTTGATCCGAAAAGCGCGCCCTGAAGAAAGGGAAAGGAAGGTAAAGCGCACCGCCGAGATTCTCAAGAAATACCTGGGGCCCGATTCTGTATTCATGGAAATCGGCCCCGGAGATTGTAAGCTCTCGTTTGAGGTATGCAAATTTGTTAAAAGGGTGTATGCAATCGATGTTTCCAAGGAGGTTACCAAATATACCAATATACCAGAAAACTTTGAGCTAATAATCTCTGATGGAAGTAGTATTGATGTTCCGGAAGAGAGCATCAGCCTTGCCTATAGTAACCAGCTAATGGAACACTTGCACCCTGAAGACGCTATCGATCAGCTAAAAGGTATCCATAGGGCATTGGCTATAGGGGGGCGATATTATTGCGTAACTCCTCACAGGTTTGGTGGTCCAACAGATATATCGCGCTTCTTTGATGAAGAAGCAAAAGGTTTTCATTTGAAGGAGTATGTGCTGAAAGAGATATACGATTTATTCTTATTGGCAGGGTTCGATGATGTGTGTTTGCCAAGAAAATTTCTGGGAAATAAATTTGATTTTCCAATCGGACTGGCCATGTTTGGTGAGAGATTGATTGGAAACTTCCCGTATCAATTGCGGCGTTCAATATATTTGAAACTCAAGGATATTCTCTCAATCAGAGTTATTGGAACAAAATCAGGAAAGAAGAAGCGGATGTAGCGAAACTGGTATTACGAAAGTTTTATTCGTCAAGTATCAACAAGAATCTAATGTCCTTTTAACAATGTCTAGATATGTATTTATCTGTTGTCCCGGACATTCAGGGTCGACGCTGCTCGATCTCGTATTGGGAGCTCATCCAGGTGTGGTTTCTCTGGGAGAAATATCACACCTGCCAAAGAATATTGCCCTGAACACGGCATGTAGCTGTGGGATCCCGATAAGGGCATGCGAGTATTGGCAAGAAATCTTTCGCCTGATATCCGAAGAGAAGGGCATTGATGTTCTTCGTGATCCATATATCTTCAGCCTTGGCCTGCTCAAGGCGGCAGACGTGATCGATCATGAAAAGCAGACGGGAGGCTACCTGTTTTACAGAAAAATAGTCCGAGGGCTGGTATATCTTGAGAAGAGATATAAACTAGGCTTGCCTGTGCGGCCTATATCCCATTTCTACGAGAGTATAGATAATAATATTCGTTTGTTTGAAATTGCCCTAAAGGTAAATGATGCTGAAGTAATCGTTGATTCCTCAAAAGATTATCTCAAGGCAGTGGAGATCTATCGGCGTTATCCAGATAAGGTGAGGATCATATTATTGTTCCGGGACGGTCGTGGAGTGCTATATTCAAGAATTAAACGGGGTGTGTCGCGAAAAGAAGGGGTAAAGAGCTGGAGGAATTATTATACGCGTGGTCTGCCGGTTCTTAATCAGAACGTCTCAAAAGAACATATTGTGGATGTCAGGTATGAGGACTTTGCTAAAGACCCTGTGGATAGCTTAAAGAAACTCTGTAAATTCATAGGGGTTCCCTACCGGGAAAGCATGCTGGATTTTGGAAGTTATCCTCACCATATTGCAAATGGAAACAACATAAGGTTCAAAAAGGACATGAAAATTTCTCTGGATACTACATGGACTGAAAAATTGTCTGAGCTGGATATTAACTACTTTGAAAAAACAGCGGGCGATTTGAACAAGAGGTTAGGTTATTGCTGACGATATGATCGCGTAGGTTTGTTATGATTGATGAATAATCTGGTATATATTTTCCTTTTCACGGTAACTTGCATCCCTTTCTTATTAAGGACGCTGGGCTTCCCGTCCAGCATATCTACAAGAACACCTGAACTTCTGGCAGCTATTACCTTCGTTATAGTTGCAGTCTATGCCTCGGTACATAGAAGCTTTTTTCTGCACCCAAAATATCTGGTTATTTTTTTACTGTTTATTCTTCTTATTTTCGCGGGCATTCTAGTAAATGATGTGTCACCAGGGACAATAGTATCCGGGATGACGATATATTTGAAATATCTGCCCTTCTTTTTTATCCCCATCGTATACCAATTTTCGGAGAATGATTTTCAAAAGCATTTGAAATTTATTCTTTTTATTGCGCTTGCGCAGTTGCCGATCGCATTGTATCAGAGGATGATCCAGTATGCGGGAGTCTCAACAGGTGACCTGACAACTGGAACGGTACTTATTTCCTCTGCACTCTCTCTATTCTTGATTGGCACCATGGCAATTGTTCTTGCTCTCTATATTAAGAAAAGGCTCGATCTTAGAACGGTTGTCATATTGCTTTTCCTGTTGTTTCTTCCTACCACAATCAATGAGACAAAGGGTACGTTGATATTTTTTCCATTGGCAATAATTTTGACTGTGGTATTTGCTGATCGAAAAAGAGAGGTCCTCAAAAAGGCGGTTCCAATTTTTTCTGCCGCATTTATTATGCTGATATTGTTTATACCGATCTACAATATATATTTCGCGAGTGATATAGAAGGCGGGTTAATCGGGAAGATAACTGATAAAAATAGGATGATTCATTATTTGTATAGTGGGGAGTCAAGTACGGAGGAATTTGAGTTCGAGAATGATCCAAGTTTGACTGGAGATGCATTCAATCCACTGGAAAGGGATGCCCCGCGCGCAGACAGTATTCTGCTGCCCATCCGTTTTTTGTCCGAAGAGCCAGTTAAGTTAATTACTGGTCTCGGGATTGGAAATGTGAATTTATCAAAGATTGATATCCTATCAGGGGAGTATGGTCAATTTTCCGAGCTTTATAGTTCTCAGAAAACCACTTTGAGTCAGATGATTTGGGAGATGGGGCTAGGTGGTGTTTTCTTGTCAATAGTTCTTATATATATGATTTTCTCAGATGCCAGATCCCTGAGGAAGGATACGGACTTGTTTGCTTCATTTTCCCTGGGTTGGATGACGGTATCAATATTATTCTTTTTGGCATTTCCGTATAAAAATCTTTTTAATCTGAATGTCCTGAACTACCTGTTCTGGTATTTTTCGGGTATCGTTGTGTCGGAGAGCTATA
>Ga0256830_1001041_pt1 | contig 20218 bp, 22 predicted proteins | sample 128326metaG_FD_190537 | JGI IMG/M metagenome (GOLD analysis project Ga0256830, IMG submission 190537) | Hydrothermal vent microbial communities from Lau Basin, Pacific Ocean - 128-326 | ecosystem: Environmental > Aquatic > Marine > Hydrothermal vents | place: Pacific Ocean: Lau Basin | collected... | reverse complement strand
CGTCCTCGCCGTTGGCGGCATGATCTACGGCAAACCCGGCCTCCTTGAGTCCTTTAACAACAAAAGATGATATCTTTACGTCATCCTCTACAAGCAGTACCCGCAAGGGGTACCCCCTTTCATTTTAAGTTTTATTGATGCCGTGAAAGCCGCTGATAATACTGAAAAATAAACTTGATCAGATCACACATTTTTAAACGGTCGTTTTTGTATAATATTTTATGCCTTTAAAGGAGGAATTTGAAAGGGTCGGCAACAGGCTCTTCAGGTGGAGAAGCTATCTTCCTCTCCTGATCATGCCGCTGATCCTGATCTCGCTCCTGCCCCCGGAAGCGGACTCACCGCTTGACGATGTCTGGGACGGGCTCTGCCTCCTCGTCAGCATTGCGGGGCTTGCCCTGAGGGTCCTGACCGTCGGATACGCGCCGGAGGGGACTTCCGGCAGGAATACCCGGGAACAGAAGGCGGCGGAGCTGAACACCACGGGCATGTACTCGATCGTCAGACACCCGATCTACCTGGGGAACTTCCTGGTGTGGCTCGGCATGGTGATGTTTTCGAAATCCCCGTGGTGCATACTCGTAGCCTTGCTCCTGTTCTGGCTCTACTATGAAAGGATCATGTTTGCCGAGGAGGAGTTTCTCAGGCGGAAGTTCGCCGACGAGTATCTCGAATGGGCGGCGAGGACGCCCGCATTCATCCCGAGGTTCAGCAGTTACAGGCCGCCTGACAACAGGTTCTCCCTCAAGGGTGTCCTGTCGAGGGAGTACACCACGTTCTTCATCGTCTCACTATATTTTGTACTCATGGACAGCATCGAGGACACCGTTCAGGACGGGGTCTTCGAGATAGATCCTTTCTGGAAGGCGCTCCTGCTCACCGCGACTCTTGTCTACCTCTTGATAAGGTTCCTTAAGAAGAAGACCTTGCTCTTGAGGGAGCGCGGGCGGTAGCCGCACATTCACGCGCACTTTCCATGCTGAAGGGCCTGGACGGGCCATAAGCCCGTGAGATATAACATCATGCTCTGAGGGGAGTCTCTTTTGGATATCTTGAGGATGGCCTTCCCGGTATCCGGGATCGAGACCTATATCTTCATACCGCCGCTTGTCGCGTTTCTGATATCATTCTTCACCTCCATGGCCGGAGTCTCCGGGGCCTTTCTGCTGCTGCCCCTGCAGATGAGCGTGTTCGGTTTCACCACGCCCTCGGTCAGTTCGACCAACTTCCTCTACAACGTGGTGGGAACGCCTGGAGGGGTGCTGAGGTACATGAGGGAGGGTAGGATGTCGTGGCCGCTCGCGTGCTGCATCACGGCGGGCACGCTGCCCGGGGTGATGGCCGGATACTACGCAAGGGTGAAGTACTTTCCGGACCCGGCCAGGTTCAAGTTCTTCGTCGGCACGGTACTGCTCTACGTGGGGATGCGGCTGCTCAGGGATGCCGTGAAGAGCGCCCCCGACCGGGGATACACGCCCTCGTCACTCGAGGGCATTGAGAGACCCTTAAGGATAACGAACGTGTCGTGCGGTCTCGGCAGGATCGAGTACGAATTCGCGGGCAGGCGCGTCTCCTTCAGCGTACCGGGCATGTTCGTCCTGTCTCTGGCGGTCGGAGTGGTCGGAGGCGTCTACGGCATAGGCGGGGGCGCCATAATCGCTCCATTCTGCGTGACCTTTTTCAGGCTCCCGGTATATACGGTGGCGGGCGCCGCCCTGATGGGAACGCTCGTCACGTCGGTCGCCGGGGTGGCCGTCTACTCCCTCGTCCCCCTGAGCAACGGCATGACAGCCCCTCCCGACTGGCCTCTCGGCCTCTTGTTCGGACTCGGCGGGTTCCTCGGCATGTACTTCGGGGCGAGGACACAGCGGCATGTGCCTGAAAGGGGCATAAAGCTCATACTCGCACTGGTCATTCTCACCGTCTCCGCCAGATACATATGGCGGTTCATCACGCCGTAGGGGCGGTCCGAGAGGGAGGCGCGACGATCTCAAATGGAAAGGAGGACCTGCAGGATGGATGAGGAACTGAAGGAGATGATCGCCGACTACATGCAGAAGGGTTTTCTCGAGAACATTATCGACATGTTCAGGCATGACGCATCACTCTATTCGATCGTGGGAGACCTGCTCAGGGATGACCGCGTCAGGGTGAGGATAGGGGTTGCTGCACTGCTTGAGGAACTGGCGAAGGAGAGGCCCGAGGAGGCGAGGCTCGCCGTTGCACCGCTGATGCCGCTTCTCGTAGACGACAATCCAACGGTGCGTGGAGACGCCGCATACCTGATCGCCGCAGTAGGGGGTAGAGAGGGGCTTGAGGCATTGAGGCCGCTGCTGGACGACCCCGAGCCGCAGGTGGCCGAGATGGTGAGGGAGCTGATGGACGAGTCATAGAGGACCGCCCCAGGCCTTCAGGAGGTCAGTCGGCGTAAGCCTTGACGATATCCTCTCCCACGGCGTACAGCAGTCCTGCCTCTGCCCTCATCCGGTCGTAGACGGCCCTCCAGTAGTTAGTCTCCGCCTTGCCGGCGAGCACTACGGCGTCTATGACGTCGGTCGCCGTCGCCACACCTTCGCGGTAACGTAGCCTCTGGAGCCTCAGGTTCTCGTCCGCCTGGGCCACGGCCCCGGCGGTCACCTCCACCTTCCGGGCGGCACTGCGGAGCTGAAGATACGCCTTCTTCACATCGAGCATTATCCCGTCGCGGAGTTTCTCCTCTTCAAGGCCGAGCTTCCTGAGCTCCGCAACAGCCCGCCTCAGTCTCGCCCTCGTGGCCCCGCCGGACGAGAGGTTCACCTTTATCCCGGCCACCAGGGACCAGTTACCCTCGTAGACCATGTAGCGGTTCTCCTGGTAGTCGTATCCTCCGGATACGTAAAAGTCCGGATAGAACCTCGCCTTGAGCGCCTTTACCTCTTCCCTCTTCGCGCTTATGCGCGCCTGGAGTGCCTTGAACTCGGGTCTGAGGCGCAGGGCGGTCTCATATGCTGCATCGAGACTCATATCCGTGTACGGCCTCACACTGATCTCCTCGGGGGCGACCTCTTCGCTCAGCGGTCTCGCAAGCAGGCTGTTTATCCTCGACTCCCTCATAGCCCGCACATTCTCCGCGCTCAGGAGCCTCTGCCTGGCATCGGAGAGCATCACCTCAGCCTCGAGGAGGTCGTTTTTAGTAATGAGTCCCTCTTCGTACATCGCCCTCGTCTCTTCGAGGTGGGACTCGAACCGCCTCACCTCCTTCTGCGCCAGCACCAACAGCCTCTCGGCCTCGAGGAGGTCTAAGTAGGCATGGGTGAAGTCGAGGGCAACGAGGTTTCTCACCCTGAGGGTGTCGAGCCTCTTCTCCTTCAGTCCGAGCCTCGACGCCCTCAGCAACGCATACGAGGCGCCGAAGTCGTACAGCAGCTGGTTTATCCTGAAGCCGTAGGAGAGGAAGTCCTTCTCAGAGATGGGGACCGGCTCGAACAGCCCGAATAAGGCTTCCGGCCTGTACCTGAGCCACGTCCGGCGTGCATAGAGGTCGACCCGGGGCAGAAGGGGAGACCGTGCCAGCCGTACACCCGCCCTCACCACGTCCTCCTCTGCCTCGGATATCCTTACATCCCTGCCCTGCTGAGCCACTATTGCGAGCCCCTCACCGAGGGTGATGGCGGCGGCGCGTGATGGCGGCGCTAAGAGGGCGGTGATGACGAAGAGTAACAGCAGCAGGCTCCTGCCCGATGACCGCATGCCGCTATCCATGCCGAGTGGGATCACAACGGGCCGAAGTTCTCTTCGTAGCGCCGGACGAAATCCTCGTACGTATACCTGTGTTCCTGTGTGCCGTATCTCTCTATCGCATAGACAGCCGCAACCGCACCCATCCTGACCGCGGTCTCCATGTCCCTGCCCGTGACGAGCCCCTTTATCAGCCCGGCCCTGAATGCATCACCGGCCCCGGTGGGATCCACAACCTCCGAGGCCCTTGCCGGAGGCACCTCGGTATCACCGCCTGAGGTGCTGACAAGGGCGCCCTTCTCGCCGAGGGTCGTGATGATCGTGCCGGTAAGCCCCAAGAGTCCGTCCTTGTCGAGCCCGGTCATATTCATGATCAGCTCGAGCTCGTAGTCGTTGGAGACGAGGATGGAAGAGCCCCTTATCCACGCGCGCAGGTCGTCTCCATTCCACGCGGTCAGCGACTGGCCGGGGTCGCATATGTAGTCGATGCCCCTCTCCCTGCAGGCCTCTGCATACTCCATCATGTCCTGTAGGTTTCCTGGCGCTATGAGGGCGATGGAGTCACCGGGGCCGACGCCGTCGAACCTGTATCCGGAGGGATACTTCATCGCCCCGGGGTTGAACCCCGTTATCTGGTTGTCGGCCTGATCGGTCGTGATGTAGGCACCGGCAGTGAATTCACCGCTGATGACCCTTATGCCCTCGGTCGATATCCCGTTACTCTTGAGCCACTCGAGATAGCCCCCGCAGTCTCTGCCGCCGATGGTCGCAAGTATGACCGGGCTCTCGCCGAGCAGGCTCAGCGAGTAGGCCACGTTGCCGGCCGTGCCCCCGTACTTCTCCACCATGCCGTTGACGGTGAAGCATACGTTCAGGATGTGTATCTTGTCGGGCAGGATGTGGTCCGAAAACCTGCCGGGGAAGTCCATGATCCTGTCATACGCAATCGAGCCCGAGACGTATATGTTCATTGATCGGCTCCTGCCTTCTCCTCCGCGCTCAGGTCGTGAGTCCGCGATAGGGGTTGGTAATGGTTGGTATTTTATATCACCATGGCCTTTTTTTCAAGGTTCGTCGGGCCGGGGGTTTATTTTAAGACGAGGTGTTAGTATAATAACATAAGAATATTTTTATATGTCGGATATCCCGAGGGAAGCTCGATCAAGGGTCCGGTTTCCGGCGATCGAAGCAGCGGGAGCAAAGGGGAGAACAGCCGGCCCTGAGGCCGGTGAGATTCGACAAAGAGGAGGAGGAAGAGAGATGAGCTGGATACGCACGGTATCGGAAGAGGAGGCAACGGGTCTGCTGGCGGAGATATATGAAGAGACCCGTGCAAAGTCGGGACATGTGCTCAACCTGGTGAAGGTCCAGAGCCTCCGTCCCGAGACCATGGCGATCGGGAGGAAGATGTATCGCCACCTGATGGACAGCCCCGGAGGGCTGAGCAGACTGCAGCGGGTGCTGATCGCGACGGTCGTCTCCAAGCTCAACGGCTGTTTCTACTGAATGGAGAGCCACGAACCCGATCTCCGTGAAGAGATCAAGGACGACGCCGAGGTGAGGAGGATACAGGACGATTACCGGAAGTCCAGTCTCGATCCAGCCACCAAGAAACTGCTCGACTTCGCGGCCAAACTGACCCTCACACCTAAGGAGATAAGCAGAACCGACGTGGAGGTCCTGCGTGCAAGCGGCTTTGCAGACGAAGACATACTCGACGCAGCACAACTCATCGGTTACTTCAACTACTCGAACCGTGTCATGGACAGCCTCGGCATAGAGCCCGAGCCGGGCATGAGATACAAGGCGAAGTGACACGGCCATACGGCTCCCTCCTCGGCGTGTACGGCCGCAAGGCAACACGTCGGGAGGGATAAAAAACATCACGATGGTGTATCATAAATACCGGCCGGTGCAGCACCCGGACGGTTGCCGATCACCCATGACCCGGAAGAGGTATATGTCTGAAAGATTCCGAAAATTCTTCATCAAGGCGGACATCGTGTTCCACATATTCGCCGCACTGCTGCTGCTCATCGCATGCGGTTTCATGTTCTACTATGCGCTGCTCAATATCTTCAACCCCTCCCGCGACTCGATCATACGCCTTGTGAACGACGTCCTCCTCGCCCTGATAATCCTCGAGCTCCTCTGGACCGTGATCAGGTTCCTGAAGAAGCAGAAGTTCCTGCTCGGCCCGTTCCTGGCCATAGGCATGATAGCCGCCGTCAGGAGGATACTCCTCATAGAGGCGCAGACCTCCACCATGGAGCATGTGCCGGTAGAGAAGCTCTACGAGATAGGGCTGAGCACCGTGGTGATCCTGGTCTTGATGGTCGCGTACTATCTGTCCGTCAAGGCCCAGAAGATGGAATAACCGGAACCCAAGGAGGGACCGAATGGCAGAGATGCATTCCTTCGACATCGTATGCCTGGTGGATATGCAGGAAGTCGACAACGCGGTGAACCAGGCGGTGAGAGAGATAGGCCAGCGCTTCGACTTCAAGGGTAGCAAGAGCAGCGTGAAGCTCGACAAGGACAAGGGCACCGTCACGGTGATATCCGACGACGAGCATAAGCTCAAGAGCGTCATCGACATCCTGCAGGCCAGGCTCGTCAAGAGAGGGGTTTCGCTCAAGGCGCTGAGCTACGGAAAGGTCGAACCCGCCACCGGCGACACCGTCAGGCAGGTGATAACCCTGCAGCAGGGCATACCGCAGGACAAGGCCAAAGAGATCGTGAAGCACATAAAGGGCCTGAAGCTGAAGGTCTCAGCCGAGATACAGAAGGAGCAGGTCCGCGTCAAGGGAAAGAAGATCGACGATCTTCAGGCAGTGATGTCCGCCGTCAGGGAAAGAGACTTCGGCATACACGTCCAGTTCACCAACCTGAGGTAGCCGCCCGAGCGCCGTCGAGGTTGACGGGGCCTGGAAAAAAAGTGATCAAACCCGGCTGAGCCGGGTTTGATCGAGTCTCGTCGACCTGTACCATCCTCAAGCGGCCTCACGCATCCGCAACGTGAAGCCCCGCTTGAGAACGGCAAGGCTTTGGGGAGGGGTACTCCGAGGAATAAATGAAGCCCGGATAGGGACGCTCTATGAAAGACTCCAACCTCAACTCTTGATGAAGAAATAGATCGTACCGTCCTCTTCCCATAGATCGAGCAGTTCATGACCGCTGTTTCTGCAAAGCAGCGGTACGGCGGCCATCATGCCGGAGTCGTCCGCTATCACCTTCAGGACCCCGCCCTTCTTCATGCCCTCCAGTGCCTTCATCGTCAGGACGGCCGGCCCCGGACACGAAAGCCCCTTGACATCGAGTATCTTGTCAACCCTGATCTCTCCAGCCACGTCGGTGCTCCTTACAGGAGAAGGTGTCTATGCAAGGATGATGCCGGAGATGCAACCCCCGCCTGCGCAGCACTCCGAAGACCGGCGTTTCGAGCGAATCGGGCCGTACGCCGGTGCCGGGCGTACTCGGCGGGAGGGAGGGGGGTGTCCCGTTCGGCACAGGCGGCGGCCGCCTGCTGTGCCTAAACGGACAGGCCCGGCCGGCTGTTTGATTTATGACCTGCTCTTGCATTAATGTAAATTAAATACACGTGCGGCCCATTATGCCTACGAAGGCCCGGCTTCCGGCGCATGAACTGGCTGTTTTATCATATAGGAGAGGAGTACGCGATAGCACTGACATGCCTTGCCCTGGCAGTCAGGGTCCTGTCCATCACCCGCACGGGAGACCCGCTCCTCGACAGTGAAAAGGCAAACAGGCTCTTTCTCGTCAGCTCCGGCTTCGCCATGCTCGGCGTCAGCAGCCTGATACACGCCACCATACACACCTCCGGGCTGGACGAAAACATACTCTACCAGACGCTCCTCGGCTACTGCCTGGGCCTCCTGACGCTGATCGTGGCTGTATCCGCAGAAAAGCCGATGAGGGAGCGGGCGTTTCCGCTGCTCTACCTGCCGCTGCTGGTCCTCCTCTTTCCCGGCGTGTACGAGAGGTTTCCGATCTTCGGGGAGTTCAGGCCCCTGCTATGGATAGTGGTCTCTTACCTCTCCGGCGTGGTCTGCATGATCTACATAGCTGCATTCTACCACACGAGGCTCAGGACATACCTCTACACCGCCCTCGGACACGCCATGATATGCATATCCGCTGTCCTGCTCTTCTTCCCAGCCCCCATAGGGTCCACCGCCTGGATCTACGGCCACCTGTTCAGGCCTGTCGGCTTCGGAATCCTCTTCTTCAGCATGACCCGCGAGTCGGTCCTCAGGATGAAGGAGAGCATGCTCTACAGGGCGCTCACGGCGTTCAGCCTGCTCGCCGCCGTCCCGCTGCTCGTCTTCGGCATGGTCGTCTTCTACGAGAACATCCGCCCCATACACCTCACCGGAAGGAGGATCATAGTCTTTCTCTTGCTCCTGATCACACTCGCCTCTGCGCTGCTGTTCGGACTGGGCCTGATAATAAGGCTCGTGCGGCCACTGCTGAACCTCAAGGACGCAGTCGACAGGCTCGCCGAGGAGGGCTTCAACAAGCAGATAGACGTACGTGGCGGCGACGAGATCGGCGAGCTCTCGAAGGCATTCAACGAGATGGTCGTCAAACTGAACCGCTCGCTCTCTGAGCAGGACAGGCTGAGCAGGCTCGCAGCAACAGGCGAGCTCGCAGCCACGCTCGCCCACGAGATAAAGAACCCCCTCAACGCGATAGGAGGAGCCGCCCTGTACATACAGAAGAACTTCAAGGGAAGCCTCATCCGCGAGTTCCTGAGCGTCATCTATGACGAAGTGGCCAGGATAAACAGGCTGACCACCACATTGCTCGACTTTGCAAAACCGGTCAAGCCCGATCCGAGGCCGTCCGACATAAACAGGCTCGTCGTTGAGACCATCGACCTCCTGAGGCAGGAAAGCGACGAGCAGGGCATAGCCATAGAGACCTCCCTGGACACGGAGGTTCCGGTGATCCCCTTCGATTACCACCAGATAAAGCAGGTCCTGATAAACCTCATGATCAATTCTTTTGATGCAGTGGACAAAAATGGTAAAATCAGAGTCAGTACAACACTATCCGGCAGGGGGCTGCTTCTATCGGTCGAGGACAACGGCAGGGGCATAAGGGAAGAAGACATGGAAAACATCTTCAATCCCTTCTTCACGACCAGGACCCGCGGCACGGGGCTCGGGCTGGCCGTATCGAGGAAGATAGCCAAGGAGCACGGCGGCGACATCACGGTCGAGAGCGCCCTCGGTGAGGGAAGCACGTTCACGCTGCTGCTGCCGGTCAATAGAAGAGACGGACGATCCTAAGAAGAGATGAAACAGACGATACTCATAGTGGACGACGAGACAAACACCCTGAAGGTGCTCTCGGCGACCCTCAGGAGGGAGAGGTTCCGCGTCGAGACCGCCAGGACAGGCGAGGAGGCTCTGTCCAGGTTCAGGAACAACAATGTCGACCTCGTGATATCGGACTACAAGCTGCCGGGTATCGACGGCGAGACACTGCTCGAGGAGATCAAGGCCCGGAACCCCAACGTTCCCGTCATCCTCATGACCGCCTACGGCACCATAGAGAGGGCCGTCGACGCCATGAAGAAGGGGGCTTACACCTATTTGACAAAACCCGTAAATATGGATATCATGGTATCCATGGTGAGGGATGCCCTGCAGAAGAGGGAGTGGTCCATGGATTCCGCAGAAGACGTCCCGGGCAGGTATCAGTTCCTGAACATCATCGGCAAGTCTCAGGCTATGCAGGAAGTCTTCTCCATGATCCAGCGCGTCAGCAAGACCGATGCAGCGGTCCTCATACTCGGCGAAAGCGGCACGGGCAAGGAGCTGGTCGCGCGGGCGCTCCACTATACCTCGCTCAGGGCCAACAGCCCCTTCATCCCCATAGACTGCACCACCATCCCCCCGGAGCTCATGGAGAGCGAGCTCTTCGGCTATGAAAAGGGGGCCTTCACCTGTGCCTACGACGACAAGGTGGGGCTCATAGAGATGTCCGAGGGCGGCACCATATTCTTCGACGAGATCGGTGACCTCGACTTCACACTCCAGAAGAAACTGCTCAGGTTCCTCCAGGAAAAAGAGGTACACAGGCTCGGCGGAAAGAAGAAGATAAAGGTCGACGCGCGCATCCTCGCCGCCACAAACAGGAACATTGAAGAGGCGGTCAAGAAGGGCGAGTTCAGGGCTGATCTCTACTACAGGCTGAACGTCATCTCCATCCACATGCCGCCGCTCAGGGAGAGAAAGGAGGACATCCCCCTGATAGCCTCCCACTTCCTCGACCTGTTCAGCAAGAAGAACAAGAAGAGCATCACCGGGTTCGACCCGAAGGTCACCGGCATCCTTACGAACTATGACTGGCCGGGCAATGTCCGCGAGCTCGAGAACGTCATCGAGCGGGCGGTCATTCTATGCCCCTACGAAAAGATAACCGTCGACTGCCTGCCCCGCAAACTCACGCTCGTTGCCGAGGAGGCGGGGTTCGAATCCGACGGGTTCAACCTCGTCGAGATGGAGAGGCGGGTCATACTCAAGGCCCTCGAGAAGACGTCGTGGAACCAGTCGAGGGCGGCCTCGCTCCTCGGCATAAGCCGCAAGCAGCTCAGGACGAGGATGAAGAACCTGGAGCTGCTACCCGGTTAGGAAGTGGCTGTGGCTCCTGATCTCCCGGTAGGAGAAGACGGGGCCGTCGGTGCAGATATACCTGGGGCCGGCATAGCAGTGACCGCACTTGCCCACGCCGCACTTCATGTGTGCCTCGAGCGTGGTGATGATCCTCTCCTCCGGCATTCCCAGCAGGAAGAGCTCTCCCATGGCGGCCCTTATCATAACGTCAGGCCCGCATATGTACGCCACGGCCTTCTGCAGGTCTGAACGCACATCCTGCCACAGGGCCGTGACGAGTCCCGTCCGGCCCTCCCAGCCCTTCGCCGGAGTGTCCACCGTGAGGAGCACGTCTACACCCCTCTCCCTCCAGCCGTCCATCTCCTCCCTGAAGACGATCTCCTCAGGCCTTTTCGCTCCGTAGAGGAGCGTTACGCGGCCGGCCGCTCCGGGGTTCTCAAGGAACCACAGGATGAGCGGTCTAAGCGGCGCCATCCCTATACCGCCTGCCACGACCACGACGTCCCTGCCCCTCGACAGATCGAGGGGGAAACCGTTTCCGTAGGGGCCTCTCAGCCACACGGTGTCTCCGGCCTCGAGGCCGTGGAGCGCGCCGGTCACCAGCCCGGCCCTCCTTATGCAGAGCTCCAGCGGGCCGTCCCCACCGCCAAGCGACGCCACAGATATCGGGACCTCGCCGGCTCCCCAGAGAGAGACCATGAAGAACTGTCCCGGTGAATACTCGATCGCTGCTTCGGGCCTCACCCTGAATAGGCTCGTCTCCGGGGTCAGGGGTATCACCTCCTCGACATCAGCGCTCAGCGGCAAGTATACGTTCTCTCTGCCCTTCCTCTTCATCCTTCACCCTCCGGCCCGGCACCCGTCTCTTCAGGCTTCGGCCTGCGCATCACCTCACCGATCCCGACCTGCCGGCCCTTTCCCACCACTGCAGTCGCTCCGTCGAGGTCGAGTCCCTTCATCGCCGTAGCTATCGCCGCCATGTCTATCTTTCCCGGGCACGTGAGGGTACACCGGCCGCAGCCCACGCACCCGAACCCGCCCAGCACTTCCGGATAGTGTATGAGCTTGTGATAGTACCACCTCTTCGTCCTGAGCATCCTCTTCTCGTTGGGGAGCACGCCGCCGGCCATACGGGTAAAACCCTTGAACAGGCATGTATCCCAGAGCCTCGCCCTCTCGATGCCGCCGTGGTACCTCCTGTCGGTCACTGTGAAGCACGTACAGAGCGGACACTCATAGACACAGCCGCCGCATTCGAAACACCTTGCGGCGACACGCTGCCAGAAATCGTCCTTTATCCGCCCGGCGAGTATCATGCCCCGCGGACTCTCGAGGCTTATCCTCTTGCGGAATCTCGCCTTTGCACTCAGGATGACCTCGTACTGGTCGTCGTGGTCCGCCTTCCCGGGCCTGCGGAACAGGAATGAGGTGGCCTTGACGGTCCTCACGCCCTCGGCCGAGGCGGCCTGGACGAAGTACCTGTTGCCGAGGTCGGTCAGCTGTATGTCGAAACCGCCGTCGAGGTAGGGCCCCGTACCGAGCCCGATGCAGAAACAGGTCGGATCCGGATTGTTGCACGCGATGGTGACCATCAGGGTGTTCATCCTGCGCTGCTCATAATACGGGTCCCTGTACCCTTCGAGGAAGAACCTGTCGAGAAGCCTCACGGCTGAGACGTCGCACGGCCTGACACCGAAGACGATCCGCCGACGCCTCTCCGCAAGGTCGTAGACCCTGCCCGCACGGGAACCCTTCACGCACGCATCGGGTGAGACGGGCTGCGCCCTGTAGTGGACCCCCGGCTCGCCGCTCGGAATATCCAGCCTGAGCATGGGTTCGTACTGCGGCAAGAGGAACTCCTTGGGTGAAGGCAGTGACGCGGGGAGATCGAGCACGATCTCGTGGATCTGCTCGACCGTCCTGAAGACGATGTCCTTGCCACCGTTGAGCAGCGGCCCCACGAGTTCGCGCTCCTTCCTCAACTGTCTCAGCCAGTAGGAGAGGTGGTTCTTGTCGAGTATCCATTCGTTCCTCATCGCTCGACCCTCTCCACCCTTACCGCACAGACCTTGTATTCCGGTATCTTGGCTCCCGGGTCAGTGGCGGGATTGGTCAGGATGTTGGCGGCGGCCTCAGCGTAGTGGAACGGGATGAAGATCGTTCCCTCGGGTGTTCTCTCCGTCACGTCGGCCTTCAGCTCTATGGCGCCTCTCCTCGAGCTCACCCTCACCCGAGAACCCTTCCGTATGGAGAGCCTTTCGGCGTCTGCCGGGTTTATCTCCGCGAGGCACTCCGGTTCCTCACGCTCGAGCACAGCGGTCCTCCGGCACATAGTCCCCGTATGGTAGTGGAAGCAGATGCGCCCGGTGGTGAGGAGGAACGGGTAGGCCTCGTCGGGCGGCTCGTCAGGCGGCAGGAAGTCCACGGTGATGAACGTGCCGAGCCCCTTTGCGAACTTCTTTCTGTGCAGGTAGGGAGTCCCGGGATGGCCGCCGTCCGGACACGGCCACTGCAGGCCGAACCCCTCTGAGAGCCTGTGGTGGAGTATGCCGCCGTAGGACGGCGTCAGCAGCGCTATCTCCTCCATGACCTCGTAGGCCCCCCTGTAAGACATGCCGTAGCCCATCCTCTCTGAAAGGGCACAGATTATGTCGCCGTCAGGCATCGACTCCCCGACCGGTCCGACCGCCCTGCCGAGGAGCTGTACCCTCCGCTCGGTATTCGTGAAGGTCCCCTCCTTCTCGGCAAAGGACGCGGCAGGCAGCACAACGTCGGCGATCTCGGCGGTCTCGTTCGGAAATATGTCCTGAACAACGAGGAAGTCGAGCCTCTCCATCGCCTCCCTCACATGGTTGAGGTCGGGATCGGACATAAGGGGGTTCTCGCCCATTATGTACATCGCCCTCAGGCTGCCTGAAAGGGCTGCATCCATCATCTCCATGATCGTCAATCCAGGATCGGCCGGAAGCCTTCGCCTCCACGCCCTCTCGAACTTCCTCCTCGCCCGCGGGTCAGAGACCCTCTGGTATCCGCTGTATACGTTAGGCAGGGCACCCATGTCGCACGCACCCTGCACGTTGTTCTGTCCCCTCAATGGGTTGATGCCCGACATCGGCAGGCCGATGTGTCCGGAGAGCATGACGAGGTTGGCGCAGGCCCTCACGTTGTCGACGCCGGTCACGTGCTGCGTGATCCCCATTGCATAGAAGAGCATCGAGCGCTTCTCCATGGCATACATCCTCGCCACCCGCCTTACGTCATCGGCCCTCACCCCCGTGATCCCCTCGACGACCCGCGGCGGATAGCGCCTGAGTTCTTCGGCGAAGGGATCGAAGTTCTCGGTCCGCCGCCTGACGAAGTCGGCATCCACGAGCCCCTCGCTCACGATCACGTGCATTATCCCCATCAGGAGGGCGACGTCCGTGCCGCTGCGGTGCCTCAGGTGTATATGCGCGAACTCCGCTATCTGCGTCCTCCGGGGATCTGCGACTATCAGTGTGGCCCCGCGGTCAACGGCCTCGAGCATATGCATGGCGATCATCGGATGCTGCTCCGTGGTGTTCGAGCCGATCACGAAGAGGAGACTCGCATCCGCGATCTCGCTTATGGAGTTGGTCATCGCGCCGGAGCCGAATGCAGCGGCCAGGCCGCCCACTGTCGAGGAGTGGCAGAGCCTGGCACAGTGGTCTATGTTGTTCGTGCCGAGCACGGCCCTCGCAAACTTCATCATCAGGAAGTTCTCCTCGTTGGTACACTTCGCCGAGCTGAGTACACCTATGGAGTCCGGCCCGTGCTCGGCCCTGATCTCTGCAAGGCGCGCCGCCGTGAGCGAGAGCGCCTCATCCCATGTGGCCCGCCTCAGGCCGCGGCCCTCCCTTATCAGCGGCGTCTTCAGCCTGTCGGGGTGGGTGACGAACTCGTGGGCGTTCCAGCCCTTTACACAGAGGCTCCCCCTGTTGACCGGATGGGACCTGCTCGGCGAAGTACCGGTGATCCGCCCGTCCTCCACATGGAGGTAGAGGCCGCAACCGCAGCCGCAGTATGGGCAGACCGTCATGACCTTGTCCATAGGCTCTATTATAGCAGAGGCCGTACCTCCTGTATACCGAGGCACCGCCGCCAAATGATAGCGGCGAACTGATATAATATCCGTACCGGAGGAGACCCGCCGGAGCACTGTTCCCGATTGCCGGCGGTTACGGACTCCATTCCTGCAGGGCGTCCGATATGGTCGCGACGAAAGGAGGGCTCAATGGACTACTCGGTGGTCTTTGTTACGGCACCGGATGAAGAGGAGGCTGCAAGGATTGCGCGGATCGTCGTTGAAGAGAGGCTTGCAGCGTGCGTGAACATCGTAAAGGGCATACGCTCGGTCTACCGGTGGAAGGGAAAGGTCGAGGATGAACACGAGGTCCTCTTGGTCGTGAAGACCGGCAGGCACCTCTTCGATGCGCTTGAAAAGAGGGTGAAGGAGCTGCACTCCTACAGCGTGCCCGAAGTCATTTCCATCCCGATAACGGAGGGATCTGCGGAGTACCTCGAATGGCTTGCGCACGAACTGAGGGATTGAGAGGGCCGGAGCCCTTTCACTAAACCGCCTCTACCGCCTTGACCTCGGGGATGTCCTGTTTCATTGCTGCCTCGATGCCGCCCTTGAGTGTCATGATCGACATCGGACACGTACCGCAGGCGCCTACGAGCCTGACCTTCACTACGTTGTCGTCGGTGATCTCCACGAGCTCGACGTCTCCGCCGTCGCGCTGCAGTGCAGGCCTGATCCTGTCTATGACCGCCTCTACCTTCGTCCTGTCAAGCATCGCATACCTCCATTGATCGTTTTTTCTCCTCACGGCATCCGCATTGTCTATTGTCCTATTTTGAGTCCTACAAAATCAACCTTTCCGTCGAATTCCAGCGCTCCTCTCGCGCATACCCGATCCCGTCTCTGCCTCCTGCCTTTCCTCTGGGAGACGGTTCTCCACAGATCCTTTTTGAGGCGATGTTCACTCCTCGTTCAGATTTTTGATGGGGCAAATCGCGAGGTTGACAAACTTTTCCCATTATAGTACTCTATACTGTAGAATCTTGAGAGAAGCGCTGCATTCGGGGTCACTTCAGGCAATAACCAGGTTTTGATTTGTGTACACGTAGCTCCTGCCGTATCAAGGGGGGAGGAAGATGCAGGCTCCTGTTCATACCTAAAAACACCGAAAGAGATTGGATCGTTTTCTTCAGCTGGTTGGATCGGGTTTCCCTTTGTCAATTGATGGATGGTTCTGCCTGACAAGCGGTAATTGTGGCGGCGTCTGGCTCCATCATGTAGAGGCGTCATCTTTTATCCCTAATCCCGGGAAATGAAAGGTAGCTCTCAACGGCTGAGAATATCACGAATACCAGCCTCTTTCACAAAAATTCATGGTTCCGAAAACCTGCCGGCATAATCAGGTTAGACAGACAGATTCAGGCTTGTTGAAGAAATAGACGAAGAAGCCGTAGGCTTCCTTAAAGTAATCCATATCTGGAAAGAATCGATGCTTGACAGATATTTGTAAGGAGTGCATCATGAGCAATGTCTCGATCTCTGAGTTGAAGGAAAAGACCATCGAGGAACTCTCCCAGGTTGCCCGCAACCTCCATATCGAGGGGATATCGGGCATGCGGAAGCAGGAACTGATATACGCGATACTGCATGCGCAGGCCGAGAGGACCGGAAACCTCTTCGCCGAGGGCGTACTCGAGATACTGCCCGACGGGTTCGGTTTTCTGCGCTCGCCAGACTACAGCTACCTGCCGAGTCCTGACGACATATACGTCTCCCCCTCGCAGATCAGGCGGTTCAACCTGCGGACCGGGGACCTCGTATCAGGACAGATACGCCCGCCGAAAGAGAGCGAGCGTTATTTCGCACTGCTTAAGGTCGAGGCGATAAACCACGAACCGCCTGACGACAACATAACGCGCCCGCTCTTCGACAACCTCGTACCCTACTACCCCACGGAGAAGATCAACCTCGAGTACAGCTCGGACGACTTCTCCACGAGGGTCATGGACCTGATCACTCCGGTCGGCAAGGGACAGAGGGGCATGATAGTCGCCGCGCCGAGGACGGGTAAGACCATGCTCCTTCAGTCGATCGCGAAGGCCATCAAGAAGAACCAGCCGGAGATACACCTGATCATACTCCTCATCGACGAGAGGCCCGAGGAGGTGACGGACTGGCGGAGGCAGGTGGAGACCGCGGAGATAATAGGTTCCACCTTCGACGAGCCGCCGCAGAGGCACACGCAGGTCTCGGAGATGGTCATCGAGCGGGCCAAGAGGCTCGTCGAGATAAAGAAGGACGTCGTCATCCTGCTCGACAGCATAACCCGTCTCGCCCGTGCATACAACACCATAATACCGGCAAGCGGAAAGGTCCTCTCCGGCGGCCTCGACGCCCACGCCCTGCAGAAGCCCAAGAGGTTTTTCGGTACGGCGAGAAACATCGAGAACGGAGGCAGCCTCACGATCATCGCCACCGCGCTAGTCGATACGGGCAGCCGCATGGACGACGTTATATTCGAGGAATTCAAGGGAACGGGCAACATGGAACTCCACCTCGACAGGAGGCTCGTCGACAAGAGGATATTCCCGAGCATAAACATCAACTCGTCCGGCACCCGGAAAGAGGAACTCCTGGTCGCAAAGGACGTGCTCAACAAGATGTGGATACTCCGCAAGGTGCTCAACCCCCTCGGAACCGTGGAGAGCATGGAATTCCTGCTGGGCAAGCTCAGGGGCACCAAGACGAACAAGGAATTTCTCGAGATGATGAACAAGTAGAGCCGCGCCCCTGCTACATGCCTGGCGCATCCGCCCTTCAGCACACCGGATCGGTTCCGATCAGGGCCTCACACCCTGCGGCTCTTCAGGCGAACGACTCAAGGGAAGAGAACGATAGATGGACATCACTGACGACGGAGCCTGTTTCGTCTGCGGAAAGGCGAACCCGCACGGGCTCAGGCTCGACTTCTCGGCATCGGACGGTCAAGCGCGCGCGTCGTACATTCCCGACAAGACACACCAGGGATACAGCGGCATCCTGCACGGCGGCATCGTCTCCGCACTGATCGACGAAGCCGGCGTCAAGGCCGCATCCTCTCTCGGCGTTACGGCCGTTACCGTCGAGCTGCGTGTGCGGTTCAGAAATCCCCTGATGACGGGCGAACCGTGTGTGGTCGAGGCCTCTGTACGGCCTCTCAGGGGAAGACTGTTGGAGGGGAGGGCGTCGGTGAAGAAGACCGACGGCACCACGGTAGCCGAAGGAGGGCTGAAGCTGCTCGGCACGTGAGGCGATCCCTCGGTCTCGGAGGAGACGCGGCCGCGTGCCCCCCTCCACTAAGCGGCCTCGCCTTCACGGGCGACCTTCCTGTTGACGAAGTACTGCTGCAGTATGCTCAGGAGATTGCTCACCAGCCAGTACAGCACCAGACCCGAGGGAAAGTTCAGGAAGAGAAAGGTGAAGACGAGCGGGAGAAAGTTCATGATCTTCTGCTGCTGGGACTCCATGGTCGTCGGCGTCATCCTCTGCTGGATGAACATCGTGACTCCCATGATGATCGGTAGTATGTAGTAGGGGTCCTTCTCCGAGAGGTCCTGTATCCAGAATATGAAAGGCGCCCGCCTCAGCTCTATCGCCACAAGGAGGACCTTGTACAGGGCGAAGAAGACCGGGATCTGTATGAGCATCGGGAGGCATCCGCTCATGGGGTTCACCTTGTACTTCCTGTACAGCTCCATCATCTCCCTCTGCATCTTCTGAGGGTCCTTCTTGTACTTCTGCCTTATCTCGTTCATCCTCGGCTGGAGTGCCTGGAGTTTCTTCATCGACCTCTGGCCCTTGTTTATGAGGGGAATGAAGGGTATACGCACGAGGATCGTGAGCAGAGCGATCGACCAGCCGTAATTGCCTATGACCTTGTAGAAGAGCTTGAGTATCCAGAAGAGCGGGCGCGCGAGTATGGAGAAGAAGCCGAAGTCCACTATGTATTCGAGCCCTACGCCGAAGCCCTTCAGCCGGTCATGCTCCTTGGGGCCGGCATAGAGGAGAAGCTCGTTCCTTCCTGCCGGCAGGTTCACTGCGACGAGCACCTCGCCGCTGCTGCTGCGCCAGACCTTTGCACCTGCAGCCTTTCCGAGTGGGACGATCGAGGCGAAGAAGTACTTGTCCTCCTGGGCGATCCACTTGAGCTCAGGGCCGAAAACCCTCGGCTCCTTCAGCTTCTTGGGCTTGATCTCGACCCTGTCGGCGTCCTTGAGAATGACTGGACCTATGTGGCCGCCGTAGCCCTCGGCCCCTGAGATGCCGAAGCCGCTGCCGAGTGTCAGCCAGTAGTCGTCGGTGCCCTCCACCTCTTCCACGAGCTTGATGTCGTAGTTGTCCGCCGAGATGGTGTAGGTCCTCTTTATCGACAGGCCGCCGCCCCTGTAGAGGAACGTAATCACGGCCTGGTCTCCCTCGTTCTTCAGCACGATGTCGCCGTCTACGCCAGTGACGGCGAAGTTCACCTCGTCCAAGGCGAAACTCTCTCCGTCAGTCCCGAGGGCGAGCGCGGGCACCTTGGCGCCGGGTCTCATCAGTATCACCTCGAGGCCGGCGTCGTCCCTGTACTTCTTGAGCCGCCACTTCTTTATGGTTCCGCCCCTTGACGAGAAGACCGCGCTGTAAAGCGGGGTCTCGACGTTGATCAGCCTCTCTTCCGAGCCCTCGGCACCCTCTGGCACCGAGAGGGCCGGCTCCTCGGCCGGGAATAAGTCCGTCGCCTTACGCGGGATCTCCTTCACGACGTCGGGTATCTGCGCTGGCTTCTTGGCCGGAGGTGGAGGCGGTGGAGCAAAGAAGAACTGATACCCGAGCAGCACCACGAAGGTGAGCACGGCTGCTAACAGTATCCTCTTTTCGAAGTTGTCATCCATCGCCGGATACCTCTTTCACCGGGTCGTATCCTCCGGGGTGGAAGGGGTGGCACTTCAGTATCCTCCTTACGGACATGATGCCGCCTCTCAGTGCGCCGTACCTGCTGACCGCCTCTATCGAGTAGTCCGAGCAGGTCGGGACGAATCTGCAGCTCTGCGGCAGGACAGGGGAGAGCAGGGTCCTGTAAACCTTTATGAGTAGAATGGTCAGTCTCTTCATTTCAGACAGCTCTTCATCTTCCCGGCCAGCTCCGGCACTATCTCTGTTGATTTCGCGCCGGCACAGCGCCGCCTCGGGATCAGTACGATGTCGTGGCCGCAGCCCTCCGGATTCCATCCCTCTGCGCGGGCCTCGCGGAGGGCCAGCCTCATCGCTTCCCGCAAGACTCTCTTCGTCCTGTTTCTGACAACGGCGTTTCCCACCCTTTTGCTTACGGCCAGGCCTAATCTGATGGTGTCCAGGCTGTTTGGAAGGGCATAGAGGATGATGTATCGCAACACATGCTTCCGTCCGGAGCTGAAGACCCTCTGGAAATCCTTCTTCTTCCTCAGACGGTCAATCTCTTTCGGCCTTTCGCCCTTCTTCTCTTTATGACCTTCCGGCCGTTCTTCGTCCTCATCTTCACGAGAAAGCCGAGAGACCTCTTTCTCTTCGTCCTGTGAGGGTGATATGTCGTGTATGCTCCTCCCATCGATCCTTCCCCTTGTTCACACTTGAATTTGCGGATTCAGTTCACGGATATGAAGTATAAATTTTTGAGGGCGCTTATGTCAAGGAGGGGCTGCGTCCCGCATCCTTGTTGCCTTTCACGGCAGGCCGTCCTTATAATAAACTTGAAGCGGCTCGATATCAGATGCTCGGAGGCGACGATGCCGGTCAGAATAAAGATAGAGGCAGGCCC
>Ga0256830_1001040_pt1 | contig 20224 bp, 18 predicted proteins | sample 128326metaG_FD_190537 | JGI IMG/M metagenome (GOLD analysis project Ga0256830, IMG submission 190537) | Hydrothermal vent microbial communities from Lau Basin, Pacific Ocean - 128-326 | ecosystem: Environmental > Aquatic > Marine > Hydrothermal vents | place: Pacific Ocean: Lau Basin | collected... | reverse complement strand
ATCCTGATCAGCCTCGCGGCCCTGTTCTCCGGCTGGTATCTCTACCGAAGGCGCGACGAGCTGCATGCCTTCGAGGGCTTCTACCACGTGGTGATGTTCCTGTGGGGCGTGCTGTGGTGGTTCGGTACCACGCTCAACGAAGTCATCGATCAGGTGCCGATCCGCTACGAGGTGCTTGCGGCGCTCACCGCGATCAGCGCCAGCCTCGCCCTGATGACGCGCCTGGCCCCACCGCTGCGCTGGCCGCTGCTGCGCTACCCCATGCTCTTCCAGGTGGGCCTGCTCTACCTGTTTACCCTCATCATGGTGTTCGGGCACGGCAGTTTCCATTTTCTCGCCGGCTGGGATGCCGCCTTCTGGTTGCCGGCCTTCGCCCTGACGGCCTGGATGCTGCACTACGCCGAGAGGTTTCGCTTCAGCCGCGGCACGCTGGCGGCCCAGCACCTGGCGGCGTTCATCTATGTCGCCATCGCGGTGGCCATCGAGCTTTCCTGGTTGCTGGACGACGTGGTGCATGCCGGCAAGGTCTGGATCGTGAGTGTCTGGGGACTGGTGCCGCTGCTGTTCCTGTATCTGCCGGCACGGGCCGCCCTTGCGCGGCGCTGGCCGGTGCGGGACCACGACTGGGCCTGGCGGCGCGCCGGCGGCGTGGCCATGATGCTGTGGGCCTGGGGCTGGGCCCTGCTCACCATGTTGCAGTTGTCGGGCACGACCCGTTTCCTGCCCTATATCCCGGTGCTCAACCCGCTGGAACTCTCGCAGCTTGGGGTGATGGTGGGGATCGTGTTGTGGTTCCTGCGCGAGAAGGACTGGCTGCGGCGCCACCTGGCGGAGATGCCGCAACTGCTGGTGATCTTCATGGGCGGCACCGCCTTCCTGTGGCTCAACACGGTGGTCGCGCGCGGGGTGTATCACTTTTCGGATGGCGTGTCCTGGAGCCTGGCTTCCCTGGCGCGCTCCACCGCCTTCCAGTCGGGGATCGCCATTCTCTGGGGCGTGACGGCGCTGGTGCTGCTCATTCTGGCCGGGCGGCTGGCTAACCGCGCCATGCGCATCGTCGCCCTGTCGCTGGTGGGCCTGACACTGGCGAAACTGTTTTTCATCGATCTCGCCAACCGCGAGGAGCTGGAGGTCATCATGACCTTCCTCGTGGTGGGTGCGGTTTACGTGGCGGCAGGATACTTCTCGCACCTGCCCGCGGACAAGGAGAAAGAGGCATGAAACCTTTGTTATACAGCCTGGTACTGTGTTGTGGCCTGGTCACGGGAACGCCGGGCGTCGCCGTCGCGGATGGCGAGCGGCTCACGCCCCAGGACTTCGCCTGGGGCATCCCCCTGGAGGTGGACGGCGACGGCGCCATCTACAGCCTCGAACTGCCCGAACAGGTGTATCGCCATGTGACCCGCCGGGATCTCGGTGATCTGCGTGTCTTCAACAGCAACAATGCCGTGGTGCCCCACCTGTTGCGCCGCGAGAAGAACACGCAGACGGTCACGCGGGAACCGGTGGGGCTGAAACTGTTTCCCGTCTACCGCGAGGCGGGCGGTGGCGGCGCCGCCACGGCGCCGGAGGTGCGCATCGTCACCGATGCCGGCGGCACCATCATCGACATCAGCGGGGGCTCGCCGGCGAGCGTGGGGCAGGGCAAGGTGGTGTATGCCTACGTGGTGGATCTCGGCCCGGCGCTGGAAGGAGGGGAGAATACGGCGGCGGCGAGGGGACCGGACTGGCTGGAGTTCGACTGGCAGGGGGCGCCGGACAGCTTCGCCACCCGGGTCTCCATCAGTGCCAGCGATGATCTGGACAACTGGCGCACGGTGGTTCCCGCCACCACGCTGTCGCACTTTCGCTTCGACGGCAACGAATTGCAACGCCGCCGGATCGAGGTGGCGGGCCTGCGTGCGCGCTATCTGAAGATCAGCTGGCCGGCAGGCGCGCAGAACGTGCTGTTGCGCGGCATTCGTGCCGGTTTCGGCGGATCCCTGCGCGAGTCGGCGCGCCGCTGGACGCGCCTCGACGGCGCCGGGCAAATCCGGCGCGGCGACGGTGGCCTGGCCTGGCTCGAATACGATGCCGCCGCCTTCCTGCCCGTGGATCGCCTGCGCCTGCGGCTGGCCAGCGCCAACAGCGTGGCGCGCGTCACCGTCCTGTCGCGCGACGATCCCGCCGCCCCGTGGCGGCAGCGGTATGCGGGCGTGATCTACCGGCTGACGGTGCAGGGCGAGGAGGTGGAAAACCCGGTGGTGCGGATTTCACCCACGCAGGATCGCTACTGGCGCGTGGAACTGGCCGCCGACGAGGCCGATAGCGTGGGCGGCATCGAACTGGCCGTGGGCTGGCGGCCGCACCAGTTACTCTTCATGGCCAGTGGCGAGGCGCCCTTCCGCATTGCCTACGGCGCCGCCGGGGTGGCGCCGGCGGGGTCCGCCATCCCGGCCCTGTTGCGCCAGCTGGGCGAGGACGGCGAGGCCGGTTTCGTCAAGGCCGCCCAGGCGGGCGAGGAGATCGAACTCGGCGGGCAGGGACAGATGGTGGCGCCCACGGTGGTTCCCTGGCGGCGTCTCGTCCTGTGGGCCGTGCTGGTGCTCGGCGTGGGCATCGTCGCCTTCATGGTCCTGCGTCTGGCGCGGGAGATGAAAGGTCCGCAGTGATTCGCTCGATTGGGATCCGCCGTGGCGGTGGCCAAAACCGGGGGTGGGGGATATAGTAGGTGCCGGACGTTTTCCTGAACCAGCGAGTCGAGCATGTCGGAAGAATCGAAACAGAAACCCACCCTGTGGCAGGTGGTGCAGAGCGTCGGCGCCTCGCTCATCGGAGTGCAGAGCAACAGGAATCGGGAACGGGACTTCCAGCACGGCAGCCCGGGGCAGTACATCATCGTCGGCCTCGCCGCCGTGATCCTTTTCATTCTCGCCATCGTGGGTGTCGTCAATCTCGTGCTCTCCAGTGTCGGCCAGTGAGTACGCGGGGCCATCCGGGTGGAACACGGTACAATGCCGGCCCGTTGCAACTGATGCAGTGATTGCATGGTCGCGGCGCGGGACAGGGAGTTTGTCGAGCATGTCGTCGAGATGCTGCAGGCAATCGGCCCGGTGGAGGCGCGCCGCATGTTCGGTGGTGACGGCGTCTTCATCGACGGCCTCATGTTCGCCATCATCGTCGACAATATCCTCTACCTGAAGGTGGATGCGCAAACCGCGCCGGAATTCGAGCGCCGTGCCCTTGCCCCGTTCACTTACCTGCGCCAGGGCAAACCCTGTCGGCTCAACTACTACCAGGCACCCGAAGAGACGCTGGAAGACCGCGATGAACTGCGCAAATGGGCAAACCAGGCCTTCGAGGTCGCCCTGCGCGCGGCCGCGCGCAGGGGGGGCTGACAGGACTCGGCCGTGCTGAGTCGATGGCGGCGATGAATGAAGACTACCTGTTCGTCTATGGCACCCTGCAACGGGGCCTGCCCGGTTCACGCCATGAACTGCTCGAAGGCAGTGTGGAATTCCTCGGCCGGGGTGAGATCGCCGGTCGGCTCATCGATCTCGGAAGTTACCCGGGACTGGTGAAGGCCGTGAGCGCGGGGCAACGCGTGCACGGGGAGATCTATCGCGTGTGCGACACCCATGCCCTGTTTGCCCGCCTGGATCGCTACGAGGGCTGTTCCCCCGCCTGCCCACGCCCCCATGAATATCGGCGCGTCCTCCGACCGGTGGTGCTGGAGGACGGGCAGGCGCTCGCTGCCTGGGTGTACGAGTACATCGGTCCGGTGACGGGCGGTCGGTGGATCCCCGGCGGGAAGTACCGGCCACGCCGGTGAACTTCGCCGCGCCGGGCTTTCTCGCTTCCTGCCGGTGCATCCCCTCAGCCCTGAGTCGCCTGGATACGCGGGCGGTCCGCGTAGCGATGGCGCAGTTGCAGGTAGATGACGATGTGGGTGAGGATGAAGACCTGCGCAAGGAAGGCGGGGATGAGGACGAAGGGGAAGCTCGTCATGAGATCACTGTCCACCCCATTCGCCGGCACGAGGGGGCCGCCCTGACGGCTGAGGATACCCACGGTGAAGGCGACGATGAAATCCAGCAGGCCGAAGCTGTTCCAGCGCCACAGCCAGGCGCGGGCGATCCCCGCGGGACGGGAGATCATCCCCCACACCAGCACCACGGCGCCGATGGCGGTGAGGGCGTCGCCGAAACCGGCGAAGAAGGCGAAGGACATGGGCAGGCGATGGACCACATGGAGCATGACGAAGCCCATGCCCAGCATGCGCAGGCTGTGGACGAGTACCAGCAGGCGCGTGTCCAGCGCGAGGATCCAGGCCCGGAAGGCGGGCAGCAGGGACCAGGCGGCGGCGAACAGCAACAGGGCCAGCCCGCCGGAGAGCAACAGGCGCAGGGGCACGTAACCCGACGTCGGCACGAAGAAGCCGTCGAGGGCGAGGAGGGCAACGAGACCGCCCCAGGCGGCGAGGATCACGGCCGTGAGCAGGACGCCGCCGCGGTCGGCGTGGGAGGGATGGAGGGTGCTTGCCGTCATGATGTTTCTCCCTGTCATTGTGACTTGTGTTTTGCAAGTAACAGAATGCTAGCAGGTTACTTGTCAATTGCAAGTCACTAAGGGTGTGCTAGACTTTACACATGAAAAAACAGTCACTTAGCAAGGGGAAGGGGCGCCAGGCCGCGCGCTCGCCCTGTCCCGTCAGCCGCACCCTCGACATCCTCGGCGACAAGTGGACCCTGCTGGTGGTGCGCGATCTGTTTCTCGGCAAGCAGACCTACGGTGAATTGCTCGACTCGCCGGAGCGGATCCCCACCAATATCCTCGCCGATCGCCTCAAGCGCCTGACGGCGCACGGCATCGTGACGAAACAGCCCTACCAGCAGCGGCCGCCGCGCTACCGCTATCAACTGACGGAAAAGGGACAGGCCCTGGCCACGGCGCTGCGGGCCATCATCGACTGGGGGCTCGCCTGGCTGCCCGGCACGCGCCTGCCACCGGGGCAGGACGTGGAGAAATAAGTACGCGGCGAGGCGCGTCCCGCCCGTATAATGGGCGCATGCAGAGCACACCCGAAAAACTTCTCAGGAAGCATCCCCGCCTGACCCACTCGGACATGATGAAGGTGATCTCCCACGTGCAACGGCGCGTGGACGACATGTACCTCAACACCCTCATGCTCGAGGGCTGCGAGGTCCCCTTCAAGTACAAGCGCGCGAAAAAGTACCGGAGTCTCGTTGGTCAACGGGTCAATCTGACCTATTACCCGGATACCGAGGTGGTGGCGGGACTGGCTTTCGAGCTCATGCGCGTGGTGCGCATCAAGCGGGCCTGATTTTCCGCCCGCGACCAGCGCGGGCTGGCGGTTCCCTACAGCGACCGGATCTTTTCCAGCTGCGCGCGCAACTGTGCGAGCTTGGCGCGCAACTCCCCGGCCTTGTGGCGTTCCTTGTCCACCACTTCGGGCGGGGCGCGATGGACAAAGTCGGGATTGGCCAGTTTCTTCTCCACCGCGGCGAGGGTCTTTTCGTCCTTGCCGATTTCCTTCTCCAGGCGCGCCTGTTCCGCTTCCTTGTCGATGAGGCCGGCCATGGGGATGAGGATCTTCATGTTGCCCACCAGTTCCGTGGCGGCCTCGGGGGCCGCCTCGCCGTCGGCGAGTACCTCGATGGAGGCCATGCGTCCCACGGTTTCCAGATAGCGGCGGTTGCGTGCCAGGCGCTTGCGGTCGGCCTCGTCGGCGTCCTGCAACAGGACGGGCAGGGGCTTGCGGGGTTCGATGTTCATGCCGCTGCGGATCTTGCGCACGCCGAGGATGAACTGCCTGACCCACTCCATTTCCTCGATGGCGTCCGCGTCGATGAGCGCGCTGTCGGCCTCCGGCCAGGGTTGCACCATGATGGTCCTGCCCGCCACGCCGGCGAGCGGCGCCACGCGTTGCCAGATCTCCTCGGTGATATAGGGGATCACGGGATGGGCAAGGCGCAGCAGGGTCTCCAGCACCCGCACCAGGGTCCGGCGCGTACCGCGCAGTTGCGCCGCGCTGCTGTTCTCGTCGGCGAGTACCGGCTTGGAGAGTTCCAGGTACCAGTCGCAGTACGCGTTCCAGGTGAACTCGTAGATGGCATGCGCGGCGAGATCGAAACGGTAGTTATCGATGGCCCGGGTGACCTCCCGAGTGGTCTGTTGCAGCAAGGCGGTGATCCAGCGGTCGGCGGCGCTCAGTTCCACCTCGCCCCCCGTCTGGCCACAGTCCTCACCCTCGGTATTCATGAGCACGTAGCGCGCCGCATTCCATAACTTGTTACAGAAGTTGCGATAGCCCTCGATACGGCCGAGGTCGAAGTTGATGTCGCGCCCGGTGGTGGCCAGCGAGGCGAAGGTAAAGCGCAGGGCATCGGTGCCGTAGGAGGGGATGCCGTTGGGGAATTCCTTGCGCGTGGCCTTTTCGATCTTCGCCGCCAGTTGCGGTTGCATCATGCCGCTGGTGCGTTTCTTCACCAGCGACTCGAGGTCGATGCCGTCGATGAGATCGATGGGATCGAGGACGTTGCCCTTGCTCTTGGACATCTTCTGGCCGTGGGAATCGCGCACCAGGCCGTGGATATAGACGTCGCGGAACGGCACGTCGCCGATGAACTTCAGGCCCATCATGATCATGCGCGCCACCCAGAAGAAGATGATGTCGAAGCCGGTGACCAGCACGCTGGTGGGGTAGAAGATCCCGAGATCGTCCTCGCTGTCGGGCCAGCCGAGGGTGGAGAAGGGCCACAGCGCCGAGGAAAACCAGGTGTCCAGAACGTCCTCGTCCTGGCGCAGTTCCACCTCGGCGGCGAGCTGGTACTTGCTGCGTACCTCGTCCTCATCGTGGGCGACGTAGATGTTGCCCTCGGCGTCGTACCAGGCGGGAATGCGATGTCCCCACCAGATCTGGCGACTGATGCACCAGTCCTGGATGTTGCGCATCCATTCGAAATAGGTGTTCTTCCAGTTGTCCGGGATGAAACGGATATCGCCGTCTTCCACCGCGCGGATGGCCGGCTCGGCGAGCGGCTGGATGCGCACGAACCACTGGTCGGTGAGGAAGGGTTCCACCACCGCGCCGGAGCGATCGCCGCGCGGCACCATGAGCCGGTGGTCCTCGACCTTTTCCATCAGGCCGAGGGCCTCGAGGTCGGTGATGACCTTCTTGCGCGCATCGTAGCGATCCAGGTCGCGGTAGGCCTCGGGTACGTTTTCGTTGGTGCGCGCATCGATGGTGAAGATGTTGATCATGGGCAGTTCGTGGCGGCGGCCCATTTCGTAGTCATTGAAATCGTGCGCCGGGGTGATCTTGACGCAGCCGCTGCCAAACTCGGGATCGACATAGTCGTCCGCGATGACGGGGATCTCGCGGCCGGTCAGCGGCAGGGTGACGGTCTTGCCCACCAGATGACGGTAACGCTCGTCGTCGGGATGTACCGCCACGGCGGTATCACCGAGCATGGTCTCGGGACGCGTGGTGGCGACGACGAGGTATTCATCGGAGCCGGTGAGGGGGTAGCGGATGTGCCACAGGTGACCGCTTTCCTCCTCGGAGACCACTTCCAGGTCCGAGACCGCGGTGTGCAGCACCGGGTCCCAGTTGACCAGGCGCTGGCCACGGTAGATCAGGCCCTCGTCGTAGAGACGCACGAAGACCTCGCGCACCGCGTGGGAGAGGCCCTCGTCCATGGTGAAACGCTCGCGCGACCAGTCCAGCGAGGAACCCATGCGCCGCAGCTGGCGCGTGATGTTGCCGCCCGATTCCTCGCGCCACTTCCAGATACGCTCGATGAAGGCCTCGCGGCCGAGGTCGTGGCGCGTCCTGCCCTCGGCATTGAGCTGGCGTTCCACCACCATTTGCGTGGCGATGCCGGCGTGGTCGGTGCCCGGCTGCCACAGGGTGCGGTCGCCCTTCATGCGATGGTAGCGGATGAGGGTGTCCATGATGGTGTTGTTGAAGCCATGGCCCATGTGCAGGCTGCCGGTGACATTGGGCGGCGGGATCATGATGCAAAAGGGCTTGCCCTCGCCCTGGGGGGCGAAGTAGCCACCCTGTTCCCAGAACTGGTACCAGCGCTGCTCGATGTCGTGCGGGTTGTAGGTCTTGTCCACGGCCTGTCTGCCTGTGCGATTTGAGACGACTCAGGCGCGCCATTATACAGAAGCCGCCGGGCTTTCCCTAGACGCCCATTGGATGGTCCCCGGATGCCGCCGACAGTGGTACCATTGCGGCCCTGATCCACACCGGTAACCCGGCCCGACCCTGCCATGAACGTTCTGCTCGCCGATCGTCGTTTCCTTGCCCTGCTGCTGGGTATCGCCCTGCTCAAGCTGGCGCTGGCCCACTTCCTGCCCATGACCGGCGACGAGGCCTATTTCATCTTCTGGTCGCAGCACCCGGACTACGGTTACTACGATCACCCGCCCATGGTGGCCTGGATGCTGGCGCCCTTTCTTGCCCTGGGCGATGTCGAGGTCTGGTTGCGTCTGCCGGCGGTGCTGATTTCCCTGTTCATCGGCGCGGTCATCTACGTGCTGGTGGCGCCCCACGGACGTAGCCTGGCGCGCTGGTCGGCGCTGCTCTATCTTCTCACGCCCATCAACCTCGTCGGGGTGCTGGTCACCACCGACACGCCGCTGCTGCTGTGGAGTTTTCTCTCCGCGCTGGTCTTCTACCGCGCCCAGCAGACGGGGCGCCTCGTCGACTACCTGTTGTGCGGTTTCCTCCTTGGCCTGGCCTTCCTCGCCAAGTTCTTTGCCGGACTGCTGGGCGTGGCCTACGCGCTGTTTCTGCTGGTGCACCTGCGCCGCCAGCGCCGTGCACTGGCGGCCCTGTCGTTCATCGTGCTCGGCACCCTGCCGGCCATCGCGCTCAATCTGTGGTGGAACTACACCCACTGCTGGGACAACTACCTGTTCAATCTCGTCAACCGTACGCAGGGCAGCGGGTTTGGCTTCGAGTATGTCCTCAAGTACGGCATCCTGCTGCTCTACCTGCTGACCCCGGCGCTGATCTACTATATCTACCGCGCGCGCAGCGTGCTGTGGCAGCAGTTCCTCTCCCCCGTTGCCGGGGTCTTCATCGGCCTGTTCTTCATTCCCATGGGCCTGTTCCTGCTGCTCTCCTTCACCGCCAGTATCGGCCTGCACTGGCTGCTGAGTTTCTACCCCTTCCTGGTACTGGGGCTGGCGCAGGTCATCGGTACCACCGCCATGCGCCGTGCCACGTATTTCATGCTGAGCTTCAGCCTCCTGCATGTCGTCTTTCTTGCCGTGATCATCGCCGGCGCGCCGCGTCTCCTCGATGGCCTCGGCGACGACTACAAGAGCGTGGTCATCGGCACCCATGGTCCGCAACTGGCGGCGCTGGCGCTGGAGCAAGAGGGCTACGTGCCGGCCACCGACAGTTACGCGCTGTCGGCCAAGCTCGCCTATGATGGTGGCGCGCACTTCGTGGTCTTCGGTGAGGGGTCCTACCATGGTCGGCAGGACGATATCGTCACCGACTACCGGGAGCTGGACGGGCGCAACTTCGCCATTCTCGCCGAGAACCCGGTGGACTATCGCTTTGCCTGGTATTTCGACGAGTTCGAGGCGCGGGTGGTGGACATCGAGGGAGCGCGTTTCTACCTGGGGCTTGGACGGGGCTTCCGGTACGCGCGTTACCGCGAGGAGATGCTGGCCTGGATCGTCGATCTCTACTACACCATGCCGGAGGGCCTGCCCTGGGGCGCCTGCTACATGTACGAGCGCTACGACCTGCACCCGCGGGGGCAATGACAAAAGGCATCTAAATCGGTGTTCCGAACTCTCGATTGCCTGGGCTCTCTCGGTGGTGGCGTTTACGGACACGCGGTACATACGTCCCTGTACGCTCGACAGCCGCTTCCCTGCGGCTGACGGTCCGTAAACGTCGTCCCGGAGAGAGTTCGACGTCTGTAAACTGTAGTGGAATTCGGAACACGTATTAGTACATCCTGCACGTCGTTCCTGGGGCTGACGGTCCGTATACGCCACCACCGAGAGAGCCTGATTTCAATAAACTGTGGTGGTATCCGGAACGCGTATCAGGCCGGCGATGGAGACGGGGCTCAGTCGCGCTCCTCGAGCAACTGCCGGCGTAGCGCTTCCACTTCTTCGCGGATCTGCGTCTTGAGATCGCTCTCCAGTTGCACGATGACCTGGATCAGGGTGTCGTGAACCTTCTTCTCAAGGTTTTTCTGGAACTCGTTCATGATGGCCTCGATGGTATCGGCGGAAAGGGTGGGGGTGTTTGCATCCGTGTCCTGCGTGGCGGGCTTGCCGGGAACGACGATGTCTTCCAGCATGGGCACGTCATCGTCATCCCCCGGTGGCGAATTCCTGCCGTCGATGTCGGCGAGGAAGGCGTCGATGTTCTCTTCCACCGCGGCATCGTCCGCCTCCTGCCCGGCCGGGAGTGTCGTGTCCGTATCGGCGAGATCGAACAGGGGCGGTGAATCGTCCTCTGCGGGGGCGGGATCGGCATGGCCCTGGCGGGACCGATCCGCGCGCGCGATATTCTCCCGCGCGGCGGAGATCTTGTTCTCGCTCTTGAGCAGGAGTTCCTTGATGGACTCCAGCGACTTGACCAGGCTTTCGTGGGCCTCGCTGACTATATCGGTCTCGCCGCCCTTGCCGCCGGGGCCCTGCGCCTTGCTGCTGTCCTTCTTGCGCGTTGCCATGCCGGCCCGGTTCAAATGCGGTGATCGTGGAGTGGGTAGCCGCGTTCGCGATAGAAACGATAGCGTTCACGGCCCTGTTCGCGGTGCGTCTGGTCGCCGCCCACCAGTTCGGCAACGCGCTCGAACTGGCTGAAGAAGGGCGGTACCTCGGTGCCCAGGTTGATGAGTACCTCGGTATCGGTTGGCGCCTGGTCGCCACAGCCGAGGATCACCGGCTCTTCGCAACTGGCCGGTTCACGCAGGAAACGGTGGGGGATGAAACTCCCCTGGTCGAAGGTCCACAACAGTTCATCGAGCTGTCTGGCATGGGCTTCTTCATCCATGTGCAGGTACACCCGGTGGCCCAGTTCCCAGGCCTTCTGCGCCAGCCGGCAGGCATACCGGTCCCGCGCCGAGGGCTCGGTATGGCTGAGGATGTAGAAGTCCACGCGTGTCACGATTTTTTCACCGCCTTGCTGAGAATGTAACGCGTCAACAGGGGAACGGGTCTGCCGGTGGCGCCCTTCTTTTCACCCGAGTGCCAGGCGGTGCCGGCGATGTCCAGATGCGCCCATTTCATCTTCTCGGTAAAGCGCGAGAGGAAACAGGCGGCGGTAATGGTGCCGGCGTCACGCCCGCCGATGTTGGCGATGTCGGCGAAATTGCTCTTCAGTTGATCCTGATACTCCTCCCACAGCGGCAGTTGCCACACGCGGTCGCCGGTATCCTGGCCGTGTCGTTCGAGTTCCTGCATGAGCCGCTCGTCGTTGCCCAGCATGCCGGTGGCGTGCTTGCCGAGCGCCACCACGCAGGCGCCGGTGAGGGTGGCGATGTCGATGACGGCGCGGGGCTGGTATTTCTCCGCATAGGTGAGCGCGTCGCAGAGGATCAGGCGACCCTCGGCATCGGTGTTGAGCACTTCGATGGTCTTGCCCGACATGGACGTGACCACGTCACCGGGTTTGTTGGCGGCGCCGTCGGGCATGTTTTCGCAACTGGGTACCAGGCCGACCACATGCACCTTCGGTTGCAGTTGCGCGAGGGCGCGGAAGGTGCCGAGGACGCTGGCGGCGCCGCACATGTCGAATTTCATCTCGTCCATGGCGGCGGAGGGCTTGATGGAGACGCCCCCCGAGTCGAAGGTGATGCCCTTGCCCACCAGCACGATGGGACGCACGGGTTTGGCCTTTGTGCCCCGGGCGCCCCGATACTCGAGGATGATGAAGCGCGGAGGCTGGCGCGAACCCTTCGCCACGGAGAGCAGCGAACCCATGCCCAGTTTCTCCATCGCCTTCTGGTCCAGCACCTGCACGCGCATGGCTTCGCAGCCCTTCGCCAGCTTGCGCGCCTCGCTGGCGAGGTGGCTCGGTGTGCAGATGTTGCCCGGCAGGTTGCCCAGCTCGCGGGCCAGGTTCATGCCTTCGCCCGTCGCGTCGCCTTCGGCCAGCGCGCGACGGGCGCGTGGCAGGTGGCGCTTGTCGGCGACGTCGAGGATCACCCGGCGCAGGGCGGCCTTTGGTGACCTGTCGTCACTGCGGGTGGCGGTGTAGCGGTAGCTGGCAAGACGCAACAGGCGCGCGGCCTGGTAGATGTTCCATTCCTCTCCCTGCTTGCCGACCCTTGGCTCGCCGAGGTAGAAGGTGGCGTCGCGGCTGCCGGTGTCCTGCAGGACGCGCCAGGCGAGCGTGACGGCATCGCAGAAGCCGCGCTCGTTCAGATCCTTCTCGCGGCCGAGGCCGAGCAACAGGACCCGCGCACAGGGCAGGCCCTCCATGGCGGGCAGGAGACGTGACTGACCACGCCTGCCGTCGAGATCGCCGCTGCGCAGGACACGGCCGAGGGCGCCATTGGCCAGTTCGTCCAGCGCCTTGCCGGCAGCCGACAGCCGGCGTTTCTCGTATACCGGGATCACCGCACAGTCCGTCCGGTGCTGCCTGATGTCGGTATGCCTGACCTTGATTTCCATCTTCGCTCCTGCTCTGCCCCCGCCGGATTGCCGTTTCCCGGCCACAGGGTGTATTCTTGGCTAACGGGTGTGTGAATTCAGGGATGGTACCCGCGCCGCGCATGTGGCGGCCCCGGAAGGCGGTTGCGCGGAGTTCAGCCGACCCCTGAATCTAACCAGTGTATTGCACGGCGACCCGAAAGGGCCGTGAATCGACCTAGTCTAGTCCAAAAGCGCGTCGGGATCAGTAACCGGCGCACGGAAGCGACCGTGATCATCGACCGCTACATTCTCAAGGAGATCCTCTCCACCCTGCTGGGCGTGACCCTCGTGCTGCTGCTGATCTTTCTCAGTGCGCGCATCGTGCAGATCTTCCAGCAGGCGGCCAGCGGCGCGCTGGAGGTCGATACCATTCTTATTGTTCTGGGCCTGAAGGCCATCGTCAACCTGGGCTTCATCCTGCCCCTGTCCTTCTATCTGTCCATCCTGCTGGCGCTGAGCCGCCTCTACAAGGACAGTGAGATGATCGCCCTGTCCGCCTGTGGCATCGGCCAGGGGCGGGTGTTGCGCCCGGTGATCTTGCTGGCCGTGATCTTCGCCCTGCTGACGGGCTTCTTCACCCTCTACCTGGCGCCGTGGGCGGAGCAGACCAACGAGCGTCTCGCCGCCGCGGCGGGGCGCACCGCGGACGTCCGCGGTATCACCGCGGGGCGCTTCAAGGACATCAGCACCGGCATTGGTACCATCTACGTGGAAGAATTCAGCGAGGACCGCACCGAACTGCGCAATGTCTTCGGCCAGCGCCAGCAGGGCGCCGTGCAGGTGATCTTTACCTCGCGCTACGGCTACCAGTTTACCGATGCCAGGACCGGCGACCGCTACGTGGTACTGGAGAACGGGCACCGCTACGAGGGGCAGCCGGGCATGCCGGATTTCAAGATCATCGAATTCGAGAAACACGGCGTGCGCATCGAGGAGAGGGAAACGGGGCCGGTGGGCTACCGGCGCAGCGCCCTGAGTACGCGGGACTTGCTGGACAACCCGGAACCCTTCAACGTCGCGGAGCTGCAGGGCCGGATCGCGCCCGTGCTGTTGTCGCTGGTGTTCGCCGTGCTTGCCGTGCCGCTGAGCCGCACCTCGCCGCGCCAGGGACAGTATGCCAAGCTCTCCCTGGCGATCCTTATATATATCATCTACACGAATATGCTCAACGTGGCGCGCGCCTGGCTGCAGAAGGGGGAGATCTCTCCCTGGCTCGGCATGTGGTGGGTGCATGCCCTGATGCTGGCGCTGGGGCTGTTCCTGTTCCTGCAACAGTCCGGCTTCCATCCCTTGCGCGGCAGACGCCTGCTGCCGGGACGCTGAGATGGTCATTCTCGACAACTATATCGGCAGGGCAGTGCTGGGTGGCGTGCTGGCGGTGCTGGTGGTGGTCGGCGTGCTGTTCGTGCTGATTTCCTTTGCCGGCGAGTTCAGCGATATCGGCAAGGCCAACTATACCTACCTCAGCGCCCTCGGCTACGTCCTGCTGCGCGCGCCGCGACATATCTACGAACTGTTTCCCATTGCCGCGGTGCTCGGCACCATCATCGGCCTGGGTGGCCTGGCGGCGCGCAGTGAACTGGTGGTGATGCGTGCTTCCGGCCTGTCCGTGCTGCGTCTCGTCGGCGCGGTCCTGCGCGCCTCCCTGCTGTTGATGCTGGCGGCACTGCTGATTGGCGAGGGGCTGGCGCCACCGGCCGAGCAGTATGCCCAGCAGATGCGCATCGAGGCGCTGGAACAGAAGATCAGCCTCAATACCAGCTATGGCCTGTGGATCCGTGACGGGGCGAACTTCATCCATGTTCAGCAGATGACCGACAAGCGGCACCTGCGCGGGATCTTTATCTACAATTTCGACCGGCAACAGCGCCTCAGGAGCATCACCCATGCGCGCACCGCCGAGCTGGACGAGGAACAGGGCTGGATACTTTCCGACGTCGAGCGCAGCAACCTGGCGAATGTCGCCGCGCTGGCGCCGGAGGAGGGCCGCCCGCAGGTCGCCGTGAGCACCGAGAGACTGGATACCTTGCGCGGTTTCCCGCTGTTGCCCGTGGAGGTCATCGATACCGTCTCGGTGGCGCCGCAGACCCTCTCGCTGTGGCGCCTCGGCGACTATATCGACTACCTCCTCGCCAACGGCCTCAATGCCGACAACTACGAGCTGGCCTTCTGGTCCAAGGTGATGATGCCGTTTTCCATTGCCGCCATGGTGTTGCTGGCAGTGCCCTTTGTCGCCGGATCCATGCGCGCGACGAGTATCGGGCAGCGGATCCTCGTCGGCTTCATGCTGGGGATCGTGTTTTTCCTGATCAACAAGCTCGCCGGCCAGATGGGCATCGTCTATGACTTCCCGCCCGCGGTGGCCGCCAGCGTGCCGACCCTCATCGTCCTGCTGGGCGGCAGCCTGTTGTTGCGGCGCGTGGCCTGATCAGTCCCTGTCGCCGTCCGTCGCTCCTGATCCCGGTGCCGCGCGCGATACATTGACGACATAGCTGTGGCAGAAGGCATCGCGCCAGCTGAAGCGGCTGTTGTCCCACAGGATCCAGGCGGCGCCGACCACGCTGAGCAGGTCGGGCGGGACGCGTGACAGAAAGGCGAGGGGACCGGGCAGGCTGGGGGCGGCGGGGGAGCCCAGCATCGTGATCCCGATGAGGAGCAGAAGCCAGGCGGGCAGGGCGGTGAGAAAGCGCAACAGCGACTGGCCCCAGCCCGGCGGGCCGCCATCGGCACTGACGAGGAGGATCTTCCAGGCACGCATGCCCAGGGTCTGGCCGCCGTGGGTCCAGAACCAGGCGAAGAAACCGTAGGTGACAAGAAAGAACCACAGGTGGCCCCAGGGGTTGTCACTGGAGACCGGCTCGCCACCGTTGAGCAGCAGCAGGATCGCCGAGGCGGCGATGAGCACGGCGACCAGCACCAGCCCATCGTAGAACATGGCGGCGAGGCGGCGCCAGATACTCGCGCGTTGTGAGGAAATGTCCATCGCTGGCACGTCGTGGGACCCGCTGCGGCAGGGAAAGACGCCATGATAGCGTACTCGGCCCGTTTTCTGCATCCCCGCCAGGCAACTCGTTTCCGCAGCGCGAAATCGCGGCTTGAAAATTCCCGGTACTGCCGTTTTAATTGCCTGCAGGATACATTCATCGTAGCGGGCCGTTCACAGCGCAGGGACGGACAAAGGGGGAAGCAATGAGTCTAGTCAGTCAACTGGCCGCCATGCAGGGTGTCATCGCTGCCGGGGAATATTCCTATCGCGGCGATCGTTTCTCCTACGAGGGGCAGCTCGACGATGAAAAGGCGCGCATGGCTTCCATCATGTGCCGTGCCACGACCATGGCCGTGCACATGCAGGTGGACATGATAAAGTCGCTGGGCAAGGACTGCGGTTGCGCGCCGGCGCGCGGCTGGGTGGTGCGCGGCACGGCCTTTACCGTCTGCGTCATCGCCAACGTCTTCTGCTTTCTCGACAACAGCCAGGCCTCGCTCAACGAGGTCATGCGTACCATGCGCGAGAATATCGCCGATCAGGACGGGGCGCTTGTCTGAACTTGCCGGCAGCAGATTAATAACGACAGAAAAACACATATCAGGAGAGGAACATGGCCAGCCTGGATGAATTGATGAAGCTCGATGGCGCGCTCGGCGCCTTCGAGTTTTCCGATGGTGGTGAGCTTGGCGAGCATCGTATCGCGGAGGGCTCGGGTCTCGACGAGGATATCCTCGACCTGCTGTGCCACGTCTGTGTCGCCAACATGGCGATTGCCACCATGCAGGCGCGCGGCTGGGAGAAGATGACCGGGATGGCGGGTTTCTACCCCATTCAGGGCTTTTCCCTCGTCGGTTTCGAATGGACCGCCATCGTCCATGAACACCGCGGCGTCATCGTGCCCAATGACAAGGCGGATTTCGATGCGGCCTACGCCGCCCTCAGCTGACGGGGAGCAGCCATGATTGAACGCTTGTTGGCCATCGACGGTGTCATGGCGATCTGCCAGTTCCGCGACGACGGCGCCTTCGTGCGGGGTTTCGGCATGATGCCCGAGGAACAGATGGTCGGCCTGAGCAAGTTCGCCCATGACTACAAGCGCATCGTGCAGGGCAACGCCGACCAGCTGTCCATGTTCACCCAGATGCGCGGCTGGACGCCGCCCGATGGCTGGATCGTGCGGGGCCCGGAGACCACGGTGTGCAGCGTGGCCAACCTGGTGTGCGTCTTCAGCAACCGGGAGGGCTCGCTCAACGAAGTCATGGCGCGCCTCAAGGAGGCGGCCCACTGGTAGCCTGAGCGGCCGTTGCTGCCGCGCGGCTGTCCCGCCGGTGGCCCCACCCCCCGGCATGCAGTATGATCGGCCCTTCCTGTTCCCACGGCAGTCTAGGATAGGCCTTCATGTTGCAGTTACGCGGCGCGAATGCGCTCTCTGCGTTTCGCAAGGAAAAGTTACTTGCATCCCTCCGCGCCGTCGCGCCGGCGATCTCCGATGTGGGCGGGGAATACCGCCATTTCGTCCAGCTCGATCGCGCCCTGAGCAAGGACGAAGAGCGCCGTCTCGCCAGCCTGCTGGACTACGGTCCGCCGTCCCGTTGCCAGTCCGACCAGTTCGAGGCCCTGGTGCTGGTGGTGCCGCGCCCCGGTACCATCTCCCCGTGGTCGAGCAAGGCCACCGACATTGCGCACAATTGCGGCCTGCGGGCGGTGGAGCGCATCGAGCGCGGTATCCTCTACCTGCTGCCCAGCCGGCAGGCGCTCAGCGAGCACGAGCTGCTGGAGATACGCGGACTGCTCCACGACCGCATGACCGAGGTGACGCTGGACAATCTCGACGATGCCGCCCTGCTGTTCCGCGAGGAGGAGCCTGCGCCCATGAGCGTGGTGGATGTCCTCGGCGGGGGACGCGAGGCCCTGGTGCTGGCCAATACCCGTCTTGGCCTGGCGCTGGCCGAGGACGAGATCGACTACCTGGTGGAGAACTTCACCGCGCTGGGGCGCAATCCCAGCGACGTGGAGCTGATGATGTTCGCGCAGGCCAACTCCGAGCACTGCCGCCACAAGATCTTCAATGCCGACTGGATCATCGACGGTCAGCGCCAGTCCCGTTCCCTGTTCGGCATGATCCGCAATACCCACGCGCAGAACCCGGGGAGGGTGCTGTCGGCCTATCACGACAACTCCGCCGTGATCCGTGGTCACCGCGCCGGGCGTTTCTTCCCCGGCCCGGAGGACGGCGAGTACGGATACCACGACGAGGACATCCACATCCTCATGAAGGTGGAGACCCACAACCATCCCACCGCCATCTCGCCCTTCCCCGGCGCGGCCACCGGCTCCGGCGGCGAGATCCGCGACGAGGGCGCCACCGGCCGCGGTTCGCGGCCCAAGGCCGGGCTGTGCGGTTTCAGCGTTTCCAACCTGCGCCTGCCGGGCCACGAGCAGCCCTGGGAGACGGACCACGGCAAGCCGGAGCGCATTGCCTCGGCACTGGACATCATGCTCGAAGGCCCCATCGGCGCTGCGGCCTTCAACAACGAATTCGGGCGGCCCAACATCTGCGGCTACTTCCGCACCTACGAGGAAAAGGTGCCGGCGCCCACGGGCGAGGAAGTGCGTGGCTACCACAAGCCCATCATGCTCGCCGGCGGGCTGGGCAACATTCGCGCGGAACACATCGACAAGGGAGACATCCCGGTCGGCGCGCAACTGGTGGTGCTGGGTGGTCCGGCCATGCTCATTGGCCTCGGCGGCGGCGCGGCCTCGAGCATGAGCAGCGGCGAGAGCCACGAGGACCTGGACTTCGCCTCCGTGCAGCGCGGCAATCCCGAGATCCAGCGCCGCGCCCAGGAGGTCATCGATCGCTGCTGGCAGCAGGGCAAGGACAACCCCATCATCAGTATCCATGACGTGGGCGCCGGCGGCCTGTCCAATGCCTTCCCCGAACTGGTGCACGACAGCAGCCGTGGCGGGCGTTTCGAGTTGCGTGCCATTCCCAACGACGAGCCCGGCATGTCCCCCATGGAGATCTGGTGCAACGAGGCGCAGGAACGCTACGTGCTGGCCGTCGCCAGCGAGGACCTGGAACGCTTTGCCGCCATCTGCGAGCGCGAGCGTTGCCCCTGGGCCGTGGTGGGCGAGGCCACCGAGGAACTGCGCCTGATCCTCGGCGACGGCCATTTCGACAACACGCCCATCGACATGCCCCTCGAGGTCTTGCTCGGCAAGCCGCCCAAGATGCTGCGCGAGGCGCGCCACCACCCCTTCCACAAGCCGGACTTCGATGCCACGGGCATCGATCTGCGCGAGGCGGCCTACCGCGTCCTGCGCCTGCCCACCGTGGCGGCCAAGCAGTTCCTCATCACCATCGGTGATCGCTCGGTGACGGGGCTCATTGCCCGCGACCAGCTCGTCGGTCCCTGGCAGGTGCCGGTGGCGGACGTGGCGGTGACCACCAGCAGTTTCGACACCCACCGGGGCGAGGCCATGGCCATGGGCGAGCGCACGCCCGTGGCCCTGTTGCACCATGCCGCCTCGGCACGCATGGCGGTGGCCGAGGCCATCACCAACCTGGCGGCGGCGCGCATCAAGCGGCTCGGTGACGTGGTGCTGTCGGCCAACTGGATGGCGCCGGCGGGCCATCCCGGTGAGGACGCCGGTCTTTACGACGCGGTGCGCGCGGTGGGCATGGAGTTGTGCCCGCAACTGGGGATCGCCATCCCGGTGGGCAAGGATTCCATGTCCATGAAGACCGTCTGGCAGGACGAGGACGGGGAACACGCGGTGACCGCGCCCCTGTCGCTGATCATCTCGGCCTTTGCGCCGGTGCTGGACGCACGCCGCACCCTGACGCCGCAGTTGCGCACCGACAGGGGCGATACCGATCTGATCCTCATCGACCTGGGGCGTGGCAGTCACCGCCTCGGCGCCTCCTGCCTGGCGCAGGTCTACAAGCAACTGGGGCACCACCCCGCCGATCTGGACAACCCGCAAAGCCTGGTGGCCTTCTTCGATCTCGTTCAGTCGCTCAACGAGCGCCGCCTGCTGCTCGCCTACCACGACCGTTCCGACGGCGGCCTCTTCGCCACCCTCTGCGAGATGGCCTTTGCCGGCCACTGCGGTATCGACGTGCAACTGGACGACTTCGATGCCGATCCCCTCGCCGTGCTGTTCAGCGAGGAACTGGGCGCGGTCCTGCAGGTGCGTCACTGCGACACCGACGAGGTCCTTGCCTGGTGCCACGACGCGGGGCTCGGTCATTACACCCACGTCATCGGCACGCTCAACGACGTGGACCGCATCCGGATCCGCCGTGATCACCAGACCCTGCTGGACGAGACGCGCCCCGATCTGCAGTCCGCCTGGTGGGAGACGAGCTGGAGGATGCAGGCCCTGCGCGACAACCCCGCCTGCGCGCAGAGCGAGTTCGAGCGCCAGCGCGACGAGGATGATCCCGGCCTTGGCGTTACCACCAGCTTCGATATCGACGAAGACATCGCCGCGCCCTTCATCCAGCGTGGTGCACGCCCGGCCATGGCCATCCTGCGCGAGCAGGTC
>Ga0256830_1001039_pt1 | contig 20255 bp, 14 predicted proteins | sample 128326metaG_FD_190537 | JGI IMG/M metagenome (GOLD analysis project Ga0256830, IMG submission 190537) | Hydrothermal vent microbial communities from Lau Basin, Pacific Ocean - 128-326 | ecosystem: Environmental > Aquatic > Marine > Hydrothermal vents | place: Pacific Ocean: Lau Basin | collected... | reverse complement strand
CATCTGCCATTTTACCCGGCACGAGAGAGCCAATTTTATGGTCTAGGCCAAGTGCTTTTGCTCCATTGAGTGTTGCCATTTGCAAGACACTATGAGCAGGAACAGCGGCGGCATTTTTGGCAATCATTTTACCTAATAATGCGGCGCTACGCATTTCTCCCATCATATCCAAATCATTATTACTGGCTGCGCCATCGGTACCTAAAGCGATATTGACCTTAGCGTGGCGTAATTTTTCGACTTCGCAACATCCGCTGGCGAGTTTCATATTTGATTCTGGGCAATGCACAATGTTTACCCCTGTTTGACGACAGAGTTCGATTTCCTCATCCGTTAATTGAGTCATGTGTACGGCTTGAAGCCGCGGGCTGAGTAATCCGAGGTCATGCAGTCTGGCAAGTGGTCGTTTATTATATTGCTTGATGCTTTCTTCGACTTCGTGTGCGGTTTCATGCACATGTATATGTATTGGAATGTCGAGTTCTTCGGCGAATATTTGTATTTTTTTTAGCGACTCGTCCGCAACTGTATAAGGTGCATGAGGTGCAAATGTTGTCGTGATTAATGGGTGTTGACGCAAATCATCGTGTACTGCTTGGGCTTTTTCAATATATTCATTCGCATTGCTTGCCCAGACCGTCGGAAAGTCAACGATAATTAGCCCAATGCTGGCTCGCATACCTGTTGCAACACAAGCTTGTGCTGCTTGATCAGGAAAAAAATACATTTCATTAAAGCACGTTACCCCACTGCGGATAGATTCGAGTATAGCGAGTTGGGTTCCATCATAGACAAATTCTTCGCTAACCCATTTGGCTTCGACCGGCCAAATATGATTTTGTAACCATTCCATGAGCGGTAAGTCGTCGGCAAAGCCGCGCAATAAGGACATGCTGGTATGGGTATGACAATTGATCAAACCCGGAAGTAGGGCATGATTATTAAGATCTGTTACCGTGCTCGCTTGATATTTCTCCGCAGCAGCCAAGGTTGGCAGAAGATCAATAATCTTGCCGTTAGTAATGGCCAGGCTGTGATGGCTTAAGACGGTATTGTCGGGTTCAATGGGAATGACCCATTTTGCATTAATTAATAAATCACAAGGTTTCATTTAATTCATCATTCCTTAGTCAATAGAAGCTTACTACGAAGTATGCGAGGACTGTATTCTTTTTTTATTGTACGATCATAACCCAAGAGTGCTTTGAAAAATAATGTGTTTTTTTGTCGCTTTATTCGATAAATATGACTGGAGTATAAATGGCCAACCAATATCAAGACAATATTCAAGCAGTTGTTTGGGGTGATAATGCTTGTTTAAAATTATTAGACCAACGTATATTACCTGCAAAATATCATTATATTGAATATCATCACTCCGCAGACGTAGCGAGTGCGATAAGCGATATGGTGGTGCGTGGCGCGCCAGCAATAGGGGTTGCAGCTGGGTATGCGATTGTATTAGCAGCAAAAAAACGTTTTCAGCAGTTATCTAGCAGTTGGCAGAGTGATATAGAAAAAGATCTGGATATACTCGCGCAATCCCGTCCCACTGCGGTAAATTTGTTTTGGGCTATCGAGCGTATGCGAGATGTTATATCTGTTACTGAGGGAGATCCCTTCGATATATTGCTAACAGAAGCCAAAAAAATTCATCAAGAAGATATTACTGCAAATCATATCATGGGTGACCTAGGTGCTAAATTGCTTAAAAACTGTAGTGGTGTGTTAACCCATTGCAATGCCGGAGCTTTGGCTACCGGTGGATATGGCACGGCTTTAGGGGTTATCCGAAGTGCATGGGCTGCAGGTCACTTAAAATCAGTTTATGCGGATGAGACCCGACCTTGGTTACAAGGGGCAAGATTAACCGCATGGGAATTAATCGAAGATGATATACCGGTCACTTTGATCGCTGAAGGTGCTGCTGCTGCATTGATGCAATCGGGCAAAATTCAATGGGTGGTTGTTGGTTCTGATCGAATTGCTGCCAATGGTGATGTTGCCAATAAAATTGGTACTTACGGACTTGCGATTATGGCTAAACATCATGGCGTGAAATTTATGGTGGTAGCGCCGACTTCGACGATTGATATGTCGATAAAACACGGGTCGGATATTCCGATTGAAAATCGTTCTGCTGATGAGGTTTTATATCTCAATGGACAACGTGTGGCAGCGGAAGATGCACATGCTTGGAATCCTGCATTTGATGTAACACCTGCGAACCTAGTGGATGCGATAATAACGGAAAAAGGGGTGGTTGAAAAACCTGATATGGATAAGATGCTTGGCTTGCTGCAAACCTAGATGTCACGGTTTATTGCTTGGTTATAATTATAAGTCATTGAAATTATAAATTTTTTTCTTCGTCGTCAGCTTGGGGTGAGCCGTGCTACGGCTCGGTAACGGCGTATTTCGTGTTGACTATATTTAGGCGGTCATCATTGACTATATATGGACTAAGCAATTGTGGCCCAAAGATTTAAAACAAATTGCCAAATATTCCAATAGTCGAATATTGTCGAAAAGCAAACAGTGGGTTCAGGTCAATAATATAGCCACCATTCTACTACCTGTTGCGTTGTTAGCACTGGATGGGGAATAGACGTTCTTTTATTTGACAGAGATAGTCGTGGTATTTATTTTATTGGCCAGTCCTAATTGAGAAATATTGTGGTGTAATTGCCAGGGTATACTTTTGGAATAGTTGCATTAAAACCGGCGTTAATAGCGTCAATAATACTATTTGCAATGACTGAATAACCTCTTGCTGTAGGGTGTACTCCGTCGAGAGAGAAGCCGCCACCTGTGGCGTACGTGGCGGTGATTGTCCCATTGCGGCCATAATTAATTCCTGTTGTACTCAACTCCGTCATGATTGCCGCAATATCCAGCAATATTAAATTGGGATTCGCTTCAGCCGCAGCGGCAATGCTTACATTATAAGCCAGTCTAGCGGTCTCAATCGCCAAAATTTCCGCTGGGGTTAATACATCTGCGTCTTCTAATGGTGCGCTAATGCCCCATAGAGGAGAGGAAGGGTCTGAAGGGTCATCTTCAGGGTTGGCTAGGGTGCCGATTTTAGTACTGCTGGTGAGCACCAATAAGTCTTTTGCGGTAGCTTGCCGCATATTAATGAGCGCTGCATCAACTGCGGTAATGTCAGTTAAGTCTTCATCCAGAATAACGACTGCATTTTGGCCCGCAGCAAAAGAGATAGTGCGTTGGGCGGCTTCTTCAGCTGTTATTAGGCTCAGTCCTTGCGCGGCCTGCACTCCGTCATTGTATGCAGTATAGGCAGTGTTGAGTGCTGCCGCCGTTGCTGCATCTAATGGAACCGCGTTGTAAGGGACCGTAGTAAAGAAGGGGATAGTGGCAATGTCTGGAATGTTCAGTAGTACACCTTTTGCGGTGGTATTGGCGGTTGTGAGCGCTGTAATTAATTGCGTGTAAATGCCTGCGAAGGCAGTGGGGTCGGTAATATCCCTAGAACCATAGGTGGAGAGATCAGTATTACCTGTTTGGTCAATACCAACACCGCCCTCCGTTGCATAAGAAAGCACATCGTTATTGCCAATCCACAATACAAAAAATGAGGGTGCTTGGGCAGCGGCATCCTCAATCACCGATGTGCTTACTGAGCTAGCAAATCGGACAAAGTATGGGTTTGCAGTGGCTGGATTTGTGCTTAAACCAGCGGGGTCGCCAAGACCTTCTGCACCTAGATGAAACGATTTCGCTCCAGGTACCCCCATGTTATTGAATGACCCGGTTAAGACACTGGTTACTTCAGTCGTCGGAGTGCCTGCTAGCACCTCAGGAGTTTGAGTCGCAGCATTTAAGACTCTTCTATTGCCATAATCGCTGTTAATATTTCCACCAATAAGCAAGCCACCTAAGTTATCGTTGACGAGTGGTTGCTTAAAAGTTCCACCTCTCACTTTAGCAAACTGTTGTGCGAGTATTGCGGGATACGAGTTTTCCTGTCCCAAACGGTAAAGTGCACCGTCCGCATATCCTGCGGTGAGTGAATCTCCAATGCTGACAAAGGTGCTAAAATCAGCACTGCCATTGGTAGCGTTAGCAGTAGCATCTGCAATGGGATTTGCAAAATCTGAGTCGATAAATTCTTGCGCTTCATCGCAGGCTGAAATAAGCCCATATACTAGTACTAAGCCCGTGAGTTTAATCATTTTGTTTTTCATAGATAGCATTTCTTATCGCTCTCAGTATTTATAGTTAAGACCAATTCCACCGGCCATTACAGAAGATATGTAACTACCACTGAAAGAAATGGGTGGGGTGTCAGGATCGTTGTCATCGTCATAAAAAGCATAAGAGCCGTTGAACTCTTTAAACATTAAAAAGAGCAAGGAAAAATCAATGTAAATGCGTTTGGAAGCCTGATAACTCGCGCCTGCGGTTAAGCCTATTGAATCATTGCGTGCCGTTTCTGGCGTATAATATCCTGGACTGATCGGGGAGTCGTCATAATACCCACCGCCTCGAATGGTTAATGAATTACCAATTTTTTGTTGCAGACCTACGCGATAAATATTGACATCATTGTAATTACGAGGATTTAATGCAAGTACCGTAGTGTCTCTATGCGTCGTTGGGTTAAATGATATGTTTAGATTTTTATAGGCACTCCAAAAGGTGCGATTAACATCGAATGCTAGGGTGGTAGCGGAACTTAGGTTTATGGCAATACCAACGGTTAGTTCTGCCGGTAATACGAGGTCTGCATCAAACGTGGTGTCGAGAAATGTTGATACTGTTTGCAAAGATTCTGGAATGTTTGCAAAGTCCGCAGATTCGCCTCTTGCTTCCATATCTACCTGCGAGCGATAACTTATTCCAATTGAAAGTTTATTCGTGGGCTGCACTAAAAATCCCACATTGTAACCCCAGGCGCCGATATTGGACGCTTCTACAGTTACATTAGCTCGCTCACCATTTGCATTCGCGAGAAATGTATTTAGATTTCGATTAAACTTCACTGAACCCAATGTATAGGTAGGGCCGATACCAATGCTAAACATGTCGTTAAATTTATAAGATAGCGTGGGCTGAAAATAAATCGATTGCAGTTTGATGTTGTTAACCAGATGTGAACCCGCCCAGTCTTTTTCCCATTCCACTGTATTTCCGTAAGGTGTATACATTCCAAAACCAAATGATGCTTTTTCATCAAACTTTTTGGCTAAATAAAGATTAAAAGGCGTGCCAATAGGATTATCTGTTTCGGCCGAGGTATTGCTGATGCTATCTTGGTATTTGGTGTTGCCATCAATGAGCGTTATGCCGACACTTATGTCGGTATCTGATTTCAGGGACGACATCCCTGCAGGGTTAAAAAAAACCACTTCAGAGTTATCTGTCATGGCTACGCCGGTGTGCCCCATACTTAATGCATTTTGTCCCTGCGTTGCCACCCGGTAGCCGCCGGCAAATGTCGTGGTGGAGATACAGATACTCGCAATCATCAAAATTTTTATTTTCATAGGCTTTGTGTCTTCATCCAGATATCTTTGCAGTGAACTGTTTTTCTAACATACGTGTCATTGATAGTCTAGCGCGAATAATTCATGTCAAACACTTTTCTTCGTGAATTTGCTCAGCTAACCATAAGAAAATCAATTGGCTGGGAATCAAAAAATGATTGAATGTATTTTTATATTTGGACTGGGTTTAAATATCGTGAAGGGATTTGATCCGCATATACCCAAAGCGTTTAAATTTAGTGCCAATAGCCTGGCCATATCAATTGACAATCCTATGAGCAGGTTAAAAAGGCCAGACCATTGGCGTGATAATAACGGTGGTATACCCAATTAATATTGTTAATGGCAATCCCATTTTTATAAAATCTGAAAAACGATAACCGCCAGGGCCGAATACCATGAGATTTGTTTGGTAGCCAATCGGGGTCGCAAAGCTTGCAGATGCTGCAATCATTATTGTTATGATGAACGGCATAAAGCTCACATTAAGTTGCTCAGCTAATGCCAAAGCAATTGGAAACATAAGAACAGCTGCCGCATTATTGGTAATCATCGCGGTCACAATGGCCGTAATTGCAAAGATAAGTCCGAGTGCAATGCTGGGTTCGTTATGAGTAAACCCCAATAATTGATCTGCCAGCGCATTAGCGGCGCCGGTTAGATTCATCGCGTAGCCTATTCCAAAAGCGGCGGCAATCGTTATTAGGATCGAAAGGTCGATAGAGCGACGTGCATTATTGACATTGAGACATTTGGTAATGATCATTAAACCCGCTGCGAGTAAACCGGCTTGTACCATACTCATGACACCCAGAGTAACCATGGCGACCATCCCGATTAAGATGCTGATGGCTGTTTTAGCGCGTTCATGGCTGGGAGGGGTGGAATTATCGAGTCGACTTACTAAGAAAAAATCTCTGGAGTTTCGATGTCTATCGGCAAAATCTTGATGAGTTTCTAATAACAAGGTATCACCAGGCTGCAGGCTAATATCTCCGATTTTTTTTTGTACTTGCGCACCATTGCGTGCGACCGCAATAATTGCGGCGTTATAGCGAGTCCTAAATCGACCTTCGCGGATGGTTTTGCCCAGCAGTGGGAATGTATTTGAAATAACGGCTTCGATTAAGCAGCGATCCTTACGTGGGGCATCCAGTTTAAACAGTTGATCAGCGGCGGGCGTTAGGCCGCGAATTTTTTGCATATCGATCATCGAATCAACCACCCCAGCAAAAACGAGTCTGTCTGCAGCGTAAAGTGTTTCTTCGGGCGATACTGCGGGAAGAATGCGTCCCTTGCGTTCAATTTCCACCAGATAAGCACCAGGTAATTGCCGCAGTCCCGCTTGTTCGATGGTTTGTCCAATGAGCGGACTGTTTTCATCTATCATCATTTCAGTGACGTATTGGCGTGCATCTTCCGAATAATTAATAACCGGCTTGCGTTCGGGCAATAACCACGGTGAAACAATAATTACATAAAACAAAGTAATTAAGACACAGGGGATGCCTACCCACGCCAATTCAAACATCATTAAACCGTTGGTATTATCGGTGTTGGTTTTAAGCATGCCATTAATGACTAAGTTAGTACTCGTACCGATTAGCGTACAGGTGCCGCCGATAATTGCCGCATAGCTTAGAGGAATCATTAATTTTGAAACTGAGAGCTGATATTTCCGCGCCCAGTCGTTTAAAGCAGGGATTAGCATCGCTACAACCGGGGTATTATTTAACAGGGCGCTCATGGCTGCGACCGGTGCCATAATTCTAAATTGCGCATGCGCGACTGAATTTGGTTTGCCAAATAAGGTTTGCGCTATCCAGTGAATTGCCGCAGTTTCTTTTAATCCGGCAGAGACGATGAATAACACAGCGACGGTTATAACGCCCTCATTGGCGAAACCAGCAAGTGCTTGGGCGGGTTCGAGAATCCCCATGATGAGCAGAATCGTTAAACCGCACATTAAAACTGCGTCGGTTGCCCAGCGTGTTAGTGCGAGCGCAAAAAAACAAGATGTTACAATGCCAAGAGTGAACCAGGCTTCAAAAGTCATAAATCGTTCCAGCAAATATTGTAATGGGTAAGATTGAGTCGTATTACTCATCAAACAAGTAATTTCAAATTGCTGAAGATATTAACACTATAAATATATTTTTGAACCAGCCCCTTGAATAATTGCTTTTTTTCAATGGTTTATAGTTAAAATGCTTGCCCAAAGATCAAGCTTTAGTATAAAGTGAACAAAGTACAGGTTAACTGAAACAGAAGCTTGGTTTAGTTAATGCTTTTCGAAAACAGCATTGGATGCATAGCTCTCAAGTGGTTGCTTATTTTTAAGCGGTTGAACATTCACTGCAAAATATGACAAGGAACGTTGCATGAGTTATTTTTCCTTATTACGTATTTTTCCATTCTTTCTCGTGTTGAGCATTGCCATGCCGCTGTACGCTGAGAATCATCCGCGTTATACCGTGACTGATCTTGGGCTGATAGGTTATGTCAGTGAGGAATACGATTTTTCGCAGGCACAGGTATTTCGGATCAATGATGCAGGCATGGTGATTGGTTCATCCGAAATTCTTGAACAACAACAAGCCATAGTTTTCCAGCCTGGATCTACGGCTTATATTGAACTACCTGATCATGATGAACCCGCTGCCGCCAGTGGTCTCAATAGCCAAGGCGACATCGTCGGTTGGACCAATAGTTCGGGGTTGGCCAGCGCCGCATTGTGGCAATTTGTCACGGGTAGTTGGCAACTGAGCAATCTTCCATTACTAGAGGGTTATACCAGTAGCCGAGCCTGGGATATTAATGATAATGGTGTGATTGTCGGAAGCCTCAACGATGGTAGCAAGCATTATGCGGCGTACTGGCCGAATGCTACTGCGCAACCCATTCTGGTTGGTGAAGGCAGCGGTTTTGAAGGTGAGGCCTTTGCTCTTAATAATAACGGGATGATCTCAGGTATCCAAGGTCCTAATGTGTGGGGTCAGCCGAGCGCATCATTTCATTGGCAAGTGGGGGCGCCGAGTGTCAGCTTATTGCCAAAAATCAGTGATGATATTAAGGCGATCACTAGTTGGGGCGGCGTGGACATCAACAACTCGGGGATTATTGTCGGTGGTGCAGATGCGCTATTCGTTGGTGGCTACCTTAGCTTCGCCGTTACCCATCCTTTTGCGTGGTCTGAGAGCACTGGCATCCAGGATTTACTGCCATCGTCTAGCAGTACCGCTTGGGCGCATAATATTAATGATGCAGGATATGTGGTTGGAGAAACAATAGGTGCGTTTTTTAATCAACCCAATGGGCCGCCAATATCTCCGGTGGTCAATGGTGAGCCTGGGCGCATCCCGTTTGTTTATCGTCAAGAAACGGATGCTGAGGGTAATACTAACTGGCAAGAGTACTTGCTTTGGGATCAAATCCCGGTTGAAGATCGTGATATTTGGCATTTTTACAAAGCCAGCGGCATTAGTAATGTTGGTCATATCGTCGGGCTAGGTGGTAAATTTGTCAGTGTAGAGGAAGGCTATGCTTGGCATGCTTATATACTGACTCCCGAAGTGGCCGATTTGTCCGTTGAGCAAACCACGCCAAATGCTCAGACCTCGACTAAGCCCAGGGCAGTCAAAGCACAGAGTGCTGACCCGCAACAGGATTCCTCACAAATCTTAATCACGGTACGTAATCACGGACCGCTAGCGGCGACGAATATTCACCTGAACAATGTTTTAGCTGCAGAGCTTAGCATCGACAGCATTGATGCGGGTGCTGGTAGCTGTCAAAGTACGCTGAATGCGAATAATAATGATACCTTGCTTGATTGTGTGTTTGATACCTTAGCAGTGAATGAAGTGGGCAAAGTGATTTTGAAAATAGGTAGTGCGACAACGGGTGATTATCCTATTAGCATTACTGTGAGCGCTGATGAAGCGGATAGCCTGAACAATACGAACAACCAGCTCAACAAAACGATAAGTGTACAGGGAACTACGCATTCGCCAACTGATGATCATCAAGACAATCCGAACGACAATCCAGCCTCAGATGATGATGCAGGCAATGATGAGCAAAGTCCTTCAGTTGTGACTTTATCTGCAATTTCCCTACCCGTATTACTCTTGTTAATACTCAGTTTGTGGAGAATACGCCGCCGGGTATAATATTCATTGACAGCTATTGCATGGACGTTGATTTATGAATAAAAATTGATCCGTATTAATGAGTGTTTTTTAGTATCCAGCAATGATGAATATTGCTACGTCTCTTGAAATCAACGGGGATGGTTTGGTGAGTAATATCTTTGATTTTAAATGTATTTAAACGGCTAAGATCAAGTTTGAATTTTCTTAAATTATTAGAAAAAATGAGTTGGCCGTTTGGCGTTAATAGTTTCATCGCTTGGCGAATTAGAAATACATGATCCCGTTGTATGTCGAGTGTTTGCTGCATACGTTTTGAATTTGAAAAAGAAGGTGGATCGATAAAAATTAAATCATAAGGTTCATGCAGTTCTGGGTTTTTCAACCATTCCATGCAGTCTGCTTGAAAATATTGATGCTTACTTCCGACCTGCTTATTAAGCGCCATATTTCTTTTTGCCCAATCAAGATAAGTGCTCGACATATCGACTGTGGTAGTACGGCTTGCACCACCAGCAGCGGCGTGAACGGTAACTGAACCCGTATATGCGAATAAATTCAGAAAGGATTTTCCCTGGCTTAGCTCAGCGATCATTGAGCGAGTGGGGCGGTGATCCAGAAATAAACCGGTATCAATATAGTCTTCGAAATTTACCAGAAACTGGCAAGCACCTTCATTAACCCGATGAAAATCTTTATTAGCATTGAGCTTTTCGTATTGGGAATCGCCTTTTTGAATACTGCGTGTTTTAAGAAAAATTTGTGAATCACTTGCTTGCAATACATCACGAGCAATGGTGATGGCTTCTCGCAATCGCCAGCGCGCTTTTTTAGGGTCAATGCTTTTTGGGGCTTCATATTCTTGTAAATGCACCCATTGCTCATCACCATGATATAAGTCGATAGCGACTGCATATTCCGGTAAGTCGGCATCATAAATACGATAACAATCAATGTTTTCTTTTTTTGCCCAGCGCTTGAGCTGCTTTAAATTCTTTTTGAGGCGATTTTCCAACATCTTTGAATTATCAGAGAGCTTATCAACGGGAATAAACCCAGGCAGTCGTTTGTCCGCAAAAAAATTTTTTTCTTGAACATCAAAATGCAGTAGCTTGCATTCCAGCGCACCGTTGAACAGACTGTGTATTTTATTGGCACGTAATCCAATTTGCTTAGCGAGATCCGTGCTATTGGTGAATACACAGGCTTGCCAATGGATAAATTTTGCTTTTAAAAGATTACCGATCGCTTGGTATAAATGCGCGAGTTCATCATCTTGACCCAGGCGCTTTCCATAGGGAGGGTTTAGCGCAACCAGACCGCTTGTTGAAAAGCATAGTTTGAAATCATTAATATCTTGACAGTCTATTTTTATGACTGATTCAAGCCCAGTCTTCTGAACATGGTGCCGTGCTTTTTCGATGGTGTTTTTATGATGATCAAAACCAAAAATTGACGGTGATTGCGACAAGCCTTTTGTTTTTCGCTGCTCAGCATTATCGACAAGTTTTTGCCAGAGATCATCTTGGTGTTGCTTCCAACCGGTAAATCCAAAATAACGGCGGTATAAGCCTGGTGCTATGTCGCAAGCCATTAAAGCCGCTTCAATAAGCAATGTACCTGAGCCGCACATGAAGTCGACGAAGTCACCTCCTTGTGCGGCGATTGCTGGCCATTTAGCACGCATTAATATGGCAGCTGCGAGGTTTTCTTTAAGTGGCGCAGCCGATCCTTTATCTCGATAACCGCGCAGGTGTAGACTATCGCCCGATAAATCAATATAAACCTGGGCCTCATTTCGATGGATATAAGCATTGATGCGTATGTCCGGTTGCTTCACTGCCACAGCAGGACGACTCGCAGTAGACTCTTGAAAAAAATCAACGACTGCATCTTTAATCTTTAGCGCTGCATAATGGTTATGGGTAATATTTGAGTGCGATACATTCACGTCTACCGCAAGTGTATTCGTCGCATCCATGTGTGCATTCCAATGAATAGCTTTAATTCCGTCATAAAGTGCTTCAGGTGAATTTGCGGGAAATTGGGCCATTGATAAGAACACACGATTTGCAATACGAGACCATAAACAGACTCGATAGGCGGCTTCGATGCCGTCTTCAAAAAAAGCACCTGAACGAGCTTCTTTGACATTGCAAATATTCAGTGATCGCAGTTCATCTGCCAGTAAGGCTTCCATTCCTTTCGGAGTGCTTACAAAAAATAGGTGTTGTTTTGTCATTCTTTTGTTCATTAGCTAATAATAAATGAAAAATTATAACACAAGGTATAGTGTTGATTTTTGTTTGGCGTGAGTGTCGGCTTAATTGAATATTTGTAATGAATGAGCACTTAAACCTTTGATATTTAGTGGTTTAAGTGGGTAAAGAATATTTTTGATTCCTCGCTTCATTGGCTTGTACAATAATTCAATTCTCGCTAGAATCGTGCGCTGACTGATTAAAGGTTTCACTGATAATAATTGAGCGTAATACCGTAGGCAGATAACAATGTTGTTTCCCCGAAATTTTTCTTTTTCTAAATATTTCAATAAAATATCTATTGTTAATTATAATATTGAATTGAAAGCACAGAGTCCTTTTAAACGCCTAAAAAAAAATTTAATAAGAAGAAATTCAAAGTTTCTATTGGTGGCATCAATAAGTGCGGCAGTCATCGTTATTCTTGCTGTTGGGGCAGTGTTATACAAGCAATATTTCTCGAAGACCATCGCAGATAATGAAAAAATAAAATGGAGTTTACAAGAAAAAGAACGTTTGCTTGAGCAAGCGCATGCAGACCTTGCGCAAGTTCAGCAACAAATTGCTGTATTAGTTGAAGGGCGTATTCCGAAATTGCGACCTTTAGTCTATGACCAGACTATTTCAATATCTGAGCGCTATGTTCGCGATGTTATTTTTACCCGAACCGGCTTAAAGTCGTCAGATAGAGTTTTTGAATTTCGTGTTGTTTTGGAAAATGACTCTAACTGGATGGTGACTCCCCAAGTGCAAATTTTATTGTTTAATGATATTGGGATTCAAGTTGGGGTGCGTACACTCACTCATCATTTAGCGACGAACCAAGCTAACGCTTCACCACTTATGGCTGGCGAAGTGCGTATCTATTCTTCGACAATACCGCTTAATAAACAGCGAGAAGCGCCACGTTATTTTCTATTTGAATTTCATGATACATAGATTTTGTATCTAGTATCGACCTTTTGATTTAGAAATGTAATTTGAAAGTTGCTGTGATTCTTGATTCATGCGTAATAAATTACGATGAGTGATACGGAATAGGGCGCGCATTACCTTATATACAATGATAGGATGCTTAACCAGTAGTGACTCAAACGCATCAGGTTCTAAGGTATAAACAAGTGCATCATCAACAGCTTTTAGCGAAGCTGTTCTAGGTTTTCTATCAACAAATGCCCGAGTACCCGCGCATTCGCCCTTGGTCATGGTATATACGGTTGTTTCATTGGTGTCTTCAGAATCAACCACTGCAAGATGGCCTTCGATGAGAATAAATAGCGTGTTATTTTTTTCATTTTGCTTAACAATGCAATCATCTTTCTTTAACCGGTGAGCCCCCATTTTATTGGCAAGTACTTCACATTCTTCCAGTGTTAGTTCTTCACCGAGCGTAGAATTTTGCACCTGTTTACTGATGGCTGCTACTGTCATTATTTTCTCCTTTAGAGGCCATGTTGGGTGTTTCTAGGAGCCTGTCCGAGAACAAACTCCTAGGATTCACAAATATGAATAATGAAGTACTAAAGCAAAAAAAGAACCGTTTTACAAGGCATGAAATTTAGTCAAATAGTCTTATAAACTATATTGAATTCAATCGTTTGTAACCGGTTAATAATATAAATGGACTTGGGGCTGGCATTTGTTCGGATTTAATATCGACAAACCCGACTGAAGACATAATGCTTTCCATTTCTTTCGTCGAGTATGAAGAGCCGCCGACCGTGTTAATGATTTGGTTTACTCCAATCAGCGCAGCTAGTTGAGGGCCGCGTTTATCGGCACTGAGTAATTGCTCCTGAATCATGATGACGCCATCTTTGTTCATAGAGTCATAACACTTACGTAATAATTTTTTGATGTTCTCAGGTGATTCCTGGTTAGTCATCGACGATAACAGCATCGCATCGTTTGCGTGACCGAGACTATCTGAATTGTAATCTCCCGGTCGTAGTTCAACCCTTTCTTGCATTCCAAATTGCGCAACGATTTCTTTAGCAATCTCTAAATTTTGGGCTCTATCCATGGCTACTGCATTCAAGCCTGTATAACGCTCACAGAATTTTACTGAAAAAGTAGAGGGGCCACAGCCGACATCCATTAGCATTTTTTTACCACTAAGATCTATCATACCTGTTAATACGTCAGCCTGAGAGAGCGCACGATTGTGCATACCCATCATATAATCACGTGTTTCTTTATCACTATACTCCTGATGCATTAGTGCGGAGGGGGTACCTGTTTTAACCGTGTCGTATAATCCGCCCCAGGCTTCGTACCAGTTTTCAAACATGTATACAATGCCGCCTTGGTAAAATTTACTGGAGTTTGTGAGGAAGGTCTGGCCGAATTGATTGTTGCTAAATACCTCTCCATCTCTGTTCAAAAAGTCCATAGAAACCAATGCGCTTAATAAGGCACCAAGACAGCGTTTATCAGAGTCTGTTTCTCGCTGCAGAGTGTCTAAATCCTTTGATTTCCCATCAAGTAAGTTGAATATATCGAGACGGTTTGCGGCATGTAATACACAGGATTGCCAGTATCCTGAAGCGACTTGCATCACTTTCATAGGGTCCATGCCGTCGGGTAAACCCCAGCTACCGTTGTTTTGATCTTTGTCCCATGAATTTGACATTTAAGTTCTCTTTATCGTTTGTTAAGAATGAAGTAACGACTTAGCGTGGTTAGATGTTGCCTCAGATCCAGGCGTTTTCGCACGGAAAGAGCACCGATTGAGCACGAAAACAACACAGATAGGGAGCACAAGATAATGCGCTGAGTAGTTACCGTATGAAAAACTATTTGGATGATACTTCATTTTTGCGCCTTGTGCAGCCCGTAGAATAGCAAATGTTAATACGATATTAGGCTCCTAGGAGGCTGTTCTCGGACAGTCAAGGTGCGTGTTAGTTTATATTACCCTATATCGTATTAGTGGATTTAACCTTGGATTATTTTTTCCAAGTGTTCGATATCGTTGAGTAGCTGCCATTTACCGCCACCTTCGTGAACACGAGTTTGCCAATTAGCGACGCGGTTGAGATAGTCGCGTGGATCGATATTATCTGAACGAAGCTTGGTGACATTTAGTGCTACCACTTTCACTTCCACCAATGGTATTGAGAAATCTCGAACATGGCCTTTAACGAGGTCTTCTTCAAGATCAGAAAAAATTAAGATATATTTATTTTTTGCCCCTGTTTCATGCAAGTATTCTGATGCTTGCAATACGCCCCCGGTTATATCTGTGTAGGAACTGCTTTTTACATTTTTTACAAATATATCTACTTTGCGTTTGAAGGCGCGCTTTTGCTCATTCACAACACTTGGTCGGGCATCAAAAGTGACTTTTGAAATCAGATCTTTTTCACTAAAGCTGCCACTGTCGATTCTTGCTATAGCTAATGAATCTCCTGCATCCAAGGTGGCTAATAAATAGTTGATGATTATTTTCGCTTTATCCAGTTCTTGGGTGTAGGTGCCGGAAGTATCAAGTAGCATATATACCGCTTTGTTTTGTGACGGTGGTTCACTGCAAGCGGTAATACTAAAAATAAGTAGGCTTAATAAAATGATGCGTTTCATAATAATTCTCCTTTACGAGTTTTTAAGAGTGTATGGTTTCAATATCTGGATCAATGGATTTTGTTTTTCGATGATTAAAAAGCTTCTCGATTTGCAATGGGATAAAAATAACCACGTCGTAGAGTGTGTTGATTATTTTCCCGACTCTAAAAAATAAATTGGCCAGCACGCGTATCGAGAAGGCCAATATTTGTATGCTGTGATACATAATGATTCCCATAATAGTGCGTAAGCCTTGAATGAATGACTCTAATGGGATGGCAATAAAGGCGAGAGTAAATGGTAAAATAAATCCCAGAATCATTTGTCCAATCGAAGGTATCCATCGAAGTTCGGCTTCAACGACTGCTGCCCCCGCGAGTGACTGGCTTAAGGTTTCCCGGTCTAAGGCAAGTAGGTCACGCATATAAGCTAATGATGCTTCTACGCTTGCAAGTATCGTTAGTATTGATAGCGTGATAATCAACATGCGACGCCGCATTTTGTCGTCCATTGAACCGATGATTGGAAATAAATGAGTGATGCGTAAAGATTCCATGAGAAATATTCCCATTGCAATTTCAAGCATTATTATAACGAGTGCGGCCACATCGGATGTTTTCATTGGGCCTAGTTGACTAGTACCACCGACCATTTCAGACATTGGTAAAGCAATAAGCTGGAAATTAATAATACCGCCTAGGGTAGCGATGATTAGTATTAAAGTAGAAATAGCAAATTGAGTCATTGATGATGAGCTGAGTGTTCGACAAATTATTTCATCGTGGTTTCTGATTTGTTCGTATTTTTCCATTTGCTGATCTATGATTTGACTGCGCTTATCCAGGCCATCAATATTTTTATCAATGCTATGCAGGCTTTGGGAAATTGTTCTCCAATTGGGGAGCATGTTTTTTAAGATCGTATGACGCGATAAAGAAGTTTTTCGAAATTCATTTAAGGTTTCTTTGTAAGCACTTTCTAGTGTTTTTTGGATATGGCTTAATACCTTTGCAACACTCGCATCACCATTGTTATTGGATAAGACGGCGATGCTTTCAATGGCGTCTAACCAGGCGGGTGGTAGTGGAGGAGTTTCGGTTGATTGTTGGAAATCTTCCTCAATTTTTTTAATCGCATCATTTACTTTGCGCTGGGTTGCTGGGTAACCACTGAGGTCTTTGGCGACCATCGCATTCACTCTGTGAAATTCTCGTTCAATATTTTTTTCAGTGGCTTCACGCGCACTGGATAATAAAACCTCGTTATTGCGTTTACGGATATTAGTGGCCAATATATTAAGCGACCGGTAAAAATGTTTGAGTGAAACTCTGAGCGCTTGTGTTGTCGCAAAGACCAGTTGATGCACTAGGTCACGCGCGAGGTACATTGATGTTACAGTGAGTAATAGCCAGATTGTGAGAGAAACTGGCATGCTGTCATTCCAGAGTAATAGCAGGTTTTGATTCATTTCGTATACCTCAAATATTAAGCAAGCAGCGATAAAACGGCAAAGAATATTTTCTTTGGTGGCTTATTTATATCAGTTGCAGGTAAAAACTTTGTGAAAAGGACTTGTTAATATCACTGAAGTAGAGAGGGCGAGATTTATTACCGAGTTTAGCCGTGCATTATTTCATTGATTTGCGCATTTTTTGGAAGGTATTTTGCACTCTTTCATCTTTTATATTGGGGTCTTCACTAGGGATGGATTTTTCAATTTCGGCAGATAAAGCAGATGCTAGGGAATTCCCCGCATATTCAGTGCGCAAAAGTCGTTTTTGCAGTTTAGCAATGAGTTCAGCGTATGTTTTATGGTTTGCAGCAGTTTGCGCATTTTCTTTTTTTGACAGGTAATAGGCATCTTTGAATTTTAATAAGTCTTCATTTGATTTTTTGATTTCATCAATTTGAGCATATGCGATATCAAGATTTTCGTTTTGGATATTGAGTTCCATTTCGAGGGCTTTTATTCTCTGTTTTGCGGTCTTGATAGATGCTTTTCCACGTCGACAATTCGATTCTGCCGTTGCCCATGCGACGATGAGAAAAATACTACAGATTATCCAGATTGTGATGGTTACATATGACATATATTTAAGATTACATTTAGTCGGCTTGTATCAGTAAACTGGCGGTATAACATGTGCACGCATAGGGATATTTCGGCATAGATGGTCGATTTCTTTAGCTTAAGAATAACTTCTTACGTGTTTACTACGTTATTTAGTACGCTGTATTACGTATTTTTAATGCTCCTCAAAAATTTAATTAGATTTAATTTATGATAAATATACCCAGAAAAGCAATAACAGTATCCGGTTTGATGTTGTTTGCGATTCTCATGCTGCTCGCGTATTTATTTGGCCCGAATGTTAGCTCAACGAGTTCTGCGGATATCGGCCCTTGGTATAGCGTGGCACCCCCAATATTGGCGGTAATCGTTGCCTTTATGACTCGAAAATTGTTTCTAAGCTTGGGCCTGGCCATACTCGCGGGCGGTATTTTGGCCGTTTATAGATATTCTGCGAGCGTTGCAGATGCATTGTTAAGCGGGCCAGTAACGGCGGTAGGGTATTTATTTGGCGCCATTAGCGGTGGCTGGAATCTTCAAGTATTAGCCTTTGTTTTTATCATTCTATCAATGATATCAGTCATGGTGGTATCGGGTGGATTTGTGGGGGTTGTTGCCTATTTAACACGTTTTACCAAAACACGACGTTCTACTAAATTCATGACCGCTATTATGGGCTTGATTATATTTATAGATGATTACGCAAATACGATGATTGTCGGTTCTTCGATGCGACCGATTAGTGATTTGAGAAAAATCAGCCGTGAAAAGCTTGCTTTTATTATTGATTCTACCAGTGCACCGGTAGCGGGTCTGGCGATTGTGAGTACTTGGATTGGTTTTGAAGTCGGTTTATTTGGTGAGGTTTCAGAATCACTCGAACTGGGGGTGAACGGCTATTCGATGTTTTTTGATGCGATTGCTTTTCGGTTTTATTGCGTGTTGATGTTGCTTTTTGTTTTTATTAATATTTTAAGCCAAAGCGATTTTGGCCCAATGTTGAGCGCCGAGCGCAAGATTCTACAATCCCATGGAAAGCAAACAGCAAACCCGAAAGAAATTGCGGCCTTGAATCGCATTGCGGGCAAACTTTCAAAGCATGCCATCAGCGCCTTATTGCCTTTATTGGTATTGATGAGCACCTTACTGACGGGCTTGTGGTGGGACGGAGGAGGGTTTGTGAAAATGCAAACCAATAGCTTTGCTTGGTTATATCCTACCGTATGGTTAGATGTGATTGCGAATACAAAAAATAATACCAGCATTCTTGTTTTAGCGTCGTTTTTTGGCTTGCTTACCGCTGGTCTGTGTGCGGCAGTTGTTTCAAAAATCAAGCTTGCACAGATCAGATTAGCGATGTTTGCGGGCTTTAAAGCCGGCCTTCTTCCCGCCGCCATTTTAATTCTAGCGTGGGCACTTAAATCGAGTTGTGATGACTTAGCAACGGGAGAGTTTTTGGCCGCAAGCATGGGTCAAGCGGTATCGCCCTTTCTATTCCCTTTTTTGGTTTTTTTGACCGCAGCGATTGTTTCATTTGGTACCGGAACAAGTTGGGGAACCATGTCTATTTTAATTCCTACTGCTATCCCTGTGGCCTATGCGCTTGATGGAAATACCTATGGCCTGATAACTATCATCAGCCTGGGTGCGATATTGGATGGGGCGATATTCGGTGACCATTGCTCGCCAATATCGGATACGACTATTATGAGTTCTATTGCGAGTTCATGTGATCATATTGAGCACGTACGCACGCAATTACCCTATAGTTTATTGGTGGGATTGATTGCCATGTTATTCGGTTATTTACCCGCTGCGTTTGGGGTTTCACCGCTAATATGTTTTGCCTTTGCCATTGCAATATTAAGTATCGTATTTTTCTTTTTGTCGAAGAAGGTCGTTGTTTAAGAAGGCGAGTGAAAGGATGAATAAGACTTAATGGCTACGGGATGTTGTATACCGTAGCCAAAAAGTGAATGATGCAGATTTAGAATGTAGCGACGAATTCTAAGTTAATGGCATCTGAGTCAGCTCCATCTACACCACCTAAGGCTTTTAAGTCTGTATATTCTGCGAGTACAGTTAGGTTTTTGGCTAAGGCATAAGAAACTGCTCCAGTTATGCCAGTAGTTGACTCTGATCCTGCCGCAGCCCAGCTTATAGTCTCATAACGAACAGTCACGCCGAGATCATCCATAATCATGTAATTCAAAGTCGCGCCAATAGCAGAATCCACCGCATTTTCCGCACCGAGGTATTCCACGCCGATTATCGCGCCGAAGTTTGAATAAGTCGCGTTAATATCATAAACGTTACCGGCACCACCTTGCTGGGTTACATAGCCTGCTTCAAGATCAAGACCTTCCATGGGTGTTAAGTTTAAAACAGCGGCGACTGAATTTTCATCCAAAGCAGTTGTCCCGGTGTTATCTTGCAGGCCGAGATCGTTAAGTCCTGCGACGGTTAATGAACCCATGCCCATGAGATCAACTGCGGCAGCAACACCCGCTAAATTATTTCCGTAGAGGGCTGTTTGGCCATCGAGAATACCCCAGATTTGACCTTTAGTAATTTGGTACATGCCAGGTGCATCTTCCGCCTCCCAACCGATGGGGTTATTAAATACACCGCCTAATACGGTAACCATTGGTAAGCCGGTATAGGCAAAATAGGCTTGCTCTATAATCCCTGAATCGGC
>Ga0256830_1001038_pt1 | contig 20268 bp, 18 predicted proteins | sample 128326metaG_FD_190537 | JGI IMG/M metagenome (GOLD analysis project Ga0256830, IMG submission 190537) | Hydrothermal vent microbial communities from Lau Basin, Pacific Ocean - 128-326 | ecosystem: Environmental > Aquatic > Marine > Hydrothermal vents | place: Pacific Ocean: Lau Basin | collected... | reverse complement strand
AGCCCCCTCCTCTGGAGTACCCCAAAACAGATATGCACTGGGTGGGGAAGTTTTACACCCCTTTTAAGCACCACCACAGCGGAGATACCGTCCTCTGTTTCATCTGCCCTGAATTCAAGCCCTTCAACAGTGCGTGCGCTTAATATCCTGTTGCTCACAGCCATCAGGTGGGCGATCTCTGGATTTTCAAAGATTGCCCTTTCAGCGCCTGTTATTTTTACAGCCTCCAGGAACCTGTCCTTCATGGTAGATTCTCCTCGCAGGTAATCCCGTCGCATACCAGGCATGCCCTTGACTTGTATGCCTCTGTTACCACCTCGGGTGTGCCTGTGATGAATATCCTGCCACGGCAGAGCTGAGATGCCCTGTCAGCGCAGAGTGCGATCTCCTCCCTGTGTGTTATGAGAAGAACTGATGAGCCCTGTGTCTTGAATGCCCTGAGGACATCTATTATATCATCTGTGGAAAGCATGTCAATGCCGGAGTCTGGTTCATCAAGTATGGCAAGCTTTGGTCTCATGGCAAGCACTGATGCAAGCTCTATCCTCTTGCGTTCGCCACCACTGAGGGACCGGTCAACCATCCTTTCAAGATAAAGCTCCGGGTGAAGCCCCACCATCCTGAGGTACTCTGAAGGTTCTGAATCCTTCCCCGCAATCCTGATGTATTCCTTTACAGTGATACCCTCAAATCTTGCAGGTTCCTGCCATGCCAGGGTGATGCCGAGACGTGCCCTTTCATGGATGGGCAGATCGGTTATATCCCTTCCCTCAAAGATTATCCTTCCCGATGTGGGTCTGTAGTTTCTACAGCCCATTATAAGGTATGCAAGGGTACTTTTGCCTGTGCCATTTGTGCCAAGGAGGGCGTGAACCTCTGAGGGGCTAATGGAGAGATCAATGCCCCTGAGAATCTCTGCAGAATCAATGCTGAAGTATATATTTTCAAGCCTGAGTAGTTCCATGTTCTATTAAGTCATGATTTAAGATATTATAGTGTACTAAATGATTATATTACAATGAAGGGAAGCCTCAATGAGAATTAAGCACGGAGATTTTGATATAATATCTATCTGAACCTTAAAAGATACTAAAATACATGTGAGGAGAGGTGTAATGGCAAAGGAGAAGTGTCTGAATCTGGGGCTTCCAAAGGGCAGCCTGCAGGAGTCCACCCTGAAGCTTTTCAGAAAGGCAGGCTATCAGATCACCGTCTCGCACAGATCATATTATCCCACAGTGGATGACCCGGAGATAAGGGCAATGCTTATAAGGGCTCAGGAGATGGCGAGATATGTTGAGGCCGGCATACTTGACTGCGGTCTTACAGGGTATGACTGGATACTTGAGCAGAACGCAGATGTAAAGGAGGTGGCTGAGCTGAACTATGCAAAGGAGGGGCTCAGACCTGTCAGGTGGGTGATAGCCGTACCGGAGGACTCAAAGATAAAAACAGTAAAGGACCTCAACGGAAAGAGGATTGCAACAGAGCTTGTGGGTTATACGAAGAGGTTCCTCAAGTCAAGGGGGATAAAGGCTATCGTGGACTTTTCCTGGGGTGCAACAGAGGTCAAGCCTCCCTACCTTGCCGATGCCATAGTGGAACTCACCGAGACGGGTACCTCCCTCAGGGCAAACAAGCTCAGAATAGTGGAGGTTATCTTAGAGTCTACAACGCGGTTCATTGCGAACAAGAAATCATGGAAGGATCCATGGAAGAGGCAGAAGATGGAAAACATTGTCATGCTCCTCAGGGGTGCCCTTGAGGCAGAGGAGAGGGTAGGGCTCAAGATGAACGTGCCTGAGCGATCACTGAAGAAGGTGATGTCATTGCTGCCGGCAATGCACTCTCCAACGATCTCACAGCTTAGTGAAGAGGGATGGTATGACCTGGATGTGGTGATAGAGGAGAGGCAGGTTAGAGACCTGATTCCCAAGCTAAAGAAGGCAGGAGCCACAGGCATTGTTGAATACCAGCTGAACAAGGTCATCCCATAAAGAAGAATTAACACTATAAGAGATGCCAAGAAGCGGAAGATTCATAATCCTACTGATTTTCTGTCTTACACTCTTTATCAACTCCTGCAATGAAAAGTCGCACTACAGGGAGGTAAGGGAACGAGATGGCCTGATAGTGCTTGACATAACAGGGCTGAAGGATACAGAACCCTTATTCTACAGCTACAGGACTGACAAAAAGGTGGTTGACTTTTTTGTCATCAAGATAGGGGACAGGATTGAGTCCTATCTTGATGCATGTATGAAATGCTATCCCCATAAGATGGGTTTCAGGGTGGATGGATTTTACCTTGTATGCAAGTACTGCAATGTGCGTTACCCTCTGGATAGACTGAAGGAGGGCGCCGGGAGCTGCTATCCAATCCCCCTCAAGGGAGAGGTAATGAAGAACCAGTATGTTATAAAAGCCAGACTTTTACAGAATGGTGCCAAGTATTTTTAGGCTGGAGGACTGATGGGACTCTTTGACAGATTGAAGAAGGGCCTTACAAAGACGAGACAGAACTTTGTGGGCAGGCTGGATGAGGTCTTCAAGGGCAGGAAGATAGACGATTCCACCATTGATGAGTTTGAGGAAATACTCATCACCTCTGATATAGGCATGGATGCCACAATGGAGATAATTGACGGACTTCGTGAAGAGGTCGGGGCAGGCAGGATCAAGGATTATGAGGGTGTAAAGAGGTATCTAAAGCAGGAGATGTTAAGGATACTGGGGCTTCCGCAGCCCTTTGTACTCTATCAGGAACGTCCCTTTGTTGTACTGACCCTTGGGGTGAACGGGGTGGGCAAGACCACAACCATTGGAAAACTGGCAAGCAGGCTCTACTCTGAAGGGCACAGTGTGATCCTGGCAGCCTCTGATACCTTCAGGGCAGCGGCAATAGAACAGCTTGAGATATGGGCAGAGCGGTCAGGTGCACAGATTGTAAAACATCAGAGCGGGTCTGACCCTGCTGCCGTGGCCTTTGATGCAGTTGAGGCAGCAAAGGCAAGGGGTGTGGATGTCGTGATTGTTGACACCGCCGGCAGGCTCCATACCAAGATGCCCCTCATGGAGGAGCTGAAGAAGATCAAGAGGGTAATAAACAAGGCCATGCCAGGCGCTCCCCATGAGACACTCCTTGTGGTTGATGCAACAACAGGTCAGAACGCACTAAGACAGGCAAAGATGTTTAATGATGCCATAGGTGTGACGGGCATTGCCCTGACAAAGCTGGACGGTACAGCCAAGGGCGGGATTGTCTTTGCGATAAAAAAGGAGCTTAACATCCCGGTAAGACTGATAGGTGTTGGTGAGGGCATTGATGACCTGAGGGATTTTATTCCCGAGGAGTTTGTGGATGCCCTGCTTGGCAATGAGGCTGAATAACGGCTAAATCCATACCACCTTCTCAAATTCCTGTAATCCTTCCACAATATGACCAGTGGTGCCCCTGTAGCCAACCTTCAGCTGATCCTCAAGGTTGTAATACTTCAGACATGTACCACAGGAAAAGATCTCCACACCCATACTCTCCAGTTCCTTCAGGACTGAAACAGTCTCTTCAACCACTGTGGTCAGCCTGACGCCGGCATTCAGAAAGAAAATGGTATCGGGAACCTCCTTTGACACCTTGAGTGTTTCAAGGAAACCCTTCATCAGTATCCCGCCAATCTCTTCATCCTTACCCAATGTATCGGTACCGATTATCATCATTAATTTCTTCTTTTCGCCTCCCTCTGCTTCATCTGCCGAGGTATCACAGGTATATCCCTTTGTGATAAAGACCTTCCAGTGGTCTGTATCCTTCTTGACCTCTGAATAAAAGCCCTTCTTTCTTGCAAATCTCTGGAGATTCTTTACAGATGCCTCGTTATCAACAAGTACCTCTACGGTACCCTCCTTTATACTGCTCAGGGCCTCATCTGCAAGCATCACCGGTTTGGGACAGCCAAGCCCCCTTGCATCCACTAACATGGAGCACCTCCCTGAAATCCTGTTCCAGAACACCAAGAATTAGTGCTTAGAGATATTTTAATAAAAAGTTTGCGATATTACAAATAGAAAATCCCTATAGACCCAACTCCTCTCATTGGATGCTCCAAACCCGAAAAACATTCACTTACGAAGTGCACTTTTTTGTTTCGTTTGTCTTGTGGGGTGGCTAAATACAAGAGGATGGGGTAGGGTGACGCTTTCCTTACAGCAGATACTCTGCAAGATTTATCTTGTACTTGTTCGGGTCAAGGGTCTTTACAATGCTTCTTAAATATTTGCCCTCTGTGTCCCGTTCCGTAAGGTCTACCACATTGCCCTTTTTCAGACGCTGTCCCCTCTCGTCAACAATGATCATCACCCTCGGTCTGTCAGCGAGCAGGGGGTTGCACTCGTAGACAAGGCCCATCTCCTTTGAGTCCAGCAATACAAGAGAGCCCACGGGATAGACACCCACCATGTTGATGAAGAACTTGAACAGGATGGGATCAATCTGGCTGCCTGCCCTGTCCATCATCACACTGAGTGCCCTGTCAGGTGGGAGGGGTACCCTTGAATATACCCTTGAGGAGGTCATGGCATCATACTGGTCTGCTATGGAGACGATCTTGGTATAAAAATCAAGGGGGATCCTGCTCCTGATCTTTGGATAACCGCTGAGATCGTAATGGAGGTGATGCTCAAAGGCCACTATTGCGCTCTGGATGGAGGTCTTATCAAAGCCCCTCAGCTTCAGTATGGTTCTGGCACCCCAGAAGGGATGCCTCCTCACAAGCTTCCATTCCTGCTCTGTGAATGCAGTGGGTTTGTTCAGTACCTCCACGGGGATCTCCATCTTGCCGATGTCGTGGAACAGTGCTACAAGGCCGAGTTCTGTCAGTGCCCGCCTGTGCAGTCCTATCTTCTGTCCGATTGCAATGGAGAGGATACTCACGTTAACAGAGTGGTGGTAGGTGTATTCATCATAGTCCTTGATGGCTGTCATGCCTATAAGAAGGCTCTCCTCTGCTAAAAGGGTATCAACAACGGATTCAATGACCCTCTTGGCCTTTTTTATGCTTACCTTCTCGCCGGACCTTATCTTGTTGATAACACCCCTGGTGAAGGAGACAGCATTGAAATAGGTCTTTTTTACCAGTTTTCTTTTGTCAATGGTCTCGTCCTCTTTTATCTGCTTCAGTTTTTCCACCTGGATGGAATCAATCCTCTCAAGTGATGCCTCCAGTGTCTCAAAGGGGGTGTTTGAGAAGGCAGCCTTGAGGAAGCACCTGAGAAACTCTTTTACCTCCTCTTTCTTCAGTGGCGAGACGAAAGAGATGGTACCCAGTTCCCTTCTTCTGAATTCCCTTATCAGAAAGTCAAAATTCAACAGCAGTTCAATGGGATACCTGATCCTTGTGTCATTTATATAAAAGAACTCACCAATGAGGTCAATCCTTATATAATCCTCCTCATGGAACAGGGGGTTCACTATTTCAAGGAATCTCCTGATTGCATTCTCAACAGCCACATTCTCAAGGGTATGGAAATGACCTGTCCTGATCATGACCGCAAGCTGGTTTACTATATCCTTGCCTTTCAGGTCAATCCCTTTACTGTCAGACATCACCTAACCTCTTGATTGCCATCTGTGCGTTCTCTCTGAGGAGTGTATTCTTGTCGTTTACGAACCGTTTTAGCAGGTTGTATGCACTTTTCTCCTTCATTACACCCAGGGCAAAGGCTGCTGCAGCCTTTGTCTCCGTAAGCTTCGTCTTCTTGAAGAGGCTCCTCTTCTTCAACATCCTGGTTAATGTCTCAACAACCTCTCTGTCACGGTACCTGCTGAGGGCAAGGAGGAGTTCCCTCTTTTCGGTGAAGCTTTTCTCATTGAATCTGCTGTTGTTGATATACTCAAGCAGGTACTTTCTTGAAAGGGGCGACTCTATTCTCCCCATGGCCTTGACGGCATTTATCCTCACACTTTCGTCTTCATCGTCAAGACAGTCCCTCAGATTTTGTACAGCCGAGGAATCACCAAGCTCTCCCACGGCTCTTATGGCCTCTTTCTTGACCCTCTTGTCAGGATGATAGAGGGCCTTTGTGAGAAACTCCATCACCGTGCGATCCTTTATCTGACGGAGGACATAGATGATATTTCTTACCACATACCATCTCCTGTCGCTCATCCCCCTTGCAAGCAGTTTTATGTCTTTTTTGCCCAGTTCTGACAGTATCCTGATAATCGTCCTCCGTGATGATATGTTGTTCAACTGTCCGAGGATATTGACGAAGTGGGGGATTGCGCTGCTGTCCATTACCTGGGAGAGCTCCTGGATCAGGTCCTCATCGTACTCAATACCCTGGTCAAGCACATTACCGAAGCTCTTTATTATTATCTGGGAGTTGCAGAAGTATTCCACACCCTTCAGGATGATTAGCAGTTTTTCTGGAAAGAGTTTTTTATCGGTGATCTCTTTGATGCTCTTCAGGGTATGGATAAGGGCCTTCAGATTGCCATGTTCAACTGCATACTTTATGGCGCTTTTGATAAGATCCGTTATCTCCTCAAACTCTGCCTGTCCATCAGCCAGGTAGAGCATCTCAAAGAGGAGGATGAGCATCTTGTCAGACTTGTCAAGGGGTTCATTCTCAATCTGCTCAACAATGTTTCTCAGGTCCTCATTTGTAAGGGGTACTATGTTGATAGTGGGGGCCTTCTGGATACCAAAGGCCTCTTCATAGGCCTTGAGTATCTGGTCCTCTGATGAGGCAGAGGCTATGACCTGCTTCGTTGCCATCTCTTCATAACCCTCATCCTCAAGGAGTATGGTGTCATCCACAACATACTGGATGAACCTGAAATCCTTTTCCCACATGAGGGTTACCACGTCGTCATCCACAAGCTCACGTTCAAAATCCGAAGAGATTATCTTCATGAAATCCTCAAACTCCTCCTTGGGGATACCCTTTTTGAAGCTTATCTCCCTGACACCGTCCTTGAAGAAGAAGAGTGCAAGGCTTTCCTGTTTATCATCATTGTGGTATACCAGTTCGGAGTTGTAGAATATATCAAACTGCTTGAAGGTCAGGGTTATGTCATCCTGGCTATCAAGCAATGTAGCGAGCCTGTTGTAGAGATCATCAAGTGTTTTTATGTAGATGGGGTTATTGTCAGGATAGAGATGCAGGTTTTTTTTTGCCTTTATAAGGCTCTGGAGGAAGTTTTTTATTTCATCTGGGAAAACCATTACACTATAAACATTCTTCGCTCTTTCAGGAAGTTCCTGATTATCATCTGTGCGGTATGAAGCCTCTGCAACCTGATGTTTCTTCTCCTGATCTCCTGGATATCGTTGTGGGGGAATCTTTCCCCCCTGATCTCTGCCTGGGCCTTCTGTATCTCCTTGTAGAGTGCTTTTATGGTCTCAATCTCAAGCGGTTTGAGGAACAGAGGATTAACCGTCACATATCCCTCCGCAATGTCAAACACAGTGGACTTTAAACTCTTACCTCTTATCCCCTTCATCAGTCTTCTTTTCTTTTGAGAAGATCTTAGATATTATTATACCAGCCTCGTATAAGACAAGGATAGGCCCTGCCATCAGGGTCTGATTGAAGGCATCAGGGGTGGGGGTGAGAATAGCAGCAAGGATAAAGGCGATAAGTACCGCGTATTTGCGGTTCTTTGCAAGCATCTTTGGTGTAACGATACCCATCTTCGTAAGGAAGAGGATCACTATGGGAAGCTCAAATATGGCCCCAAAGGCGAGGAGAAACTTCAGTGTGAAGTCTATGTAGCTACCCACGGAAATCATCGGCTGAAGGGAGGCGGTCTTGTATGTCAGGAGAAAACCCATGGCAAAGGGTAGTATTATGACAAAACAGAAGAGGTCTCCCAGGAGAAACAACCCCGTGCCCGCAACAATGAAAGGGCCTATGTATTTCTTCTCCGATGGCAAAAGCCCCGGTGCGATAAACCTCCAGATCTGGTAGAGGATTACAGGAATGGCCAGTACGATCCCCGTGGCAATGGAGACCTTTATATGCATCCAGAAGGCCTCGGCAGGCGCAAGAAAGACGAGTTTTTCAATAGGGTTTTCCTTGGGGATCAGTTCAAAATAGGGAGAAGAGAGCCTGAGATGGAGGTCAAACCTCAGAGGCAGGGTGAGCATCTTGAATATCCTCTCGGAGAAACTGAAGGAAAGGCCAAACCCTATTACAACGGCAAGAAGGGACTTTAGTATACGTTTCCTCAGTTCTTCAAGATGTTCTGTAAGGGGGAGTTTTTCATCAACCATTTACTCCTTAACCCCCTCGGAGCCCTCGGTTTCCCCCTTTTTCTTCTTGCCCTCGTCAAAGAAGTCGGTTTTGTCAAACTCATAGAGGTCTTTTGCAGAAGGGATGTCCTTGGTTATGTCCTGCAGCTCTTCTTTTAATGGCTTCTCTATCTCCTCCACCTCGGTCTCAATCTGCTCCTTTACACCCTGCAGAGACTTCCGGAGCTCTGCCATGCCCTTCCCGAGCGCCCTTGCCAGCTCCGGGAGCCTCTGCGGGCCGAAGATAATGAGGGCTACCACAAATATTACTATGAGTTCCTGCATGCCAAGGTCAAACATCTTACTCCACCTTCAGGCTTACAAAGATATAACCACTGTTTCTCTTCAGTAACATTATAACCGTTTCCCCTTTTCTTATGTCCTTCAGCAGGGTTGCCATCTCTTCTACAGAGGATACGCGCTTTCTGTTAACCTCAAGGATGATGTCACCCTTGCGGATATTCTCCCTTGAGGCCGTGCTCAGCTCGTCAACCCCGGTAACCATGATTGCGCCGCCATCCTTGATACCATACTGTTCTGCAATGGCAGGATGGAGGGTCTTCACCCTCATGCCAAAGAGCTTCTCAATGAAGGCCTCCGGTGTGAAGGTCTTCTCGCCCAGCTTCTCAATTGTTATAAGAAGCTCCATGATCTGTCCGTCACGGTAGATCTTTACAGGCACTGTTGAACCCACCTGCGTTGAGGCAACCAGCCTTGAGAGTTCATACATGTCCTTTACCTTCTTGCCTGCATACTCCAGGATTATGTCACCCCTCTTCAGTCCACCCTTTTCAGCAGGTGAGCCCTTGGTGATGTCTGCAACGAGTGCTCCTGCCGCCTCTTCAAGGCCAAAGGCCTTGGCAATCTCAGGGGTTATTTTCTGCACCGTTACACCAAGCCACCCTCTCTCCACATAGCCCTTCTCTTTCAGGGAGATGATTATGTCCTTTGCAAGGTTGATGGGGATGGCAAAGCCTATGCCTATGTTACCCCCGGATGTGGAAAAGATGGCCGTGTTTATCCCCACAACCTCGGCATTGATATTGAAGAGGGGGCCGCCAGAGTTGCCAGGGTTAATGGCTGCATCGGTCTGGATAAAATCATCGTAAGGACCAGCACCGAGGATCCTTCCCTTTGCACTGACTATGCCTGCTGTTACAGTGTGTCCGAGGCCGAAGGGGTTTCCGATGGCTATGACCCAGTCGCCTACCTCAAGCAGGTCAGAATCACCCAGGGGGGCTACGGGGAGTGTCCTGTCAGTGGTGATCTTGATCAGGGCGATATCTGTCTTCCTGTCCTTGCCGATTACCTCTGCCTTGTATTCGGATTCATCCCAGAGTCTGACCCTGATATCCTGGGCCTTGTCAATGACATGATAATTGGTCAGTATGTAGCCATCCTTGTCAATGATAAAACCGGAGCCGAGAGAACGGCGTTTGTGTGCCCTTTCCTCATCAAAGGGCAACCCGGGGAAAAAGGGAAACCTCTGGGGCTGCTCCTTTACAATCGTCGTGGTGCTGATGTTTACAACCGACTTTGCCCTCAGTTTTACGATACTGGAGAAGGACTCCGGTACCTGTGCATCCCCTGAATCTATGTAGAACAGAGACAGTACAGTGACAAGCAGCAATACCACAGCTCTCCGCATCAATCATTCCTCCTCGTAGTATATCTTTTTGATCTTTTTTTCCTTTACAGGAAGTATCATGCTCAGAGACAGAAAGAGCCTTAGTTCAGGGTTTCTGTTCTTGAAGTCATATCCCATGCCTACAGTGCCAAAGTATCCTGATGAGAGTTTGACTCTGTAGCCCAGCCTGCCTTCAATAAGGTCAATGCTTTCGGAGAAGTGGCTCTTTTTCACGATAAGCTCTGTAAGAAGATTGAAGTTGTGACCCGCTGCCATATCAAGGCCAATCCTTAGCTGGTACTCATCCTCCAGTGATGAGCTTGTGGGCTTGAAATAGAGCAGATTCAGATTTCCAAGAAAGGGGCCCAGTCTTTTGCTTACAATCAGACCCGCACCAGCCCTGCCTCTGTATGAGAACCGGTCTTTTCCAGGGACTGAAAAGGTCAGTAGATAGGATACAGAGGGGCCTAAACGCTTCTCCTTCAGTATCTTCTGCTTGAATCCCATGCTTATATCCTCAAGGCCCTCGTCATTCAGGTAGTCTGTAACAAAGGGGAGATTTCCGATCAGCTCTATCGTGTCTGTTACACCGTAGGCGGTAACAAGGCTGAAGCGATAGAAGTTCGGATCAATTGACCTTTCGGTTATTAACTCCAGGCCCCACTTGCCCTTGTCAAGGTTGTAGGCGGTGAAGGTTGAGAATGTTCCATAGGGTTGTAATGGCTGGATGCCCTGTAGATCAAAGGCATAGGCAGTTGCTGGCGGTAGCAGCAGGATATTAAAAAGCAGCAGGGTTTTTAGTAGTGATTTTTTCATTTTTGTAAAATAACATGAAATATAAAACCAAGTCAATAAAACCCGGATTTGCTGATAGAGAAAGGTCAAGCACAAAAGGGGCAATACCTGTGTGCCCAGTTTGTTTGGATAGTGAATCGCTATTTTAAGAGTTCACCAATATTGTTGACATAAGGGATGGATATTTTATAGTTTATAGTCTGAAAAAAACTTGGTGGAGGATTCATGAAGATAGTGCTTGCATATTCGGGAGGTCTTGATACCTCCGTGGCAATAGCCTGGCTGCGGGAGCGTTACAACGCCGAGGTGATCGCCTACTGTGCTGACCTGGGGCAGGGTGAGGAGCTTGATGCGATAAGGGAGAAGGCCCTCAGGACAGGTGCATCAAAGGTCTATCTGGAAGACCTGAGAGAGGAGTTTGTGAGGGACTACATCTTTCCCATGCTGAGGGCAAATGCTGTGTATGAAGGTGTCTACCTGATGGGTACATCCATCGCAAGGCCCCTTATTGCAAAGAGGCAGATTGAGATTGCCCGGCAGGAGGGCGCTGAGGCAGTATCCCATGGTGCCACGGGCAAGGGCAACGACCAGGTAAGGTTTGAGCTCACCTATTATGCCCTGAACCCCTCCATAAAGGTGATCGCACCCTGGAGGGAGTGGTCCTTTGACTCCAGAGAGTCCCTTATAGATTATGCTGCCTCAAAGGGGATAGATATACCTGTTACAAAGGAGAAGCCCTACAGTACAGACAGGAATATATTCCATATCAGCTATGAGGGCGGGGTTCTTGAGGACCCCTGGCAGGAGCCACCTGAGGATATGTATACCATGAGCGTGCCACCAGAGAAGGCACCTGACAGGCCTACATACATAGAGATTGATTACGAGCATGGCAATCCCGTGGCTGTTGATGGTGAGAGACTGGGCCCCTTTGAACTCCTGTCAAGGCTCAACGAGATTGCAGGGGCCAATGGCATTGGCAGGGTTGACATGGTGGAGAACCGGTATGTGGGGATGAAGTCACGGGGTGTCTATGAGACACCGGGAGGCACGGTGCTTCATACAGCCCACAGGGCTGTGGAGTCAATCACCCTGGACAGGGAGGTGATGCACCTCAGAGACTCCCTTATCCCCCGGTACTCGGAATGCATATACTATGGTTACTGGTTCTCACCGGAGAGGGAGGCCCTTCAGGGCCTTATTGACGAGACCCAGAGGAATGTGACAGGCACCGTAAGACTGAAGCTATACAAGGGTAACTGCATTGTTGTGGGCAGGAGGTCTCCTGTGAGCCTGTACAGGCCCGAGCTTGCCACTTTTGAGGCAGACCAGGTCTACAATCAGGCGGATGCAGAAGGTTTCATCCGTCTCAATGCACTGAGGCTGAGATACAGAAACAGGTAGGCATGCTTTACTACTGGATCGCCCTCTCCCTGATTGATGATATAGGCCCCAGAACCATCAGGGCACTCCTTGACAGCTTTGGGGATGCAGAAAGCATCTTTCGTGCTGACCTGAAGGCCCTGCTAAAGGTTGATGGTATCGGTGAGAAGAGGGCCAGGGCAATAAAGGGGTTTGACAGGTGGGAGGAGGTTGACCAGATTCTTGGATCAGCTGAATCAAAGGAGATAGAGATCATCACAGAGTGTGATGAGAGATACCCCCTGCTCCTGAAGAACATCCCTGACAGACCCTTCCTGCTGTACATGATGGGTGATATCCAGCCTGAAGACAGGTTTTCTGTAGCAGTGGTTGGTCCAAGAAAACCCACCGAATACGGGGTCAGGGTTGCTGATATGATAGCCGGGGAGCTTGCAAAGGCAGGCATCACCATAGTAAGCGGGATGGCAAGGGGTATTGATACAGTGGCACACAAGGCCGCAATAGTTAGCGGAGGAAGGACAATCGCTGTACTCGGCTCCGGCATTGACGTGCCCTATCCCCCGGAAAACACCGGGCTCATGAAGAGGATTATACGATCCGGTTGTGTGGTAAGCGAGTTCCCTCCAGGAACAAAACCCCTGCGGGGCAATTTTCCTGTAAGAAACAGGATCATCAGCGGGCTGTCCCTTGGTGTGGTGGTTATAGAGGCCACCGATGACAGCGGTGCCCTCATTACGGCTAACTATGCCCTTGAACAGAACAGGGAGGTCTTCTCAGTGCCCGGTATGATAACATCAAGCCGTTCCTCAGGGACACACAGGCTGATCAAAAGAGGTGCCCTCCTTGTGGAGTCTGCCCAGGATGTGCTGAGAGAGCTGGCGCCCCAGCTGAAGGGGTTTATCAGGGAGGATAGGAAGAAGAGGGTTTCACTTTCAGAGGAGGAGCAGGATGTGGTCAGACACCTCTCCAGGGAACCCCTCCATGTGGATGAGTTGACAAGAGAGAGTAAAATACCTTTGAATAGAATATTGAGCATATTGACAACCCTTGAACTGAAGGGCGTGGTAAGGCAGGCAGAAGGCAAAAGGTTTTATCTGAGCTGAAAATCCATGAGGTGGAGTGCTTCCCCCTTGTCATGTTTATGATCAAGGAGTTACATTTTGTCCGGGATTCAATGAAACAAAGGTCAAAGGAGGACGGATGTACAGGAAGTTCATTGAGCTTTTAAGGATCATCACGGAGGAGTTGATAGAGAGGGATGGAAATCTTGAGAATATACTCCTTGAGGTTGACGATCCTGATCTGAATCTTTTTAAATTGATAGAGGAGCTGAGAAGGATTGAAAGAGATGGGCTGATAGAACCCGAGGAGGCTGACACCGTTAAGGTCATCATCGCCTATCTCTTCCAGAGAAACACTGATATGGATACAGAGGATATCTATTCCATAGTCTTCGGCGATGGAAGGAAAATAATCTGGAACTGAAGGAGACAGGCTGATGAAGTCACTTGTGATTGTTGAGTCACCTGCAAAGGCAAAGACCATCAACAAGATACTGGGAGGCAAATACACGGTAAAGGCATCCATAGGCCATGTGAGGGACCTGCCTGAGAAGCAGCTTGGTGTTGATGTGGACAATGGGTTCAAGCCCGAGTATATAATCATCCCTGGCAAGGAGAAGATAATCACCGAGCTAAAAAAGGCGGCCAGGAAGGCTGACAGGATATACCTGGCGCCTGACCCTGACAGGGAGGGTGAGGCAATCGCCTGGCATATTGCAGAGGTCCTCAATGGTGACAAGAAGAAGGAGATATACCGCATTACATTCAATGAGATCACGGAGAAGGCGGTCAAGGAGGCCATAAAGCATCCAGGACATATAGACATGAGGAAGGTGGATGCACAACAGGCCCGGAGGGTACTTGACAGGCTTGTGGGTTATAACCTCAGCCCGCTACTCTGGAGAAAGGTAAGAAAGGGGCTCAGTGCAGGCAGGGTGCAGTCTGTTGCTGTAAGGCTTGTCGTTGAAAGAGAAAGGGAGATCAGGGCCTTCAAACCACAGGAGTACTGGAGCATAAGCGCCCTCTTCAGTCCCCAGGAGAAGGAGGAGGAGTTCAAGGCTCTCCTCTACAAATACAAGGGGAAACCCCTGATCAACCGTGAGAAAAAGGAGTTCCTCCTCAGCAGTGAAAGGGATGCCAGGAAACTGATAAAGAGGATTGAGGGCCGGAGCTTTATCCTCAGGGATATACAGAAGAGGCTCAGGAAGAAGAATCCCCCCCAGCCCTTCATAACGAGTACCCTCCAGCAGGAGGCATCAAGAAGACTCCGTTTTACACCAAAGAGGACAATGATGATAGCCCAGCAGCTCTATGAGGGTATAGAGCTCGGGGATGAAGGCTCCGTGGGGCTTATCACATACATGAGGACAGACTCCACAAGGATTGCAGATGATGCAAAGGAGGCTGCCAGGGAGTTTATAGCCGCCCGCTTCGGACCTGAATATGTTGGCAAGGGCGCAGGCAGGCAGAAGGCCAAAAAGGGGGGCAAGGTCCAGGATGCCCACGAGGCCATCCGTCCAACCTACATGGACAAACCCCCGGAGGAGGTCAGGAAGTATCTCACAAGAGACCAGTATTCCCTCTACAGGCTGATATGGCAGCGTTTCATTGCAAGCCAGATGGCCCCTGCCGAGGTTGAACATACCACCTTTATTATTACCGATGGCAAAGAGGAGTTTGAGTTCAGAGCAACAGGTGATGTGGTAAAGTTCAAGGGCTATACAGCACTTTACACCGAGGAGACCGAGCCCGAGTCCTCCAACGGAGAGTCTGAGAAGGTTGATGCAAAGACACTGCCGAGGCTTTCAAAGGAAACACCGCTAAATGTAAGGGATGTTACACCGCACCAGCACTTTACACAGCCACCTCCAAGGTACTCTGAGGCAACATTGATAAAGGCCCTTGAGGAAAAGGGCATCGGAAGGCCAAGCACCTATGCCACGATTATAACCACAATACTCCAGAGGAGATACGTGAAGAAGGAGGAGGGAAGGCTTGTGCCGACCACACTCGGTGAGCTTGTCAATGATCTCCTTGTTGAGAGGTTTCCCGAGTTGATGGATGTTGGCTTTACGGCAAAGATGGAAAACGACCTTGACGGCATTGAGGAGGGCAGGACAGACTGGGTCAAGGTGGTGAGCCAGTTTTATGGCCCTTTCAGTGCTGAACTTGATGAGGCCCTCAATACCCTTGGGAGGGTAAGACCCAAGGATGAGGAGACCGAGGAGGTATGCCCCAACTGTGGCAAACCAATGGTGAAGAGGTGGGGAAGGCACGGCTGGTTCCTTGCATGCACAGGCTTTCCTGAATGCAAGACCACCAGGCCACTGGAGGGGGAGCAGGAAAAAAACAGTGTTGAGAAGACGGACAAGGCCTGTCCTGTCTGTGGCTCTGGGATGGTCATAAGGCAGGGAAGGTTTGGGAGGTTTCTTGCCTGCAGCAGGTACCCTGAATGTAAGACAACCATGCCCCTTGGTACAGGTGTGAAGTGCCCCCTTGATGGTGGAGAGATAGTGGAGAGAAAGAGCAGAAAGGGCAGGGTATTCTGGAGCTGCTCCAACTGGCCTGACTGCAAGTTTGCCTCCTGGCACAGGCCTGTGGCTGAGTCCTGTCCTGACTGCGGGGCCTCCTTACTGCTGGAAAAAAAGGACAGGGAGGGTAGAACCATACTGTACTGTCAGGACAAGAAATGCAAGTACAAAAGGACAGTGCAGCCTGAAGAGGCCGCTGTTGATGCCTGACCTCTTTGAATTCGCAAGAGAGGGTGACAAAAGAAAAGATTCCAGGCTGAAGAGGCTCTTCCTGATTGATGGTAACTCCTTCATATACCGTGCCTACCATGCCATAAAGGGGCTTACCAACTCCAGGGGCATGCCCACCAATGCGATATACGGGTTCACCAACATGCTCCTGAAGCTCATAAACGAGAACAGACCTGAGGGGATACTGGTTGCCTTTGACTCCCCGGCCCCCACGGAAAGACACAGGATATACGAGGAGTACAAGGCCCAGAGACCAGAAACACCAGGTGACCTGATTGTCCAGATCCCCTACATCAGGAGGCTTGTTGAGGCCATGAGGATAAAGACTGTTGAGATAGAGGGCTGTGAGGCGGATGATGTCCTTGCAACCCTTGCCAGGCGTGCTTCACAGGATGGCATAGAGGTCTACCTGATAACAGGTGACAAGGATATGCTCCAGGTGCTTGATGAGAGGATAAGGATCTATGACCCCATGAAGAACAAAACAATCTCCAGGGCTGATGTGATTGAGAGGTTTGGTATCCCACCGGAGCGGATACCCGAGATGATGGCCCTAACAGGTGATACCATTGATAACATACCCGGGGTGAGGGGTATAGGCGAGAAGACAGCATCGGAGATACTGCGGAAACACAGACTTGATGAGATACTGGAACACCCGGAGTTGATTGAGAAGAAAAGGTTACGGGAGCTGATCAGTAACAACATGGGCTCCATCAGGATGAGTCTTGAGCTTTCAAGGATCAGGGCCGACCTTCCAGTTGAGATCTCCTATGATGAACTCAGGACAAGGGAGCCTGACTGGGACCGGCTGCTTGAGCTTTTCAGGCTCCTTGAGTTCGGTACCCTCGTGAAGATGGTACCCCCCAGGACCATTGATGTGCCCTGCAGGAGGATAGGCACTGAAGAGGATATCATTGCCTTAAAGGATGCGGTGGAGGACTCCCTCACCCTATATTCCTATATTACAGATCCTGTGAAGAATGATCCTGCTGCAATGGCCTTCTCTGGCAGGGGAGAAGATGTATGGTTCTATTCTTCCCGGGGTGGTGCAATGAAGCTTCCCGGACTTGTTGAGCAGCTTGCCCCCCTCTTTTTATCGAAGAGGGTTGCCAAGAGGGGGCATGACATCAAGAAGGAGATGGTCCTTCTGAAGAGATACGGTATTGAACTCAAGGGCATGTTATACGATACAATGCTTGCTGCCTATCTCCTGAACCCCAACAGGCCCGGCCACAGCCTGGAGGATACCGCTCTGGAGTATCTCTACTTCAGGAAGAAGGATGTAAATGATCTCATTAATGCCAGAAAAGGTCTGTATGATATAAAGGAGAGTGATCTCATGGAGGTTGCCAGGACGGATATCCCTGTCATAAAGAGGCTTGGCGAGGAGCTCTTCAGGCGTCTCAGGGAGGAGTCACTCATTGATGTGTACAGGGATATTGAGATGCCTCTCATAGAGGTGCTTGCAGATATGGAGCTTTCAGGCATAAAGGTTGACCTGCTGAAGCTCAGGGGGCTTTCAGATGAGATAGGGCAGAGGCTTTCCGAACTCCAGGGTCAGATATACGGCATGGCTGGCGAGGAGTTCAATATAAACTCACCCCAGCAGCTGAGCAGGATACTTTTTGAGAAGATGGGGCTTAAGCCCAAGAAGAAGACAAAAACAGGATACTCCACAGAGGTGAAGGTGCTTGAGGAACTGGCCAGAGAGCATGAGCTGCCAAGACTGATACTGCAGTGGAGGACCCTGACAAAACTGAAGAACACCTATATTGATGTCCTTCCATCCCTTGTGAACAGGGCAACAGGCAGGATCCACACCACCTTCAACCAGGCGGTTACCTCAACGGGAAGGCTCAGCAGCAGTGAGCCAAACCTGCAGAATATCCCCGTCAGGGGTGACCTTGGAAGGCTCATCAGGGCTGCCTTTGTGGCAGAGGAGGGATATCTGCTGCTCTCTGCTGACTACTCCCAGATTGAGCTGAGGATACTTGCCCACCTCAGCGGGGACCAGGGGCTGATTGATGCCTTCAGGGAGGGGCTGGACATCCATACAAGGACAGCGGCTGAGCTCTTCGGTGTTTCCGAGAAGGATGTAACAGCAGAGATGCGACGGGTTGCAAAGACGGTGAATTTCGGGATCGTCTATGGAATAAGCGCCTTCGGCCTTTCTGAGTCAACCGGAGCCTCTGTGGAAGAGGCGCAGGCCTATATAGAGAGGTATTTTGAAACCCATCCCGGTGTGAGGCATTATATGGACAGGATCATAGAGGAGGCAAGGAGACAGGGCTATGTGAAGACCCTCTTCGGCAGGAAGAGGCCCATACCAGAGCTTAATGCAGCAGGTCTTCAGCAGAGAAACCTTGGTGAGAGGCTTGCCATGAACACACCGGTGCAGGGCAGTGCTGCCGATATAATCAAGCTGGCCATGATCTCAATACACAGGAAACTCAAAGACAGTTCAATGAGAAGCCGTCTCATCCTCCAGGTGCATGACGAGCTTGTCCTGGAGGTGGAGGAGGGGGAGGTTGATTATGTGAAGGAGATGGTGAAAAGGGAGATGGAGGGAGTGATAACCCTTGACGTGCCACTGATAGTTGAGGTTGGCATCGGGAAGGACTGGGCAGGGGCGCATACATAGGGGCCTCAGATAATGATGGTTTTCGGGATGGGAAAGCCGTTGAACTCCGATGCATAGGATATGGTATATGCACCTGCAGAGGGTATAAGCAGATGGTCTCCCACCACAGGCTCTGGCAGTAGCACATCCCTGTCAATCACATCAAAGCTGTCACAGCTTGGCCCTGCGAGGACCCATCTCTTTTTCTCAGCCCTGCTTCCCACAATGTAGGAGTACCTGATCCCGCCGATGGACTCCATAAGACCGTTAAAAACACCCACATCTATGTATAGCCAGTTCTCTGAACCCCGCTCTGCCTTGCCAATTACGGATGTTACAAATACCCCTGCATCGCCAATTACAGCCCTGCCAGGCTCTATATGTACCTGGGGCATGCCGGGGAAGTGGTCCTTAAGGATCCGGTTCACCATTGCTTCAATTTCGGCTATATCCACCACATCAGAGGTGTACCTTATGGGGTAGCCACCGCCTATGTTGAGAAGGGTCAGCTGGATACCCTCCTGCCTGGCACTCTGCCAGATATGGGCAACCTTATCCAGTGCGGTACTCCAGTTGTAGATGTTCTTGCACTGTGAACCCACATGGAAGGTGATCCCTACAGGTCTCAGACCCCTTTCTTTTGCATGCAGGAGCAGTTCAAGCGCCCTGTCCGGTTCAACACCGAATTTCTTGCTCAGGGGCCAGTCGCTACCCTCATTGGGTACGGAAAGCCTTACATAGACGGAGCTGTCAGGGGCGTACAGGGAGAGTTTTTCCACCTCAGCCCGAGAGTCAAAGGCAAAGTACCTTATACCGTAGCTGTAGGCCTCCCTTATGAAGTCGGGGCTCTTCACAGGATTGCTTGAGATTATCCTTTCAGGGGACACACCAAGTTCCCTGAGCAGCCCCAGTTCACCCTCAGAGGCAATCTCAAAGTTCAGACCCAGGGAGTCTATCAGCCTCACCACCTCTATGTCAGGGTGTGCCTTTACAGCATAGAAGACCTTTGAGTTATCAATACCCTTTCCTATCAACCGGGCCTTTCTGATAACCACATCCCTGTCAATTAGCAGATAGGGTGTCTTCTCCTCAGCCGAGGCTATAAAGTTGAGGACCTTCTCCCAGGTTGATTTATTTATGGATCCCTGATACATTTCTATTTTTTTCTCATTTTAAGGTATCGTGTGATTGCGTTCCTGACAGCCTCGGGGATGTTCTTGCTCTTCTGCAGCACCGTCAGGTCATTGGTGCGGAGCCTTGATATGAAGGGCATGGATACGCCGGGTGGGGTCTTGGGGTTTGAGACAAGGGCAACGATTATGTTGTAACGCCGGATCCAGTCCCTCTTCTTTGATATGTATCTGAGGGCCTCCTCAGGTGCAGAGGGGTTTCTTGCGATGGCCTCAACCTCGGACTCGGTAAGCTTTGGATTTTCAAGGACCTTCATCACCACCTCCTTGTTGGGGTCCCTGATGAGTACGTTCCTTATCTCCTTTCCACCTCTGAGTGCCAGCTGGATCTTCTCCCCGATGGTAAGCCTCTGGACCCTGTTGAGTATGCTCTCGGTCTTCTGAAGCCCTGCCCCGGTTTCTTCAGCCTCCACAACATCCCGGGCAGATACAAGCCCCCTGTCCACCTTCACAGGAAGGTTGAGGCTGAGGGAGACCTCCTGTAAGAGGTCTTCAGGGGTTTTCCTGTGTTCATAGAGGAGCCTCAGTATCTC
>Ga0256830_1001037_pt1 | contig 20272 bp, 18 predicted proteins | sample 128326metaG_FD_190537 | JGI IMG/M metagenome (GOLD analysis project Ga0256830, IMG submission 190537) | Hydrothermal vent microbial communities from Lau Basin, Pacific Ocean - 128-326 | ecosystem: Environmental > Aquatic > Marine > Hydrothermal vents | place: Pacific Ocean: Lau Basin | collected... | reverse complement strand
GCAGGCCTACACCGAGGCGATCCGGGTCGGCGCGAAGGAGGTGGCGGTGGTCGACACCATCGGGATCGCCGCTCCCGAAGGCGCTGCCCTGCTGGTGGAACGGTGCCGGTCGTGGGTGGGACCGGACGTCCCCATCCACTGGCACGGCCACGACGACTTCGGGCTGGGCGTGGCCTGTTCGCTGGCGGCGGTCCGGGCCGGAGCCGACTGGGTGCAGGGAAGCATCAACGGGATGGGAGAACGGGCCGGGAACGCCGACCTGGGCGAGTTCGCCGTGGCCCTCGAAGCCCTCTACGGAGGAAACACCCGGCTCCGGCTGGAGGTGCTGTGCGAGGTGGCCGAGCTGGTGGCCGACCTCGCCGGGACACCCCTCGCCCCGTGGAAGCCGATCACCGGCCGCAACACCTTCATCCGAGAGTCCGGGGCGGTGGCCATGCAGTTCCGCGAACCGCCCGCCGTCGAACCCTTCGCCTCGGAGCTGGTCGGGGCACACCGAGGACTCGTACTGGGGAAGAAGAGCGGCATCGTCTCGGTGCGCATCAAAGCCGAAGAGTTGGGGATCGATCTCCCCGCCGAGCTCGAAGCCGACGTGCTCGCCGACGTCAAAGCCCTCGGCATCGCCAAACGTGGTCTCGTCACCGACGCCGAGTTCCGCCAGATCGTCGCCCACCGCCAGGAGTCGAAGGGGTGAGCTTCCGGCGAGTCGTCGTCATCGGTGCCGGAGCGATCGGCAGCCTCTGTGCGGGGCACCTCGCCTCCCAGGCCGAGGTGTGGCTGCTCGTCCGGCGCTCCGAACAGGCCGACCTCCTGAACGCGGAGGGTCTTCGGATCACGGGGAAGTCGGAGCTCGTCGCCGAGGTCAGGGCGGTGACCGCCGCCTCCGACCTCCCCGACGTCGACCTCTGCATCGTCGCCACCAAGGCCAACCACGTCGACCGGGCGGTGGCGCCGATGCGCGGGCACAGTCCGACGGCGGTGTTCATGACCATCCAGAACGGTCTCGGAACCGAAGAGGTGGTCCGCCGGTACGGCACCTGGCGTATCGCCTCGGCGGTCACCTTCATGAGCGGAACCCGCATCGACGACCGTCACGTCGAATACGAGCTGGACACCGCCACCTGGATGGGCCCCTACCGTCCCTCCGGGATCGACCTCGACACCGTCACCGCCATCGGAGACCTCTTCGAGGCGGCGGGTCTGCGGGCAGAGGTCCTCGCCGACCTCCGTCCCGCCCAGTGGTCGAAGCTCATCTTCAACTCGGCGGTGAACGGTGTGGCGTCCCTCACCGACCTGCCCCACGTCTCCCTGTTCGCCCGCCGCGACCGAGACACCGACCTCGGCCATCTCGTATATGAGCTCATGGCCGAAGGGAAGGCCGTCGCCGCCGCCGCCGGCATCGAGCTGTGGGAAGACCCCTGGGAGATGAACGTGGAGGCGGTGAGCCGCGGTCAGACCCACGACGACGAGTACGCCCACGTCCCGTCGATGCTCGCCGACGTGCGAGCCGGACGTCAGACCGAAGTCGACTTCATCACCGGTGCGCTCGTACGCGAAGCCGACCGCCTCGGGGTGCCGGTGCCCCTCAACCGGGCCCTGTGGCGGATGGTGAAGGCCCGCGACCGCTCCTACGACGAGGAGGTGACGACGTGAAGATCGGTGTGATCGGCTGCGGCGCGGTGGGCAGCCTGTTCGCCGCCCACCTGGCCGCCCTCGACGACGTCGAAGTGTGGGCCTACGACGTCTGGGCCGAACACGTCGACGCCATCAACACGAACGGGTTGCGACTCACCGGGGTGGGCGAAGTCCTCTCGTATCCGCGGGCGACGAACGACCCGGCCGAGCTTCCCGCCCTCGACTTCGGTGTCGTCGCCACCAAGGGCATGTACACCCGGCCGGCCATCGAAGCCACCGCCCACGCCTTCGCCGATGCGGCGGTGTGCTCGGTGCAGAACGGGGTCGGCAACGAAGAGGTCATCGCCGAGTACGTGCCTCGGGTGATCCGGGGCACGACCTTCCCGGCGGGCAAGGTGATCGCCCCCGGGGTGGTGCAGTGGGACACCGCCGGCAAGACGTGGATCGGGCCCTTCGAACCGAAACCGGCGTCGATGTCGGAGGTTCGCACCCTCGCCGACGTCCTCACCCGATCGGGGATGGAGACCGAAGCGTTGGAGGATGCCCGGGGTGCGCAGTGGACCAAGCTGATCTTCAACGCCGCCTCCAACGCCCTGTGCTCGCTCACCGGTCTCCCCCACGGCCGTGCCGCCCTGCATCCCGACGTCCGCTGGGTGATGGACCGGGTCATCGAAGAAGGGAAGGCGGTGGCGGCGGCCCTCGGCATCGAGATGGAGAAGGACCCGGCGACGTTGCTCCAGGAGAGCATCGAGCCGGCCCTCGACCACGCCCCGTCGATGCTCCAGGACGTGCGGTCCCGTCGCCGAACCGAGATCGACCAGCTCAACGGCGGCATCGTCCGCTTCGGCGAAGAGGTGGGGGTCGAGACCCCCCTCAACCGGACGGCCTGGGCGCTGATCCGGGGCCTGGAGGCATCGTGGGAACTGGAGGAGACATGAACACACGACCCAGCGACGCCGAGATCGCCCGCCGCTATTCGCTCATCCGAGAACGCCTCGGACACGACGACGCCGACGCCCTCGTGGTGGCGGGAACCGAGTACACCGGGTTCGAAGGGGCGCTCAGGTGGGTGTCGGGGTTCCGCATGGTCCACCGGTACGCCTACGCGGTGATCCCCCGGGACGGGGACCCGTTCATGGTGTTCCCCTCCGAAGCCCGCTGGGTCGGCGCCCACGGTGAAGCCTGGATCGAAGACCAGCGTTTCGCCGACGTCCCCGGCGCCGAGATCGGCTCGGTCGCGTCGGACCGCGGATGGCAGCGCCTCGCCGTGTACGGATCCAACTTCATCATGCCCGGGAGGGACGTCCGGGCCCTCGATTCCTTCGACACCGAGCTGATCGACTGGGACGTCACCTTCGACCATCTCCGGGCCGTGAAGAGCGATGAGGAACTGCCCCTCGTCCGTGCGAGTTTCGAGCTGAACGAGCGGGGCTTCTGGGCGGTGCTGGAAGCCTACGAACCGGGGAAGACCGAAGCGGAGATCATGGCGCCCGCCGAAGCCCTCTTCGTCGCCAACGGCACCCAACGGACCACGATGAACATGGTCCTCTCCGGCCCCCACGGCGAAGCCGGCCCCGAGTTCCGCCACCCCGACCACCAACGACCCGTCGCCTCCGACGACCTGTTGCTGTATTCGATCGAGATCGCCGGACCGACCGGCTATTGGGCCGAGTTCGCCCGGCCGATCGCCCGAGACGGGCTCGCCCCCCGCACCGCCGAGATCATGGCCGCCTACCAGGAGGCCTTCGAGGCAGCCCGGGCGGCGCTGAGGGCCGGCAACACCGCCCACGACGTCCACCGGGCCGTGTTCGGATGTTTCGACGGGCTCGACGTGAAACCCGGTCACGTCACCGGACATTCGATCGACATGATCATGGTCGCCCATCCACGGATCGGCGAAGGCAACGAGACGGTGCTGGAGGAGAACATGATCATCTCCATCCATCCCCACGTCGTCACCGCCGACGACTCGGCATGCCTCTACATGCAGGAGACGTTCCGGGTCACCGCCGACGGTGGCGAACAGCTGTCGTCGGTGCCGATCGTGGCGTTCCGGGGCGACGAACGTCCGAGCGACGTGATGGAGGGGACGGCCCGATGAGCACACCGCGGGTGGTCTACGGCCCGATTCGGACGGCCCCCCTCTCCGGGAACGGCGCCGCCGTCGAGACCCGGATCGATGCTTCGGTCGGATGCCGCAACCTGGAACAGCGCATCCTCAGTGTCGCGCCGGGCGGTGATGCCCAGGTCAGGAACCCCGGATCCGAGGATGTCCTGTTCGTCCTCGCCGGTGCCGGGACCCTCGCCTTCGGGGACCACGTCACCCCTCTGGAACCCCGGAGCGGTCTCGTCGTCCCCGCCGACACCCCCTACCGCCTCGAGGCGGGAACCGAAGGACTCGAACTGTTGTCGGTCCTGGCTCCCCAGCCGGGGAAGCCGGGGACGGTACCGGCCGCCGAGGCCGCGACCCCCGACGCCCAACCGATCCGCGAAGACGACCAGGAGGTGATCGCCGCCGGAGACGACGACACGATCGACTACATGGATCGCTGGTTCCGGGTTCTGGCGGACCCCGGACGAGGAGCCCGCTACGTCACGCAGTTCGTGGGGTACATCGCCCACAGCCGAGCGCCGGAACACACCCACACCTATGAGGAGGTGATCTACATCACCGACGGGGAAGGGGTCCTCCACATCGGAGAGACCCGACCGCTGCGGCCGGGGACGAGCGTCTACCTGCCGCCCGGGACTCCCCATTGCCTGGAGAACCCCCACGACGACCAGGTTCTGGCCCTCGTCGGGGTGTTCTGCCCCGCCGGGTCGCCCAAGGAGCGGCAGCCGGCGAACTGATCTGGGAGACGGGAACGAGAGGGAGAGAGAAAGGAAACGGATCACATGGCAAGGATCCTCATCGTCGGCGCCGGTCAAGCCGGCCTGCAACTCGGTCACGGGCTGCTCCAACACGGATACGACGTCACCATCGTCTCGGATCGGACCCCGGCGGACTGGAGGGACGCCTACGTCTCGTCGAGTCAGTTCCAGTTCGCCACCAGCCTCAGCTACGAACGCGAGCTGGGCCTCGACTGGTGGGATCCGGCGGTGCCGAAGGTCGAAGGCCTCGGCGTCTCCATCCCCAACCCGGAGGGCGGTGACGCACCGGCGGTCGAATGGTTCGGCCACCTCGACAGCCCCGGGCACTCCATCGACCAACGGGTGAAGTTCCCCTCCTGGATGGAGAAGTTCGAGCTGCGGGGCGGCAAGCTCGTCATCCACGCCGCCACCCCCGAGGACCTCGACCGCTACACGGCCGAGAACGATCTGGTGATCGTCGCCACCGGGAAAGGCCGGCTCGGTCAGATCTTCGAACGGTGGGACGAGCGCTGCACCTACGACGAGCCCCAGCGCGCCCTCGCCCTCACCTACTGCCACGGGGTCGAGCCCCGCGGGCCGTTCTCGTCGGTGTGCTTCAACCTGATCCCCGGCGTCGGCGAGTACTTCGTCTTCGAAGGCCTCACGTTGAACGGTCCCTGTTGGATCATGACCTTGGAGGGGATCCCGGGCGGACCGATGGACTGTTGGGACGACGTTCGCGGCGACCCGAAGGGACATTGGGAGAAGACGCTGTGGGTCCTCGAGACGTTCCTCCCCTGGGAGTACGCCCGGGTCCGCAACGCCGAGCTGACCGACGCCAAGGGGATCCTGTCGGGCCGGTTCGCGCCGACCGTGCGCAAACCGGTGGCGACGACGGCGTCGGGCCGGAAGGTGTTGGGTCTCGCCGACGCGGTGCTGTTGAACGATCCCATCACCGGCCAGGGTGCGAACAACGCCACCAAGGGCGCCAAGATGTATCTCGACGCGATCCTCGAACGGGGTGAAGGCCCCTTCGACGAGGCGTGGATGAACGCCACCTTCGAGAGGGTGTGGGATCGTCTCCAGCCGGTGGCCACCTGGACCAACGCCCTGCTGGCCCCACCGCCCGAGCACGTCATCAACCTGCTCGGTGCGGCCGGCCAGTACCAGGAGATCGCCGACCGGTTCGCCAACGGGTTCGACGACCCGAGCGACTTCTTCAACTGGTTCATGGATCCCCAACTCGCCGACCAGTACCTCCAGGAGGTCGCCTCCCGGGCGTGAGCGCACCCCCCTCCCCGGATCGGCGGCTCGGGGCGACGGCAGCCGCCGGTACGGGCCGTCGGTCCGGGGAGGGTCACCGAGTGTGCACAACTTTTCGCATCCGATACGATCCGTCGGCGATGTCACAACGAACGTCGTCGTGGGCAGACCGGCGCCGCAGCCGACGGATCCGCCGCCATGTCGGCGCCGCGGCGATCGGTGTGGTGATCTTCTGGTTCTTCTGGCAGAGCCGCCCCCAGTGGAGCCCCGACATGCGGTTCTGGAAGGCGGTCGGCGACGCCGCCTACGGACTGTTGTGGCTCACGGTGTTCCTCGGCCCGGCGGCGAAGCTGTGGCCGTCACTGCGGAGGTTCCTCTCGTGGCGTCGCCAGCTCGGGATCTGGTCGACGATCCTGGCGGCATTCCACGCCCTGTTGATCATCAACGGGTGGGCGCAGTGGAGCGTCGCCCGTTTCTTCGGCTACGAGTTCGTTCCCCAGCTCGGACGGCTCGCCCGGATGGAACCGGGATTCGGGTTGGCGAACGTGCTCGGGCTCAGCGCCCTGTTCGTCGCCCTCGTCCTGGCGGCGACCTCGTCGGACCGGGCGTTGAAGGCCCTCAGCCCCAAGGGCTGGAAGTTCCTCCACAACGGCGCCTACTTCGTCTTCTACGTCGGGTCGATCCACGCCCTGTATTTCCTGTTCATCCACTACACCCTGTCGTTCCACAAGCGGATCCCCGAACCGGACTGGTTCCGTTTCTGGATGCTGGGCATGGTCGCCACCATCGCGGCCGTCCACGTGGCCTCGTTCGTGAAGACCGTCCAGACCTTCCGCTCGGAGGCGACCTCCCGGGCGTGAGCGCCCCGGAGGCGGCGGGGTCGACGAAGGCTCGGGACTAGCCGAGAGCCTTGGCCACCAGAAAGCCGGATCCGCCGCCGAGGCCGGGACCGGGGTGGGTGGATGCACCGATGTGGTAGAGCTGTCTCACCGGGGTCTCGTGGCCTTTGGCGCCGGGGAATGGTCGCCACAGGAAGAACTGGTCCACGGTGCACGCCCCCGAATAGGGGTCGCCGCCCACCAGGTTGGGGTTCATCGCCTCCAAGTCGGCGGGGGTGAGCACCCTCCGGCCGATCACCAGGTCCGAGAATCCGGGCATCGCCTCGTCGAGGCGGCGCTGGATCCGGTCGGCATAGGCCTCCCCCACCGCCGGGGTCCAGGCGCCGTCCACGGCGATCTCCCCCGCGGCGTCACCGCGGGGTCGGGACGGCAGCTCCTGGAGTTGGATCCAGACGATCCACTTTCCCTCGGGGGCCCGGGACGGGTCCACCGCACACGGTTGGCCCACCACCACCGTCGCCCGGCCGGGCAGCAGCCCCCGGTCGGCCTCGTTCATGGCCTGGGACTGGGCGTCCACCGAGTCGCACAGGTGGACGATCGCCACGTCGGCGAGGTCGGCGTCGACCCATCCGGGTCGGGCGTCGAGGGCGTAGTGGATCTGCATGTCCGAGCGTCCGTAGCGGTACCGGCCGGCACGCGTCGCCACCTCCTCGGGGAGGGGTACCCCTTCGAGGAGCCGCCCGTAGAGCTGGGTGGGCGTGACGTTGGCCACCACCGCCTTCGTCGCCCGCAGCTCCTCTCCCCCGACGAGCCGCACCCCGACGGCCCGGCCGTCTTCGACGACGACCCGCTCCACCTCGGCACCGGTCCTCATCTCCCCGCCGCCACCTTCGACGATGCGGCGAAACGCATCGACGATCCGGACGGAGCCTCCCACCACGACCGGCATGCCACCCATCTCCAAGGCGGCGAGGATCACCTTCGACATCACGGCCGAATACGCGTCGTCGGGACGGAGACCGACGTGCAGCATCCAGGGCGACACCAGTGCCCTGGCCACCTCCGACGAGAAGGTCCGCTCCAGCCAGGGGCGGGCAGGTTCGAGACTCTCTCCGATGAACGCCGCCAGCTCCCGGAATCCCCGCTTCCTCCCGTGGGAGAACAGCGTCCGCGCCGCCGACCACGACCACAACTCCTGGCCCAGCAGACCGAACGCCAGCTCGGCGTCGCGGGCCAGGAACCGGTCCATCTCGGCTGCGTACCGTTCCCCGTCCCCCTCGGCCGCAGCCTCCAACCGGGTGACATTCTCGGCCCGGTCGGTCGTCAACACGAGGGCCCGGCCGTCCCCGGTGAGCACCCCCGTCGGTTTCTCGGTGTTGGCGAACTCGACGCCGTGAGCCGCCAGATCGTCGGCCAGCTCGCCGTAGGCAGGGCCTCCCATGAACAGCGGGTACCACTGGGAGAGGAGGTCGTGGGTGAAGCCGTCGAACAGCTCTTCGGTCCGGATGCATCCGCCCAGCACGTCGTTGCGTTCCAGCACCAGCACCCGCCGACCTGCTTTGGTCGCCAACGCGGCGCACACCAGCGAGTTCATCCCACTGCCGACGACGATGACGTCGTGGTCGGACATCACACCCTCCTTCGTGCCGTATCGGGCCCTCCGTTCAGGACCGAGCCTGCTCCACCTCCCGAAGCCGTTCGATCGCCGCCTCGAAGGTGTGGCTGAGATGTTCCCGCAGCGCCAAGGCGGCACCTTCGGGATCGCCGCGTCGGCACATCTCGACGATGCGGCGGTGCTCGGCGATCCGGTCGGCGATGGTGCCCCGCACCGGCAGCGACAGACGCCGGTACCGTTCCGAGTTGTCCCAGAGCATGGGGATGAGGCGCATCAACCACTTCGACCCCGACGCCTCGTAGATCGCCATGTGCAGCCGGGTATGGACCTCGAGGGCCTGCTCGGGAGCGACTTCGGCGAGCCGGGCATACTCTTCGACGAGCTCCTGGATGCTCCGACAGGTCTCGTCGTCGATCCGCTTGGCGGCTTCCGCCACCGCCATCGCCTCCAGCTCTTGGCGAATCCGGTAGGTCTCTTCGAGATCCTGGGCGGACATCTCGGCGACGTGTGTGCCCCGGTGGGGGGTCCGGTCCACCAGCCCGCTCCGTTCCAGATACCGCAACGCCTCCCGGATCGGCACCGAGCTCATCTGGAGACGCTCGACCTGCTCCTGCAGCCGAATCGGACTCCCCGGGGGGAGCACCCCGGTGATGATGTCCCGTTTCAGCTCGGCGAGGGCGACGTCGGCGAGGGTTCGCGGGCCGTTCCTCCCTTCCAGGGTCATACCGTCCCCCGGCCTCGCGGCCCGATCACGAACCCGCCTCCATCCGTGCCAGCAGCTCTTCGAGGGGCTGGCCCATCTGCTCGGGGCCGAGGGCGCTGTACCCGCCGTCGACCGCCAGGTCGGTCCCGGTGATGAACGACGCCTGGTCGGAGCACAGGAACACGACGGCGTTCGCCACCTCTTCGGGGTCGCCGATGCGGCCGAGCATGTGGAGCGCCCCGCCGATGCGGTCGACGAACGCCCGGTCGCCGCCGCTCATGTCGCGGATCGGATTGGACCAGGTCCACCCGGGCGAGACGGAGTTCACCCTGATCCCCTTCGGGGCGAGACGGATCGCCTCCACCCGGGTCAGCTCGGCGATGGCGCCCTTGGTGGTCGAGTACACGAAGAAGAGGGGCTGGGCGACCTTGGCGCTGATCGACGAGAAGTTGACGACGGCACCTCCACCCCGTGCCTCCATGTGGGGGGCGACCAGGGCAGTGGCGATGGCGCCGGCCACGACGTTGACGTCGAGGGCTTTGAGCCAGTCCTCCCGGGAGGTCTCCAACCCTTCGTCGAGGTAGACGGCAGCCATGTTCACGAGGATGTCGACACCGCCGTAGCGCTCCACGGTGGTGTCCACCAGCCGGGAGAGCTGGGCGTCGTCGGTCACGTCGGTCTCGAGGAACGTGACGCCGTCACCGAGGCGGTCGGCGAGAGCCTGCCCGTCGGCGGCGTTGACGTCGCCCACCGTCACCTTGGCGCCGGCGCCGTGCAGCGCCTCCACCACCTTCTGGCCGATGAGGGTGGCACCACCGGTGACGATGGCCACCTTGTCCGAAAGGTCACACATTCCGTCTCCTCCGTCTCAGGACAGCGCTCCGAGCTCCGCCGCCGCGGCGCCGAAGAACTCCTCCAGGATCGTGTCCGCCTTCTTCTGGATCGTGCCGGCCCCCATCGTGGCGACCGTCCCGATCACCGAGTAGCGCCCCGACACGACGATCCGTGTGCCGCCGTCGCCGGGTTCGAGCCGCAGCTCCGCCTCCACGTCGATGGTCGAGTTGACCTGGCGGTCGGTCCCGGAGGCGTGGAAGCGTACCCGTTTTCCTTCCTCCAGGTCGGTCACCTCGACGTCGACGTCAGCCTTCAGCTTGAAGGGACCGAACCGGTCGATGAGCACGGTCCGGTACCGGGCCAGGTGCTCGATCTCCTCGACGTCACCGACGATGCTCACCCAGCTCGCCACCTTGTCGACGTCGATGAGCACCGGCCAGCAGGCCTCCGGAGCCGCGTCGACGTCGATCTCCCGGGAGAACTCGGCGCTCGGCATTCAGGATCCGTCCTTCGCCACGACCTCCACGCCCCGGCCGGCGCCGAGCCCTTCGCCGTGGAGCAGGCGGTAGACCCGTTCGGGCGGGTTGAAGGAGTCGGCGACGATCGGCACGTCGGTCCCGAGGGCGTCCTGGATCGCCGAGCAGATGGCGTGCAGCGGCGCCCCGCCGCCTTCCCCCATGCCCTTGGCGCCGGTACCGGTGAACGGTGACGGCGACTCGACCCAGTCGGTCTTGATGTGGGGCATGTCGGCCGCCGACGGCGCGTGGTAGTAGAGGAAGTTGGCGTTGAGGAGCTGTCCGTCCTCGTCGTAGCGCATCTCCTCCCGCAACGCCGCGGCGATGCCGTGGGCGGCGGCACCATGGACCTGGCCTTCGACGATCTGAGGGTTGATCCTGGTGCCGCAGTCGTCCACCGCCGCGTAGTCGAGCACCTCGACCTTCCCCGTCTCGGTGTCGACCTCCACCACCGCCACGTGGATCTGGGAGGCGTAGGTGAGGGTCAGGTTCCCGTACTTCCGATCCGGGTCGGGCGGGTCGAAGGGCGGGACGTAGACGTGGCGGCAGTTCAGGCTGATCCGCTCGGCCACCTCGGTGGGCAGTTCGGCGTTGTTGGTGTACACCATGTTCGCCAGGCCGATGAACGGGATCGCCCGCTCCGGGTCGCCGATCACCCGGGCATGACCTTCGGCCAGCTCGATCTCCTCCTCGGAGGCCCCCAGCACGAGGGCTGCGAGCTCCACCATCTCCGCCTTGAGCTTGTTGGCGGCGCCGATGACGGCGTTGATGCCGGTCACCGCGAACTGGCTGGCGTAGGTCCCCGAGAACCCCACATAGGAGTTTCGGGCCTGGTCGAACCCGGGGATGACCGTGACCTCTTCCGGGGTGATCCCGAGGATGTCGGCCACCACCTGGGCGGCGGTGGTCTCATGCCCCTGACCCTGAGGGGTGGTACCGAGGGCGACGCTCACCTCGCCGTACAGGTCGAGTTTGCAGATCGCCGCCTCGCCGTTCCCCGAGAACGGCAGCTCACGGTTGATGATCCGGGACTGGCCGAAGTTGTTGGTGCCGGAGTCGAGGGTCGAGCCGATCCCGATCCCGATCCGCTTGGTGGTGCCTTCGGCCTCCTTCTGACGTTCCCGCCACTTCGGGTAGTCGACCAGCTCCAGCGCCTTGTCGAGGGACAGGGGGAGGTTCCCCGAGTCGTACACGCAGCCGTTCGGCGTCTCGTAGGGGTAGTCCTCGGGCTGGACGTAGTTGCGTTTGCGGATCTCGACGGGGTCGAATCCGAGTTCGTGGGCGACGACGTCGACGATCCGCTCCAGCATCCACAGGTGCTGCATCCGCGAATACCCCCGGTTGGGCACGGTCGGGCACTTGTTGGTGAGCGACTGGGAGTAGTCGATCCGGAAGTGCCGCATCTTGTAGCAGCCGGGCAACACCTGGGACCAGATGACCGCGCCGAGGGGCTCGTAGTGCAGGTAGGCCCCGGCGTCGTCGATGGCGCGGGCCTTCACCCCGAGGATGGTCCCGTCCGCCATGACCGGCACCTCGATGTCGAGGAACCAGCGTTCGTTGCCGTGCCCGCCGTCGAGATGGTGTTCGGTGCGGGTCTCGACCCACTTCACCGGCCTCCCGGCCTTGCGGGACAACAGCGCCAGCACGCCGGTCTGTTTGTAGAGGTTGATCTTGATCCCGAATCCGCCACCGATGTCCTGGGAGACGAACTCGAACCGGTCGATGCCGATCCGGAGGGACGGGGCGATCATCATCGCCCCGAACATGGGCATCTGGTTGTTGGAGATCACCTCGATGGTGTCGGTGCCGCGATCCCAGTTGACGACCACACCGAAGCATTCGATCGGCGTCGACGAGAACCGGTGGAAATGCAGCTTGTCGATCTTGACGACGTGATCGGCTTCGGAGAGGGCCCAGTCGATGTCGCCGTATTCGTAGGTGCCCTGCCACGACACGTTGGTCCCCACCTCGTCGTGGAGGATGGGGGCGTCCGGCTCCTGGGCAGCGATGGCGTCGGTCACCGGCGGCAGCGGCTCGTACTTCACGTCGATGAGGTCGGCGGCGTCGCGGGCCAGCTCCCGGGTCTCGGCCAGCACCACGGCGACGGGCTCACCCTGGTAGCGGACCTTGTCGACCGCCATCAGGTACTCGACCATGTTCCCGCCCGGCGGTGGGGCGATCTGGAACAGCGGGTCGGTCATCTCCTTGACCTCTTCGCCCACCAGCGTGCAGTACACGCCGGTCATGTTCTCCAGCTTCGAGGTGTCGATGGAGACGATCCGGGCGTGGGCGTAGGGCGACCGCACGAAATGGGCGTAGCCCTGGCGGATCATGCCCCGGTCGTCCACGTAGCGTCCCTGACCGGTGAGGAGGCGCCGGTCCTCCTTCCTCGGGTAGCTCTGGCCGGTCCAACGGGGGGTCTCGACGCGGGTGGGAGCGGTCATGCGCTCGTCTCCTTTCCAGCGGCGGCCGCGACGGCCTCGACGATGTTGACGTAGCCGGTGCACCTGCACAGGTTGCCCCGCAGTCCTTCACGGATCTCCTCGGGGCTCGGCGACGGGTTCTTCTCCAGCAGATAGGTGGCGCTCATCACCATCCCCGACGTGCAGTAGCCGCACTGGAGGGCGTGGTGCTCGTGGAACGCCTGCTGGACCGGGGTCATCTCCCCGTCGGCGGCGAGGGCTTCGACCGTCTCGATCGTGGCCCCGTCTGCCTGCACGGCCAGCATCATGCACGACTTGATGGTGCGCCCGTTGTACAGGACCGTGCATGCCCCGCAGTGGCCCGTGTCACATCCGATCTTCGGTCCGGTGAGGTCCAGGTCGTCCCGCAGGAAGTGGATGAGGAGCCGTCGGGCGGGGACGGTGGCTGCGACGGCCTCGCCGTTGAGGGTGAACTCGATGTCGAAGGTGTCGGACCTATCCACGATGACCTCCTTTCGCCGCAGCCAGCACGGCCCGTTTGGCGACGACGGGGATGACGGCTTTGCGGTACTCCGCGGTGGCGTCGGCGTCGCTGAGGGGCTCCACCCCGTCGGCGGCCGCGGCCGTCGCTTCGGCGACGGCGGCCTCGGTGACCGCCGTCCCCACCAGGGCGGCTTCGACCTCGGGACGCCGGGTCGGGACCGGCAGACATCCGATCACCAGCTTCGCCTCGGCGATCTGGTCGTCCTCGGTGCGGACGACCGCCACCGCCCGAGCCGCCGCCTCACCGATCTCCAAGTCCACGTATCCGACGGCGGTGCCGTCGGCGAGGGCCGGGACGGTGATGCTCTTCAGCAGCTCGCCGTCGCCGACGGCCGTGGTGAAGAAGCCGGTGAAGAACTCCTCGGCGGGGACGTCACGGGCGGCCCCGTCGGGACCCACCACGTGCATGGTCGCCCCGAGGGCGACCATGAGCGGGGGGAAGTTGTTGATCGGGTCGGCGTGACAGACGTTGCCGCCGATGGTTCCCCGATGCCGCACCTGGGGGTCGACGGTGTCGGCGGCCACCTCGGCGATGGCTCGGGGGTCGCCGCCCAGCAGCTCCGATTCGGCCAACTCGGCGTAGGTGACCCCGGCTCCGATCTCCAGGGCGCCGTCGTCGTGTCGGACGATCCCTTTGAGCTCTTCGAGCCGGGAGATGTCCACGAGGAGGTCGACGGCGGCGGCACGCATCTTGAGGACGTTGATGAGGCTCTGGCCGCCGGCGAGGGCGCGAGCGTCGGGACTCGAGTTGAGTGCCTCCAGGGCTTCGTCGACGGTGTCGGGTCGGCAGTACTCGACGGGTGCCAAGATCATGGTTCCCTCTCCCCGGGCATGGGTCCGTCCCTCCTTCGGTCCGGCCGGACGGCCGGCGACGACCGGTCCGGCACACAGCGTTTCTCGACTCTACCACTCGTTTGATAAGTGATAAAGTCGCGTTCGCGGTGCGTGAGAGGAGGGTGACACGGCATGCCGGATGCGGTGATCATCGGAGCGGGACACAACGGGTTGGCGGCGGCGATCCTCCTCGCCCGCGCCGGGTGGGACGTCAGCGTGGTCGAAGCAGCCGACGAACCCGGAGGGGCGGTACGGACCGCCGAGGTGACACTCCCCGGATTCCGACACGACCTCTTCGCCACCAACCTCAACCTGTTCGCCGGCTCGGCCTTCTACGCCGAGTTCGCCGACGACCTCGCCCGCCACGGCTTCGCCTTCGCCCCCACCACCCGCCCCTTCTCCTCTGCCTTCCCCGACGGCCGTTTCGTCGGGGTGACCACCGATCCCGACGAGACCGAGGAGATGATCGCCGCCGTCTCCCGAGCCGACGCGGCGGCCTGGCGGGACCTCTTCGCCCGGTTCGGACGGATCGCACCCCACCTCTTCCCCCTGTTGGGGACCCCCCTTCCCTCCGCCGCCGCCCTCAGGGCCCTCTGGTCCGGAACCCAGGCCCTGGGCCGGGAATGGCCCTACGAACTGGCCCGCCTGGTGCTGTCGTCGCCGAGGGAGTTCGTCGAAGAGCACTTCGAATCACCCGAAGTCCAGGCCCTCGTCGCCTCCTGGGGCATGCACCTCGACTTCGCCCCCGACGTCGCCGGCGGTGCGCTGTTCCCCTTCCTGGAGTCGATGGCGTCCCACGCCAACGGCATGGTGCTCGGACGGGGCGGGGCCCGGGTGATGATCGACGCCATGGTGGGGCTGCTGGAAGAGCTGGGCGGGGAGATCGTCCTCGGCCAGCGGGTCGAACGGGTCACGACGACCGGCGGCAGAGCCACCGGCGTCGTGTTGGCCGACGGCACGGCGGTCGCCGCCCGGCGGGCGATCGTCGCCGACCTGACCCCGACCGGTCTCGCCGCCATCACCGACGACCCCCGCATCCGCGAGGCGGCCCGCCGGTACCGCTACGGACCGGGAACGATGATGATCCACGCCGCCCTCGACGATCTCCCACGGTGGCGCGACGAACGGGCCCGGGAGTTCGCCTACGTGCATCTCGGACCCTACCTGGAGGACATGTCCCGCACCTACGTCCAGGCGGTGTCGGGCTACCTCCCCGACTCCCCCACCCTCGTCGTCGGCCAGCCGACGGTGGTCGACCCGACCCGCGCTCCCGAAGGCAAGCATGTGCTGTGGGTCCAGGTCCGCGCCCTGCCGGCACGGATCCGTGGTGACGCCGCCTCCACCATCGACGCCCCCGACGGGCACTGGACCCCTTCGGTCGCCGAGGCGTACGTCGACCGGGTGTTCACGAAGCTCGACGACTACGCGCCGGGGATCCGCGACCTCGTCCTCGCCCACACCGTCCTGTCCCCGGCCGACCTCGAACGGGCCGACCCGAACCTGGTGGGCGGAGACTCCCTCGCCGGGAGCCATCACCCCTTCCAGTACCTGTTTCTCCGTCCCCTCCCAGGATGGACCCGCTACCGCACCCCGGTCCCCGGCCTGTACCAGTGTGGTGCCGCCACCTGGCCGGGGGCCGGGGTCGGAGCGGGATCGGGTTGGATGGTCGGGCGAACACTCCTCGGCGCGGGACGCCGCATCGGCCGTCTCCCCGGCCGCTCCCGGTGACCCGGCTCAGGCCCGACGGCCCCTCTTGAGGGGCCAGGACAGCTCCCGTCCACCCGTCAGCCCGGACGGGCGGGTGACGAGGACGACGAACATGATCACCCCGAGGGTGAGCAGCCGGGTGCCCGACGGGAGGTCGAAGTCGCGTCCGGCGACCACCACCCCCTTCTCCAACTCGACGAGGAAGGCGTTCAGCCCGGCGATGAAGAGGGCGCCCACCAGCGCCCCCCACATCGACCCGATCCCGCCGACGACGAGCATCGCCAGGGTGACGAAGGTGAGGTCGAGGAACACCTGCTCGGTGGTGATGCTGCCCAAGAGGTGAACGAACAGACCTCCCGCGAACCCGGCGAGGGCCCCCGAGAGGGTGAAGGCGATGAGCCGCTCCCGGTGTACTTCGATCCCCGACGCCTGGGCCGCCAGGGGGTCTTCCCGGGTGGCGCGCAAGCGTCTCCCCCACCGGCTGCGCTGGTAGGCGTAGGTGACGGCCATGACGACGAGGAGGCCGATGGTCGCCTGCAGGAACCCGGTGGTGGGGGGGACGAGGGCGAGGGTCTTCGCCCCCGGACCGATCGCCTCCCAGTTGCGGATGACGTTGTGGGTGATGATGAGCACGGCGAAGGTGGCGATGCCCGCCGACAGGCCGGAGAGGCGCATGAGGGGGATCCCGACCCAGAAGGCGTAGATGGCTCCCACGACGGCGGCGAGCAGCAGCGACTGGACGTTCCCGATCTCCAGGTTGGCGAGGAACGGGAGCATCTTGGGGAAGGTGGAGGGTTTGACGTCGGCGGGGGCGCTGGCGATCCCGGCGGCGAAGGCCCCCACCGCCACGAAGCTGATGTGACCGAACGAGATCACCCCGGAGTTCCCGACGAAGGCGTAGAGGGCGACGACGATGGCGGCGGTGACGAGCACCGAACGGACCTGGAACTGGATCGTCGGCGGTGTCGTCGCTCCGACGACGGCGACCAGGACCACCAGCAGGGACGGTCCGAGGAGTTGCCACACGGCGAGCCGTCGTCTCATACCCGTTCCACCGCTCGCCGTCTGCCCACGAACAGCCCGTCGGGCTTGACCAACAGGATGGTGATGACCAAGACGAACAGCACCGTGTTGAGGAAGACCCGTTGGGCTCCGGGGAGGAGGCTGGAGAGCATGACGGTGGCGAAGCCGACGGCGAACCCGCCGAGGGCGGCGGGGACGAGGCGGTCGAGGCCGCCCACCACCACGCCCACCAGGGCCGGGATCATCACCTGGAACCCGAAGGTCGGGGTGATGAGGGGACGCTGGACGGCGAGCACCAGGGTGACGACACCGGCGAGCAGTCCCGCCACGAGGAACGCCATGACCACCACCCTCCGTACGGGCACACCGAGGAGCCGGGCCATCTGGACGTCGGCGGCGGCGGCCCGCATCTGGAGGCCGACGTCGGTGCGGCGGAGCACCCAGGCGGTGGCGGCCAGGGTCAGGCCCCCGACCGCGAGCCCGACCACCGTGATCCAGCGGATCCGCAGGCCCCCCACCACGAAGGCCTTGTTGAGCTCGGTGAGGAACTCGACGTTCTCGCCTTGGGTGCCGAAGGCGAGGAGGGCGGCGTTTTGGAGGAGGAAGCTGATGGCGAAGGTGGCGATGAGCACCGTCGCCGGCGAGACGGTGCGCAGGGACCGGTAGATCACCTCCATCGCCGCCGAGAGGGCCACGACCACGGCGAGGGAGACGACGATCCGCACCACGATCGGCATCCCCTTGGTGAACAAGAGCGCGTAGGCACCGGCGGTGAGGAGCTCCCCGTGGGCGAAGTTCACCAGCCTGATGACGCCGAAGACGAGACCGATCCCCATCGCCACCAGGGCGAAGAGGGTGCCGAGGGCGACGGCGTCGACGAAGGCCTGCAGGTAGATCATCCGAAGTACGCCTCCGCCATCTCGTCCACGTCGATCCCATGTCCCCGCTCCAGCGCCATCACCAGCTTTCCGCCTCGCATGACGTGGGTCCGGTCGGCGAAGGCGACGGCGACGTGGGCTCGCTGCTCCACCAGGAGGATCGCCACTCCCCGCTCCCGGACCCGTTCGAGGGCCGAGAACACGGTGTCGACCACCGCCGGCGCCAAACCGAGGGAGGGCTCGTCCAACAGGAGCACCCGGGGACGGGAGAGGAGGGCGCGGGCGATGACGAGCATCTGCTGTTGGCCGCCCGAGAGGTGCCCGGCGAACTCGTCCGCCCGCTCCACGACGACCGGGAACAGTTCCTGCACCCACGCGAGGTCGTCGTCGGCGCCTGCGGGATCTGCCCGGCCCAGCAGCCCGAGGCGGAGGTTCTCCTCCACCGTGAACGACGAGAAGACGTGCCTCCCCTCGGGCACCAGGGCGATCCCGGCCCGAGCGATCCGTTCCGTGGGCCACCCGACGATGGAGGCGCCGTCGAGGAGGACATCTCCACCGTGGGGCCTGACCACCCCGGTGACGGCGAGCAGCAGGGAGGTCTTGCCGGCCCCGTTGGCACCGACGAGCCCGACGACCTCCCCGGCGTCCACGGAGAGGTCCACGCCCTCCACCGCGGTCACCGCCCCGTAACGGACCGACAGGCCCCGTATCTCGAGGAGCGGCTCAGGCATCGCCCCGCCCCAGGTAGGCGGAGGCGACCCTGGGGTGCCGCCGGATCTCGTCGGGAGGGCCGATGGCGATGGTGCACCCTTCGTCGAGTACCTGCACCCGGTCACACACGGCGGTGATGAACGAGAAGTTGTGGTCGATCAGCAGCACCCCCGCATCATGGTCGTCGCGTACCGAGCGCACCACCTCGGCGAAGGGCTCCACTTCGGCCTCGTTGAGTCCGGCGGCCGGTTCGTCCAACAACACGAACACGGGGTCGGTGGCGAGGGCCCGGGCGACACCCAGCTTTCGCTCCTCCCCGTGGGGCAACGCCGCCGCCGGCACCTCCTCGAGATCCGACAGACCGAGGAGGTCCAGCAGCTCGTCCGCTCTCCGCTTCGCCTCGGCCGGGGCCGCCCCCACCCCGAGGGCGCTGACCTCGATGTTCTCCCGCACCGAGAGACCGCCGAAGGCGTGGGCGTGCTGGAAGGTTCGGGTGAGCCCCGACCGGCCCCGCCGGTAGGCGGGCCAGTCGGTGATGTCGGTGTCGCCGAGGTGGACCCGTCCCGAGGTCGGGGCGTCGAACCCGGCGAGGACGTTCACCAGCGTGGATTTCCCGGCCCCGTTGGGTCCGATGAGTCCCAACACCTCGTGGCGGTGGAGTTCCAGGTCCACCTCCTGGAGGGCTACCACCCCTTCGAAGGCCCGGGTCACGGAAACGGCCCGCAGCACGTCTGCGGGCCGTTCCGTACGATGACGGTCGGTCATCGGTTCTGATCTCAGCCGATGTCGGCGGGCGACGTCGCCGACCGGACGTCGACGACCGCGTGCTTCCCGTCGGTGATCTTGATCACCCGATAGGGACGGCCGAACACCGTGTGGTTCTCTGCCGACAGCGAGATCGGACCGGCCACCCCGGGGAAGTCGGTCATGTTCTCCAGGAAGTCGGCGAGGGCTTGGGCGTCGGTGCCTCCGGTCGCTTCGATCGCCGCCGCCAGTACCTTGACGGCGTCGGCGCCGCCGACGAACCCGCCTGTGGTGGGCTTCGAACCGGCCGCCTCCATCTTGGCGATCAGGTCGTTGATGTCGGCCGAGGGGTCGTCGCCGAAGACCGAGGCGTAGGTGACGTAGTAGAACTCGTTGAGTCCTTCAGGCACCCAGAAGGCTCCGTCGCAGGCCCACGAGCAGATCATCGGCACCTCGGAACCGAGGCTCCGGACGCCGGTGACGAGCCCGGGCAGGTCGTCGAACCCGGTCGAGAAGGCGACGACGTCGATGTCGGCGTTGGCCAGGGAGGTGGCGACGTTGCCGATGGTGCCGTCTCCGTTGGTCCAGTTCTCTTCGAGGACGATCTCGCCGCCGAGCTCCTCGTAGCGGACCTTGAAGGCGTCAACGACGTTCTGGAAGTAGACGATGAGGTTGTCCCGGGCGATGGCCGCCCGCATCCAGCCCTGGTCGATGGCGAATTCGGCCATCGCCGCGCCCTCGTCCTGGGCCATGTTCCCGAAGCTGAAGGCGATCCGCCCGGCGTCGCCGAAGCGTTTCGGGCCCATCTGGTCGGTGCCGATGCAGGGAGCCACCGTCAGGATCCCGGCATTCAGCCCCTCCTGGATCGCTGGCGTCGAGAAGTCGACGTCGCAGGTGACCCATAGGATGGAAGCTCCGTTCTGGATGTGCTCGATGGCCCCGGCCTTGTACTGCTCGGCGTCGACCTGGGTGTCGATCGCCTCGAAAGCGAGGGGCCGTCCCGCCACACCGCCGGCGGCGTTGATGTCCTCGATGAGGAGCTGCGCCGCCAGAGAAGCGGGAGCGTCGAACGGGGACATGAAGCTCGTCAGGTCGATGGTCGCTCCGATGAGGATCGGCTCCGTCTCCTCGGGAGCTGCCGGCTCTTCGCCGGCGGTG
>Ga0256830_1001036_pt1 | contig 20289 bp, 18 predicted proteins | sample 128326metaG_FD_190537 | JGI IMG/M metagenome (GOLD analysis project Ga0256830, IMG submission 190537) | Hydrothermal vent microbial communities from Lau Basin, Pacific Ocean - 128-326 | ecosystem: Environmental > Aquatic > Marine > Hydrothermal vents | place: Pacific Ocean: Lau Basin | collected... | reverse complement strand
TACGACGGGCGCAAGGCGTACAGGCTCCCGCCCGTGGCCGACGCCCCGGTGTCCGACCCGGAAACTTCCCTGGACGTTCCGCGGCATGCGCGTTCTGCCCGCATGCCCGCATTCGATCCTTGATTACAATCTTAGAGCAGGTCCAGATGTGTTTGCATAGCCGGAAAGTATCAGCAGCAAAAACCCGGTCGTTTGTTCGGTTTTGTCCGGTATCGCCCTGATCACGCCAGCTCACTGCCAGATGACGACCACAGGCTGCATTTTGGGCGAACAGGATGTCAGGACGGTGACAGTGTGAGGTAATACTTCCATCGGATGGTCACGGGCGCGAAGGGTCCGCCTCGGTGCCGCTTGAGGGCCCGTGGGCTCCCCTTTGCGCCCGCCCGGTGTTAAGTTATTCCCTGCGGGACGGTGCAATGCCGGCCCCGGTTTGCCATCAGCAGGGAGGAAAGAACAATGAGTGGGGAAGAGGACAGGGGTGCCGCCACACCGAAGAAATACCTGAGCTTCCATGAATCCGGCGAGTTGATCGATGCCGAAAAGGCGTATATCAGGAGCAGGTGGCCCGAGGGAGACAGGAACAACAACGATTTTCTCTGCGGCCTGGCCATCTCGGGCGGGGGGATACGCTCGGCAAGTTTTTCCATCGGCGTCATGCAGGCACTGGCGCGCGCCGGGTGGATGAAGGCCATGGATTATCTCTCCACGGTGTCCGGTGGCGGCTACAGTGGTTCCTCGCTGACCTGGTTCCTGCACCACGCTCCGGCGAAAAAAGTGGATAAGGAGGAAGTCGGGGAAAAGGCGGAAGAACAAGCGGACGGCGCCGTGTCCGATGGCCAGGCAGCGGAGCTGGAGGAGGTCAGGAGCAGGGGCTTCGGTGTCGATGCCGACAACTTCCCCTTCGGCACCGGTGTCGCACACGACGACGAAAACGAAACGCGTTCCCGCAAGCGGCGTCAGATTGGCATCATGCGACACCTGCTGCAGAACATTAACTACCTCTTTCCGGGGCGCGGTATCAATGAGCTTTCGTTTGCGGCGGTGCTTGGGCGTGGCATCCTGCTGAACCTGCTCACTTATCTACCCCTCGGTCAGGCGTTGGTGATACTGCTGGCCGTCGCGGCGCACCTGTTAATCGGGGTTCCGCCCCTGGTAAGCAGCCTGTATGCATTCAATGACTGGGCCCTCTATGCGCTGTACGTACTGGGCGCCGCCGCGGTTCTCTATGGCGTGTTTGACCGGCTTTTTCTTTCCTGGATAGAGCTCATAACCGGCAGGGCGAAAAGCCAGGAAGATTTCATGTATCGCCTGCGACAGGCCTTCGCCCGGCTTGGCGGTTTCCTGCTGGCTGTCGCCTTTGGTCTGCTCATTATCAGCTCCTTGCCGCTGGCCAGCTGGAAGCTGGCCGAATGGCGCGAGTTGTTCGCGTCGGGCCTTGCCGCCAGCGGTCTTCTCGGTTCCATCCTGTCAGCCTTCAGCGTGAGCGGCAAGGGCAAGCTGAGGATCCCGATTGGCATTCTCGTTCCGGTTGCATCGGCCCTGTTGCTCTACGGCCTGTTGCTGCTGCTGTATGTTGGCGCCGAGAAGCTCCTGGCGACCAACGGGGCGATGCACGAAGGCTGGATATCGGGATTCAAGTACGGTGTCGGGCTTCTCGCGGCATCCCTGATCTTCGGCTGGCTCGTCAACATAAACTACATCACCCTGCACCGCTATTATCGTGATCGGCTCATGGAACTGTTCATGCCGAGCCTCGGTGACAACACAAAGCTCGGCCCCGATTACAAAGGCCCGCCGACGAAAGCCAATACCACTTACATACATGAGGTGTGTGACTACGCAAACGGGGTTGACGGGCCATACCACATCATCAATGGCAACGTGGTACTGGTGGGATCGGACGTCACCAAGTTCCGTGGGCGTGGTGGTGACAATTTCATTTTCTCGCCACTCTACTGTGGCAGCAGCGCCACCGGCTGGGCCAGCAGCCGGGAGTTTCTCGGCGGTAGACTGACTCTGCCGACGGCCATGGCCATCTCCGGAGCGGCGGTGAATCCCAATACCGGCTCCGGGGGGCAGGGGCCGACGCGGAACGCCCTGTTGTCCATTCTCATGAGTCTGCTCAACCTGCGTCAGGGTTTCTGGGCGCCGAATCCGCAAAACGCCCTGTGCGGGAAACGGTTGGAAGGAAAGCGTGTCCTTCCACCGGGGCATTCCAGCTGGCGCATGCGCATGTTGTGGTGGATTCAGTGTTGTTTCCGGGGCCTGCGGCCCAACCTGATCATCCCGGGAATGCGTGATTTGCTCAATCGTCGTTTTCGTGAATCGAGCAGCATCGTGGAACTGACCGACGGTGGGCACTTCGAGAATCTTGCTCTCTACGAACTCATCCGGCGCAGGCTGGATTGTATCGTGTTGGTGGACGGCGCGGCGGACCCCGGCTTCGGTTTCGCGGATTTCGCTCACCTCGTCGAAATCGCGCGCATGGATTTCGCCGCCACCATCGACATCGATCTGTCGCCACTGGTACCGCAGGAGCAGAACGCCGCTCATGGTATCGACAAGCTTGCCGAGCGGGGTTTTGCCGTCGGTACCATCCGCTACAGGGACAATGCAGGGGATGAAGCAAAGACGGGCCTCCTGATCTACATCAAGACGACACTTCCCGCGGATCTTCCTGAGGATATCTATGGCTACAAGCGCCAGAACAGGAGTTTCCCTGACGAAACCACCATGGACCAGGTGTTCGACGAGCAGCAGTTCGAGGCTTACCGCGAGCTGGGTTTGCAGCTGGGGAAGAGGATGACCGCTTCGATGGAAGCGCCGGACAACAGCGTCATGCCGGAGCAGCCCGATCTTCTCGAAAAACTGCGCCGGCGGCTCGAGGCGGTGCGCGGGACCTGTGCATGACGGTGGATCGCCATATCACGCGGATACGCGGCAGGGCCCGGCCCGGATCGTCGATGCGCTCGGCCCGCCATACGGGGTCGCAGTGATCATCCCCCTCGAAGAACTGGACGAGGACGTCCTCACCGCCATCATCGAGCAGTTCGTGTTGCAGGAAGGCACGGACTACGGGGAGCAGGAATATTCGCTGGCGCAGAAGGTGGCGCAGGTGCGCCGCCAGCTGGAGCGTGGCGACTCGGTGGTGGTCTATTCGGAGGAGTACGAGACGGTCAATATCGTGCCGCGCCGGCAACTGGAAAATTCGTAGCCGGAACGCATCAACACGAGGAATGTCAGAGACAGGCCACTGGATGCCGGGTCTCGCTCCGCTCGCCCGGCATGACGCCGCAAGGCGGCGGCACTGTTCCCGAAACAACGGTCCCCCCGCCTTCAGGGCGTGGGACAGGGGGCGTGGATCAAATCCTCGGCCCTCGTACCTCGCCCCTCGCAACTCCACCGGGGAGGGGATCAAATCCTTTGCCCTCGAATCTTTCGCCGAAGTAACCGTGTTTTCAATACCCCTTGGGCACGCGGCGACAAATACTCTGTTGCGGGTAGAGATACCGGGGCCTGTCAAAAAGGAACCGCTGCCCCGACGGATCACAGGGAGGCAGGAGTGGGGCAGCGGTTCAAGCGGAGGCTGGTGGGTGATGTGGCGTTCAGCGGGCGCTCAGCCGGTAGTCGTCGAGGTACTCGATTTCCACGCGGCGGTTTTCCCGCCAGTTGTTCTCGCTTACCACGGGCACCGATTCGCCGAAGCTGGTGACGAGGATCTGCGACTCGCTGACCCCGTTTTCCATCAGCGCCAGGGCCACGGCATCGGCACGCGCGCGGGCGAGTTTTTCGTTGAGGGACTTCGGTCCGCGAATGTCGGCATGACCGGCAATGGTGATCACCGCGTCGGGATGCGCCGCCAGATACTCGGCGTGGCGCTTGATCTCGGCGTAGTCCGCCTCGCTGAGACTGGCGGAGTTGGTGGCGAAGCTGAACACGAAGCGCGTGGGCAGCGCCTCGGCCGGTGCTTCGGCCGGTGCGGGTTCCGCCATGTCCACGGGGGCGGCACCGGCAGGCTGGGTGAACGGCTCGGCCATGGCCGCCACTGGCGCGTCTGCCTGTGCGGGCTCGGGGTGCTCGGCGGTGACGGGCAGCGGCGCTGCCGCGATGGCGCGCGTTGTGGCGTCGTTGTCAGGCTGTGTCGGCTGGGTGCCGGAGCAGGCGGCCAGTGTCGCGGCGCCGGCCAGCATCACGGCGGTGAGGGTGAAGGGCTTGCGGTTTTCCATGCGGTTTCTCCTGTGGTTTGTGCCCGGTAGTTCCGGGCTGGTGGGGATATTCAAGCAGGAGAAACTGCACGATTGCGTCATGCAAAATGACGCAGAGGGCAGGAATAATGATCAATCATGGCGCCGGCGTTTCGGCCAGCGGCAGGCGTACGATGAACTCCACGCCGCTGGCGTCGGGCCGGTTGCGCGCCGCGACGCTGCCGCGGTGGAACTCGGCGATGAGGCGCACGATGTAGAGTCCCAGACCCAGATGGGGATCGCGGCTCTTGCCGCTGCGCATGCTGACCATGGAGTCGAACAGACTGTTGTGCATTTCCTCGGGCAACAGCGGCCCGGGGTTGCTGACGCTGAGGACGGCATACCCGCCTTCCCGCGCCAGGCTCACGCCGATGGCCTCGCCCGCGGGCGCGAAGTCGTTGGCATTGCTGATCAGCTTGTCGAGGAGCTGGGCGATCATCTCCGGAGCGCCTTCCACGGGCAGGGGACAACTGCGCGCGGCGATATGCAGCTCGAAGGCTCGCTCGGCATGGGCGAGACGGTAGCCCTCCACGCTGCCTTCCACCACGGAGCAGAGATCGAATTCCTCGCGCGTCTCGTTGGACAGCGTCTGCTCCAGCCGCGTGGCTTCGCTCATGCGCGTGAGGATGTCGTTGAGCCGCCGCAGGCCCTCGCGCGCGCGTTGCACGTAGGTGCGGATCTCGGGCCTGTCCTCGTGCAGCTCGAGGTTGTCCAGCGAGGACTTGACCACGGTGATGGGCGTGCGGATCTCATGGGCCAGCTTGCCGGCCATGGACTCCAGGTAACGGTTGTAGTGGCTGATGCGCTCGAGCATGTCGGAGATGCTGCGCGAGAGGTCGCCAAGCTCGTCGGCGCTGTCGAAACCGGCAATATGTCCCGCCACCCTTCCGTCGCTGGTAATGGCGGCATCGGCATCGTCGCGCAGACGCCGGATGCGGCTGGTGAGGCGAACGGCAAAACCGAACAGCACCGCCATGGCCAGCACGAAGGTAAGCAGGCTGAGGTTGAACAGGATCTCGATGGCGCGGTTCTGTGTCAGCAGGATCTGGTTGCTGGTCTCTTCCACCGCCACGGCGCCGATGATTTCGCCATTGCTGCGTACCGGTTGCGTGGCGGTGAGGATGTGCACGCGACCGTCGGGGGTCTGGCGCCAGCCGGTCTGCGCCCTGCCCGCCAGGGCGCCCTTGATTTCCTCGCCGTCAAGGCGTGATACCGAGGAGAGATCATCCTCGAACTGGAATGCCGGCTGTTCCAGTATCCCCTGGTAGATCAGGCGCAGGAGGCCGGTGAGGAAGCCGCTCTCTTCTTCCTCGTCGTCGAGGAACGCCGCTTCGTCGGGATCCGCCACCAGTTCCCCGGCGATGCCCATGACGCGCGCGTTGCGGTCCACCACCCATACGCGCGAATCGGGGCGCGCGAAACCGGCGAGAAAGTTTTCGATGCCGGGGCTGGGGATGATGAGCGTGGCCATTTCCTCAGGTACGTGCCGCCCGGCGGTGCTGATCAGTTCCACGATGCCCCGCTCGCGGCGATCATCGACGTCGGCGATGGCGAAGGCGAGACGTTGCCCGAGCATGCGGATGGGGATGCGGATCTCGATGACGTAGCCGTCACGGGTCTCCTGCCACTCACCCTTGATGCGCACCTCGGGACGCAGGGCGACGGGCACGCCATTGCGCTCCTCGACGAGGTGGGCGTTGACCCAGCCGGGGGCGATGGTGGTGAGCAGGTAGGCGCGCGCCTCGCCGTTGCGGTCGAGCAGGGTGATGCGCAGGTGGTCGCTCTGGTCGAGGCGGCGGCTGTTGGGATGGCGATAGACCACCTGCTCGTCGTGGATGCGAAAGACCGCGTACAGATACTTGCCGTAGCGCCCCACCTGGTGATCGAAACTCAGGCCGGGGGAGGGCGCATCACCGGTGTAGATGCTGTTGGCACGGTCGTAGCGACGCCAGCGGGCACGATAGGCCTGCCAGTCGTCGAGGTAGCCGTCGAGCTGGATGGGCGAGTCCAGCGGACGCACGAATACATGATGGGGGCTGCGTTGGAGAGGCGTGTGGCTGACATCACCGATGCGCAGGAGATCGGCCTGTAGCGACAGGTTGGCGGCAATGGTCTCGGCGCGCGCCAGCAGGATCTCCTCGCGATTGTCGCGCAGGTAGGCGCCCATCTCCTGGATGTAGCTGTATCCCATCCATGGGATCAGCAACAACAGCATCGCCACCATGACCAGCTTGAGGCGAATGCTGATGTGCAGACCTCGCGGCAGCAGTTTCATGGCCCGGCGCCGCCGCGCGCTCAAGTGTCTTCAACCCAGCGGTAGCCCATGCCATAGACGGTATCGATGGCATCGAAGCCGGCATCCACCTCCTGGAATTTGCCGCGCACGCGTTTGACATGCGAGGTGATGGTGGCGTCATCGACGACGATCTTCGCGTCCTGCATCAACTGTTCGCGGCTCTTCACATGACCCGGTCGGCGTGCGAGGGAATTGACGATCCAGAACTCGGTGAGGGTCAGATCCACCTTCGTGTCGCGCCAGTAGACCGCGAAGCGATCCATGTCGAGGCGCAGCGGGCCGCGGTGCAGGACCGTCTCGCCATTGTCCCCCGGCATGTTGTCGATGCGCCGGAAGAAGGCCTGGATGCGGGCGCACAGGTTGGGCAGGCTGATGTCCTTGGTGAGGTAATCGTCGGCGCCGAGGCGCAGGCCGGAGATGGTATCGAGATCGCTGTCGCGCGCGGTGAGAAAAATGATCGGCAGGGCAGGGGACATGGCGCGCAGGCGGCGGCACAGTTCGAAGCCGCCGTCCACTTCCTCCTCGAGGCCGATATCGAGCAGCGCCAGATCCGGCAGTTGCCGCTCGAAGGCCGCCTCGGCCTCGCGACGGTTGGCGAAAAGCGCCACCTTGAAACCCTGCCGGCGCAACGCGTCGGCATAGTTCTCGCGGATGGCGGCTTCGTCTTCGACAATGGCGATGGTACGGCTCATTGGTATTTCTCCGGTTTTCAATAGATTAGCACAGAGCCCCGCGGGGTTAAGCCCCCGGGGGGCGATTGCCAGAATTGGTCAGAATTGGTTTGCGGATCGCCATCTTGTGGCGCCGGCAGGCCATGCCGCGGGGCTTGAATGGACTCACAGGCGCCCGGCACGACCAGGGAATACCGAGGACCTCATGCCGAACGGGACGTCGGCCCGGGTGCCGCCAGGAGGACTGAGCATGATACAGGCAGGCATCAGCAACAAGCATGAAGAAATCGCCGAGCGGCCCCTGCGCGTGCAGGCGGTGCGCGGCTGGCGCGAAATCCTGCGCGATTTGTTCTACGACATCGCGCTGGCGGTACTCTGGGTCGCGACCCTGTGGCTACTCGTCATGGATGTGATGGCGTCATGAACTTCCTGCTCAACGTAAAGGAGACCGACATGAATACCTGCGACATCACCATTACCTTTCGCTTCGATGACGATGAGCTGACGCGGGAGGTCATCGCGTGCCTTGGCGGGGAGCAGGAGGAAGCCGCCTGCGAGGTCATCACCCTGCCCACGGGGGCTTCCTTCGACGACATCGTGCATCCCTTTCCCTTCGTCGAATGCGAGGAAAGGGAACATGGCACCGACGTGATTGTCGCCTTCTCCAGCGAACAGGACGGCGAACTGACCGCGCTCATCCTCGACCTGGTGCGTACCGCCGCGCGGCGCAAGCAGTACGAGCTGTTCTACCAGGAATAGTCCTCAGGCACTCACGCCATGACGAGAAAACGGTAGTCGCCGTCGCGCAGGGCATGGGCGCGCGCCAGTAGATCATCCGGCGCTGCCTCGGGCAGTACATGGTCCGCGCCCAGGGCGGCGACGGCCTCGCCCGCCGGTACGCCGTCGGCCTCGGCATCGAGCAGGCGCAGGTAAGCGACGAGAACGTCGCCGGCCTGCGCGCCGGGCGGTTCGAGGCGCGCCGCGCGGCGCAAGCGGCGCTGGTGCGCCACGAGGATGCGCCGTGCCTCGTCCACCTGTTTCTCCAGCGGCGCGCGCAGATCGAAGCGCAGGCGCGGCCGGTACTCACCTGCGTCGTCGTCGTCACCATCTTCCTGCAGGGAAACGGCGAGCTCGTGCCAGGCCGGCGGCGCTGCCAGCCGGTGGGATGCCAGCGCCGGATCCAGCGGGAAGCGCGCCAGTCCCCAGCGCTCCGCCATCCAGCACTCGATGAGCAGATCCTCGCCGGCAGCGCCCGCGCGCCAGGCGCGCGGATCCTGCCGCCAGCGATGAAAGTCGCGTTGCGGGGGGTGGCCGTAGTCGCGCTCCAGCGCCTGCCAGGTCTCCATGAACCACGCGTAGTCGCGCCGATAGTCGGGGTTGCGGCGCAGGAATTCCCATGCCAGGCAGGTGAACGGGAGCCCGGCCAGGGCGGCATACCGGGCGCGGTCTCGCCACGCGGTATCTTCCTCGGGCGCCGTCACTCGCCGCCCGGTAGCGCGACGAAGATGGCGCCATCGCGCACTTCCACCGCGTAGGTTCGCAGGGGCTCGCTGGCGGGTTCCTCCACCGGCGCGCCGGTACGCAGGTTGAAGACGGCGCCATGCAGGGAACAGCTGACGCAGTCGCCATGCAGCGCGCCGATGGAGAGCGGTGCATCCTCGTGCGTGCAGGTATCGTCGGCGGCCAGGATTTCGCCGTCCACATTGGCGAGCAGGTAGGCATGTCCGTCGTGTTCCACGCGCAGCATCTGCCCGGGCCGGATCTCGTCGAGGCGGGCCAGTTGAACGAGTGTGCTCATGTTTTCTCTCCGGGGGCATAAATCCGAGGCGGAATTATACTGTGGCCGAGGCTTTATTCTATTATTTATGGTATATAAACCGCGCGGGGCCACGAAACGGCGGCCTGTCCGCAATCGCTGTATCCCATAGCGCACAACAGAATAACAAGCAGCATGGCCCAGGATCCGCAAAACAGCGCCGCGCCGCGCATTGCCATCCTCATGATGGGCGGCGGCGCGCGCGCCGCCTACCAGGTGGGCGTGCTCAAGGCCATCGGCCGCATGCTGCCGGCGGGTGCGCCGACCCCCTTCCGTATCATCTGCGGCACCTCGGCGGGGGCCATCAATGCCGCCTCCCTGGCCACGGTGGCCGACGACTACAAGAAGGCCGTGCGGCGCCTGGATGCCGTGTGGCGCAACTTCCATGTCAATCAGATCTTTCGCAGCGACGCCCTTGGCATCACGAAGACCGGCCTGCACTGGCTGCTCACCATGATGCTCGGCGGCTACATGCAGCGTGGCCCGGTTTATCTTCTCGACAGGCAGCCGCTGAACCGCCTGCTCAAGCGCTATATCAGGATGGAAAACATCGAGGACATGGTGGAACGGGGGATCCTGCATGCCTTCAGCATCACGGCCTCGGGTTACAACTCCGGCCAGTCGGTGACCTTCTATCAGGCGGCGCCGGAAGTGGAGCCCTGGCGGCGGGTACGGCGCGTGGGATCGCGCGCGAAGATCACCTACAAGCACCTCATGGCCTCATCGGCCATCCCCTTCATCTTCGAGGCGGTGCGGGTGCACCGCGAGTATTTCGGTGACGGCTCCATGCGCCAGATCTCGCCCCTCAGCGCGCCCATCCATCTGGGTGCGGATCGCATCTTCGTCATCGGCAACCGCAAGGAAGAAGACAACAACCAGGAACGCATCGTCGCCGACGCGCCGCCCACGCTGGCGCAGATCGCCGGCCACGCCCTCAACAGCATCTTCCTCGACAGCCTGGAGTCGGACCTGGAGCGCCTGCAGCGCATCAACCGCACGGTGGAACTGATCCCGGAAGACGAGCGCATCGAGCACGGTGGCCTGACCCTGCGCCGCGTGGAGAGTCTGCAGATTTCGCCCAGCGAGGACCTGGGGCAGATGGCCCAGCCCTTCAGCAAGCTCCTGCCCACGCCGGTGAAGTTGTTGCTGCGGGGTATCGGCGCCTACCGCACGGAAGGATCGGATCTGCTGAGCTACCTGCTCTTCGAGCGCGAGTATTGCCGCGAACTCATCGCCCTGGGTTTCCACGACACCATGGCCAGGGAGGAGGAGGTGCGGGCCTTTCTGGAGATAGATTGAGCCGGCGCGCGCGGGTTATTGCGGCGACATGGTATGCGCGATGAGGTTGGGCTCGACGTTGTCGATCTCGGCCGCGGCTTCACCAATCCTGAGCATGGCGGGGATACCGGGATCCGTCTCCACCTCGATGAGGTAGTAGTCCTTCATTATCCGCCGGCTGAATTTCACGCCCAGGGCATCGAAGTGCGCCAGCGCCGCTTCCAGTGAAGCGCCCTGCGCCAGCCTGATGATGTACTGACCGGGCACCCGTTCCGGTTCATCGGTGGCCGGTGGCGCCGCCACCCGGCGGGACGGCGCCGCGCCATTGCTGCAGGCCGCCGAGGACAGCAGGGCCACGAGCAACATCAGGGCGGCTGGCAGGCTCATGGGGAACATGAAACCACGCTATTGCACGCTCACGGTGGCGCTGACATTGGTGGGCGGCTGGATGTGCGACAGGGCTCCCATGGCATTGGCGGCACGCCCGCTGGTGGTGACGTTGGCCATGGACGGGACCGCCTCGCCGCCGTTCCTGATGGCGGCGATCACGTCGGCATAGGTGTAGTTGGGGTTGTAGGCGCGCAGCATGGCGGCCAGCCCGGCCACGTGCGGCGAGGCCATGGAGGTACCCTGGATGATGTTGTTGTCGTTGGCGTTGTTGAGGGCGGCAAAGACTTCGATCTGCGCCACGCCCACCCCAAGATCCTGGCCGACCGTGGCGCTGGCATCGGAGGTGAAACGGAAGCCTATCGCGCAGTTGGCGCTGCCCAGGCAGGCGGAGAGGTCCAGGTACTTGTAGGTGTAGGCGATATTGTTGTTGGCATCCACGGCGGAAATGCCGGTATAGGCGACGGCGGGCTGGTCGCCATTGCCGTCGAAGGGATTGCCGCCGGCGGTGTCGTGCCCGATGTAGAAGAAATCGGCATTGTCGCCGGTTCGATACCATACGGTGGTACGCAGGGAGACGCCGCGCAGATTGGGATCGCCCAGATTGAAGCCCCCGCGATAGGCAACGTCATTGGTATTGATTTCATACTGGGCGGCGAGATCGGTACACCAGGTCAGCGGATTGGTGAGCTGGGGGTTGTTGTTGGCCAGCATGCAGCTTGTCTGCTGGGTCCAGCCGTTGGCGCCGTTGTTGACGATGGTCCAGCTGTTGGCCACCGAGAAGTTGTCGCTGATGAACGCGGTGGTGCTTCCGGGCCAGGTGCTGTAGATATTGGTGCCGGGGGCGCCCACGTCTACGCTGGTGGCGCCGTAGTTGGAGAAACTGGCAATGGCGTAGGCCTGGTCCAGCGCCGCGACACAAATTATATTGGCATGGGGATAGGCACAGGGGAAGGTGGTGTTCTGCCCGCCGTCCACGTTGATGCTGTCGTTGCCCGCCGCCACCACCACCACCACGTCGTTGTTGAGCGCATTCTGCAACGCCGCCTGGAACAGGTTGTCGCCGCTGAAGGCGGTGCCGGTGGGGATGGTCAGGCCGAGACTCATGTTGATGACGCTGGCGCCCTTGGCAACGGCGTAGTTGATGGCCTCGGCGATGCTCGCGACGGGACCGCCGTTGGTGGAGAGGACGCGCAGGGCCATGATCTGCGTCTGCCAGCACACGCCGGTGCCACCGTTGGCATTGTTGCCCACCGCGCCGATGGTGCCGGCCACGTGGGTGCCGTGGCCGCTGGCGTCGCTGGGCATGGGATCATTGTCGGGCAGCAGGTTGGCCAGGTTGTTGGTCGGGCCGATGAAATCCCAGCCGAGAACGTCATCAATGTAACCGTTGCCGTCGTCATCCATGCCGTTGCCGGCGATTTCGCCGCCATTGGTCCACATGTTTGTGGCGAGATCCTGGTGGGTATAGTTCACGCCGGAGTCGATGACGGCGACGATGACGGGGTTGTTCACCGGATCCGGGCCGCGGCAGTCGGTGATCTCGTTCCAGGCCAGTTCCATGTCCAGATCCATGCCGGCGATCCCGGTGGCGCCGTTCACCGCCTGGCCCACGTTGCGGTAAGCCCACTGCTGCCCGTACTGCGCATCGTTGGGCGCGGCGGTGGGGTAATAGATGTAGTTGGGCTGCACATACTCCACGTCCGGGTTGGCGGCGTAGGTGGCCATGGCACTGGCCATGCTCATGGCCGTGTCGAGTTTCACCACCTGAACCGCGGTGCCGCGCGGGCCGGCCTTGACCGCCCGGTGGCCATGACCCAGCGACTCGATCCACTCGGCCTGCTGCGGCATGGGCACGCTGTCGCGGAACTTCACCAGCACTTCGCCTTCCACGTACAGGGGGCGGCCCTGGATGTCGGTGGGAACTTCGGCAAGGGCGGCGCCGGGCGCCAGAACGAGGACCAGGAGGAGAAAACAGTGACGCATTGAAATGGGCATGATCTACAAGTCCTTTTCTCTCAGGGTGCGGGAACCACGACGGCGAGTTGCGCGGTGGGTGCGCTCACGGAACCATTGTTGCCGCCGGGGGGATTCAGCGCCGAGTAGGCCACTACCTTTATATACCAGGTGCCGCTGAGGTTGATGCTCAGTTGCGCCGTGGTAGGTGTCGCCATGCCGTTGTAGGGCACGTCCACCATCTGTACGTCGGCATCATTGATGCCAAAGCCCGAGTTACGACTGTAGTACACGCGGTAACCCCCGCCCATGGCATTGACCTCCGCATCGGGACTCGCGGTCCAGTTCACCGTGACGGTGGCGTTCACCGCCACCGGTACCGGCGCCCTTGGCGGGGGACTGTCACCGCCGCTGCAGGCGGCGAGCAGGGCGGCAATGGCGAGAGTCGTCAGCGGGCGATAGAAAGGCATCGGTATACAACTCCATAAGGAAGACAAGGTTATTGTTCCCTGGCCGGGAAAGCCTAGGGTAAGTCTAGTCAGCTAGCCGATAGCGAAGCGTGCGCTCGTTAACGGTTTGGCAAGCGGCGGCAAATCCGGGGACATGCCCTGAAAATCACCAGTCCGATCATGGTTTGGGTATATAATGCGCCGCCCAGAGGTCCTTGCGGCCCGCCACGCACCGGAAGAAGTTAATGCAAGCTGTTGAAAAGTTAAGAAATATCGCCATCATCGCCCACGTGGACCACGGCAAGACCACGCTCGTGGACCAGCTCCTGCAGCAGTCCGGCACCCTCGAGAGCCGCGGCGAGGTGCAGGAGCGGGTGATGGACTCCAACGACCTGGAGCGCGAGCGCGGTATTACCATCCTCTCCAAGAACACCGCCATCGACTGGGGCGACTACCACATCAATATCGTCGATACGCCGGGCCACGCCGACTTCGGCGGCGAGGTGGAGCGCGTGCTGTCCATGGTGGACTCGGTGCTGCTGCTGGTGGACGCCGTCGAGGGCCCCATGCCGCAGACGCGTTTCGTCACCCAGAAGGCGCTGGCGCGCGGCCTCAAGCCCATTGTCGTCATCAACAAGATCGATCGCCCCGGTTCGCGCCCGGACTGGGTGCTGGATCAGACCTTCGATCTCTTCGACCGTCTCGGCGCCAGCGACGAGCAACTGGACTTCCCGGTGATCTACGCCTCGGGCCTGTCCGGTTACGCCGGTCTCGACGCCGATGTCCGTGACGGGGACATGACGCCGCTGTTCGAGGCCATTGTCGAACACGTGCCGGTGCCCGAGGTGGACGTGGATGCCCCCTTCCAGTTGCAGGTCAGCTCGCTGGACTACAACAGCTACGTGGGCGTCATCGGCATCGGGCGCATCGCCCGCGGCACGGTGAAGACCAACACGCCGCTGACCCTCATCGATCGCGAGGGCAAGACGCGCAACGTGCGCATCCTGCAGATCATGGGCTTCCGCGGCCTCGAGCGCATCGAGGTGGAGAGCGCCAGCGCCGGCGACATCATCGCCTTCACCGGCGTGGACAAGCTCAATATCTCCGACACCCTGTGCGATCCCGCCGCTGTCGAGGCCCTGCCGCCGCTCAGCGTGGACGAGCCCACGGTGAGCATGACCTTTCAGGTCAACAACTCGCCCTTCGCCGGCAAGGACGGCAAGTACCTCACCTCGCGCCAGATCCAGGAGCGCCTGGAACGCGAGCTGATCCACAACGTCGCCCTGCGCGTGGAACAGACCGATGACCCGGACAAGTTCCGCGTCTCCGGCCGCGGCGAACTGCATCTCTCCATTCTTATAGAAAACATGCGCCGCGAAGGCTACGAGCTCGGCGTCTCGCGACCCGAGGTCATCATCCGCGAAGTGGACGGCGAGTTGCAGGAACCCTACGAACAGCTCACCGTGGACGTGGAGGAGCAGCACCAGGGCGCGGTGATGGAAAAGCTCGGCGAGCGCGGTGGTGAACTGAAAGACATGGTGCCCGACGGCAAGGGCCGCGTGCGTCTCGACTACCTCATTCCCGCGCGCGGGCTCATCGGTTTTCGCACCGAGTTCCTGACCGCCACCCAGGGCACGGGCCTGCTGTACAACGTCTTCGACCACTACGGCCCCTACAAGAAGGGCGACTACGGCCAGCGCATCAACGGCGTGCTCATCGCCAACGGCGCGGGCAAGGCGCTGGCCTATGCCCTGTTCAACCTGCAGGAGCGCGGGCGGCTGTTCATTGGCCACGGCGAGGAGGTCTACGAGGGCATGCTCATCGGCATTCACTCGCGCGCCAACGACCTGGTGGTCAACCCCCTCAAGGCCAAGCAGCTCACCAACATCCGCGCTGCGGGTTCGGATGAGAACATCCTCCTCACCCCGCCGGTGCGCATGAGCCTGGAACAGGCGCTGGAGTTCATCGACGACGACGAACTGGTGGAAGTGACCCCCAACCACATCCGCCTGCGCAAGAAGATCCTGCTGGAGAGCGATCGCAAGCGCGCCTCGCGCGCCGCGGCAGGCTGATCGCACGGGCAGTTATTTCCTCACACAGACCTGAACCACAGAGGGCACAGAAGACACAGAGTAAAAGATTTACTGATCATGGGGTTTCGCTGGCAGGCGTGTATCTTCATACACCGAGCGATGGATACAGAACTTGTAACAATCCGCTTTGTGCTTTGGGTAGTTCCATTGACGTGTCAGGGAAACCCGGCCCATATCGCAGGGAGAGCGCCGTGATTTCCGGTGTTGATGTTTTTTTGAGGGCGATGCGCCGGTAATCCGTCTTCCCTGCAAGTGAATTACGGGGCGTACCCATGCTAACGGTCTGCCTGTATCGCTGCACCCACGATTGGCAGAGTCATTCCTCAGTGTTCTCTGTGTACTCTGTGGTTTATCCGCTTTTGGTAATCAGGTGCGATGTCTTGGCTATTTCCCACTTGCGCGGTAGGATGGGTGGCATACGTGCTGTCCAATACCCCATCACGCACAGGGAGAACAGACCATGATCGGAAAGAAAAACATCGTTTTCGGTTTTCTCTACCTGGTGGCCACTGCCTCGCTGGGTTTCCTGATGATCGACAAGTACGAGGATTTTGGTGCGGCCCTGACTGAAAAGCAGTCGACGGTAGGGCGTATCCAGCAGCTCAAGGAAAACGATTTCGAAGAGGACCTGGAGCCGCTTTCTGCGGCGCAGATCGCCAAGGCCAACAGCGATGCCATCCTCTCCCTCAACAGGTTGCGCAATGAGGAAATGGGCATCGATCTGGTCAAGGGTGGACCCCACACGCACGGTAACCTGGAGTCCCTGCTCAACATTGCAGCCGGCGTGGTGCTCATGTTCATCGCCGTGGCGCCCTGGTTCAAGCAGCTCATCAGCTGGTTGTTCATCCTCGGCGCGGTGTTCCACTCGGGCATGCTCTATCTCAGCCGGGTGTTCGATCAGTCCTGGGCCGAGATACCGCTCAACGCCGGTCCGCCCCTGATGATTGCGGCACTGGTAGCCATCGGTATCGCCGCCTGGATCGGTCTCCGCGGTGAGGTGGTGCGCGACAGCTGATGGGCACGGCAGGCCAACGACAATGAGAACGCTGTACCCGCCCATCAAGCCTTACCACGAGTTCTATCTGGACGTGGATCCACCCCACCGTCTCTACGTGGAGGAGTGCGGCAGGCCCGACGGCCTGCCGGTGCTGTTCGTACATGGCGGGCCGGGTTCGGGTTGCGAGAGTTATCACCGGCGTTTCTTCGACCCGGAGATCTACCGCATCATCCTCTTCGACCAGCGCGGTGCGGGGCGTTCCACACCTCACGCGGAGCTGGCGGGCAATACCACCCAGGCGCTGGTGGCGGACATGGAATCCCTTCGTCAGCACCTGGGCATCGAGCAGTGGGTGTTGTTCGGCGGCTCATGGGGCTCCACCCTGTCGCTGGTGTATGCCGAGACACACCCCGAGGCGGTGCTGGGACTCATCCTGCGCGGGATCTTTCTGTGCCGCGAGCGCGAGATCGACTGGTTCTACCAGGAAGGCGCGAGCCGCGTGTATCCCGACTACTGGCAGGACTTCATCGCACCCATTCCGCCGGCGGAGCGCGATGAAATGGTGGCCGCCTATTACAAGCGCCTTACCGGCGAGGACGAGATCGCGCGCATGCAGGCGGCGCGCGCCTGGTCGGCCTGGGAGGGCCGCACCTCGACACTGGTGACGAAGCAGTCGGTGCTGGATCACTTTAGCGATCCCCGTACCGCGCTGGCCCTGGCGCGCATCGAATGCCACTACTTCGTCAACCACATCTTCCTGCCGGAAAACGACATCCTCAACAACATCGACAGGATCGCCGAGATCCCCGGTATCATCGTGCAGGGGCGCTATGACATGGTGTGCCCCATGGAGAGCGCCTGGGATCTGCACCGCGCCTGGCCCATGTCGGATCTCGACATCATTCCCGAGGCCGGTCACTCCGCCAGCGAGGCGGGCATCGTCGATGCGCTGGTGAAGGCCACCCACGAGATGGTGAGGCGCGTGAAGTGATCGCCCTGCTCCAGCGCGTGACGCAGGCGCGGGTGGAAGTGGGGGGCGAGAACATCGGCGAGATCGGCCCCGGCCTGCTGGTGTTCATCGGCGTGCAACGCGGCGATGACGAGGCGGCCGCCACGCGGCTGGTGGAGCGCGTGCTGGGCTACCGCGTGTTCGCCGACGCCGAGGGCCGCATGAACCTCAGCGTCACGCAGATCGACGGCGGCCTCCTGCTGGTGCCCCAGTTCACCCTCGCCGCCGACACCCGCAAGGGCATGCGCCCGAGCTTCACCCCCGCCGCGGAACCCGAAGAAGGCGAGCGCCTGTTTCAGGTAGTGGTGGAAAAGGCGTGTGCACAGTGGGGCAAGGTGGCCACCGGCCGTTTCGGCGCCGACATGCAGGTGAGCCTGACCAACGACGGGCCGGTGACCTTCTGGCTGGAAACATAGTTGCGAGTTGAGAGTGGCGAGTGGCGAGTGGCGAGGGCCGAGGAAAGTTGAATCGTATTCTCGGAGTCGACACACACCAGCGTCATTCCGGCCGCAGCGAAGCGAAGAGCCGGAATCCATTGGCCTGATCCCGCCCCTGGAATGACCGCGCAACAGCAAGTAGCCTGGGGGCGCAACCTGTTTTGCCCCCTCTCCCCCCAATGGGGGGAGAGGGTTGGGGTGAGGGGGGTGACCCTCGCCCCTCACCACTAGCTACAAGCCACTAGCTACTGTGCTTCTCACAACGATTGCGGCCCTTGTGCTTGGCGTGGTAGAGGGCCTGGTCGGCGTGCTTGAGAAGCGACTGCGCGGCGGCATCGGCATCCCGGGTCTCGAAGTCGGCCAGCGTGGCGATGCCGATGGAAATGGTGGCCACGAGGGCGGCCTCGCCACCGGTGGCGAATTCCTCGCGGGCGATGGCGGCGCGGATGCGCTCGGCGATCTCGGCGGCCAGCGTCTCGCCGGTATCCGCCAGCAGCAGCACGAACTCTTCGCCGCCGTAGCGCGCCAGCACGTCGCTGCCGCGCAGCTGTCGGCGAATGGTCTCGGCCACCTGGCGCAGGACGCTGTCTCCCACGCCATGCCCCCAGTTGTCGTTGATCTTCTTGAAGTGGTCGATGTCCAGGTAGAGGCAGGACACCGGGCCGCGGGCGCGCAGGGCGCGTTGCACCTCTTCGTGCAGGCGTTGATCGAAATAGCGCCGGTTGTACACGCCGGTGAGGGCATCCACCAGCCCGAGGCGCTTGACCTTCTCGTGGTTGATGGCGTTTTCGATGCACACGGCGATGAAGCGCGCCATGCGCTCGAGAAAGGCCGAGCCGGCACCGGCGATATAGCGGCCGGGCTCGCTGCTGCCGAGGGTGAAGTAGCCGATGATATGCTCGCCGCGTACCAGCGGCAGGAGGGCGATGCTCTCCAGCGGCGGCGTGGCGGGATCGGGAAAATAGATGGGATGGATCTCCCGGTCGTAGAGTCCCATCCATACGCCGTCGGTTTCCTCGTGGCGCGCCAGCGCGCTGCGGGTGCTGATGAGGCGCAGGCCGGGAAAGCCCTGCTCGTCGATCCCGGTCTCATCGAGGAGGTGGCGGATCTCGTAGTTGTCGTCCACCAGCAGCAGGCCCACCGCCTGTAACTGGGCCGACTCGCGGTAATCTTCCAGCACCACCTGGAGCAGATCGCGCAGGCCGCTGGCGCTGATCAGGCGGATCTCGAACTCGTGCAGGCGTCCCAGCTTGCGCTCGTTTTCCTTGGCCTGCGAGACGAAGGCGCGCAGGCGTCGGCGTAGCTGGGTGATTTCGCTGCTGGAGGGATCTGCCGACATGCCTGCTTGCTCTCCGTGGGTGTGCCGCCTCGCGTCAGCCCGGGCTGCGCTCGAAGCTGCCTTCGCCGGCCAGTATCCGGGCGAGGGTGTCGGGGTTGACGGGCTTGGTGAGGAAGCCGTCCATGCCCGCTGCGAGGCAGGCCTTCTCGTCGTCCAGCGTCGCATTGGCGGTCAGGGCGAAGATGGGTATGCGCCTGCCGCCGTCCTCCATGGCGCGCCACTGGCGCGTGGTTTCCAGACCGTCCATCTCGGGCATGCGCATGTCCATCAAGACAAAGTCATAGTCGTTATTCTGCAGTTCGGCAAGGGCCTCGCGGCCATTTTCCACCCGTTTCGCCTCGTGGCCGCCCTGGGTGAGGAAGGTCATCAGCACGCGGGCGTTGATGTCGCTGTCCTCGGCAATGAGTACCCGCCTGGGGCGTGTCGGCCTGGTCTCATCGGCCTCCTCCTCCCTGCCGTCCGTTTTGCTGGCCACGCCGGTGGCCACCTCGATCATGTTCTTCAATGCCCGGGCGGTGAGCGGTCGGGTGAGGCGCTGGTCGAAGAGGGTTTCCTGCGAGCCTTCGCGGTTGAGCTCGTCCATGTAGGTGAGCTGGCAGAGGCGGTACTTGTCGTCGTATGCGCGGCGGATTTCGCGGGCGATCTCGAGAGACTCCCGGGCGTGCTTGCTGTCGGCGACAAGGATCAGATCGAAGGCATCCGCGGGCAGGGTCTCGAGGCGGGCGTGCAGTTCCGCGGCGGTCTCGACCACCTCGTATTCGATGTTCAGATAGTCGCAGTAGTCGAGCAGGGTCTGCCGGCTGCTCAGGTTGTCGTCGAGGATGAGCAGGCTGGCGGTATTTTCCAGGGGCTCGATGCTCACGCCGGTCTCGGGGACCACCTCGAAGGGGATCTCGAACCAGAAACAGGAACCCTCGCCGGGCGTGCTTTCCGCGCCGATTTCGCCGCGCATGAGTTCCACCAGGTTGCGCGAGATGGTAGTGCCGAGTCCGGTGCCGCCCTGTTTGCGCGCCTCGGCGCCGCCCTGGTAGAAGGGTTCGAAGATACTGGCAAGGTGTTCCGCCTCAATGCCGATGCCGGTATCGCGCACCTCGAAGCGCAGGCGGCAAACCTGTTCGTCTTCATCAGCCATCCGGCTCACCTTGATGGTGATCTCGCCTTCTTCGCAGAACTTCACCGCGTTGCTCACCAGGTTGAGCAGGATCTGGCGCACGCGGTCGGGATCGCCGACGAGCCGGGCGGGCAGATCCGGCTGCACGTAGCTGATCAGCTCCACGCCCTTGCCGGCGGCCGCGGGCGTGAACATCTGCGCCACGG